>JAAUYE010150282.1_pt1 | contig 23973 bp, 22 predicted proteins | sample 7278081 | NCBI WGS metagenome assembly JAAUYE01 (sample SAMN14350131, study PRJNA611818) | marine sediment metagenome | isolation source: surface marine sediment (0.6m) | place: French Polynesia: Moorea | collected 2018-08
CCGGGCGATACGGGCTACCCCGTGTTCGACACGGCCTACGTCAAGCTCGGCGTCTACATTTGCTACGACCGGCACTTCCCGGAAGGCTGGCGTGCACTCGCGCTGAACGGCGCCGAGTACATCGTTAACCCGTCTGCAACGGTCGCGGGCCTGTCGAAGTACCTGTGGGAACTCGAGCAGCCCGCCTCGGCCGCCGCGAACGGCGTCTTCATCGGCGCGATCAATCGCATCGGTTCCGAGGAGCCCTGGGCCACCACGATGAACATGGGCGAGTTCTACGGTTCCAGCTACATCGTCAACCCACGCGGCACGATCGAGGCGCAGGCGAGCTACGACCAGGACGAGCTGCTGGTACACGAGATCGATCTGGACATGGTGCGGGAAGTACGCGACCAGTGGCAGTTCTTCCGCGACCGCCGGCCCGAGACCTACTGGCCGCTCACTGAAGACTGAAGCAGGCGCATCCCGGAGGCAGCCATGTCCGAACTCCCACCGGTCAGTAAGCTCCGCACCGTCGGCGAACACGTCGAGCTGGAACTCGGCCAGGACCTCGCCAATAGCCCGCGCTACAACGACGACATCGCGCCCACGCGTGCGTCGCAGCGCACCTGGTCGCGCTGGAACGTGGCGGCGCTGTGGGTCGGCATGGCGATCTGCGTCCCCACCTACACACTCGGCGGCGTGCTGACTGCTTACTTCGGGCTGTCGGTGAGCGAAGCGCTCTGGACGATCCTGGTCGCGAATATCGTCGTGCTGGTGCCGCTGACGCTCAACGCATTTCCCGGCACGCGCTACGGCATCCCCTGCCCCGTGGTGCTGCGCGCGTCCTTCGGCATCATCGGTTCCAACGTGCCGTCGCTGATCCGCGCCGTCGTTGCCTGCGGCTGGTTCGGCATCCAGACACTGTTCGGCGGCATCGCGATCCACCTGTTGCTGTCCGCGGTCTCCGACTCGTGGGCGGCGCTGGGCGGCACCGGCGAGGTCATCGGCTTCTTCATTTTCTGGGTCGCCAACGTCGTCGTCGTGATCCGCGGCTCGGAGGCCATCAAGCACCTGGAGTCGCTGGCCGCCCCGATGCTGCTCGTCGTCGCGATCGGCCTCATGTTCTGGGCGATGCCGAAGGTCTCCATGGGCGAAGTCCTCGCCGTGCCGGCGAACCGGCCCGAGGACGCGCCGTTCCTGCCCTACTTCATGGCAGCGCTGACGGCGATGGTCGGCTTCTGGGCCACGCTGTCGCTGAATATCCCGGACTTCAGCCGCTTCGCGCGCTCGCAGCGCTCGCAGGTCATCGGCCAGATCATTGGCCTGCCGCTGACGATGCTGCTGTTCGCCGGCCTCGGCGTCGTGCTCACGGCGGCGTCGAGCGAACTCGTCGGCGAAACGATCTCGGACCCGATCAACCTCATCGGCAGGATCGACAGCCCATTCTGGGTGGTGCTGTCGATGCTGATGATCATCCTTGCGACGATTTCCACCAACACAGCCGCGAACATCGTCTCGCCGACCAACGTATTCCAGAACGTGGCACCCAGATTCATCAACGAGAACAAAGGCGTGATTATCACCGGCATCATCGGTATCGCACTGATGAGCTGGGAGCTGCTGAAGAAACTCGGCTGGCTGGAGACCGACGTTAGCGTCGAGAGCCTCTACTCGAACTGGCTCATCGGCTACTCGAGCCTGCTCGGACCGATCGCGGGCATCATGGTCGTCGACTATTTCCTCGTCAAGAACCAGGCCTACGACGTGCTGGCGCTGTACCAGGACGACGCCGGCTACCCAGCCTGGAACACGGCCGGTTTCATCGCTTTCCTGGTCCCGGTCGGCCTCACGCTGATCGCGATCACCACCGGCGCCCTCGGCTGGTTCTACACTTACGGCTGGTTCACGGGCTCGATACTGGGCGGGCTGATTTACTACTTCGCCGCACGCGGCGGCAGAGGGAGTTCCTAATGACTGTACTCATCAAGGGTGGCACGGTCGTCAACGCCGACCGCACGCAGCGGGCCGACGTGCTGTGCGAGGACGGGCTGATCGCCGCCGTGGGCGAAGGATTGGACGCGCCGAAGGGCGCCACCGTGATCGACGCCGGCGGCCAGTACGTGATGCCGGGCGGCATCGACCCGCACACGCACATGCAGCTGCCGTTTATGGGCACGGTGGCCAGCGAGGACTTCGAGACCGGCACGGCGGCCGGCCTGGCGGGCGGCACCACGATGATCATCGACTTCGTGATACCGGGCCCGCAGCAGGACATCATGGAGGCGTACCACCAGTGGCGCGAATGGGCCGAAAAGTCCGTGGCGGACTATACGTTCCATGTCGCGATCACCTGGTGGGACGAGTCCGTGCACAAGGCGATGGGCACACTCGTCAACGAACACGGCGTCAACAGCTTCAAGCACTTCATGGCCTACAAGGGCGCCATCATGGCGGACGACGAGATACTCGTGAACAGCTTCTCGCGCGCTATCGAACTGGGCGCGATCGTCACCGTGCACGCAGAGAACGGCGAGCTCGTGTTCCGGCTGCAGCAGGAGCTGTACGACAAGGGCATCACGGGGCCCGAGGGCCATCCGCTGTCGCGGCCGCCGCAGTGCGAAGGTGAGGCCGCCAACCGCGCGATCCGTATCGCCGAAGTGCTCAACGTGCCGCTGTACATCGTGCACAACTCCTGCCGCCAGTCGCTCGAGGCGATCACGCGGGCCCGCAACGAGGGCCAGCGCGTGTTCGGCGAGGTACTTGCAGGGCACCTGCTCGTCGACGACTCGGTCTATCGCCACGAGGATTTCGAGGTCGCGGCCGCACACGTCATGAGCCCGCCCTTCCGCTCGGCCGAGCACCAGGACGCGCTGTGGCGCGGCCTGCAGTCCGGCAACCTGCAGACCACCGCGACGGACCACTGCTGCTTCTGCGCCGACCAGAAGGCCATGGGCAAGGACGATTTCCGCAAGATCCCGAACGGCACCGGCGGCGTCGAGAACCGCATGGAGGTGCTCTGGCACCACGGCGTGGGCGCCGGGCGTCTCACGATGAACGAGTTCGTCGCGGTCACGTCGACGAACGCGGCGCAGATCTTCAACGTGTACCCACGCAAGGGCAGCATTTCGGCCGGCGCGGACGCCGATGTCGTCGTGTGGGACCCGGAAGCGAGCAAGACCATATCGGCGAAGACGCACTTCCAGAAAGTGGACTACAACATCTTCGAAGGCATGACGGTAAAAGGCTGCGCCTCGCACACGCTGAGCCAGGGCAAGGTCGTGTTTGCCGACGGCAAGCTTGACGTGACGCGCGGCGCCGGCCGCTACGTGCACCGTCCGCCGTTCGCATCCTATTACGAAGCGCTGAAGATCCAGGCACAGCGCAGCGAACCGACGCCGGTGAGGCGCTGAGACGGCCATGCCCGACATTCGACCGAACCGATTGAGCCGCGAGGAAATCGCTCGCAATTTCAGCGATCTGCATCCGCCGCTGTCGCGGCCGGAGGCGCTGATCGAGGCGGAGCGTTGTTATTTCTGTTTCGACGCGCCCTGCACCACCGCGTGCCCGACGGGGATAGACATTCCGCTCTTTATCCAGAAGATCCGCAGCGGCAATTTGCGCGGCTCGGCCCACACGATTCTCGCCGAGAACATCATGGGTGGCATGTGTGCGCGCGTCTGTCCCACCGAAGTGCTCTGCGAAGATGCCTGCGTCCGCAATACGCGCGAGGACCGGCCGGTGCAGATCGGGCTGCTGCAGCGCTACGCGACCGACCCGGTTCTCGACGACGACACGCAGCTCTTCACCCGCGCCGAAGCGAGCGGCTACCGCGTCGCGGTGGTTGGCGGCGGGCCGGCGGGACTGTCCTGCGCGCATCGCCTCGCGATGCTCGGTCACCAGGTCGCCCTGTTCGACCGCGACACGAAGCTCGGCGGGCTGAACGAGTACGGCATCGCCGCCTACAAGACGGTGGACGATTTCGCGCAACGGGAGATTCGCTACATCCTGTCGATCGGGGGCATCGAGGTGAACGCCGGCGTCTCGCTGGGCCAGGACATCACGATTACGCGCCTCCGGGACGAGTACGACGCCGTGTTCCTCGGCGTGGGCCTCGCCGGCATCAACCGGCTCGGCATCGAGGGGGAGGAACTGCCGGGAGTCGAGAACGCGGTCGAGTACATCGCCGACCTGCGCCAGGCGAGCGACAAGGGCGCGCTGCCGGTGGGCCGGCGCATCGTCGTGATCGGCGGCGGCATGACGGCGATCGACGTGGCGGTGCAGTCGAAGCGCCTCGGCGCGGAGCGCGTGGACATCGTGTACCGCGGCAGCGTCGAGGCCATGGGCGCCAGCGACTACGAGAAGAACCTGGCGAAGACCAACGGCGTCACGATCCACACGTTTGCGCGACCGCTGAAAGTGCTCGGGCGCGGACACGTGAGCGGCGTGCTGTTCGAGAGAACAGCCCGGGACGAGTACGGCTCGCTCGCGGACACCGGAGAGACCTACACACTCGAGGCGGACGTGGTGTTCAAGGCGATCGGGCAGCGGCTGCGCGACGGCGTGCTCGAAGACGGGTCGGTCCGGATGCAGTCCGGCAAGATCGTCGTCGACGACGACCAGGCGACCTCGCTCGCGGGCGTGTGGGCCGGCGGCGATTGCGTGATGGGCGGCGACGACCTCACGGTGACCGCCGTGCAGCACGGCAAGGTGGCGGCGATCGCGATCGACCACCACCTGCGCACACGGGAGCAGCGCTATGGCTGACCTCGCAACGGAATTCCTCGGCATACCATCGCCGAATCCCTTCTGGCTCGCGTCGGCGCCGCCGACGGACAAGGCCTACAACGTCAACCGCGCGTTCGAGGCAGGCTGGGGCGGGGCCGTATGGAAGACGCTGGGCGAGGACCCGCCGATCGTCAACGTGAGCGGCCCGCGCTACGGCGCGATCCACAGTAACGACCGGCGCGTGATCGGCTTCAACAACATCGAACTCATCACCGACCGGCCGCTGCAGACCAACCTCGACGAGATCCGGCAGATCAAGCGCGACTGGCCGGACCGGGCGCTGGTGGTCTCGGTGATGTTCCCGATGAACGAGGCCGTCTGGCAGAAATACGTGCCGATGATCGAGGACACCGGCGCCGACGGTATCGAACTGAACTTCGGCTGCCCGCACGGCATGTCGGAACGCGGCATGGGGTCCGCGGTCGGCCAGGTCCCGGAATACATAACCATGGCAACCGAGTGGGCCAAGGCCGCCGCGAGCGTGCCTGTCATCGTCAAGCTGACGCCGAACGTCACCAGTATCCTGCCGCCGGCGAAGGCGGCGAAGGATGGCGGCGCGGATGCGGTGTCGCTGATCAACACGGTCAACTCGATCATGCGTGTCGACTACGACACGCTCACGATGTACCCGGCCACCGACGGCATGGGCACGCACGGCGGCTATTGCGGCGAGGCGGTCAAGCCGATTGCGCTCAACATGGTCGCCGAGATCGCGCGCACGCCGGAGACCGCCGGATTCCCGATTTCGGGCATCGGCGGCGTAACCGACTGGCGCGATGCCGTGGATTTCCTGGCGCTCGGCGCGAGCAACGTGCAGGTGTGCACAGCGGCGATGGTCTACGGCTTCAAAATCATCGACGACCTGGCCGACGGCCTCAGCAACTTCCTCGACGAGAAGGGCATGAAGTCTGTGTCTGACCTGGTCGGACGGGCGGTGCCCAGCGTAACCGACTGGCAATACCTGAACCTGAATTACGTCGAGAAGGCGGTCATCAACCAGGAGCTGTGCATCAAGTGCGGCCGCTGCCACGTCGTGTGCGAGGACACGTCACACCAGGCGATAACCAGTACCGTCAACGGTGAGCGGCGCTTCGAGGTGATCGACGAGGAATGCGTCGGTTGTAACCTCTGCGTCAGCGTGTGCCCGGTCGAAGAGTGCATCACGATGCGCCACCTCACGGACGGCTTCGATCCGCGCACCGGCCAACCCATCTCGAATGAGAAAGGCGACTGGACGACGCACCCCAACAACCCGATGCGCAAGTCGTCGTAGCGAGAGGGCGGGACATGGACGAGCAGGACCTTATCGACGCGGCGCTGGCCGTCAGGCAAAACGCGTACTGCAAGTATTCGAATTACCGGGTCGGATCGGCGCTGCTCGACGACAGGGGGCAGTTGCACGTCGGCTGCAACGTCGAGAACGCCGCATACCCGGAGGGCACCTGTGCCGAGGCGAACGCGATCGCCGCAATGATCGCCGATGGCGGAAGCGCGATTCACATGATCGTCATCGCGGGCGGGCACGATGACATCGAGGACTGCACGCCGTGCGGCGGCTGCCGGCAGAAGATCGCGGAATTCGCGACGCCCGAGACAAGGGTCGTGTTATTGCGCCCGGGCGGTCACACGCGCTCGTTCCCGATCGACGAGCTGCTGCCGCGCTCGTTTCACCTGTAGGAGCGCGCCCCGGCGGGCGATCGATGTTTCGACCGGAATCGCGCTTCGAGAAGCGCTCCTACGGCCCGGTTTTGCCGGGTCAGGTTTCTCGTGCTGTAGGAGCGCGCCTCGGCGCGCGATCACGCTGCGTCGAAACGCGCCTTGTTCTCCGCCATCCAGCGCTTCCGGTCTTCTTCCGTATGGCCCGGGTCACTGATGACGTCGGCGTGCGCCTCCATGTAGTGAGGCCGCAGCGCCATCATCCACTCCTCGAACGTCTCGCCCTGGGCCGTTACGTCGCACAAATCGCACTTGAGTGTCTTCATACCCCCTCCGTTTTTTTCCGCTGCACCGATCAGGTAACGGGTCTGTCCTGTATTCTAGACGAAGGACGGAGCGGCGCCCCTATCCGGCCACGCCGGCACGGTACGTCGTCATCACGAGCGCGATGGCCGCGACAAACAGTAACGGCGACGACAGTGCCCCGGGCGCAACCTCTCCGAGATACAGAGAGGCGCCGAGATGGCCGAGCGCATTGAGCGCCATCAGCACGCCGAAGAAATAAGCGACAGGCCGAAGGGCGCGAGCGCCCGCAAACACCAGCGGCGAAAGGCAAAGCAGCAGCACGACGCCGATGACGAGGCCGGTTAGCCACCCGGAAAAACTGAACGTCGGGAACGGAACCCACGAATAGGTATCGCGCAAGGAAAGTACGACCGAGTTGTAAAGCGGGAGGAAGCCCGTCAGCGCCTCGTCGGCGACGTGCAGCGCAAGCGCGCCGACCAATGCTACCCAGGCCAGCCCCCACTGGCTCGTGCGCCGGTTTGTCATTCTTCGCCGCCCATCGACCTGCCTCGCGCGGCCCGCGCCTCGCGTGGTGCGCCCTTCCAGTGTAGACGTCGCCCGGCTGCTTTCAAGGACGCATACGATTATCCGGGCTGTTCGAAAAAATCGACCCAGATCAACTCTTTCGAACAGCACGAGTGATAACCTTCGCGGGTATGCCGCGCGCAGGGCTCGTTGGCAGCGGGAGGTTAGCGTATGCACATTTTGCTGGGGCTGCTTGGATCCATCGTCACGATTCTGTACATCCTGGACAGGTTCGGAATCGACCTTGGCGGACTCAACCCCTTCTATTGGTACCGGCGGCGGGCATTTGCAAAGAAGTACGGCGCTGACCCGATATTCTCGATCGAGGACCCCGTGCACGTAGCGTCATTGCTGGTCATCGGTGTGGCAAAGCTCGACGGGGACCTGACCGCCGCGCAGAAGGCGGTGGCTCAAGAGCAGTTCGAAGGTAATTTCTCGTTGGACTCACGTGCCGCGTCCGAACTCTTCGGTTCGGCGGCCCACCTGCTGGCGGCACCGCAACTGCTCGATTCGCAGCTCACCAAACTCGCCGACAAGAACGGTCATCGATTCTCGAGAGAACAGGTCGATTCATTGGTCGACATGATGACCAGGGTCGCGTCAGCCGACGGCGAGCCGTCGTCGACCCAGGAGGCATTCATTAGCGCCGTCAGATCGAAATTCATGCAGCAGGAACGACCTCAGGGTACGTGGGCATAAATGCCCGCCCCAGGATTTTCGCAGGCTGATGCCGGCGCCGGTTGCTACTCCGACAGCAGCTCCACCTCTATCGAGAGTTCGACCTCGTCACTAACCGCCGGAACATAGGCACCCAGGCCCCACTCCGACCGCATCAGTTTCGTCGATGCCGACACACCGACCGTGGGTACGTTGCGCATCGGGTGATTGCCCGCACCGTTGATTGTAGCGACCAGCGTGACGGGCTTCGTCGTACCGAGGATCGTCAGGTCGCCGGTGACGTCGAAGGTGTTGTCGCCCGTGGCCTCGACGCTGGTCGACTTGAACGTAATGGTCGGGTACTCGGCCGTGTTGAAGAAGTCGCTGCCGTTCAGGTGTTCATTGAATTCCGCGACCCGGCTATCGATGCTCGTCGCGTCGATCGTGACCTCGACCGAGCTGTTCTCGGGATTGCTGCTGTCGAGCTTCAGTTTCGTGTCGAAGCTATTGAAGCCGACCCGCGGATTCGAGAACCCGAGGTGGTTGTATGTGAATGTGATGTACCCGTGAGAGCTGTCGAGCGTGTATTCGCCGGACGGCACCTCGGACAGATCGGCCGATACGCTGAAAGGTAAAGCGAACAGCGTCGCGACGCAGATCAGGCGGATGAATTCTTTCATGATCGTCTCCAATAATCGCTGGTCAGACACTACACCGTAACGGCGGACGCTCTCAACACGTAGACGTGGCACGGCACCCGCTCGCCATCGCCGAGCGTCACGGTCGACATCACGCGCACGTATTCCTCGCCCTCGAACTCGTCCAGCCGCGCCCAGTGCGCCGCGAGGCTCGTCGACGTCAGCAAGTGCCCCCGGACCTCGTCCCCGGCTGCGTCCACGACCAGGCCCGGGTACCCGATGCTCGCCCCCCAGCCGCTTTCGACCAGCCGCCCGCGGATGACGGCGGGCTGCCAGTCGCCACCGACTCCCACCAGCACGTGTTCGTTGGGCCCGCCCGGCTGCAGCGACCCGTAAACGAACAGCCGATCTGCACCAGCGCCGCCCGCCATTGAAGATCGGTCAGCCCGCCCCGCGTGAGAGCAGCGCTTCCACTTCCGCTCGCGTCGGCAGCGACGGCTGCGCCCCGGCCCGCGTGGCCGCCGCCGCGCCTGCCGCGCAGGCGAACCGCAGCGCCGCGGCAGGCTCCTGCCCTTCCACGAAGGCAAACGTCAGCGCGGCGGTGAACGCATCGCCGGAACCGACGGTGTCGACCGCACGGACTTCCGGTGGCTCCGCCTCGGCGATCAAAGCGCCCTGCTTGCGCAACGATGCGCCGCGGGCGCCATAGGTCGTCGCGACCAGGCCCGTGCAGGCCCCCAGCGTATCCCCATACCAGGCGGCTTCGGTCTCATTGACGATGACGAGGTCGGCCCGCTGCAGCACGGTCGCGTCGATCTCCCTCGCCGGCGCGAGATTGGCACAGAAGAAACCGTCGAAATCGGCAGCGGCTGCCGCGATCGCCTCACCCGGGACCTCCAGCTGGCAGATCAGCGCGTCCGCCGACCCGAGGTCGAGCGCAGCGGGGTCCATCGCGGCGTTGGCGCCGGGCGCGACCACGATCTGGTTCTCACCGGACGGCGCCACGCAGATCAGCGCGATGCCTGTCGGGCTTCCAGGCAGCACCTGCACGCGCGACAGGTCCACGCCGCCTTCGCGCAGCAACGCGAGTGCCTCGTCCGCGACCGCGTCTTCCCCGACGCAGGCGAGGAGCCGGACGTCGGCGCCCAGACGTCGCGCCGCCAGCGCCTGGTTTGCACCCTTGCCGCCGGGAAAGCGGTAGAGCGTCGCGCCGGTGATCGTTTCGCCGGGTGCCGGCAGACGCGAGACCGTTGCCGAGAGGTCGAGGTTTACCGAGCCGACAACAACGATCCCTGCCACGTCAGTCCCCGAAGCGCGCCAGGCGCTCGGTCAACAGGTCGTAGAACCCGTCGGCGTCGACCGAGTAGATCCAGTTGACGTTGTGCGGCCGATCCGTCACGTGCCAGAAGTCGATCGCCGTGTGCCCCATCGTCAGCTCCGAGCGAGTCTCGACCGACAGGTTACATACCTTGCCTTCGAACAGCTCCGGCGCAAGCAGCCAGGCGATCGTGCAGGGATCGTGCAGCGGCGCACCCTCGACGCCGTACTTCTTCGAGTCATGACGCTCGAAAAAACCCAGCATGCCGGCGGTTGCTTTCGCAACGGGATTGCCCAGTTTCCGGATGCGTTCGACGCGCGCGCGCGTCGACAGCACCTGGTGTGTGACGTCGAGGCCCATCGACGTGATCGGCCGCCCGCAATCGAACACGATATCCGCGGCATGCGGATCGACGAGGATGTTGAACTCCGCCGACGGCGAGTAGTTGCCGCCCTCGCGCATCGCGCCGCCCATGATCACGAGCTGGCGGATCTTCGGCACGACGTCCGGCGCACGATCGATGACGGTACCGATGTTCGTCAGCGGCCCCGTCGGTACCAGCGTCACCGACGCGTCCCCGGCCGCGCGCAGGGTCTCGACGATGAAGTCCACGGCGTGCTGCTCCTGCAGCGGCGTCTTCGGCTCCGTGATGTCGACGCCGTCGATGCCCGTCCTGCCGTGCACCTTCTCCGCGGTGAGCAGGTCCCTGACCATCGGCCGGTCGCAGCCTGCGAATACCGGGATGTCACCGTGCCCCGCGATGTCGCACATGAGGCGCACATTGCGTTGCGTCAGCTCGAGCGGCACGTTGCCCGCCACGGACGTGATACCCAGTATCTCGAGCTCGGCGGGCGACGCCATCGCCAGGAACAATGCGACCGCGTCGTCCTGTCCCGGGTCGCAATCGATGATGATGCGTTGCCTGGACATCGGGTCAGAAAGTCAGCATTAGTCCTGCGAGTGCCGCGCTCATCAGGTTCGACAGCGACGCCGCGAGCACCGCCTTGATGCCGAGGCGGCCGATTACCTCGCGTTTCTCCGGCACCAGCACGCCGAGGCCGCCGAGCAGGATCGCAATCGACGACAGGTTAGCGAAGCCGCATAGCGCGAAAGTCGTGACGGCTATGGTCCGCGGGCTCATTCCGGCCAGATAGTCGTTGAGGTGCGAGAACGCGACGAACTCGTTAAGGATGATCTTCTCGCCGAACAGCGCACCGGCCGCCTCGGCCTCCTCCCACGGGATGCTGAGCAGGAACATCAGCGGCTGGAAAATCTTGCCGAGGATGAGCTGCAACGTGACGCCCTCGATACCGACGAGGCCGAACAGCCCGCCGACGAGCCCGTTGAACAGGGCTATCAGCGCCACGAAAGCGACCAGCATGGCGCCGATGTTGACGGCGAGCCGCAGGCCGTCGGTCGTGCCCGCCGCGGCGGCGAGGATCACGTTGCCATGCTCGCTGCGTTCCATCGGCACGCGCTCGTGCTTGCCGGGCGGAATGTACTCGTCGTCCGGCATGATGATCTTCGCCATCAGAAGGCCGCCCGGCGCCGCCATGAACGCTGCCGCCAGCAGGTACTTGAGCTCGGCGCCCATCAGCACGTAGCCGGCGAGCACCGTGCCCGCGATGGACGCGAGCCCCGAGACCATCACGGTAAAGAACTGCGGATCGGTGAGGCCTCTCAGGTAGGGCTTGACGACCAGCGGCGCCTCGGTCTGCCCGACGAAGATATTCGCCGCGGCATTCATGGACTCGATCGCGCCCGTGCCGATGATCCGGTGCAGCGCGCCGCCGACGATCATGACCAGCCATTCCATGACGCGCAGGTGGTACAGGACGGACATCAGCGCCGCGAAGAAGATGATGATGGGCAGCACGTTGATCGCGAAGCTGAAGCCGACGACCTCGGTGTCCGCCAGCGGGCCGAAAACCATGTCGATGCCCGCCTTGGAATAATTGATCACCGCAAGCACGCCCGTGCTCAGCCAGTTGATCGCGCGCCGGCCCCAGTCGAAATACAGCACGAAGGCGGCGATCACCGCCTGCAGCGCGAATGCCGCGCCCACGACGCGCAGGTGGATTGCCTTGCGGTTGCTCGAGAACAGGAAGGCGATGATCAGGATGACGATGATGCCAAGGATTCCGATCAGGTTACTCGGCATGGTTACTCCCCCGGGGACGGTCTTGTTGTTCTTGTGGGCTGCAAGGATACCCCAAAGTCAGGCGTCCCCATCCAGAATCTCGCAGATGACCGGCGTGGTCCCTGGCGCCTCGCCCGACAGGCTGCAGGCGGCGAGCAGGTTCTTCTCGGCCGCATCCGCGTCAGCCTCGCTGGCGGCATGAACGATCGCGAGCGGCCGCTCCGCGTCGAGCCGGGTGCCGACCGGGGCGACCTCCGTGAATCCCACCGAAAGGTCGAGCTTCTCGCCTACCTTGCGGCGCCCGCCGCCCAGTTCGATGATCGCGTTGCCCACGGCGCGGGTATCGAGGCTCGCGAGCACGCCGTCGGCGTGAACGGCCCGTACGACCGGCGCCCGCGGCAGGTACTTGCCGGATTCTTCGACGAAGTCCGCGGGCCCGCCGAGCGCAGCCACCATGCGGCCGAAGACCTCCGCCGCCCTGCCGCTCGTCACGGCTTCGTCGCAGCGCGCAGTCGCCGCATCCCGGTCGCGCTCGATGCCGCCGACCACGAGCATCTCGGCGCACAGCGCGAGCACGACCTCGTCCAGTCGCGGATCCCGCTCCTCGTTCTTCAGGTAGCGCAGCGCCTCGTCTATCTCGACGGCGTTGCCCGCCGTCGAGCCCAGAACCTGGTTCATGTCGGTGATGACGGCGTGCGTTGCGAGGCCGGCAGTCCCCGCCGTGGCGATGATGCTCGTCGCGAGCTCCCGGGCCCGCTCCATGCTCTCCATGAAGGCGCCGCTGCCGACTTTTACGTCCATGACCAGCGCGTCGAGGCCGGCCGCGATCTTCTTCGACAGTATCGAGGCCGTGATCAGCGGCACCGACTCCACGGTGCCGGTCACGTCGCGGATCGCGTACAAGCGGCGGTCCGCCGGCGCGAGGTCCGACGTCTGGCCGATGATGGCGCAGCCCGCCGACCGGACAACCGCCTTGAAGGTCGCGAAATCCGGCGCCGTGTCATAGCCGGGGATGCTCTCGGCCTTGTCGGTCGTCCCGCCGGTGTGGCCGAGGCCGCGACCCGAGATCATCGGCACGAAACAGCCGCAGGCGGCCGCGATCGGCGCGAGCATGAAACTCACCTTGTCGCCGACGCCGCCGGTCGAATGCTTGTCCACGACGGGCCCGCCCAGCCCCTCCCCGCTCCAGTCGAGCACGGTGCCGGAGTTGGCCATCGCAGTCGTGAGCCGCGCGGCCTCCTCGAAACTCATGCCGTTCAGGAATATCGCCATCGCCAGTGACGACACCTGCTCGGCGGGCAGGCTGCCATCGGCGAGGCCGTCGACGAAACAGGCGATCTCCGGCGCGCCGAGTTCGCCGCCGTCGCGCTTCTTGCGAATAATGTCCGTGAACAGCATGGCGCCTCAGGCGAAGCCGCGCAGCGGCATGTCCGGGCCGCGCTGCAGCCAGTTGTCGGCCGGGTAGCGGCAGCGCTGGTCGATGACGTGCAGCGTGTAGGCGTGGCGCGACTTGTCGGAGTGATTCGGACCGCTCAGGTGCGGCATGCGGCCGTCAAAGATCACGAGCGTGCCCGCTTTGGCCTCCGCCGGCAGCTTGCGATCCTCGGGCCAGGGCGTGTCGTCGAGGGTCTCGATAATGAAAGTGCCATCGTCGCGGCGGTAGTTGCGTTGCTTGAGCGGCATTCGGTGGGCGCCGGGGATGAAGTGCATGCAGCCGTTCTCGAGCGTCGCGTCCTCGAGGGCGAACCAGAGGCCGATGCAGGATTCGGGCTCGGTGTAGATGAAGGTCGAGTCCTGGTGACAGATCACTTCGCCGCCAATGCGCGGCGGCTTGAAGATGTACATCGACTGGATGATGCCCGGCGCCTCGAAGCCGAGGCTGTCGACGAGCGCTGCGAGTTCGGGCGTGCGGGAGAACGCATCGAACACCGGGTCGAGGTCGTGCATCGCGTGACCCATCTTGTTCAGGCAATGCTCCTTGGCCTGTCTGAGCTTGCCAGTGTCGTCGAACGCGTCGTCCTCGAGGAAGAAGCGGATCTTGTCTCCCGATTCGTAAAAGTAGCGATCGTCGAGCTGCGTCTGCTTGGTCGTCGAGAACACATGGCGAACCGACTGCGGGTCGAATTCCTCGACGAGCTGCCGTGCACGTTCGCGCAGCTGCCTGCAGGCGTCCAGGGGCACGAAGTCCTCGAGGACCAGCACGCCCGCAGCCTCGTAATCGGCCAGCATCGCGTCACTGAGCCGGCCGCCGGCGGGCGCCTTGTAAACAGGGATCGCGTCGAGAATCTCAAACACGAATTAGCCTCGTTCCAGGTAGTGGGTTTCATTACACCCGAACATTCAGCGAGATATCGTAATCTTTTGGAAATATTTCTTCACGCGATATGCCGAACATAATCAGCTGAGCTATACTCCTGCCACCGGGCGTCCAGCCCGAATAACCAATAACAAGGGGGACCGTCATGACGCGGTTTTCGCATCTGAAGTCTCAGTTCTTTGTTCTTTTGTCCGTCGCTCTCGCGGCAACGCTTTTTTCCTCCCAGGTCTTCGCGCAGGCCACCACGTCGTCGATTCGCGTCGAGATAACGGACGAAAGCGGCAGCCGCGTGGGCGGGGTCCCGATTACCGTGACCCACGTACCGACCGGCCGCGTCATTTCCGTCACGGCGAATGACAGCGGCATCGCGACGCTTCGCGGCCTCGCCGTCGGCGGCCCTTATGAAGTGAGCATTCCGCCGGGCGCCAACTATGCCGCGGACAGGGTTACCGACATTATCCTGCAGCTCGATGAGACGGAGGTCGTCCCTCTCTCCGCACGCGCCGCGACGCTCGAGGAAATCGTCGTCACCGCGGAGATGGTGGCCGAGGACCTGCGTGTCGGTGTCGGCCGCGACTTCGACCGCGCCAAGATCGACGGCACGCCGTCGCTCGCCAGGGACTTCGTCAGTACGCTCGCGACCGAGCCCAAGATCCTCGTCGACAACAGCGTTGCCCGCGGTCCCGCGGTGTCCATGGCCGGCGCCAACTTCCGCTTCAACAGCGTGACCATCGACGGCGTTGCGCAGAACGACAACTTCGGACTGTCGAAGAACGCCTCTGCCACGCAGCGCACGCCGATTTCGATCGACGCGATCGAAGCCATCAACGTCAACATCGCGCCCTTCGACGTTACCTACGGCAACTTCATCGGCGGCAACATCAATATCGTTACGAAGTCGGGCACCAATGACTTTGAAGGCACCGCCTACTACTTCACGACGGACGACAGCCTGACCGGCGACGAGTCGGACGGCGCCGACCTCAAGATCGGCGACTTCAGCGAGGACTACTACGGCTTCACCTTCGGCGGCCCGATCATCCGCGACAAGCTGTTCTTCTTCGCAAACTACGAGAAGTTCGAGACCACGCGACCGTCGAACACGCAGTCGATCGAGGACATCGCCGGCGTGACGCAGGCCGATGTCGACCGGGCACGCAGCATCTTGCAAAACACATATGGCTTCGACCCGGGTCCGTTCGCCATCAGCGACGAGGACGAGGACGAGAAGATCCTCCTCAAGCTCGACTGGAACATCAACGAAGATCACCGCGCGGCTTTCACCTACCAGCTGGCGGACGGTGACGTGCTGTTCGACGACTTCCCTGAGGTCGCCGTGCTGCAGTCGAACCGCTACAACATCAACGAGAAGCTGACCGCGTACTCGGCGCGCCTGTTCTCGCAGTGGACGGACCGCTTCTCGACCGAGTTCAAGTTCGGCATCAAGGACGTGGAAAACCGCCAGATCAGTGTCGACACGACCACCCCGGACTTCGCGATTACCGCGCCCGGCGGCGGACTGATCGCCGCCGGCGGCGACCGTTTCCGCCACACCAACGAGCTCGACAACGAGTCGCAGCTGATCAAGATCAAGGCGGACTACCAGCTCGGCGACCACCTGCTCACGGCCGGTTTCGAGCAGGAAGAGTACACGGTACGCAACCTGTTCCTGCCGTTCTCGAAGGGCCAGTACGTATTCGGCTCGCTCGACAACCTCGAGAACCGCATCGTCGACTTCGTCCTGTACGGCAACTCCAACGACCCCAACGCCGACCCGAATTTCGCCGAGGCCAACTTCGATCTCGCGGTGAACAGCTTCTACGTGCAGGACGAATGGACGCCGAACGGCGACCTGACGCTGAAATTCGGCCTGCGCTTCGACGAGTACGACAACAGCGACTCGGTGCCGCAGAACCCGGCATTCACGACCCGCAACGGCTTCGACAATACGACCAACCTCGACGGCAAGGACCTCGTACTGCCGCGTTTCGGTTTCAACTGGACACCGACCGACCGCCTGACGGTCCGCGGTGGCGCGGGCCTGTTCGGCGGCGGCGCCCCCCTCATCATCCTGTCCAACAGCTACTCGGGCAACGGCGTGACCCGCACCTTTGCGAGCTTCCTGGCGCCGTTCTTCGGCCCGCCGGTCAGCGACTCGATCGATGCGGCTGTGCAGCGCCTGCCCGACCCGACGGCCGCTTTCGATGAGTTTCAGCAGTACATAGGCTTCAATCCCGACGTTGACGTCGATGCCCTGGCGCCCGACTTCGAGATCCTGAGCACCTGGAAGTACAGCCTCGGTGCCGAGTATATCTTCGGCGATGACTGGGTCGTCGCGGCCGACATCGTGTTGTCCGAAGTCGAGGATGGTTACAACATCTACGAGGGTCGCCGTACGCAGGTCGATACCGCCCCCGATGGCCGCCCGATCTACGACTTCCCGGCGGGTGGCGATTACATCGTCACCAACACCGGAGAGGGCAGCGGCACGGTATTCACGGCCAGCCTCTCGAAAGCCTGGGATACCGATTTCGGCTATTTCGATTTCGACATCGGCTACACCAACCAGGACGTCGACGAGCTGCGGTCTTACAACCGCTTCGTCGGCTTCGAGACCTACGCCTTCGACGCGCAGACGGACCTCAACAACGGCCAGGTCGGACCCTCGAAATACGAGGTCGAGCACCGCGTCACGGCCAACCTGATCTGGTCGAAGGAGCTGTTCGGCGACAACATCACGACCGTCGGCCTCGCCTACGCCGGCCGCTCGGGCCGTCACTACACCTACGTGTTCGGCAGCGGCAACGCGGCCTTCGGCGGCACCTTCCTGGCGGACTTCGGCAGCGAAGGCGACAACCCCGGTCCGATGCTGTTTTACGTGCCGACCGGCACCAGCGACCCGCTGATCTCGCCGCTGACGGACGCGGGCTTCCTGTCCGATCTCGATGCCTTCATCTCCAGCGAAGGCTGCCTTAACGGCGCCCGCGGCGGCATCGTGGGCCGCAACAGCTGCGAGACGGACTGGGTAAATATCCTCAGCGTCAGGATTCAGCAGGAGATCAAGATCGGCCAGACCGCGGTCGACCTGTTCCTCGACATCGAGAACTTCGGCAACCTGCTGAACAGCGACTGGGGCCGCGTCGACAGCTACACGGCGCCGTCGAACGTCTCGCCGGCGACGGTGGCGATCGACAACAACCAGTACGTGCTGACGCCCAACGCATCGTACGATCCCAATATCGGCGCCTCCTCCATCGTGCCGCAGCCGGCGATCGCACGCATCCCGTCAGCGTATCGCCTGCAGTTCGGCGTGCGCTTCCGCTTCTGAGCACGACGCGAACTGTAGTACCTTTGGAGGGGCAGCGATGGCTGCCCCTCTTCATTTGGGGATACGCATGACCCGAACAGCACTGATCCTGATCGCCGGTAGCGTCCTCGCGGCCTGCACGCCCGCGGAGCCACCCGAGTCGCCGTCGGAAGCGGCGGCCGATGTCATCGACCTGATCGTGTCGGGCGAGTACGTCGTAACGATGGACGAGGCGCTGACGGTGATCGAGGATGGCGCCGTGGCCGTCGACCAGGGCGTGATCGTTGCCGTCGGACCGGCCGCGGACATCGAGTCACGCTACACGGCGAGGGAGACGCTGCCCGGCGACAACCGGGTGGTGATGCCCGGGCTGGTCAACGGCCACCAGCACGCCGCAATGACGCTCCTGCGCGGCATCGCCGACGATCTCGCGCTGATGGACTGGCTCCACAATTACATCTTCCCGGCCGAGGTCGAATTCGTCGATACCGAGTTCGTTCGCATCGGCACGGAGGTCTCGTGCTGGGAGATGATCCGCGGCGGCACCACGACGTTTGTCGACATGTACTACTACCCCGATACCATCGCCGAGGTCGTGGAGGGTTGCGGCATGCGCGCGCTGATTTCGGCCACCGTGATCGACCAGCGCAGCCCCGACGCCGAGAGTGCGGCCGATTCCATCGCGAAAGGACTGGGCTTCATCGACCGCTGGCAGAACCGGCACCCGCGCATCACGCCCATCTTCGGCCCGCACGCCAACTACACGCTCGACGCCGAGCAACTCGGGAAGACGCGCGAAGCAGCGCAGGAACACGGCGTAGCCATCAGCATCCACGTGTCGGAGTCGCCGTTCGAGTCGCAGTACGCCAGGGACAACTACGGCAAGACCAGCATCGAGATGCTTGACGAGATCGGCTTCTTTGACGGGCCGACGATCGCGGCGCACGTCGTCTGGCCAACCGCGACCGAGATACCGATCCTGCGCGACCGCCAGGTCGGCGTCATCCACAACCCGTCGTCCAACATGAAGCTCGCATCCGGCATCTCGCCGGTCGCCGAGATGCTCGATGCCGGGGTACGCGTGGGCCTGGGCACCGACGGCGCGGCGAGCAACAACGATCTCGACATGTGGGAGGAGATGCGGCTCGCCGCCTTGCTGCAGAAGGTCTCGCGCATGGATCCCGAGGCGCTCCCGGCGTCAGCCGTCCTGAAGATGGCAACCATCGGCGGCGCAACGGCCATCGGCCTCGGCAACGAAATCGGCTCCCTCGAGACGGGCAAGCGCGCCGACCTGATCCAGGTAAGTTTCGACGACGTACACCACGTGCCGACCTTTGACGTGATCTCGCACCTCGTCTACGTGACCGACGAACAGGACGTGGCATCGGTCGTCGTGGACGGCGAGATCCTGCTGCGCGACGGCGTGTTCCCGACGCTCGATACCGATCGCATCGCGGCCGAGGCCAACGCCCTTGCAGCGCGGATCCAGGAGACACTCGCGGCGCGTAATTTCGGCGCCTCCGCACCCCCAGGCGGTGAAGATTGATTCGAAAGCTGGCAGCCGGAGTCGCAGGGGTGGTCGTCGCACTGCTGACGATCCAGCTCGTGCAGATGCTCGGCCACCTCGTCTACCCTCCACCCGCCGACTTCGAATTCGGCGACCCCGAGGAGGTTCGCGAGTTCATCTCGACCTTGCCCGTCGGCAGCATCCTGTTCGTCGGCGCCGCGTGGACCCTCGGCGCCTTCCTGGGAACCCTGGCTGGCGCGTTGCTTGCCCGCTCCGGGCCGCTGCCCTATGCCATCGTCGTCGGCGGCATGGTGCTTGCCGGAGCGGCCACGATGCTGGTGATCATCCCGCATCCCTGGTGGTTCACGGTCGCGGCACCGGCAGCCATCATCATCGCCGCATTCCTGGCCACCATTCTCGCTCCCCGACTCAGCCCGGCGCAGGGCACGGCAGAATGACGGCGATCCAGGACAGGATCCCGCACAATCATTGCTACGGCTGCGGCCCGGAGAACCCGCTCGGCCTGCAGATCAAGAGCCACTGGGACGGCCGCGAATCCGTCTGCACGTACGAACCGCGGCCGGAGCAGTGCGCGGGGCCGACCCAGTACCTTTATGGCGGCACGATCGCGAGTATCATCGACTGCCATTGCGTGTGCACGTCCATCGCGAACTATTACGAGCGCGACGGTTTCGAGGTTGGCGAAGGGCCTCCGATCTGGTGCGTGACGGGTAACCTGAACGTCCGGTACATGAAGCCGGTCCGGATCGACAAGCCGGTCGAACTCCGCGCGACGATCCGCGAATGCGGTGACAGGAAGACTATTTTGGACTGTAAGGTCCTTTCAGAGGGTGCCGTGACGGCCGAGGGCGAAGTGATCGCCATTCGCGTACCGGAATCGTGGCGCTCTGGCGACGAGGAATGACGATGACAACGAGAGCACTGATTCTTCTTGCCTGCCTGGGCGCCTTCGCAGGCTGCGCGGGCGGACCCGACGTGACCGGCACCTACGGGCCGTCCTGCATCGCGTTCGAAGGCAACACGATCGAACTGACGGACAGCCGCTTCACCTGGGACAAGTTCACCGACGAGGTCACCGTGGACGATGCCGGCAATACCGTCGACCCGTTCCCGGGCTTCCCGGTGCGCGGCACGTACGCGGTCGACGACGATGTCCTGAGCCTGACGACGGACGTGGGCGAACTTGCGGCGGAACTCCATCTCGTGCAGCGTCCCGGACAGGTGTACCTGCTGACCGAGCCGGAGTTCGAGGCGTGGCAGCGGGACGGCCAGGTCCCGGAATGCGCCCTGGTGCGCGGTGCCGACGAGTGAACGGCGGCTTTGTACGGTTTTTGAGAACTGCGACACACTTTGAGCGGTGCTGTCGCCCCGAAGCGACGGATATTTCCTTGTCGCCCCCGGTGCCGTTTGATTAGCTAAGGTTTCTTCATTTTCAGCGATCCCGAGTGCATTATGTCAGGCGTCCGATGGTTAGCTGCGTGGGCAGTATTGAGTCTCTCGATGGCGGTGCAGGCCGCCACGATTTCCCTTTCGCACCATGAGCGGCTCGAGCGACTGAGCATCACGGCCGCCGGTACCGACGGCAGCCAGAAGATCGGCGTGGCGGGTCCCGTCGACATGCGCTTCGACGCGCTGGGCCGCAGTTTCGAGCTGCAGCTCGCACCCAACAGCCGCCTCCTCGGCGTCGCGCGCAACATTCCCGGTAACACCGCAACGCCTTACCTCGGCAAGCTCGCAGGCGTCGAAGACTCGTGGGTGCGGATCGTGATCGCTGACGGCCAGCCGTCAGGACTCATCTGGGACGGCAACGAACTCCTGGCGATCGAGCGGGCGGGCGAAAACGTCGCCGGCTCCGACGCCACCATCATTTTCCGGCTCTCCGACGCGGTCATTGCGCCGGGCTCGATGACCTGCGGCGCGGGGGACGGCTTCACGAATGCCGGCGCCCTCTACAAAACGCTCGCGTCGGAATTGCAGGCGGCGACGGCACAGGCCGAGGGCGCCACGACGGAGATCGACGTGGGGGCCGTGGGCGACGCCGAATTCGCCGGCCTCCATGGCGCAAACGCACAGCAGGCGATACTGGACCGCCTGAGTAACGTCGACGGCATCTTCTCCAGCGAGGTCGGTGTGCAGATCAATGTGCCGCTGGTGCAGGTCTTCACGGATTCGGGGGCAGGCTCTTACCCCTTCTCCACCACGGTCGATGCCGGCGACCTCCTCGGCGAGCTGGCGACCTACCGTGACGGCGAGCCCAACCAGAACGTCAACGGTCTCACTCACCTCTGGACCGGCAAGGACGTCGAGGCCAGCGGCAATAATTCGACGGTCGGTATTGCCTACTCCGGCGGCATCGGGCGAGGAGGCGGGCTCGTCCTCTGCAATCGGCAATTCGGCGCGGGACTCAGCGAGGGCCGCGGAACACCGACCCTGGACAGCCTGATCGCCGCCCACGAGATCGGCCACAACTTCGGCGCGCCGCACGACGGTACGTCTGGCTCTCCCTGCGAGTCCGTTAGCGGTAATTTCATCATGGCGCCCAGCCTGACCAACAATACCGTTAGCCAGTTTTCGCAGTGCAGCCTCGACGAGATGGCTGACGACATTGCGGAGGCCGAGGTACGGGGCTGCATCACGCCACTGCCCAGCGTCGACATGAGTTTCGGTATCGACGACCCGGCGCCCGAGGTGCTGCTCGGCAACAGCGCCACGATTACCTTCGACGTCATCAATGCCGGGACCCTGCCGGCAACGAACGTCACGGCCGACTTCACCCTGCCCGCCAATGTGTCCCTGATCTCGGCCGCAGCGTCCCTGGGCACCTGCACCAGCGGAAGCGGCATGGTGAACTGTGCGATCGGCGACGTCCAGGGCACGACGACGGTGAACGTGACGCTGACGTCCGACACCGTCGCGGTCGGCAGCGGCACCTTCGATGCCAGCGTGGCGGCCGATGTCGACGACGAACCGACCAACAACCAGGGCAGCCTCACGCTGACGGTACAGCCGGCGGTCAATCTCGCGGTTACGCCGCCGAGCACGCGCCAGCTCTCCGTCGACCAGAGCACCGGGCTCGCGGTGTTACTCGAGAATACCTCGATCCTCGATGCCACCGGCGTCACGCTGGACATCGCGCTATCGCCCGGCTTGCGGGTGGACAATGCGAGCTGGCCGCTCGGTGCCTGCTCGGTGGGCAACACCCAGGTTACCTGTGACGGCGCCACTTTCGGGGCGCTCTCGAACGTTACCCTGAGCCTCGGCGTTACCGCCACGAGCGAGGGGTCGAAGACCATCAGCTTCACGATGGCTTCGGCGGAAGCGGAAGCGGACCCGGCCAACAACACGGCAAGGGCGACGATCAACGTCGGTGCCCCGCCGCAGGAGGAGAGCGGCGGCGGCGGTGCGGGACTGTGGCTGTTGCCGCTGCTCGGCTTGCTCGCGCTAAGGCGCCGGTCACTCAGCCCGGAATAAAGCTCTCGCCGTAATCCATGGGCGGCAGCCCGAAGAAGCTCGCGAGACTCTGGCCGATATCCGCGAAGGTCTTGCGGCGGCCAAGCGATCCCGCGGCCAGTCCGTTGCCGTAAGCCAGCACCGGTATGTGCTCGCGAGTATGGTCCGACCCCTGCCAGGTCGGATCGCAGCCGTGGTCCGCGGTAATCACCAGCAGGTCGTCGGGCTTCATACGGTCGAGGAGTTCGGGCAGCCGGCCATCGAAATACTCCAGCGCCGCGGCGTAGCCGGGTACGTCACGCCGATGCCCGTACAGCATGTCGAAATCGACGAAGTTCGTGAAGATGATCGAGCGGTCGGCCGCGCTGTCCATGACCTCCAGCGTCGCGTCGAACAGCGCCGCGTTGCCGGTGGCCTTGACCTTTCTGGTGATTCCCTGGTTGGCGTAGATGTCCGCGATCTTGCCGATGCTGATCACTTCGCCGCCGGCAGCCACCAGCTTGTCGAGCACCGTTGGCGAATGCGGCGGCGTGGTCAGGTCGCGGCGGTTACCCGTGCGCACGTAGCTTTCCGGTCCGTCGCCGACGAACGGGCGCGCGATGACGCGGCCGATGTTGTACTCGTCCACGAGTTCGCGGGCGACGTCGCAGAGATCGTAGAGCCGCTGCAGACCGAAGGCCTCCTCGTGGGCGGCAACCTGGAACACGCTGTCCGCCGACGTATACACGATCGGCTTGCCGGTCCGGACATGTTCGTCGCCGAGTTCGGCGATGATCGTGGTCCCTGACGCGTGGCAGTTGCCCAGCACCCCGGGCAACCCTGCCCGCTCCACGAGACTGTCGATAAGCTCCTTCGGGAACGTGTCGGTACGGTCGGTGAAATAGCCCCAGTCGAACAGCACCGGCACGCCGGCGATTTCCCAGTGGCCGCTGGGGGTGTCCTTACCGCTGGAGAGTTCCTCGGCGTGGCCCCAGGCACCGATCGGCGCCGCCTCGGCAGCCACGCCAGCCGGATAGGCGCCCGTGCTTTCGCGACTCGCTTCGAAGAGCCCGAGCCGCGCGAGGTTGGGCAGCCGCAATGGGCCTTCCGCCGACGTCGCCCGCTCGCGGGCGATGCTGCCGAGCGTGTCGGCCCCGGTATCACCAAAGCGTTCGGCATCGGCCGTGGCGCCGATGCCGAAGGAATCCATGACGAGGATAATCGCGCGTCCCATCGCGCAACTTTAGCATCAGACCCGGCTGCTAGAAATCGATCCGGACGTCGCCGCGCACCAGCTCCTCTGCCTTCTTGAGGTCCGCCTGCAGGTCCTCGAGTTCCTGTGCCAG
>JAAUYE010092863.1_pt1 | contig 23952 bp, 28 predicted proteins | sample 7278081 | NCBI WGS metagenome assembly JAAUYE01 (sample SAMN14350131, study PRJNA611818) | marine sediment metagenome | isolation source: surface marine sediment (0.6m) | place: French Polynesia: Moorea | collected 2018-08
GATGAAGGTGTCCTGATGCCCGGCGCCGGCCCCAACACCACCCCCAAGGTCCAGAACAAGTTCACCAACTGGCGCACCATCGTGCACCGGGCGGACCCGTCATGGGCCTTCGACGCCTACGTGGTGCCCGAGTACGAGTTCAGCGGCAACGCGCCCGAGGGCGGGCCGCGGATGTTCTTCGGTGACATGAGGAAGCGCGGGGCCTACGCCCCCGAGGAATAAGGAGCGTTCCCATGGGAACAAATGACCGCGGTCGGCTGAGCATCGACCCAAACTCCGACAGCTACGTCGAGTACAATCCGGGCACCAAGCAGCTCGAGATCTACGCCAGCGGCAGTCAGGTGGCGACCGTCAAGATCGACAGCAACGAGCGCTTCGCCACCGGCCCCCAAGCCGCAGCGATCGCCGACCCCACCGGCGGCACCACCGTCGACGCGGAAGCCCGGAGCGCCATCAACGACATCCTCGCCGCGCTCCGCGGGTTCGGGATCATCGCGACATGACCGAGGCAGCCATCCCGCTCGTGGGCATCGAGCCCGCCCGGCTGGTCAAGCCCCGCGAACTGGACTGGGAAGACGACAGCCTCGCGCGCCGCGTGGCGAGGTTTCGCGTGCCCGTCGACGTGCTCACCCGGGACATCAAGCTCTGGCGCCAGATCATGTCCTACTGTCTGGTGACCCGCTGCGAGCTCTACGACTGCGACCGCTCGTTCGAGTTCATCGTGCGCTCGCCGCTGCTCGAGACCGTGTCCCAAATGGACATGATACCCGACGTCATGCTCGTGCTCTGGCAGCACCCGAGCGGAACCGACTTCCGAGGCTTCAGGGGGCCGCCCGCCCAATGAAAGCCCGCTTCCAGCCCGGCCACGTCAAGCTCGATCCCGACGGCCTCAACGAGGAAGGCGAAGCCGCCGATCCGAGGCACCTCTGGCACGCGGCGATCGCGAAGCGGGTCGGCGAGCACCTCGAAATTCACTACCCGGGCCACCCGTGGCGCGTGGAGTGCCCCGTCGGCCAGGGCATTGTGCGAATCCAATTGCCCATCTTCATGAGGCGCTATTGGATGGTCATCAAGCTCCACGAGCTGGACACCGACCCCGGCCTGCGCTCCATCACCCGCGCCGGCGGCGAGATCCTCGAACGCTACCAACTCCCGCGTGCGAGCTTCGACCTCTGCAACTTCCTGGCGCTCAAGAAACGCGCCCCGCAGATCCACCTTTGTGCGAACGGCTGGATCCCTGATTGAGGTGACGCATGGTCGGAAACCCCGCCTGGCAGGCTCAGCGCCACCCGTCCTCCCGCATCGACCCCGTCGGCGCCGACCGCACGTCCGAGGAAGCCAACCTCTATGACATGAGCCGGGAGGCGAACGCCCCCGAGGACTACAACCTGCTCTGGTTCACGGCTCAGGCGATCAGGATCTCCAAGGAGTACCACACCCAGTCGCTCGAGCGCGGCCTGCAGCAGTCGTACCGGGCCTACCGTTCCGAGCACCAGGAGGGCAGCAAGTACCTCTCGCGCGCATGGCGCGGGCGCGCGCGGCTGTTCGTGCCCAAGACTCGCTCTGCCGTCCGCAAGAACAACGCCACCACGGCGGCCGCGCTGTTCACCACCGAGAACGTCGTCACGCTGAGCCCGGCCCACGCCGACGACCCCGTGCAGTCCGCGACCGCGGCTACCCTGCACGCGGACATGAACACGCGGCTGGAGAACACCGACCCAAAGACCGGCGTGCCCTGGTTCCATATGTCCATGGGCGCCTGCCACGACGCGCAGATCACCGGCGTGTGCTGCTCCAAGCAGACCTGGAACCTCGAGGAACGGCCGACCGGCAACATGGTGGTCGAGGAGGTCGAGGAGTACGACGAGGAGCTCGACGAATTCTTCTACGTGACCCGCGAAGTCCCGGAAATGATGGTGGTGCGGGATGCCCCGTCGATCGAGCTTCATCCCATCGAGAACCTCGGCATCGACCCGGCCGCGCCCTGGTACTCGCCGGTCGAGCTCGGAGCGTGGTTCTACTGCCGCTACCCGATGCGCGTCGAGGACGTGCGCGAGATGATGGCCCGCGGCAACCGCATGGGCGACGACCAGGGCTGGCTCGAGGACGTGCCCGACCAGTTGCTCATGAAGGGCAAGGTCGAGGAAGAGCGCCGGGGGCTGCGCCGCGTGCGCGAGGGCGGCGTCGACCGGCTGGAGGACACCCGCACCACCCCGGGCCCCTGGGACATCGTCTGGATCAACGAGAACTTCGTCCGCGTCGACGGCCGGCACCACCACTACTGGTCGGTCGGATCCTACGGGTATCTGAGCGAAGTCCGCGAGGTGCATGAAGTCTACCCAGCCTTCGGCGGCGCGCGACCCTATATCCTCGGGCTCGGCGCGCTGGAGAGCCACCTGGTGCTCCCGACCTCGCCGGTCGAGTCCTGGCAGCCCCTGCAGCTCGAGATCAACGACATCACGAACCTGCGGCTGGACACCCTGAAACGCGGCATCGCCCCGCTGCCCAAGATCAAGCGCGGCAAGAACGTCGACTACACCCAGCTCCAGATGCGCGGCCGCCCGGACGCCTACCTGGAAGTCGAGGACATGGACGACATCGACTTCGCCCAGACCCCGACCCCGCCCGGGCAGTCGTATGCCGAAACCAACGTCCAGAACGCCAACTTCGACGAGCTGGCCGGCGCGTTCAGCCCCTCCAGCGTGCAGACGTCGCGCTCCCTGAACGAGACCGTCGGCGGCATGCAACTGCTCTCGGGCGCGGCCAACGCGGTGACCGAGTACGATTTGCGCGTGTTCGTCATGACGTGGGTCCAGCCGACGCTCTACCAGGTCGCCCAGTTGCTCCGGTACTACGAGTCCGACGAGGCTCTGTTCCTGACCGCCGGCAAGAAAGCCTCGGTGCTCAAGAAGTTCGAGTACGAGCCCGTGCTCGACGACCTCGACACGCTGGCCATGACGCTCAAGGTGGACGTCGGCATCGGCTCGGCCGACCCCATGCAGAAGCTCGCCAAGCTGAAGTTCGGCATGGAGATGCTGGCCCCGATCATGGGCGAAGCCGCCAAGCAGGGCATCACCCTGAACGCCGAGGCCGTGATCTCGGAAGTGATGGGGCAGGCCGGGTTCTCCGATGGCCGCCGGTTCTTCAACTACGGCGAGCCGCAGCCGGAGCAGCCCCCGCCGGAAGTGATCCAGCTCCTGGAAGAGCTCAAGTTCAAGTACGCGGAGCTCCAGACCGAGACCGACAAGGACCTCGCCATCGCCGAATTGAACAACGCCACCGATTACGCCATCGCCCAGCTGCGTGGCGAGATCGACCACCAGAAGACCCTGATCTCCGCCGGCGCCTCCATGGCCACGGCGGGGATCTCCGCGAACGCCGCGCGCGCCAACGGTGCCAGCAATGGTGCGAACGGTAGTGGCGGTGGGGGTGGCTCTCGAGGCCCCGCCCCGCCGCCACCCGAAAACGTCCTCCAGGATCTCCGCAACGTGGTCGAAGGCCCGCAGTCGCCGCCCGTTCCCATGGGAACGCCCGACCAGGCCGGAAACGGCGCGCTCGCCGTGCAGGCCATGATGGGCCAGCTCGACCAGCTCGGCGGGCAGGTGCAGCAGGTCGCCGCCATGGTGCAGGCCGTCATGGACCACATGGCCGCGCCCGTGGAGGTTCTTCGGGACGAGAACGAAAACCCGATCGGGATTCGCAAGGGCGGCCAGCAGCAGCGCATCATCCGTGACAGCCGCAACCGCATCGGCGGCGCGGTCACCGTGAACGCACCGGGAGGCGCTTCATGATCGAGGTCACCGTCGGAAACGAGTTCGTAATCACGCACGACGCGCCGATCGAGTTCCCGCCGGCGTCCGTCGGCCCCACCATCGCCCGCTACCTGCCCGGCGAGATCTACCGGATCACGGACATGAACAAGGACTTCGTGGCCTACCTCTGCGACAACGACGCGGCGGCGCTCTGCGACCCGGGCGCACCCGACAGCCCCCTGGCCGTCAACGCGGAAAGCGGTCAGGCCGAGGGATCGGTTTCAACGGGAGAGGAATGACATGGCGCTCACCCACGTCACCGCGGTCAGGAACACGCTGGCCAACGCCATCACCACCGCCGTCGACGCCGGAGCCGGCACGGCCGTGATGCGGATCGAGGACTCGACCGGCCCCACGACGCTCGTGGACTTCAACCTGCAGGACCCGTCCTACGGCGCGGCCGCCGGCGGCACGATCACGCTGAACGGCACGCCGATCGGCGCCACGGCCTCGGGCACCGGCACGGCCGACCGCTTCCTGGTGCTGAGCCAAGGCGGCTCCGAAGTCTTCCGTGGCACCGTCACCGGCTCCGGCGGCGGCGGCGACATCGAGGTCGACAACCCCAACATCGTCTCCGGCCAGACCGCCTCGCTGGACAGCCACACCTACTCGAGCTCGGCGTAACCATGGGACAACTCGGCGACAGAGCCCGCATGACGGTCACCACCACGGGGACGGGCTCGCCCATCACGCTCGGCGCCGCCGTCACGAGCCGGCAGACGTGGGCCGAGGCCGGCATCGCCGACCAGGCCCCGGTGCACTACGTCATCGAGGATACCGGCAACACCTGGGAAATCTGCTCGGGCGTCTACACCGCCGCAGGCACCACGGCGACGCGCGTGACCATCAAGAGCTCCAGCGGCGTCGGCGTGCCCCTCAACCTTTCAGGGAGCGCCGAAGCCTTCATCGACGCGCTGGCCGATGACCTCGGCGACAGCCAGGACTGGGGACTGGTGACCGGCGCCGTCACCCTCAGAGACGATTACGGGAGCGTTGCCTGATGGCCGACGCAGGAGGACACCGGTAATGGCCAGACAAGTCCAACTCCGCCGCGGCACCACCGCCCAGCAGGACGCCTTCACCGGCGCCGTTGGCGAGCTCACCGTCGATACCGACCGCGGCGACCTCCGCCTCGGCGACAGCTCGACCGCTGGAGGCCTCCGCATCGCCCGCGCCGGCCGCCAAACCATCGGCCTGCCGCTCCAGGCCGCCATCACGCGCACCTCCAACGGCGCCACGGCCCTGAGCGAGGAAGCCACCACCAACAAGAACATGATCACCGGCTTCCGGTTCGCCCAGAGCGTCGACAGCTTCGTGCAGGCGCGCGCGCCCATCAACGCCGCCTACGACGACGGGGCGATGACGGCGCAGTTCCTGTTCCGCGCGCCCGTGGTGACGACGGGAACGGCCCGCTTCAGGATCCGCGCGGTGTGCTTGCGCGACAGCAACGCGCTGGACCAGCCGTTCGGCACCTCCGGCCTCGTCGACACCACCGTGTCCGGCACGGCCGGCAACGCACGCATCACCGCGGAAACCACCGCGTTCACGCCAGCGCTCGTGGTCGCCGGGGCGACCTGCGTCATACAGTTTGAGATCTACCGCGCCGGGTCGGAGACCGAGGACAATGCCGCCGGCGACATCGACCTTCTGGATGCATGGATCTACTACAATGTGACCAAGCTCGTGGACGACTAGGGAGGTGTCCCATGGCCATGATCCTGCACGCGCACATCGACCTCGGCCCGCCCGAGTCGGTGACCGGCTACCTGAGCTATGACCCGGCCGCCGGCGCGCTGGACTCGACGCGCGTCCGCCCCGTTGACGACCAGCAACCCACCTACAACCCGGTCACGCACGTCGCCGGCGATCGGGTGGAGACCATCGAGCCGACCAAGGTGGTCTGGACCTATCCGGTGACCGAGCGCCCGCTCCAGGACGTCAAGGACGACCTCTGCGCCCGCACCGACCAGGATGCCGGCGCCCTGCGCACGCCCTTCACCACCACGTCGCACGGCCAGCCCGAAACCTACATCCGCAAGCAGCTGGAATCGCAGAAGGTCGCCGACGACGCCTCGCCGACCGCGGCCAAATACCCGCTGTTGAATGCCGGCATCGGCCCCGACGCACCCGACACCGGCAACATCGCCACCGACCTCAAGGCCGTCGGCCAGGTGGTAGAGACCCGCGCCACCGAATGGGCGGGACTGGCCGAGCCGATCGAGAACCCCCGCCTGCAGGGCAAACGCAACATTGAGGCCGCCGCAAACGTCACCGCAGCCTGGGACGCCTACCAGGCGATCCAGTGGCCCAACCTGCAGCAGATCCGCGAGAAAGTAGACAAGAACCGGAAGGTTCGCCGTTGAATGCTGCAAGTCACGGAAAAGATCGGGTTCGGTCGGCTGGCGGCCGTCGAGGGCGTCACCCCGCTCGACGAGACCTTCCGTGACCACACCGGAACCAACGCCACGCAGAGCGTGTACTCGTTCCCGAGCAGAGCCGTCGGCCCCGCCAGCGACGACCGCTCGGTCGTGGCTGCGGTCATAACGCGCGCCAGCGGAACTGACCCGGGCATCAACTCGGTGCAGATCACCGAGGGCTCGATCACCATGACGCAGATCGGCTCGCAGCAGTCGTTCAACTCCGGCGGCGGCATCCGAACCGGGTTCTTCGGGTCCATGTATACGACCGCCAACAATCCAGGCTCGACCGCCAGCTTCACCGTGACCATGGCATCGAACGTCGTGCGCTGCGCCATCGTGATCTGGCAGGTCGACTTCCTGATGAACTTCACCGAGCACGACAGCGACTTCGTTGGAACGTCGGGCACCGCGGCCATGAACGCCACCGTCAACGTTGTCGGCGGCGGAGCCGTGTTCGGATGCGGGTTCCTGGGCTCGGGCGCGGCCGCCTACAGCGGACTCACGACCCGCGTGGCAAACGGCAACTTCTCGTCGATCTACCACGCCGGCTCCGACGACCAGGGCAGCAGGCCGGCGTTCGAGGACGATATCACCGGCCACGCGGTCTCGGTCACCGGAGGCAGCGCGCCGCGCACCCTGCACGTCACGTCCCTCGCGCCGGGAGCCCCGTGAGCCATGCTCAAGATCACGGAAAAGATCGGGTTTGCGCGGCTGGCCGCGGCGCCGCCTGCGGCATTTGCCTTCGAGTTCCTGCAGCGCACGAACGACCTGACGACAGGCAGCAGCTACACCTTCAACAGCCAGAACTTCGGTGGCGCGGCCGCGGGGCGCCGCATCCTGGGCTGCGCGCAGACCGTGCACACCGCAGCCGCAGCGTTCTCGTGTCTGGGAACCACCTCGATCGGCGGCGTGACCGTCGATGTTCACACCGGAGCCGAGGTGTCGCATCAGCCGGGAGGCTCCAACGCGGTCGGCGCACACACATGCTGGTTCTCGGCCGTGGTGCCGACCGGCGGCTCCGGGACGGTCGTCGTGAACTACAGCGAAAGCACGTTCCGGTGCATTCTGAGCCTCTATCGCGCCGTCGGGCTGGTCAACAGCGCGCCAACCGATCAGAAGACCGACACGGCCGACCCCGGCAGCTTCACGCTCAACATCCCCGTGAATGGCATCGCCATGGCTGCTTATTGTTCGCAGACCGGCACGTCGGCGGCGTGGACGGGGCTGGCAAACGAGGACCACGACGAAAACCCGAGCAGTGCAGGGCTCTACACAGGCGCCAGCGAGAGCGTGCCGGGTGGCGACGGCACACGCGCCGTGAGCTGCACCATCACTGGCGTTGGCGGCAGCCGCGCCATGGGCGGCCTTACCTGGGCGTAAACTGAACCATGGCACTCGGCCAACACGGACTCAGCACACAGGCGCTCTCCACCGACACCGCCGCGCCGCAGGTCGCGACGTTCTCGGGCAACGTGCAGGCCGCGACCGCCACCATTGCGGCCGCAGTCACCTTCCCGACGCCGTTCACAGGAACTCCACAGGCCCAGCGCGCCACCGCCACCGGCGCGATCACCATGCCGGTCGCGTTCTCCGGCGCGGTGCAGGCGCAGGTCGCCACCACCACCGGCTTCATCCGGATCGACGCGATCGCCAACTTCATGGGCGACGTCATCGCCCGCCGCGCCACCACCACCGGCCACATCATCTACCAGCGTGCCGGCTCGGGCTCGGACCCGCGGGCGCGCGAGCTCTACCAGATCCAGCTTAAGCGCGACTGGATCCGCCGGCGCCGCGCCTACCTCGAGGAGCAGCGCCAGCTGGCCTGGAACGAGGCCGCCAAGCAGCGGCAGCTTGGAGCCGAGCGATTCCAGCGCATTGCCGACCTTGGCGACCTGCTGCTAGAGTTGCGCGCGCTCGACGAAGCAGAGCGCCGCCTCGACGACGAGGAAACCCTGATGCTGCTCCTGACGACGTGAGGCCCGCATGACCCTTCCTTTGCTCAGCGGTCGAGCCGCGATCTGTACCGCGCCGGTTCCTCCCGACAACGCCGTGCGCGTGCTGGGCGAGCGCCAGAGCCTCACCAACGATCAATGGGAGGATCTGTGGCCGGGACCGACCGCGAGCGTGCCGCTGGTCACGGAAGCGCAGTCGCTCGAGATCGTCAGCGCGCACGCCAACAACACCTCGGGCGGCACGGGCGTGCAGGCGCTGAGACTTGGGCTGCTAAACGAGAATTTCGCCTATGTCGAGCAGGAGCTCGCGCTCAACGGCACCACGCCAGTGGCCGTGCCCGAAGGGCCGTGGATGCGCGTCAACGTGATGCAGGCGGCCAACGCCGGCTCCTACGGCTGGACACAATCGGGCGCGATCGACTTGCGGCAGGCCGGCGGCGGCGCCGTCTGGGCGCGCATGCTGGTCGACACCAACGAGCATCGCAGCGCAATCTATACAATCCCAAAAGACACTTTGGCCGGACTGGTCAGTGCATCGGTGCAAATGCGCGGACGCAAAGCCTCTACTTACATCGAAGTGGAGGCGCAGATTCGCGAGCCAAACAAGGCATGGAAGGTTCTGGCTACGGCTGAATTCGACGAGGTTGAGAACAGCGCTTTCACGGCGGTCGAGGACACCGGAAGTCGCGGCGAGGAACTCTGGGACTTCCGCATCAGGGTCAAGGGCAGTGGTAACGTGGAGCGCGTGACCTGCAACCTACTGGTTCACGAATGGAGCACGAGACAATGACCCAGCACATTAGTCCACGCATTCCCACGGTCGTCACGCCATCGAACCTGTACGCGCTTGCCGCCGATGGCTTCCAGCGCCCAAACAACGCCACGGCCTACGGCATTGGCACCCTCATCGCCAACAGCGCCACGGCCGGCAGCGTCGTGCCATTGCGGTTCTCGGTTTTCAGGAACCCGGATAGCGGTGGAGGGTCAGGCGTGCAAATCGCGGCCATGAAGATGACCAACGGCCAGTCGGGCGGCAAGATCACAGCCAACCTGCACCTGTTCGATAGCGAGCCCACGGTCACGAATGGCGACGGCGGCGCCTTTGAGCCCGTGGGTGACGGATCGACATGGCTCGGCATGCTCAGCGTCGTCACCGATGCCAAGCATTCGGCGGGACAAACCGGGCGCGGCCTTCCGATCGTGAACAATACCTTTGCCGCGCCCTTGATCGCGACCCTGGCCAACCCGCCAGTCGAATGGGTCTGGGGTCTGTTGGAAGCCACGGCCGCTTACACGCCGGTCGCAAACGAGCAAATCGCGGTCGCGCTGGAGCTGACCCAGACATGAGCCATATCCCAACGATCCAGGATTTCGTCGCCGGCGAGCTTGAGCTCGAAGCCGACGCTCGCCGCAAGGCCCGCCGCGCCGACCAGATGGTCATCGACTGGCAGAACCGCGGGCCCCTGCACCAGTACGTCATGGAGCGCCAGCGCGAGGCTGTCGGCACGGTGCTCGAGCTGGTGAAGATCGACCCCAACGACGCCGCCAACATCGCCAAGCTGCAGGCGCGTCTGGAAGCATTCATCGATGTCCGGTCCTGGGTGGACGGCGTGGCCGCCGCCGGCGATGCCGCCGACAAGTTCCTGACCGGAGGCGCAGAAGGAGAAGACGACCCCAATGGCTACCACTACACCGACTGAGCCGAACGCGCAGGACCCGATCGCCCTGCCGAACCCGCCGGACGACGCCCTGACCGACGACGCGCCGGTCACCGACCCGCCGGCCGCGGACCTGAACAGCGGCCCCGCGCCCGTCACCGACCTGCCGCCCGCCGACATCAAGCACCCGCTGAAGTACGACACCCGACGCGCGGACATCGTCAGCCAGTTCAAGCGCCAGCGCGGCAAGCCGGTCGAGGAAGGCGAGGATGGCGGTGAAGGCGAGGACTCCGACCAGATCATCTCCGACGGCAGCCGCTGGGACGACGAGGCCGAGGACGCCCGCCAGGCACGCGAAGAGCAGGAGGAATCGGTCCAGGACTTCGTGCAGGAGGAGGACGGTGAAGGCGAGCCCTACGAACCGCAGGTCAAGGAAGAAGACCTCGTAACGCTCAAGGTCGACGGCGAGGAGCGACAGCTCACGCTTGACGAAACGCGCGCACTTGCGCAAAAGTACCTCGCGAGCGATGACCGTCTGGACAAAGCACGGGGATTGCTCAAGGAAGTCCAGGAGCTCAAGCAGGGCCTTACCCAGCCCCCCGCGGAGCCAGAGGCGACCGAACCCGCAGAACCGGAGCCCGAGCCGGAACCCCTCCTCACCTCGGAGGACCAGGAAAAGCTCGCAGGGATCGTCGACCAGATCCAGACCGGAGACGCGGAGGAGGGGCGACAGGCCCTCGCCGACTTCATGGAGCTGGTGCGGCAGCCCGCCGCGGAGCCACCCCCGAACGTCGACGTCAGCCGAGAGATCGCCCGGCACGAAGTCCTGAAGGACATCAGAAGTGCTCTGGCTGGGTTTCGCACCAATCACCCCGACCTCGCCAGCGACCCTGTTCTCGAGAAAGCCGGTTCCGCCATGGTGGAACTGGAAATGCGAGACGAGATGCTCCAGTACGGCATCCCAGAGGAAGACATCACCCCTCTGGAGGGAAGCAGCGGGGGCATAGCGGCAGCGTACCGAAACCTCATGGAGAACGGTCACGAGCTTCGCTCCTACGACCGCATCTTCGAGGACGCGGCAGGCAAGATCCGGGACAAGTTCAACATGCGACGACCCGCCGGCCAGCAGCAGCAACAAGGCGGCTCCAGACCGGCCAGCGACGCGACACGAGAGCGTCAGGCCAGAAAGAGAGCCGCAGGAACTCAACCGCGCGCAGGCGGACCGCGCAGCTCAGCAGGCGGTGAAGTTACCAGACCGAAACCCAAGAGCCGGCTGGAGATCATCAACGAGCAGCGCAAGGCAAGAGGCTACTCCACCGCCCAGAGGTAGGCTCCCCGAGGCCAGCGCGCTCAACCACGAGGACGCGCAAATGGTCTCTCTGAACTGGGAAGTCGACGCAGAAGGCGGGTATATGTACGAGGACGAGCTTTCGGACGTCCTGCGCACAGACCTGCAGCCCCTGGCCAAGTTCCGGCAGTTCGCCGAACCAGATCCCGGCGCCCTGAACAAGGGCCTCCACCGAGGCGATAAGTATCACTGGAACGTGTACGGCGACCTTGCCGTGCAGGGCCGTCGGCTCGACGAAAAGAAGCCAATGCCGGAGACGAACTTCAAGACCCGGCAGTCGGTCCTGACCGTCACGGAATGGGGCAACTCCGTCCCCTACACCGGCAAGCTGACGGCGCTCGCCAAGCACGATGTCCTGACGATCATCGACAAGGCGCTCAAGAACGACGCCCGCAAGGCCTTCGACATCGGCTCGTGGGAACAGTTCGACCAGACTCCTTTGCGAGCGGCCCCGACCGGCGGCACCTCCACCACGTCCGTGACCATCACCGAGACCGGCTCCGCCGGCGTCACCATCACCAACGACGTCGCGCTCGGCACCGGCCACGTGAAGGCCATCACCGACGAGATGCAGGAGCGGAACATCCCCGGCTACGTTGACGACGACTACATCTGCGTCAGCCGGCCCAAGACCTACCGCCCGTTTAAGAACGAGCTCGAGACGATCCACCAGTACACCGACACCGGCATCGTCCTGATCTTCAACGGTGAAGTCGGCAGGTACGAGGGCACGCGCTTCGTCAACCAGATGTTCATCCCCGAGGGCGGCGCGACCGACTCGACGACCTTCGACCCCTACACCAAGACCGCGGACCCGTGGGACAACGGCAAGTCGTCCTGGGCGTTCTTCATGGGATCGGACACCGTCAACGAGGCGATCGTCATCCCCGAGGAGATCCGCGCCAAGCTGCCGGGCGACTACGGCCGCGCGGGCGGCATCGCCTACTACTACCTCGGCGGCTGGGGCATCTTCCACGGCGGCAACGAGAACGCCAGCCAGGCCAGAATCATTAAATGGGACTCGGCCGCTTAGGCCGAGCACCACCTCCCTGCGTTCCCATGGGAACGCGACAAGCCTGATAAACGGGCGAAACAAGGAGCTTTCAGATGGCATACGACAATCCAGATCGCAGGACTTTCCTGTTCGCCAACGCCGCCTTCACCAGCGCGTTGCAGCACGAGGTCCGGCTTCCCAAGGCCAAGGCTGTGACCCTGGTCGACTATGGCGTCCAGGACGTCACCGCGGCCGTGACCGGCGCGGGCATCGCGCAGGTGGGCAACACCACCACGGTCGACGCCTACGGCAAGTCGCTATCGCTCACCGGAACCGCGGTGAATGACGGGCGCACGGTGCGATCGCAGCACAATGATCCACAGGAGGTTGCGCCGCTGATCCCGAACAACGGGTCCATTCCGCCGGACACCGTGGTCAGGATCACGCTGAGTGGCGCCACGGCCGGCACGGGCAGCCCCTATCTGGTGCTCGACGTCGCTTGGTGATAGGGTGCAGGCATGCCTGACAAGACCAACCGCCCCGTTCCCGGCGTCAGCCACCCGAGCGACCGCAGCCCGCGCACGAACGTGAACATGCAGTTCACGGGCGATGCCGCGGTCGACGGGTACACGGCCCGCCGGCGCCGGCCGCCCTATCCCGACACGCCCGACAGCGTGAGCGTCGAGCTCTACGACAAGGTGGTCGAGAACCGCACCAACTACGCCGACGAGGACGTGGACGATGCCCTGCATCCGAACACCTCCCGGCGCTACCGCTACTGAGCAAAGGAGTCTCACATGGGACGAATGAAGGAATCGGCCAAGAACGGTCAGCAGGTGTGCACCGACACCGCCCCGGACCGCTCGAGCCACATCGGCGACACCCGCCAGGCCGCGATGGGCGCCAGCATGGCCGGCGGCGACCAGGACATCAGCCACTCGCTGTCGGGCGGCGGTCGGGCCGTGAGCTACAACGACACGCCCGTGCCGAGCGACAAGCGGATGAACCGCACCAGCGGCGTGGCCTCGACCGGCAGCTATGGCGGGTCCGGCCCCGGCGCCAAAGAGCGCTACTACGGCATCGGCGGACGCCCCGGAAAGCCCGCCGGCGGCGGCAAGCGCTACTGAGCCTGTCAGGGCTCCCCACCCGGCTGGCCCGGCTCTTTCGAGGGCCGGGCCTTCCTGTTCCTAGACGCGAAAGGACCGGCGCATGGCGCGCACCCTCGACACCACCAAGCCCTACGGCTGGATCACCCCGCCGCACAAAGGCGCGCGCTTCGAGCAGGGCGGGCGCTACTTCGATGCCCTGAAGAACGAGATCGATATCGACGGCTCCATGGCCGCCGCCACGGAAGCCGAGTCCGAGGCCATGAAGGCGCAGGAACTGCTGAACCAAGCCGAGACCCTGCCGTTCTTCAAGTTCAAGTCCGAGGCCAAGAAGACCCTTGGCTTCGACGAACTGCCCGCCAAGAAGGACGAGATCATCGAGCTCCTGCAGCGCCTCGCGCAGGTCAAGGAGCCGGATATCCCGTCGGACCCGGCGCCGTCCGGTGACGTCTCCCCGAGCACGGCCCCCGAAGGCGGCGCTGAAAGCGCAGCGGCGGGCATGACCTGGGGCGACACGCCTGAAGGCGAGGCCGTGGACCTCGTGGGCTGGGTGACGGGGCAGAAGCAGTACCTGTTCGCCGACATCCAGAAGGCGTTTCGGGAGCAGCACAGCTTCAATGCCTTCAGCGAGGTCGTGGCCGTGCAGTTCATGATCGAGAACGGGCTGATCGACAAGGATGCCGTGGCGCCGAACCTCACGGGCGAACAAGGATCGGGGTCTGTCCTCGGCTAACTGACGGGAGAGGGCCATGGACTACACGACCCTCGTCGCCGACAAGAACACCGCCGGGTCGATCCGCAACTGGGTCAACCGCGACGACATCCCGGTCACGGACATCCTGACCGAGGCGCAGGCCTGGATCTACCTGGAGCTGCGCCACGTCGACATGCTGACCTTCATCGATTTCCAGATCGACCAGGGGCAGTCGGAGAAGGCGCTGCCCGCCGACTTCCTGCAACCGATCGAGTGGCGGCCGGTCGAGTGGGGTTGGCCATTGCCCTACGTGCACGAGCGCGCGCTCCGGCAGGACCGGCAGAAGACCGACCCGGCCACGCCCGGCGGGCAGGTGGAACAGGGCTTCCCGCAGCGTTGGGCGGTGCTGACGCGCCCCACGGGCGCCGCCAACGCCATGGTCAAGACCATGGTGCTGAACACCCGGACCGACGAGGACATGCCGGGACAGCTCATGTACTACGGGCGGCCGGCGCCGCTGTTGGAAACCAACGAGACCAACTTCCTGACCGACGAGTATCCGACGCTGGTGCGCCACGCCTGCATGTACAAGGCCTACGAGCACCGCAAGGACACCGAGCGCACCGCTCAGTACCTCGCGCTGGCGACGAACGACCGGGACATCGCCAAGGAGAACGCGGACCTCTACCGCTTCACGCAGTACTATCCGGCGCCGGTGCCGATCGGGGGCTACTATGGTTGACACCTTCACCGCCAACGCCGGCTTCGTGATCCAGGAAGCGGGCACCAACGACAACACCTGGGGCACGAACCTCAACGGCAACTGGAACCTCTCCGACGACTTCCTCGGCAAGGTGACGGAGATCACCGCCACCGGCGGCACGGTGGTGCTGACGGACACTCAGGAGAAGGTCTCGGCCATCAAGGTCGCCGGGACGCTGGTTTCGAACCTGATCCTGCAACTCTCCGGCCGCGGCGGAAAATGGAAGGTTCGCAACGACACCACCGGCGACTTCACGGTCACGGTGCGCGCCACGGGCACCGGCACGGTGCTGGCCACGATCCCGCGGGGCAACTGGCGGTCGATCATCGTCGACACCACGAGCACGCCGGCGGACGTCTATCTCGAGGCCGAGTCGATCATCGAGCCCGAGGTCGACGTTGCGGCCGCGGCAACCACCGACGTGCTGGGGGCCTCGTCGCAGCAGGTGCGCGTCACCGGCAGCGGCCAGACGATCACCTCGCTCGGCACTGGCGCCAACACGGTCAAGTTCGTGCGCTTCGCCGACAGCAACACCCTGACGCACAACGCCACGTCCCTGATCCTGCCGAATGCCGGCAACGACATCGTCACGGCGGCGGGCGATTCCTGCATCGTGCTTTCGGACTCCAGCAGCAACGCGCGCGTCACCGCCTACCAGCGCGCCAGCGGTCGTGCATTGCAGGAAGCAGGTTTCTCGACCGGTGACGTGGCGTGGACCCCGGGATCCCCGGGCGCGCGCGAGAACTGGGTCATCCCGAACGGCCAGACCATCGGCTCGGCGACGTCCGGCGCCACACAGCGCGCCGACGCCGACACCGAAGACCTGTTCAAGTACCTCTGGAACAACCTCGCGAATGCCGAGGCCCCCGTGCCGGGCGGCCGCGGCGACAGCGCCGACGACGACTGGAACAACAACCGCCAGATCACCCTGCCCAGCATGAACGCCCGCGCAACCATTGGCCTGGACACCATGGGCGGGGTCAACGCCAACCGCATGACCGTGGCGCAGTCCGGCACCGACGGCAACACGCCGGGCGAGGGCGGCGGGCTGGAAAGCCACCAGTTGACCATCGGCCAGATGCCGAGACACGACCACACGACGCCGCCGGGGTTTGGCGGCTTCATCACCGGATCGGGAGGGGGCCAATATCAAGGGGGTGCCAGCGGCGGGGCAAGCAACGAAACAGGCGAGGTCGGAAACGACGAATCGCATTCGAACATGCAGCCCTTCATGACGGGCACCTGGTACATGAAGCTGTAGCGCCATGGCCGAGCAGCCGATCCCCTTCGACATTCCTAGCGGAATCAACAAGGTCGACTCCCCCAACGCGGCCAAGGGCCGGTTCGTCGACGCGGACAAGATGCGGTTCGTGGCCGGCTACGCCGAGAAGTGGCGCGGCTGGCGCAAGTTCATCGCCGACCAGCTGCAGGGCATCGCCCGCGGCATGGAAGCGTGGACCAACATCAACGGCGGGCGCACCGCGGCGATCGGCACGAACACCAAGCTCTACGTCATCACCGGCCAGGACAAGCTGGAGGACATCACGCCGCAGCGCGGCTCCGACGTCAGCCTGACCGACCCCTTCACGACCACCAACGGGTCGGCGGTGGTGACGGTGGCGGACAACGCGCACGGCGCCGGGGTGAACGACACGGTGCGGTTCAGCGGCGCCACGGCGGTCGGGGGAATCACCATCGACGGGCCCTACATCATCACGGAGGTGATCGACGCCAACTCCTACCGGATCACGCACTCGAGCCCGGCCACCTCGGCGGCCACCGGCGGCGGCTCGGTGACGGCCCAGTACGACATCAACGTGGGGAATCAGTCGACCATCGTCGGTCTCGGCTTCGGCGCCGGCCAGTACGGGGTCGGCACGTTCTCCACGCCGCGGTCTTCGGGTCTGGAGCTCGAACTGCGCTACTGGTCGCTGGACAGCTACAAGAACGAGCTTTTGGCCCTCTACAATAGTGGGACGCTGTACCTCTGGCGGGAGGGGCTGGACGCGCGGGCGCAGCCGGTGTCCAACGCACCGGCTGCCGCCCGGGCGATGTTCGTGACCGGCGAGCGCTACGTGTTCCTGCTCGGCACCGCGACGCCCATGACGGTGCAGTGGGCGGACCGCAACGACATCACCGTCTGGACGCCCGCCGACGACAACACCGCCAATGCGCGCGAGCTCCAGACCGGTTCTCGCCTGATCGCCGGCGCCGCGCTGGCCGAGTTGATCAACCTCGTGTGGTCGGACGAGAGCCTGTATATCTTCCAGTTCATCGGCGACGAGAGCGTCTACGACGACCGCCTCGCCGGCCAGAACTGCGGACTGATCGCCCCGCACGCCAAGGCCATCGTCAACCAGACGGCCTACTGGGCATCGACCCGCAACTTCCACCAGTACAGCGGTTCCGTGCAGGACATCCCGCGTTTCGAGGAACTGCGCGAGTGGGTCTACGACAACCTGAACCAGGCCCAACAGACCAAGTGCTGGATGGGCTACAACCAGTTGAAGCGCGAGTTGATCTTCGGGTTCCCGGGCCCGGGCAGCGAGGAGCCCAATCTGTACGCGGCCTGCTCGCTCCACGACTACGCCTGGACCAACGGCACGCTCGAGCGCGTGGCGCACACGATCTACCGGCGCGACTTCGGCGTGGTGCTGATGGTCGGCCAGGACGGCTTCGTGTACGAGCACGAGGTCGGCGCCGACGCGGACGGGCAGGCCATGAACGCCTTCCTGCAGTTCGGCCTCTACGTTCTGGGCGCGGGGCAGGTGAACATCGACATCACGCACTTCTTTCCGGACTTCCAGCGCCAAACCGGCGACATCGAACTCCGGCTCGCGACGCTCGACCGGCCGAACTCGCCCGTCGAGACAGACTACGAGATGCACACGATCGTGCCCGGGCAGGACTCGGTCGAGACTCGCCTCGACGGTCGCTACTTCTCGTTCTTGGTGCGCTCCAACACGCTTGGCGGCGACGTGCGGCTCGGGATCCAGAAGATGATCGCGCAGACCGCCGGCGAGCGGGACTAATGCGCAAGCTCGGCAACTTCAACCAGCCGCAGGGGCAGCCGATCGAGCAGCAGGTCGCGTGGTGCATCGACCGGCTGATCGAGATCCAGCGGGCTTCGCACATCCCGTTCCGCGGCGCCGGCGTGGCACCGACGGCAGCCCGGGCGCAGATCCAGACCGTCAACACGTCCACACTGCCGCCCAAGAACGTGATCACGCCATTGCCCATGCGGATCGTGCTGACCAACGTGCAGATCACGAACATGGAGCTCGATTCCGATCAGCTGTTTTTTCGCGGCGGTGCCAACACGACCATCCTGTTCATCCTTGCGTTCTTCCTGAACGTGCCAGACACCGAGAACTACGAGGTCGGGCTGCGTAAGAACGGTGACGACGGCACGGTGGTCAAGCAACGGTTCGCATCGGCCCGTCGTGAATTCGCATCCGCCATCCCGGTCGCCTATCCCATGTCTCCCGGCGATTACGTCGAAACCGTCATGCTGGCCGGCGGTACTACGCCAGGAACCGTCATCACGACGCTGACGCTCTACGCAAAGGACGAACTGCTGTGACTGACGTAGGCATTGACAGGATCACGGCCGACTCCAACGAGAAACAGATTTCCGACCTCGTGGCCCTGCTGATCATGCTGCACAGCGAAGGCGGCTATGCCCCGCTGAACCTCGACAAGATGGTCGGGCGCGCGGCCGAGGTCGTCAGTCAGGGCATGACGTGGCTGGCCTACGACCAGGAAGCGGGCGAGCCCGTCGGCACCCTCGGCCTGCACGAGCAGGCGCTCTGGTACGCCGACGAGCGCGTGCTGGTGGACCTCTGGTTCTACGTGCGTCCCGAGTACCGCAAGGGGGCCGTGGGCAAGAAGCTGCTGAAGCTCGGGCGGGAGACAGCCGACGAGCGAGGCTGTATGCTGTTCATCACCGTGACCAATCCCGATCGGCGCCGCCGGCGAAGTGCCGCCGTCGTCGAGGCGGAGACCGTGGGCTACGTGTCCCACGGCTACATGCTCAAGATGGAGCGCTATCATGGGCGACTTTCTGAAGAAGGACGTGGAATCGTCGACGACACGCGAGATTCCGCAGTACATGCAGGGTCCGAGCCGGCAAGCGGTCTCAACGGCCTCGGACCTGATGACGAAGGCGTATCAACCGTACACGGGTGAGCGCGTCGCCGAGTTCAGCCCCGACCAGCTGACCGCCTTCCAGCGCATCCGCGACCTCGTCGCCGGCGCCCCGCAACTGAGCGACGAGGCGCTCACCGGCGTTCGGGGCTACGCCGGCGCACCCGCCCAGACCGTCGGCACCGAGCGCGTGGTCGACGAAGGCGGTCGGCTCGGGCCCATGGCGGCCTACGTCAATCCCTACGTCGAGGCGGCCATGGAGCCGGCGCTCCGCAAGATCGACGAGTCTGCGGCCGCGGCCCGCAAGCGCCTCGAGGCCAGCCAGATCCGGTCCGGCGGCGCCGGCGGCGACTGGCGGTCGGACTGGTTGCAGCAGCGCCTGCAGCGCGACACCTCGACGGCGATCGGCGACGTGGCGGCCCGCACCGGGCTCAGCGCGTGGGACCGCGCCATGGGCCTGCGCGGCGGAGACCTCGACCGCATGCTGCGCGCGGACATCGCCGGCGGGCAGTTCGGCGAGCAGGCCCTTGGCCGACAGTTCACCGGAGCCCGCGCCCTGCAGCCGACCCAGCAGCAGCAACTGCCGCTGGTCGACGCCTTCCTGAAAACCGGCGCCGCCCAGCAGGCCCGCGACCAGGCCGAGCTCGACGCGGCCTTTCAAGAATTCCTGCGGCAGGTCGACCCGAGCGCGCTGGCCGGCTTCGCGGGCGCGCTCAAAACCCTGCCGACGGACGTCACGCAGACCAGCTTGCAGGAAGACCCCTGGCTCGCTGAGCTTGTCGGTCAGGCGGTGGGGACGGCAGCGAGGATGGCATAATGGCTGGGATGGCAGATCGCCTTGCGCAACTGGTCTACGGCGGACAGATGACGCCGACGGACGTGTCGTTCTCAGGATCGGCCATGCCGCCCGCGGCCGCACCCGTGCGCCCTGCTGGCGTGCCGACCGTGCAGCCGGCGGTCTCCGCCAGCCCAGTGCGCAGGCGCGGCCGCGGCATGGGCGCCGCGCTCGAGCGCGACGTGCTGGGCGAGTTGCCCATGGGCCAGAGGGTTGCGGCAGGTTTCAGCGGCTCCGGCAAGTCGACCGTCGGCCGCTCGGCGGGCGGGGCCTTCGTGCAGGGCCTGACCTCGTCCATGAAGAACATCCAGAAGGCCGAGGAAAAGCGGGAAACGCAGCGCGCGAAGCAGGACAAGGCCGACCTCGACCGGGCCGAGAAGATGCTCAATCAGGCATACCGCGCGCGCCGGGAGGAGCGGGCCGAGGAGAGCTTCAATGCCCTGCAAGCCTACCGCAAGACCCAGAACGAGCGGGCCGAGAAACGGTTGGCGTTCGACGAGGTCAAGGAGCAGCGAATCCAGGAGCGGCACGAGCAGGATCAGGCTCGCCGCGCGGACAAGCACCTCTGGGCGCGGAACCGCGAGGACCGGGCGGTGCGCAAGGAGGACCGGGCGATCGAGAAGCACCGGATCGCGCTCGACAAGGCCAAGAACGACGCCGAGCGCGCCGACGCCCGCCTGAAGCTCGACCAGGCCCGCGAGCGGCGTGCGGTGGCGGCGGAGAAGCGCCACGCCCAGACGGCGCAGCTGCGGGGCATGCTCGATAAGCTCAAGATCCGCGACCGCATCAGCGGTAAGCTGCCCACACCCCAGCAGGTGCAGATCGGGAAGCTGCTGACCGACCAGCTGGAGTTGATCCAGAACGACGTCAACCTGATCGGCAACGACGCCGAGATCGCCCGCCAGAAGAAACTGCTGCGCAGGGCGTTCGAAGCCCAGTTCGGCAAGGACAACATCCCGCCGATGCCGCAGGCCACCGCGCCGGGAACGCAGGAGGCGGGCACGCCCACGCCGGCGCCTACCCCCGGCCAGACGCAAGCCGGTGAAGGTGAGGTCGCCCAGCCGAAGACGCGCGAGGAGGTGGAGAAGCTGGCCCCCGGTACGCCGTTCATGTGGAACGGGCAGCGCATGGTCCGGCAATGATCCATGGCCGACCCCCTTGCAGATCTGGAGCGCCGGCTCGACGAGGAAATCAACGCCCTGATGCCCGGCGGCAAAGTTCCCATGGGAACGCCGCCCGCGCCCGCCACGCCTGACGCGCCAGCGCCAGACATCTCCGACCTTGCCGCGCCTGCCCCGGCCGCCTCCGCCGCCCAGGGCGACGACATCTCGGACCTCGCCAAGCCGGATGGCGCAGGCGCAAGCGCAGACGCAGACATCTCCGATCTGGCCGCGCCTGTTTCACGTGAAACCAAGGCCGCGCCGGAAGCCGAAGATGATGACAGCCCTTGGGCGATCACCCGCGGCGTCGTCTCCGGCCTGATGGAGCAGAACCCGGAGGTGTTCGGCGAGGCGCTCGAGGGCTTCAGCCACCTCGGCCCCGACGCCTTCAAGGGCACGTTCCTCGAAGGCTCCAAGATGGTGAAGAGCCTGAAGGGCTTGACGCCGGAGAAGTACAAGCGCCGCAGCACCAGCATGTGGCAGATCCCCGATATCGACAGGGCGCTCAGCTGGGCGGGCGAAACCATGGGCCAGGGTATCGCCTCGATGCTGCCGCCCATTTTGGGCGGACTGTTCGGCAGCGCGGCCGCTCCGAAGGCACTGGGCAAGTCCGGCAAGGTCGGCGGCGCGCTGGTGGGGGGTGGAACCCCGTCCTTCGCCATGAACTACGGCGAGCTCTACAAGGAGCTCAAGTCCGCCGGCGTGGCGCCCGAGCGCGCGGCCGAGGTTGCGGTCTACGGCGCGATCCCGATGGTGGCGCTCGACTACGCCTCGATCGGCCCGATCGTGAAACGGCTGGGCGGCATCGGCGAGGTGCGCAAACAGTTGTCGAAGTATCTTGCGGTCCGCATGGCCCAGATGGGCGCCATGGGCGCGGGCCGCGAGGGCATGACCGAGCTGGCGCAGGAGTTGGTCAAGGAGGCCACGGTCTCGCTCGAGACCGACAAACCCTTCTGGACCGAGGAGACATTCAAGAAGGCGATCGAGTCAGGTGTCAGCGGGGCGCTCGCCGGCGGACCCATGGGTGCCGTGGCCGGTGCACCGCGGCCGCAGCAGGAAGCGCCGGTCACGCCCGAGCCCGAGCCGACGGCCCCGCCCATCGACTTCCCGCCTGAAGCGCCTATCCCGCAGGTCGAGGTGCCGGCCGCCGCCCTCGAAACGCCTGCAACCGCTGCTCCAGCGCCGACCGAGGACATCTCCGATCTGGCTGCCCCCGCCGAGCCAGAGGCCGCCCCACCCGCCACAGAGGAAGAAAGAGGACTGCTACGTGCGCAAGGCTACGAGGACGCCGACATCGACGCCATGGCCCCTGACCGGCGCGAGTATCTCGTCACCGAGGCACGGGGCATGGGCGTGGAGCCGGCAGCCGCGCCGGAGCCTGAAGCCGCGGCAGGCGCCCCCGAAGCGCCCGTGGAGGTGGTCACGCCCGAAGACACCGAGGCCGCGGCCGCGCGCGTGGAGACCGAGGAGATAGCCGTTGAACCAACAGAGCCCGTGGCTACAGGAGTGGCTGAGCCGGTCGCAGAGGCCGCGCCTGCCGTTGAGGTCGCCGCCGAACCGGAAGCGGCAGTGGCTGAAGCTGTTCCAGCACCAGCTGAGCCGGTTGCGGCTGAGCCCGAGGCGGCCCCGGAACTCGCTCTTACCGCCCCGGAAGCCCCAAGTCCGACCCCGATAGCTCCAACTGAGCCCCGGAAAGCTCCAAGTAGGCCCGTAGAGCCTGCGCCTGCCCCGGCCGAGGCCGGTTCAGTTTTCTGGCATGGTGCAGACAAGCTCGGAATAACGGCGGCTAACGTCAAGCGCACGTTCGACGGCGAACTCGACGAGCGCGGCGCGATTTTTCTAGCCGAGAGCGAAGGCGACATCCCAGCCGTCACCGGCGGGAAACCGCCCGCGGCTGCGTTCCAGGTGACGTTGGCCCGGAAGCCCAAGGTGTTCGACCCGCTGACCGATGACAAAGCGGCGCGCGTCCTCGTCGACACGATGCGGAAGCGCGGCACGTTCCCCGTGCCCGAAGGAGACACGGCCAAGGATCTGCGAGTCGTGCGGGGTTCCCTGTCCGAACCTGGAACATTCGCGGCGATGATCCTCGACAATACGGATGTCTACGAAGCGGCGCGCGCCGCTGGCTATGATGCCATCCGAGTTGTTGAGCAGGGAAAGGAGACTCTCGCAGTTCTCGATGAATCGCTGATTCGCCGTGAGCCCTCTCCTGCTAGGCCCGCCCGCAAGCGCCGCAAGGCGGCCAAGCCGCAGGATGTCGTCGCCTTCATCAAGCAGATGGGCGGCATGCAAGATGTTGGCGGCGAGCTCAAGGCCATGGACGCCCATCGTGTCCGCCCGGGCCTCGTGAACAACAAGCGCGGCGTGGCGCCGGACCGCGTGCGCGAGGCGCTGGTTGAGGCCGGCTACCTGCCAGCAGAGGGCACCACACCCGACGACGTCTACGAACTGATCCGCCAATCGATCGCCGGTGCGCGCCAGTACCCGGCTGGCGAGCAGGCCGCGGTCGCGGAGGCGCAGGAAGCCGAACAAGCGGAAACGGCAGAAGGTCAGCGCCAGCGCTACCTGGACGAGATCCAGCAAGTCGTCGACGACACCGGCGGCGGCTTCGTGCTGCGGCCCGAGGAGCAGGATCGTGCCGCGGTGCTGATGGCCGAGGGACTGCCCGTTGAAGACGTTCTCGAGCGCCTCGCCATTGAGGATATCGCCGACACGGAGTATGCTGTTCCTTATGAGGTTGAGCCCAGCCCAGCACCGCGCCCAAGCGAAGCGCCTGCGCCAAGGGGCGAAGAGCCCCGGCCTGAACCGGAAGCAGCGCGACCGCCTGCTGGAGAGCGCCGAGAGGTTCCGGTTTCTGAGCCGACTCGCCGCGAAGAAGGCCAAGAAGCACCCCGCGCCGAAGCAGCTCCAGTAACCGAGCCCACGCCCGCCGGCGAGCAGGTCGTTCTGCCTGGCGCCGAGCAGATCACCCAGAAAGAGCTTGCCGAGCGCCGAGCCGCCGAGCCGCTTCGTGCAGAGCGCGCGCAAGCCGAGGCCGGTCCGCTGTTCGGCGAGGAGTCCAAGC
>JAAUYE010020075.1_pt1 | contig 23906 bp, 17 predicted proteins | sample 7278081 | NCBI WGS metagenome assembly JAAUYE01 (sample SAMN14350131, study PRJNA611818) | marine sediment metagenome | isolation source: surface marine sediment (0.6m) | place: French Polynesia: Moorea | collected 2018-08
ATGAATCGGTCACGTACCAGGGCGCAGACGGCACCGACCTCCAGATGTGGGTCAACTATCCGGCGGGTTTCAGTTCGCGAAAAGAATATCCATTGTTCCTGTTGATCCACGGCGGCCCGCACGGCGCGATAACGGACTCGTTCCATTTCCGCTGGAACGCACAGGCGTTCTCATCGTGGGGCTACGACACGGCTTGGCCCAACTTTCACGGCTCGTCGGGTTTCGGCCAGGCGTTCACCGATTCGATCAACCCGGACTGGGCAACGAAACCCTATGCCGATGTGATCGCTGCAGCCGAGTGGTTCAACGACAAGCGCTGGATCGACTCCGAGCGCACAGCTGCCGGCGGCGGCAGCTACGGCGGCTACCTGTCATCGATCCTGCTCGGGCGCGAGCATCCTTTCAACACTCTCGTGATCCATGCCGCGGTTTATGACTTTTACTCGCAGAATTCAGCCGATTTTGCCGTTCACGAACAGCGCTTCGGGCCGTACTGGGAGCGCGAGGAAATGGTACGCGAGATATCGCCACACTTCGCGGCCGGAGATTTCCGCACCCCAAGCCTCATCCTGCATGGCCAGAACGATCTGCGCGTGCCGGTGGGCCAGGCGTTCGCGTTGTTTCGCGCATTGCAATTGCAGGGCATCGAATCCCAGCTCGTCTACTACCCGGACGAGAACCACTGGATCCTTACGCGCGATAACTCGATTCACTGGTACAACACGGTGCGCGACTGGATCGGGAAATTCGCCGCGCCAGGCCCACAGTAGCGGGCGACGGAATGGGGTAGCCCCCTAGGTCTCCGAAGCGAGGTTTCGTTTGAGATTGCCGGTTTGCTGCTTGCCCCGCGCGCCTTCGAACAGCAGCCGGATCTTCTGCGTATCGAGCAAGTCGGTGCGTGGGTCGACAACATGCACCCTGTTGCGGCCGGCGTTCTTCGCTGCGTAGCACGCGGCGTCGGCAAGCCTGAACAATGATTCCGCATCGTTGACGGCGACCGACGGCGCGACGCCGATACTCATGCCGACAGAGAAATAGTCCGTTCCCCAGGCGAGACGATAACCGGTCGTCTTGCTGCGGATTTCCTCCGCCAACTCTCTTCCCCTTTCCAGGCCGCAGCCGCGCAGCAACACGCAGAACTCGTCACCGCCCATTCGGCCGCACAAATCGTCCTTGCGCACCGACTTCCGGATTATCTCGCCAATGTCCGTCAGTAGCTTGTCCCCAGCGGCATGCCCGGCAACGTCATTAACCTCTTTGAAGCGATCCAGGTCGCAATACAAGAGAATGTGACCGCTCGCGTCGCCGTCGAAAAGAGCCTCGATGGCATTTTCCATTTCCATGCGGCTCAGCAATCCTGTCAGGGTATCGGTGCTCGCCTGGTGCTGCAGTGCATCTTTCGCCGCATGCAGTGACCGCAAAAGGCTACCGACGTACGGCGGCACAACGAGCATTGCGAGCAGGATGTTCAGCGACAGAAGGCCTTGCTGCTGCCAGTAGTTGCTCGACAGGTAGACGATGCCGAAGCCGGTGATACAAAGAGTCGCACACGCGTAGAGGTAGGCCACGCCGTAACGAAACCCGTTGCCGACCGTGATCCAGAGATAGATGACACCGACGGCGGCGCCGGCTCCCTCGCCGAAGTACATGGAGAGCGAAATGGCCGTGACATCGTGAATCATCCCGACAAACCGCCGAATGACCGACTGTCTCGGTCGCCATACGATGGCGGCAAAGATGGCCGCCGAAGATGTAATCGATGCAAAAGCGAGCAGGCGCGCGAATTGCAGCGCCGTCTCGTCGACCTTCGATGCGAAGTAGCCGGTGAAGAAGTACACGAACACGATCGATACGAGCGCGATACGAACGAGCGCCTGGCCGTGTTCGCTGTCTGTCCGGGCAGCGAGCCGTTTTCTTACAGTTTTCAGGGCGCTTGAAGCAGCCACACGCGACGCTCCCGGGAACAGACCATTGCCGGTGTATCGGCCTGTTCGCGGGAAACTTTAGAGGAGATTCAGTTTATGAGGATCCTGAACCTGAAGCTGGCGGAGGGCGCCCCGCTGCCCGTGTTGGCCGCGAACTCACCCGTTGGACTGATTCTCAGGTGAGTCACCGACGCATCGCAATCGGAGGAATCCGGAGTGGGAACGTACGTGTAGCTGCTGCCGTTGTCACTGGAAAAGGCGACATCGTCCGCAGTGCTTGCCAGCGAGACGAACGAGTAGGCCAGGTTGCTGCCCGGTGTACCCTCGTCGAAGGCCACCGGGCCGGACCCGGGATCTTCGATGTCACCGACCAGGAGACAGGCGTCAGTCGGCATGGGATCCAGGATCACGAGGGTGTCGGCGTCAACCGTCCCTGCCCCCTGGTTTTCGATCGTAACCGTATACTCCACGATGCCCCCGGGGATGGCTTTGGGGTCGACCGCCAGGTTGATCGGATCGAACAAAGTCGAAGCACTTTTCGTCACGACGAGCGTCGGGCCCACGAGCGCTGAGATGGTGTCGGTGATCGAATCGCTGGCCAACGGCTGGTACTCGGACGAAGCCGTAGCCGTCACCACGGCAGTCTGCCCTGCGACGGCGTCCGGCAGAACACCGTGGACGGCCAGAATGGTAATCGTCTCGCCAGGCGCCATTGCGGGCGAATTCGGCAGCGAATCTCCATCGGCGTCTATCAGCATGATGTCCCCGGCCGTGAGCGTTCCGCTGCCGTCCGTATCCTCGTAGTACGTAACTGTAGGAGTGAAGTCACCACTGATTGATGTCGATATTTCGAAACTGTCGGTCGCGTTGCCGTCGTTCGTGAGCGTATGCACGCCCGTGACGGACTGCCCGGTGATCCCGCTCAGAGACAAGTCAGGAGCGAAAGTGACGCCAGGCTGGGCTGTTGATCCCAGGCCGCCGCCGCAGCCACTCAGGTTGTCATCGACCTGCGCCGTAAAGCTGCTCGCGCCCAATGACGCATTGGAACTCGCAACGTGAAACGTGAACGGCGAATTCGGCGCTATACCCAACTCGGCCCAGGTCACGAAGAACTCCATTTGCCGGCCGTCGCCGGACCCCCATCGACCCGAACGATTCGGATTGCCCCTGGACGGTACGTTGGCAAATGAACCGGGCAACGTGTACCCGTCGCCAAAGCCATTGCCGTCGACCATCGGATCGCCGGCCGGCGCCTGTGCCACATAGGTGTATACGTAAACGTTGATGCGGCGGTTACTGCCTTGCCATGTAACGCCGATGGTGGGCTCCCCGGTCTCCATGAAGCCATCGTTATCGACATCGGCGTAGTACACGTATGACTGCGTATTGGAGGTCGAGCCCGAGCGCTCGGTGAACAGGTAAATGTTGTTGGCGTCGTAGGTATACGCAAAGTGCGTCAGGTCCCGGCCCGTCGACTGTACCGGGGCGTCACGGTCCAGGAGGCCGTTCGCCGGACCATCGCACACGTTGTTATCCACGTCGGCATGAACGGGCGCCCAGTCGTTCATATTGCCATTGGCGTTGATCGACACGAGCGTCAGCCGCCCGTCACCGAATCCACAGGCGCACACGGCCAATACCAACGTCGGCGCCAGCGACACAATCGCAGCGATGAGGGCCTGCCCAAGCCGGGCAGTATTTTCGCGATGTCGAGACTTCATTGTCTGTGGGCCTTCCCGGCAGAATCATTTTGCCGGTGATGCAATACGCATCGCGCTATTCAAACCGTGATCACCGCGCGATTCAAGGACACCTTGCGCATGTGGGCAGGATTTGCCGAGATAAGGCCAAATAAGTGACCCACGTCACACTCCCGATCGCGTACTTGTTGTGCCTGGCGGATTGGTACTGCGCTACCGCTGACAAGAACGTCGTGGCTTTACTATGTAGTAGTATCGGCTGTGTATTCGGGGGGGCTCAAATGAAGCGCAAGATTACTCGTCGGGATTTTCTGAACGGCACGCAGGTCGCGATCGGCGCCTCGCTCCTTAGTCCATGGACCGAAGTATTCGGCGCGGATGCGTCGACATTCACGCTTCCTCCCGACTATTACCCGCCTGCGAAGGCCGGGCTTCGCGGCAGCCACGATGGCTCCTGGGAAACGATGCACGCTCGTGTCGCGGGTACCAGCTGGCCGGCGGGGCCGATGGACGAGAAGTACGACCTCGTCATCGTCGGCGGAGGCATCAGCGGGCTATCCGCCGCGCATTTCTATCGCGAGGAACGCCCCTCCGCCCGCATACTCGTTCTCGATAACCACGATGACTTTGGTGGTCATGCCAAGCGCAATGAGTTCCAGGTGAATGGAAAGACACGCATTGCCTACGGCGGTACCGAGTCCATCGACACGCCGTCCGGCTACTCCGCTGTTTCGATGGCGATGCTCGAAGACATCGGCGTCGACGTGCAGAAGTTCTACGACTATTTCGACCAGGACCTGTACGACGATATGGGCCTGTCTTACGCGATTGCCTTCGACCAGCAAACTTATGGCACACGCAAACTCGTCGCGGGTTATGGCAGCAGGCCGTGGCAGGAATTCGCGGCGGAGACGCCGATGAGCTCTAAAGCGCAGGCCGACCTCGTGCGTGCATTCACGGACGAACGCGATTACCTGCCCGGCCTGAGCCGCGCGGAAAAGGTCGCGAAGCTGAGCAGCCTCAGCTATCGCAGCTACCTTCGCGACTACGTCAAACTCGACGAGCAGGTGCTCGAGATGTACCAGCGCTGGGGCATGAGCTACTGGTGCGTCGGTATGGACGAGGTCCCGGCCATCGACATCCTTGGCTACTCCGACGGCGGCACCATGCCCGGGCTCGGACAGACGCTGCCAAGGAAAGGCGGACGCGGCGTCGAGCCCTACATCTTTCACTTTCCCGATGGCAATGCGTCGGTGGCGAGGCTGCTGGTCAGGCGCCTGATTCCCGAGGCCTTGCCAGGCTCGACGATGGAAGACAGCGTGACGGCGCGACTCGATTACAGCGCGCTTGACCGGGAAGGCGCGAAGTTGCGCATTCGGCTGAACAGCACCGCGGTTAATGTCACCCACACGGCCGACTCGAAAGCCGTCGATGTCACCTACGTGCATGCCGGCAAGGCGCGCACCGTGCGGGCCGCGAAATGCATCATGGCCTGTTACAACAGCGCCATTCCCTATATCTGCCCTGATTTGTCGGAGAAGCAACGCGCCGGGCTCGCCTACAACGTCAAGGTACCGCTGACCTATACCAAGGTCATGGTGCCGAACTGGCGCGCGTTTGCTGACCTCGCGATTCGCTTTGTCTATTTCACGAACGATTTCTACAAACAGGTTGAGCTCGATTACCCGGTCTCGCTCGGCGACTACGAGTTCGCGGCGAGTCCGGACGAGCCGATGGCGCTGCACATGTGCCATGTCCCCTATTTCGATGACATCCAGGGGCCGGAGCAGTGGCGAGCAGGCCGACGACAACTGCTCGAGACGCCATTCTCGACGTTCGAGCATCACGTTCGCGACCAGCTCGACCAGGCACTGTCAGGCGCGGGATTCGATGCCGACAAGGATATTACAGCGATAACCGTCAATCGCTGGGCGCACGGTTATGCCTACAGCCCCGATCTCTTGTGGGAGCCCGAATACGAATCGGAGACTGACAAGCCCTGGGTTATCGGCCGGCAGCCGTTCGGGCGTATCAGCATCGCCAACTCCGATGCGGGCGCCGCCGCCAACACCGATTCGGCGATCGCCCAGAGCTATCGCGCCGTCAGGGAAGTACTATCGAGTTAGGGCCGGACCCGGTGAGTTCCCAGCGAGCCAGTGAAATAGGGATGCTGTCGATGGCATTGAGCCGATCGAAAAACCGTCTGAGCTGAAAATCCTGGCCTCGCAGTTCCATCAGCCGCGCATAGTCGGCCAGGGTTTCCTCGAGCAGGTACTTGCCCGTCACGTAGCTCGTGCCGTAGCCGGGCTGCCGCAGGTAGAGGTGCTGCTCGAAGATGAGCAACTCTTTTTCGGTCTTCATCCAGCCCCGCGGCGTGTAGTCCATGTGCACCTGGCCCGCCTCTTCCATCGTCATTTCGTTGGCATGCGCGTACAGGGAGCCGAGGCCGCGTGCCGCGCGTTGCGCGAGCAGGATCCACACGAGCTCGCGTGAGCGCGGACTGTCGTCGTAAAGGCCTGCGTGCATGAAGATCTCTTCGACGGCCGTGGCCGTGCCCTCGTTACGGCTGTCGAAGATGTTGTAGAGCAGCGCGCCCTGGCGAACCGGGCTCTTGTGCGGCTCGCTGTCCATGCGCGCCAGCTCGAACCAGTGCCAGAAATGCGTGAACAGCGGCGCCGGATCGTAGTGCGCCGTGATCCAGAAGAAGTGGCGCGTCTCTTCGGGCACGAACGATCCCTTGCGCTCGAGTAATGCGGGCTCCATGTAGTCCGCCACCGTGACGATGTCTTTCTCTTCGAGAAAACGCATGATGCGTTCAATGGCCTCGTCGGCCATGGCGTCGTACTCTTCGGGGGTGCTTGCCGCGACCATCGGCGGCAGGTCACGATTGCGCTGTTCCTCGAGCTTCAGGTTCGCCCAGGCACGCGCCAGTTCGCGCTTCAGCAGGCGCTCCTCGTCCTCCCAGCTCATCGGCACGAGGTGCACGTTGCGCTGGTACCAGGTGTAGTTGTCCCTGCCAATACCCGACGGACCGGTCTTCGACCTCGCCTCGGCTTCGAGCCATGCGATGAACCCGGCGGTGGCTGCTTTCGACACCGCGATCGCCTCTCGCAGTTCGGGGCTCGCGGCATCGTCGAGATTTTCCTCGAGCTCGGTCAACACGGCGAGTTGCCCGCGGATATCGCGGATGCCCGTCACCCAGAGGTCGCGCGCGTTGCCCGTCAGATTCCCGCGCGCTTGCTCGAGGAGTGGCGGAATGACTGAAAGCTCCGAGGCAAGGCGCTGCTGTTCGGCCGCGCTGGGCGGAAAGTCGTAGGTCCAGAGTTCGACGAGCGCATGGTGCGTCGGGCCTTCATGCGCCGGCACGTCGCTGCGGTAGGTCCAGATCGTGTTGTAGAAGGCCGGATCGCGCGCCCAGGGCTGCAACACGCGTTCATTGAAATCGTAGCCGTTCATCTCCGCGCGCACGAGGTGCCAGTCGACCTGCTGGGGAATGGGCCAGTCATCGATGTCGAACGCGTCAAGACGTTCTCTTAGCGCCAGGAATTCGTCGCGGCGAGCCTCGAATTGTGCTGCCGTGTAATCCGGCGCGCCGTCCCGCAACGGCGGCGACTCGAATTCCCTCCAGTCGGCAAACAGCACGAGGAGGTCGTCGTAGCTTGAAACCGGATCTACGGTTTCGGTGGCGGCGGCGAATCCGGCCGCAACGGAAAACAGGATGATGGCGATGTAAATTCTTTCGGCCTTCATGACCTGATCATACGATACTCGTGGACCTCGTAGTCCGGCGTCTCGAAGAACGTCGGCCGCCCGTCGAAATGTATCGCGCGAACCGTGGCTCGCTGCTCGACGGCAATCGTGCTGAACCCTTTGGTGCCCTTGCGCGTCGCCAGAAATGCGCGTTCGCTGCCATCATCGAGATGCAGCGTGAAGAATATCTCGTCACTGGTGCCGGCCAGCACACCCATCTCGCCCGTCAGCTCGATCTCCCCGGGGCCGGGTTCCATCGGAGTCGCGACCGCGTTGTCCTGCAGCATGTAGTCCGGCACACCCCAACCGGACGGATCTTCTGCTTCGCTGTCCACGAGGCTCTCGTATTCCACCTCGAAACGGCCAGATTCCAGCTTGTCGGCATACTGCGCCAGGTAGTTTCCAAGGCTATCCGCAAGTACCTGGTGACTGCACGCCTCGGGATAAAACTCGATGATCTGACCGACCTCGCCGCCGGGCGCAGGATCCAGGTCGATATAGCGATACACGTCACCGTTCGATGTCGTTAGGGGAATCCAGGACTTTGAGAAGTTATGCGGCTTGACAGGACCCTTTACGCAAATGATGTGGTCCTCGACCTGGGAACGCCAGAAGTCGAACGCGTCGACGGGCTGTTCGTCCACAAGCTCGATCATGGTCTGGTATTGCTCCGTTGCCTGGGCGAGCGGCATGAACCAGTGACCATCGTCGAACTGGCCCGGAAAGTCCGTCTCGCTGCCATCGGCGAGCCCGTAAAGCGCCTTCAGGTCGTCGGGAAACACGACATTCATCGCCGACTCCGCCGCCTGGATTGCTTCCGCAGCCGCACCGGCCCGCAGACTTGAGACGGCTTCGGGCTGATTCGACCGCAACCAGTCAACGATTCGGGACCATGCTTCTTCAACAGTGCTCATCACGTCGCTCCGAACAAGAACCGGCGGCGCCAGGCCGCGGCTGGTTAACCAGTGTAGCAAGCGATCATATGCTGTATCGTCACCGGTCTGCCAATCCCGTATCACGGTACTGAACGGTGAGAATTCATGAGAAGAACAATCGTATGCCTGCTTGTTTCCATGTCCCTTATGACTGCCTGCACTGACAACACACCCGATTACCCCGTTGCCGAGAAGCGGCCCGTCGAGCTCGAACGCCACGGTCACGTGCGTACCGATGACTATTTCTGGCTCAACGAGCGCGACAACCCGGAGGTCATCGCCTATCTCGAGGCGGAAAACGCCTACACGGACCGCATCCTCGAACCCTCTGTCGGCCTGCGGCAACGCCTGGTCGAAGAGATGGCGGCGCGCATCACCGATGACGAAACGTCGGCGCCCTATCGCGACGGCGACTACTATTACTACTATCGCTACGAGGCAGGTAAGGACTACCCGATCTACTGCCGGCGCAAAGGCTCGCTCGACGCCGACGAGGAAATCCTGCTCGATGTCAACGCGATTGCCGGAGACGAGGCGTATTTCTCGGTGCGCGGCGTCGAAGTCAGCCCGGACCACCGCATCCTCGGTTACGGTGTCGACACGCGCGGCCGCCGTTTCTACGACCTGAAGTTCATCGACCTCGAGACGGGCAGACATCTCGACGACACGATCGACGACGTCACGCCTTACTACGTCTGGGCGAATGACAGCAAGACGATCGTCTACGTGAGACAGGACCCCGATACCCTGCGCTGGCACCAGGTGTACATGCACGAACTCGGCAACGCCGACGACACGCTGATCTACGAGGAACAGGACGAGACGTTCAGCGTCTATGCCTACAAATCCTTGTCGGACCAGTACATCTACCTGCAGAGCAGTAGCACGCTCTCGACCGAGGTCCGCTACGTGCCGGCTGACGCGCCGAATGCCGAGCAAACAGTCTTCCTGCCGCGTGAGGACGATCACGAATACCACGTGACGGACGGCATAGACCGCTTCTACGTCATGAGCAACGACGGCGCGCAGAACTTCCAGCTGCTCGAAGCCCCCATCGAAGACCGGTCCAAGGCTGCGTGGCAGGTCGTCGTGCCTCATCGTGACGACGTGCTGATCGAGGACTTCAATGTGTTTGCCGGGCACGTTGTCGTTTCGGAAAAGAGCAACGGCATCGAACGCGCCGAGGTAATGCGTCGCAGCGACGGCAGCATCCACGAGATCGTATTCGACGAAGCCACCTTCCAGCTTTCGTCCGGCGACAACGTCGATTACGACAGCAGCGTGTATCGTTACGAGTACGAGTCGATGACGCGACCTTCGACGGTGTATGACTACGACATGAACTCGCGGGACACGGAACTCGTCTGGCAGAAGGAAATTCGCGGCGGCTTCAATCCCGACGACTACTATTCCGAGCGCCTGTTCGCCGAAGCCCGGGACGGCACGCAAGTTCCCGTATCGCTCGTGTATCGCAAGGGCGTCGAACTGGACGGCAGCAACCCGTTGCTGCAATACGGGTATGGATCCTACGGCTACAGCATCGAGCCCGACTTCGATCGCGAACTGCTGAGCCTGCTCGATCGCGGCTTTATCTTTGCCATCGCGCATATCCGCGGTGGGTCGGAGATGGGCCGGCAGTGGTATTACGACGGCCGCCAGCTCGAGAAGATGAACACGTTCACCGACTTCATCGACGTTTCGAAATTCCTGATTGCCGAGGGCTACACGTCGCCCGAGCACCTGTACGCACGCGGCGGCAGCGCGGGCGGCCTGCTCATGGGCGCCGTCATCAACCTGGCGCCCGAACTTTACAACGGCGTGACAACGCGCGTGCCGTTCGTCGATGTGGTCACAACGATGCTCGACGACAGCATCCCCCTCACGACCAGCGAGTACGACGAATGGGGCAACCCGAACGAGAAGGAATATTACGACTACATGCGGTCCTACTCGCCGTATGACCAGGTGTCGGCGCAAGCCTACCCGCACATGCTGGTTACGACGGGCCTGCATGACTCGCAGGTGCAGTACTGGGAGCCCGCAAAATGGGTGGCTAAGCTGCGCGACCTCAAGACCAACGACAATATCCTGGTGCTCGAGACCGACATGAAGGCCGGGCACAGCGGCAAGACCGGGCGCTACCAGAGCCTCGAAGACGATGCCCTGTATTACGCGTTCTTCCTGTACCTGGAGGGAATCACCGAGTAAATCCGGAATCGACGCCTAGTCCACCGCGGCAACAAGTTCCTCTTCCGGCGGTGCCGGCTCGACGGTACGCACCTCGACGTGAATCATTGCGCGCGCGTCCGCGGCGCTCATGATCGGCTCGTCGTGCGAGTAGCCCTCGATGTGCGTCGTGCCGCATCCGGCCAGCGCAGACAGGGCGGCCAGGATCGTGATTTTGTTGAATTGCCTGATATTCATGGTGGACCTCCCTGGCCCGTTTGCCTTCCTGATGCTCTTACTAACGTTCCTGCCCATTGGTGGTTGACGACCCCTCGGTATATGACAACATCCAGGCGCCGCTTTCTGCTATAGAATCAGGCCATTGTGTTAAGGGGGGCGACTGCGACCAATCATGTTTGATGCGGCAGAACTGGGGCAACGCGTCAGCAAACGCGAATTCAAGGAACGGGAACTCGAGCTGCGAACCAAGCTCCTGACCCTGCAATACAGGACGCAGGAGCTGGCCCGGTTCCCGGTGTTTATTGACTTTGCAGGCGTCGAAGGCGCGGGCAAGACGACCACCATCAACATGCTCAACATGTGGATGGATCCGCGCTGGATCCGCACGACGGGTTACCAGGCGCCCACGCAGGTCGAATTGGCCCGACCGCGTTTCTGGCGCTACTGGCGGGACATGCCGCCGAAAGGCCGGATCGGGCTATACCTGAGCGGCCGCTATTCCCGCCCGTTGATTGGACGCGTTTACGACCATATCGACGAGCATGAATTCGAGAAGCGCCTGTCAGAGATCATTCGTTTTGAAAACGCGCTCGTGGACGACGGCGCACTCGTTTTGAAGTTCTGGATGCATCTCGGCGCGGAGCAGCAGGAGAAGCGGCTCAGGAAGCTCGAATCCGACCCGCTGCGCAGCTACCAGGTCAACGAGGAAGACTGGCGCAACCACGAACACTACGAGGACTTCATCACGGCCGCCGAGGATCTCATTACGCGCACGAATCGAGTCGGCGCTGCCTGGCATATCGTGGAAGGCGGCAATGAGAACTACCGCCACCTCCGTGTCGGCGAGATCATCGCAAGTGAACTGTCGCGCCATCTCGACGAGCAGGAACAGGAAGCAGCGAACGAGCGGCCGCCCGTGCGCGTCGCCAGTCCCGACACTCCGCAGGTTGCGACCGTGTTCGATGCGCTGGACCTGACGCTGTCCGTGCCGAAAGACGAGTACAAGAAGAAGCTGAAGACCTACCAGGCACAGCTCGGCGAGCTCGGGCGCAGGGCGCAGGAAAAAGGCATGTCGACGGTGCTCGTTTTCGAAGGTCCGGATGCCAGCGGCAAAGGTGGTGCAATTCGCCGCACGGTCTGGAGCCTCGATGCTCGCAGTTTCGCCGTGCACCAGTTCGCAGCGCCAACCGAAGAAGAGCGGGCGCACCATTACCTGTGGCGTTTCTGGAAGAGGCTCCCGCGCGCCGGCCAGGTCGCCGTTTTCGATCGCAGCTGGTACGGGCGCGTGCTCGTCGAGCGCGCCGAGGGCTTTGCGTCGGCGACCGAATGGCGGCGGGCGTACAACGAGATTAACGATTTCGAGAACCAGATCGTCGATCACGGCATCCTGCTCCTGAAGTTCTGGCTGCACATCGACGAAGACGAGCAGCTCGCGCGCTTCCAGAAGCGCGAGAAGTCGCCTTACAAGCACTGGAAACTGACCGACGAGGACTGGCGCAATCGCGAGCTGTGGGAGGCCTACGAGCAGTATGGACAGGACGTCGTCCAGTACACGAGCACCAAGAAGTCGCCGTGGATTCTCGTTGAAGGAAACAACAAGGCACACGCGCGCCTCAAGGTTCTGAAAACGCTCATCGACCACCTGTCGGCCCGGCTCGGCGAAAACGGCAGCGAATGATCAGGAAGCTCTTCGTCCAGGTTATCGAGTCCATATCGATCACCGAATCGAGCACCGTCGTCGATCGCGACGCCGCGCTGCGGCTGGCGACTGCCGTGCTCATGATCGACGTGGCGCGCGCCGATCATGTCTTCGAGGAAAGCGAGTTCGAGCGCTTGCTGCAGCTCGTCGAGCAGCACTTCGGGCTGTCTGCAGAGGAGGCGGCCGAGCTCGTGAACTCGGCGAACGACCAGGCTGACGACCTCGTCTCGGTGCATGAGTTCACGGCGCTGCTGCACGAGCATCTCGACGAGAACGAGAAGGCACGTATCGTCGGCTTGCTCTGGGAGATCGCCTACGCCGACGGGCACCTCGACAAGTACGAAGACTCGTTAGTCCTGAAAATCAGTGACCTGCTGTACGTCAGCCGCGCCCGGGTCATGCGCCTCAAGCACGATGCGCAGGCCAAAGTCGGGGGCTAGGCCGGATCCGGCTCTTCTTCGATGTCGGCCATCGGCACGGGCCTGGTCGGCTCGTGCCGCGAGTCGCTACGCAGGTGAATATCGCGCTGCGGGAACGGTATCTCGATGCCGTACTCCCTGAACTTGTCTTCGAGCACCCACAGGTAGGCTGCGCGCGTCCTCGTCGGGCGTCGAGCCCCCTGGCGGTTTACCCAGACGAGCAGCAGGAAATTGAGACTGTTGTCGCCGTATTCCACGAGCCATACGTCAGGCTCGCGGCCCTTCATGTTCTTCAGCGTATAGTGCACTTCGCCCGCGGCTTCCAGCGCGGCCTTGCGCACGAGCTCCTTGTCACTGCCGTAGGCAACGCCAAACGGAATGCGCATCCTGAGTATGCGCTCGCCGAGGGTCCAGTTGGTCAATCGTGTCGAAACAAATTCGGAGTTCGGGACGACGATATCGATATTGTCGTTGGTGTTGATGAGCGTGCTGCGAACGTTGATCGCTTTGACGGTACCCGTGAGTCCGGTATCGAGTTCGATGTAGTCGCCGACGCGCAACGAGTGCTCGAACAGGATGATCAGTCCGGAGACGAAGTTGCCGACGATGGACTGCAGGCCGAAGCCGATACCGACACCGAGCGCACCGGCGACGATGGCCACGTTACCGAAATCGAGGCCGATCCACGACAATGCGACGATGACGCCGATCGTGATGATCGTGTAGTGGGACAAGCGCCCGACCGTATACAGCGACGCCTGTGTGCCTGCGTCGTCGCCCCGATTGATCCGGGCGATCGCATGCCGCACCAGCCGCGACAGGATATAGGCGATGATCAGAATGATGAGCGCACGAATGATGTCGCCGCCCGCTACCGGGGTCTCGCCGATGGAAAACAGCGTTGTGTCGCCAAGCTCGCCAATGCTCTGCCATGCGCCCTTGAAGAAACGTCCGGAAATCGCGAGCCATGACTGCAGCGTGCCGACGTTCTCGACGTAAGCGTTCTCGGCGACGCCGATCAGGAGCTCGAGCTCGTCGGCAGCCACTTGCACTTCGTCAATACGCGTCAAGGTTACCTGGGCGGTACCGATACGCTGATCCAGAAGGCGACGCGCGGCACGCTTGAGGCCTTCGCGACTGGTCGTTTCGGCCACGAGCAGCTCGTCGACGGACTCCTGGCGCCATTGTGGCAATTCCTCCCGGACACCGCGCACGAATTGCGTTGCCCCGAGCGAGAGCTGCTGCAGATCGGCGGTGTCGGGTGCAGCATCCCGCAACAGCGCAGCCCAGATCCGCAGCGTGTTGGCGTTCATCCAGTCCAGGCGGGACAGCGCGTGAACGACCTGCGCTTCGATGAGACGCTGTCGCTCGAGTCTCTGCTGGGACCGGCCTTCCGGCGTATCCAGCGCCAGGCGCGACGCCGCGATTTCGGCCGCCTGTAATCGCTCGGCCGCTTCCTCGATGGCCGCTTCGGCGTCGGCCGCGTTGTTCTCGAGCTCCGCCATCTGCTCGTCGGTGACGGCTGTCGGCAGCCTGTCACTCGCAAGCGTTACGCGTTCTGCCAGGGCTGCCGCATAGGCGCTTGCCTGGCGCGACCGCTCCGTCAGTAGCGCGACACGCCGCGTTGTAATCGCCAGTGTCGACCGCTCCTGTATCAGCCGCAGGGCCGCGATCAGGTTCTCTTCGCCGGCCGGTGACCCCCGGTAACGCTGAAAGGAGCGGTCACGCCTGTCCCTGACCCCCTGCAGAATGCGTTGTTCGCGCTCGACCTCGTTCTCGTACTCTTGCGCCACACGATCCGCATCGCGGGAGTCCGCCACGATCTCCAGCAGCCGGGCAATCGTGTAGCTTTCTTCCGGCGGCGGAAGTTGCTCCGCTTCCTCCGTTGTTTCCGCGCGCAGCGCTCGATAGCTATCAAGGTTGTCACGGATTGAGGCAACCAGTGGCAACGCGGTCTCCTGGCTGGAGGAACTCAGGCTGGCAATTCGAGACTCGACGTCCGCGAAGATTGCCAAGACCCGGCTATCGTATTCCGCGTCGCTGAGGTCCTCGAGATAGGACCACCAGCCCGACTGCAGGTTATTCAGGTCAGGTGGGTCGGGCGGCGTCTGCTCTTCGGTGTCCTGCGCGTAGACCGGCGCCACAGCCATCAACGCAATCAACAGCAGAAATCGTACACGGCGCATCATCGGATCGAACTATAACTCTCAACGCTCCCGAGTGCCTCAACCTCCGGCCGTACGGGACTTGGCGGGCGAAACCCTGGATTTTGGGGGGAATTCGGAACCCGTTTGAATTATGTCAAAAGACAAGCCCCTAGATCCCGTGTTTCCGGCCAAAAAGGGGCCATCAGGGGATTTTCCGGAACCCGCTGAACATAAGGCAGCGTAAGGGTTTCAGCCCATTTACCTTAATCAAAATCGGCCGTCGTCCACCTTAATTCACTTAATCTCGGAAAACCCTTGGTTTCGCTCGCTTTTTTGACGCCGTTCATAGCGCGTAATGTTAACTCGCACCAGAATTGCGTCTTTACATCGTTTGTTTCGATGGGTATTCGCATGGTAAGAGCTCTTCTGGCCGTCCTGGCCGCAATTCTGCTGGTGAGTGTACTGTCCTGGCTGATCGTCGAGTCCCGCGCGGTCAAAGAGGACTATTACGCCGCGCATGCCGAGCGCATGCGCGCGATTGAAACCAGCAGGAACGATCTCAACGACGTCATCGAGGGATCCCGGGAGGCGTTCGAAGATGGTCGGCCCGTGCCCAACTCCATCAGCCTCGCGCTCGTGCGCCTGGGTGACAACAATGACCTGCTCCAGAACGGCGATCCAAGGCTGCGCGAGAACCTGGCAGTCGATACTCAGCTCTCGGCCTATGATGCGCAGATCAACCGGTTCGTTCGCAACGGTCAGGATTTCGCCGACCGCCAGAATTCGTTTGCAGACGCGCTTCGCAACTTGCAGGAAGTGTCGCCGCTCGTCGTCAAAGACCTCCGTCGCTTCAACCTGCGCCTGCAGTCACAGAACGCATTCTCCCTCGCGATCGACGTTATCGAGTTCGCGACCGGTGCCGGCGGCCAGACTGCCGAACAACTGAGCGAACGTCTCGACGCCATGCAAAACGACTCCGGGCTCCGGTCCAAGGCGCCCGGCACCGCTGCAGAGTTCACTGACGCGGCCCGCGCCGTGATCGAGCAGCGCACCGCCGCGGAGGAAGCAATGAGCATCGCGACGGGCAGCCGCATCGTCGAAACCCTGTGGACGCTGTCCAACGAGATTCTCGACCAGAACAGGCGAATCGTGACGCGTGCGGAGATGGCGCGCCTGCTGCTGTCAGTCTGCACCGTGCTGCTTTTGCTCGGCGCCGGCTACGCATTGTTCCGCCTGCAGAGCAGTTACCGCGAACTCAACAGGAGCAACCACGAACTCGAGAACGTCAATAACTCGCTCGAGGAGCGAGTCTCAGAACGCACGCACGAACTGTCCGACGCGTACGACGACCTCAAGGAGTCGCAGGTTCAGCTCGTCCAGGCCGAGAAGATGTCATCACTCGGTGAGCTGGTCGCCGGTATCAGCCACGAGATCAATACGCCGCTCTGGTACCTGATCAGCAACTCCACGGTTCTGCAGGAGCGCATGGAGACTATCGCCGAGTTTTGCGATGTCGCGGTGAACATGCTCGACGCCGTCAAGACCAAGACGGCCGTCAAGGAATCGGTCAGCCGCGGACTCGTGGACATGCAGCGCATGCTCAACGACGGCATGAAGGACGATATCGAAGAAGCAAGGGACCTGATCCAGGACAGCATCGAAGGTCTCGAGGAACTGACCGAACTTGCGCAGAGCCTGAAGGACTTCAGTCGGCTGGATCGTGCACGACACGGCGAGTTCAACGTCAATGACGGCATCGACAAGACGCTCCTAATTGCGAAGAACAAGCTGAAGAACAAGGTCTCTGTTCACAAGCACTATGGCGACGTTCCGCCGATTCAGTGCTCACCGTCCCAGATCAACCAGATATTCCTCAACCTGCTGACGAACGCGGCCGACGCGATCGAAGAAACGGGCGACATCGTAATTCGCACGCTGGTCGAGGACGAGAAGGTCCGCATCAGTTTCGCCGACACGGGCTGCGGCATTCCGCAGGACGTCATGGACAAGATTCGCGACCCGTTCTTCACGACCAAGGAAGTTGGCAAAGGTACGGGACTCGGGCTTTCGATCGTCGACCAGATCGTCAAGTCTCACGGCGGCGAGCTGATCATCGAGTCCGAGCAGGGCAAAGGCACAACCGTGACGATCGTCCTGTCGATCGTTGCAACGGTGAACTTCAATGAAGCAGAGCAGGAAGGCGAGGCCGAAGACGCCGCCGCAAATGATCCCAGTTTCCCGGACGGCGCGGCAGTTGACGAGCAAGCCGATGAAGAAAACAGCGACACGCCGGAAGCGGCGACAGTCTAGGACACGAGCGCGAATCTAGATGACCGAAAAGGCACGCATACTGTTTGTAGACGATGAAAAACGCGTCCTTAATTCGATGCGTGGACTGTTCCGTCGCGAGTACGATTTGTTCCTGACCAGCGAGGGCGCGGAAGCAGTCAGGATGGCGGCCGAGAACGAAATCGACGTTATCGTAGCGGACCAGCGCATGCCCGGCATGACGGGCATCGAAGTGCTCGGACAGGTCAAGGAAAAGTCGCCGCGTACCGTCAGGATCCTCTTGACCGGCTACGCGGACCCGACGGCCGTCGAGGGCTCGATCAATATCGGCGAGGTCTTTCGATTCCTGAGCAAACCCTGCCCACCGAAAATGCTGCGCGAGACGCTCAGCCTTGCGGTCAAAGCCTCGCGCACGACGCCCGTTGCAGAGACCGTCGCAGCCCCTGTCGCGGAGCCCGAGCCGCCACAGCCGGCTACGACCCTCGCCGAGCCTGCCGCCGACGCCATACCGGAACCTGTGACGCAGCCAACCGCCATACCGGCAGCCGAGCCCTTCGCCGAAACCGCCGCCGACCAGCAATCATCCGACCCGGCACCCGAGAATGAGCTGCCGGCCATCGAAGCCTTTGGCGACGGCGATGAAACCGAACCGGCGCTGCCGATCCTCGACGAGGACGCCATCGAGTCGACGGCCGACCACTCGCCGACGCACTGGCAATCTGTCACCAATGTTGTCCTGTCCGACGACAACATCGAAGAAACCCAGGAAAATGTCGCGCTCTCGGTCGACACGCTTGGCATAAAAGACGTTGGTATTGCCGTCTTTACAGTCGACTCGGACTTCGCATCCACGGCGATCCGCTCGATGTCCAACGACCGAAATATCATCCTGGCAACGACGCTCGTAAAAGTCGCACACGCCATAGAGGAACAGAATGCCGGCGTGCTCGTCACGGACTTCACGACCAACAATACGATGTTGCAGAAGATGATCGGCACCCTGAAGCAGTATATGCCGGAACTCGTGACGATCGTCGTCAGCAACGGCAGAGACACGACCGACATGATCAACCTGATCAACTACGGCCAGGTGTTTCGCTATGTACTGAAGCCGATCGAGCCCGACCAGCTGCGCGGCGATATCAATGCGGCCGTCATACGACACCTGTACCTGCGCAACAACCCGGAGTCGGTAAAGCGCCACCAGGTTATCGACACGCCGGTCACCGCCGAAGAGTCGACGACACTGAATCGCTTTCTCGGCAAGTTCCGGAGAGCGCGGAATCAAACAACGGACCCAACGGACACAATAGCTTGACGCAAAGAGTCTCGGAACAATGACCGAAGTAAAGGACAACAGTTCGCTACCGCTGTTGCTGTCGATTACCGGCGCCGTCGTCGTGGTTGCGATCGGCGGGTGGTTTTTTCTCAGCCAGGAACCGGTTGACGCGACACCGACGGACGTTGTTGCGGAAGCGCCTGCCGCAGAGCAAGCAGAGGTGACGGAGCTCGAGAGCGAGCCTGCTGAAGCGCCGCCGGCTGCTGACACGTCGTCCGCAGACGTTGACGCCGAGCTGCGCAAGGCGCGACTCGCCGCCGATGCCGAAATCTATATCTTCCCGGCGACACAAAGCGCGTTCTATTATTACGGTCACGTATTGAAAGCCGAGCCCGGGCACGCCGTGGCGAGCGCCGAACTCGACGCCATGCTCGCGCGCGTCGAGGGCACCGTGACACAGCATCTCGACGCCGGGCAGTTCGACAATGCGTACGAGATCGCCACGATCGTTGCGCGCTTGCGGCCTGAACACGCTCTCGTACTCGAAACGCAGCGAACGCTGGACGAGTACACCGAGCAGCTGGTCGCACAGGCCATCCAGAACGCGCAGGAAGGTAATGACGCGCAGGCAACGCAGGCGCTTGCCGCCGCCGAAGCCCTGCCTGGACGTAGTCCCGAGTATTTCACGGCAGTCCGCAGCTCGATAGACGACATCCGCGACGTTCGCCTGGCCGCGGAAAGAGACAGGGCAACTCGTGCACAGCTCGCGGAAAACGACGCCAGGACCGCATGGGTCGATAGCGTTCGCAATGCCATCACCCAGGGCAACCTGATTACGCCGGCTGGTGCGAGCGCGCGTGATCTGCTGGCCGAGCAAAATTCGTGGTCGGCCGAGCGAACGCAGCTTACTGGCGATGTCGTTACCGCAATACTCGACGCGGCCGAGATACTCATCGTGGCAAAAAAGCCCGCCGAAGCCGAACCCCTGGTTGATGCCGCGGTCGAGCTCGGCGGCGACGCGGACCGTTTTGACGCCGTCCGCGCCGCGCTCGAAGACGCGTTTATCGAGCTGGAATCGAATCGCGTCGCCAGCGTGAGCGAACTCGTGCGCGTCAAGTCTGTGCCACCCAGGTATCCGCGGCGCGCGGAGGAGCGCGACATCTCCGGTTGGGTCGATGTCTATTTCACGGTCAGCGCCACGGGCGAGACCGCCGACGTATCGGTCTACCGATCGGATCCGAAATCCGTGTTCGATCGCGCGGCAATAGAAGCCGTCGAGAAATGGGCGTTTGAGCCCGTTGAGTATCGCGGCCAGATCATCGCGCAGCGAGCGGGTGCGCGGCTCGTTTTCAAGCTCGAATGAGGCCCGGCAGTGCTCAAGAACAGGCGCATGCAGCCGATATATCGAATCAGGAGTGTCGGGCGCTATGCCTGCCTGAGGCACCCTGACCCAGTGACGCTAGTGATTCCGGCATGAATGACAGACGCAAATTACGTGTACTCATCGCAGACGACGAAGGCGCGATCACGCGCATCTATTCGATTGGTTTGCAACATTATTTTGCCCCGGGCGACGACTCCGACAACAGCGCCCTGGACGCTGCACTGTTCGGCGATGACGAGGACAATCGCCCTGCCGCCGAGATCACGGTTTGCCCGCAGGGCCGGGACGCCATCAGGCTGACGCGCGAGGCCGTCGAAGAGGGCACACCGTTCGACGTCGTGGTTCTCGACATTCGCATGCCCCCGGGAATCAGTGGCGTTGAGGCGGCCAGGGAGATTCGCTCCATCGACGAGTCCGTGCCGATTCTGTTTGTATCGGGCTACTCGGATTTCGCGCTCGATGACCTGCAGCAGGCGGTACCGCCCGCCGCGCGCATGGACCTCATCGAGAAGCCGGTACAGCTGGCCACGCTCGCTTCGAAGATCAAACGCCTGGCAGGATAGCGTTACAGCGGGCTTGCCCTCCATCACGCAGCCCGATTCCGCATGGGTGACCTGCGTCACAGTTTGCGGCCGCCGTCCTCAAGATTTTCCAGTACCTGCCGATAGGTAATAGACAAAGCGCCTTCATCAGACAGGGACGGTGGTGTCGGTTATTCAGGGAATACAGAACCTGGTGAGGTTGACGCGGGTCAACCAGAGCAGCGCACCGGAACCAACTCAGTACGCCACGATCACCCCCGAGGCGCACGGCGACTACCTGCGCGCGCGTACCGAGCTCCTGGCCCTGTATCGCGATATCGAGAGGCTCGCCGAACTCTCCAACATCAACACGCGCTTCAAGCTGGATCTGCCGGACGCGCGCTCGACGTCGCCGCTGGGCCTCGACATGACGCAGACGGCGGCTTTCCTCAACTCATCCGACGAAATCAACGCCTGGCCGATGTCGTTCTCTCCCTTTGGTCCGGCCTGGGACAATGGCTCGGACGCATTACTCACGATCGGCGGCCAGTACGACGGCGCGGACGGTACGGGTCCATTGACGTTCGAAGTGCGGCGAGCCGGCACGCGCGGCGTCAGCGACCTGCGGATTCGGGTCGAGGACTCCGTGGGTGGTCCCGTTCTCAATTTCAGAATCGACGCTGCCGACCCGATCGATCAGCAATACGATCTGCAAAATGGCCTCTACTTTACGCTCGGCAACGGCAGTCTGATCAATCGCGATACGGCCACGATACAGGTGTTCGATAATGTCGGCGCGGCCGTCGATCCTGACCAGCCGCTCGGCGGCATTCGCAACCAGGATCCCAACTTCGAGTTCGGCATGCCTGGAATCGTCGACGGCAGTTTCGATATCAATGGTGAGACGATTTCCGTCTCGACGAGCGACACGCTCAACGACGTCATTCAGCGCATCAACAATTCGAGCGCAGGCGTTACGGCCCTGTTCGACCCGTTGAGCGAACGCGTCGAATTCCTGCAGAACACGCTCGGCGCGGCACCAACGATTGACTTGCAGAACGACTCTTCCAATCTCCTGCAGGCCGCCAAGCTCGACAGCCTGAACGTGGTGCCGGGCATCGACCCCGAAACCCTGCAGGCGCTCGACACCGTCGGCGCATTCTCTACGGTGCAATCCGGGGACATTATTATCAACGGGCAGCAGATCGCCGTCGACACGACGACCGACAGCCTGTCGAGCGTGCTGGAAAAGATAAACAACTCGTCTGCGGGCGTGATCGCCACGTTCGACCCCGCATCGCAACGCGTGACGATAGAAGCCGACGATTCCGCATCGGTCCTGAACATCGACGGCAACGGCACCGGCCTGTTCGCCGCCCTCAACATCCCGGAAGGCCGTGTCGACCCCGAGAGCGTTTCCAACGGCGTCTCACGACGGCGCTCCTACGAAATCGCAGATGCGCTGGCAGCCGTATTCGAGCGTATGAACCGACTGTTTCGCGACTCAACCTTTGCGGGCAAAGCCAACAACGCCACGCTGTTCCGGACCCCGCTGGACGCGGCGGTTCGCGCCGCATTCGGCGGTGCGAGCGAAGGCGACATCCTCGGCATACAACTCGACAGCTCGTCGAGCGCCCGCGCACGCGGCGAGTACCTCGAATCGGACCGCGGCGAGCTGACCTCGAACCTGCAGCGTCGCGGCAACCTCGTGCGCGACTTCCTGGCGGGCCAGGACGAACAAGGCGGTCTTGTACAGGGCCTGCTTGGCGCCGCCCACTCCGCGCTGCAGAGCGTCAACCAGGCGCTCGGAATCTCGGGCACATTCGTCGACACCTACGCTTAAAGCGCTATCATGGCCGGGCTCCCAGGATGAGGATTGGCCCGCATGAGATACTTTAACGCTGCCCTGCTTCTGTCGATGCTGCTCCTCTGTGCCGCCTGTTCCGGGGAGCACGACAAGAATGGAGAAGGTGACGCCATGCTGAGTGCCGAGAGCGCCGGACGATTCGCGAGCCTCGCGCTGGACTGTATCCACCGCGAATACCCGAACAAGCTCGGACAGGTTCTGAAGGACGAGACCGGCCTGCTGCCGCCCAGCGTCCTGCACCCCGCATTCTATGGCTGCTTCGACTGGCATTCCTCGGTGCACGGACACTGGATGCTGACCAGGCTGCTCAGGGAATTTCCCAGCCTCGCACGCAGACAGGAAGTCATCACGGCGCTCGAAACGTCGCTGACAACGGAGAGCATCGCTGGGGAAGTCGCCTATTTCGAAACGGCGTCGCCGAGCTGGGAGCGCACTTACGGCTGGGCCTGGCTGCTGCAGCTCGCCGCCGAACTCAGGACCTGGGAGGATCCCCTGGGCACGGAATGGGGCGACAGGCTCGAGCCGCTGACGCAGGTTATCAGGGACCGCTACATCGAGTTCCTGCCGCGCCAGGAATACCCGGTGCGAACGGGCGTGCACCCGAACACGGCTTTCGGCCTGTCGTTCGCTTTCGACTATGCCGAGTCTGCAAGCGACGCGGAATTGCATGACTCGGTGGTCTCCGCGGCCAAGCGTTACTACGCGGCTGACAGGGACTGCCCGGTATCCTGGGAGCCCAGCGGCGAGGATTTCCTGTCACCCTGCCTCGAGGAGGCCGCCCTGATGGCGCGCGTGATGCCCGCGGATGAATACGAGCCCTGGCTGCGCGCCTTTCTGCCATCGCTGTTCGAACGTCACTCGATGCGACCGGCGAACGTCAGCGACCGCTCCGATCCCAAGATCGTGCATCTCGACGGCCTCAACCTGAGCCGGGCGTGGAATCTCTTTGTGATCGCATCCAGGCTGGATGACGACGACAGAGCCGCCAGCTTGCGCGGGCTTGCGAATGAGCACCTCGATGCATCACTGCCACACATCACGAGCGAGCATTACGAAGGCTCGCACTGGCTGGGGTCTTTTGCGATTTACGCCCTGACGAGAGAGCGCTGAGCGTTCAGGCCTGCCCGGCAGGCTCCTTGTCCGCGGACTGAGCGGTGTGCTCGCGGTTGAACGAGCGCTGCCAGTAGGTGCGAGCGCTCCAGCCGCAACAGGCGAGGCCAAGGGTGACACCTACGTACAGGTAGGTGCGGTCCATTTCGAGGCCCAGGTAAGTACCCACGACCATCAGGAAGAGCCCGAGGAACAGCCAGTAATAGGGCGCTTTCTCATACAACGGTGTAGGTAACCACATGGTCGTTCCTCGTTACGTTCTCTGTTTCGCGCGCTGGCCTAGCTGCACAACGCGTCGCGCTTCGCGCGGGTTTCAGCGAGCGTCTTGAGCTTGTCCTCTTTGCTCAGGTACTCGCGCTCGCCGGCTTCGTTGGTGCGATACAGCTGCGGCGCATTGAGATAGGACTCGTAAATCTCGGTCGCCCGCTTGCAATAATAGGCTTCGGCCTGTTCACGCTCGTGGCGCTCCTCGAGC
>JAAUYE010047067.1_pt1 | contig 23804 bp, 22 predicted proteins | sample 7278081 | NCBI WGS metagenome assembly JAAUYE01 (sample SAMN14350131, study PRJNA611818) | marine sediment metagenome | isolation source: surface marine sediment (0.6m) | place: French Polynesia: Moorea | collected 2018-08
CCTCGTCGAGATCGGCCGACGGATTGATTCGGCGACGTCCGCCGATCAGCGACGAGACTTCGAGCTGTTCCGCACCGATGCCGATCGTGTAAATCCGCAGGCCGACCTGCTGCGCGAGTTCTGCGGCTTTGACGGGGTCGACCTCGCCGGCCGTGTTCGCGCCATCCGTCAGCAGCACGAGCACCTGGTCGCCATCCTCTTCCTCTTGTTCGTGCACGCGCCTGACGGCCAGCGTGATCGCGTCGCCGATCGCGGTCTTCTCGCCCGCCAGGCCGATGAACGCCTCGAGCAACAGGACCTTGACGGTTTCACGATCCAGCGTGAGCGGCACCTGCAGGTACGCTCTTTCGCCGAACAGGATGAGCCCGATGCGGTCGCCCTCGCGGCGCGAGATAAAGTCGCTCGCGACGGCCTTGGTCGCCGTCAGGCGATCGACGCGCCGGTTGCCGAGTTCGAAGTCCTTCTGGTCCATGCTGCCCGAGAGGTCGACGGCCAGCATCAGGTTGCGCCCCGCGACCGGGATGTCGAGCTCGTCCCCGATGCGCTCGGGCCGCGCCGCGGCAACGACGAGCAGTATCCACGCGAGCGCCGCAACCCAGAAACGCCAGGTCAGCAGCTGCTCGCGATCCGGCCTGCCTGACAACACCTCGAAGAATGTCAGCGACGGCACGCGCAGTCCCGCGTCCTGCAGGCTCGGCGACTCCGGCACGAGCTTGCGCAGGATGAACGGCAGCGGCAGCGCCAGCAATGCCCAGGGCCATGCCAGGGACCACATCAGCGCCGCCCTCCGACGGGTGTCGCGAGACGTTGCCGAACCGCAGCAACCACGTCCACGAGTTCCAGCGCCGACAGCTCGTCATCGGGCCTGCGGTAGGGCAGCTCGAGCAGCTTGCGCCCGGCATCGCCCTGGAATCGCGGCCGGTCGAGGTCGCGGTCCAGCCATTGCAACCAGGCCTCTCCGGTCAGGCCGGCGACCTCCTCCCGAGGGGCATACGCCAGCATCGTGCGCCGCAGCAGCTCGGACAGGCTGCTACTGAATGCGACCGCGTCGCCGTGCTGCTCAAACTCCGCGGTCAGGGCGTTGAGCTGCCGCAGCGCGTAACGCCGCGCCGCGGTGCCGGAGCGGTGCTGCAGATAGAGATGCAACAGGTAGCCGAGCGCAATCAGCGCCACCGCGATAACGAACCACCATCCCGGCGCCAACGGCCACCAGCTGATGGCCTCGGGCAGGTGCAGGTCGCGTAGCGGAATCTGCTTCGGGTCCATCAGTGGGTCCTTCGCCCAAGCGCCGTTTGTAGCGCGCTGACGGGGTCGTCTTCGGTCGACAGGGGCATCAGGTGCACGCCGTAGCGCTGGCAAAATGCTTCCAGCGCTTCCACGCGTTCCTCGAACGCGTTGCGGTAGTCGTCGCGAGCGGCTTTGACGTGCGTGTCGATGGCCAGCTCGCTATCGTCGGAGACGATCCGGTAGCGGCCCGGCGGCGGCAAGCGCCGCTCCAGCGGGTCGTTGAGGAACACGGCCAGCACTTCATTGTGCCTCGCCACGCTCGACAGATAGGACTGTGCCGCGCGCGAAAAGCCGAGGAAATCGCTGAGCACGACGACCAGGCTGCCCGGACGCGCCACGCGCCGCAGCGCCGACATCGCCTGCGTAAAGGGCGCCTCGCCATCGCCGTCATGCGACAGGGAGCGACGACCCCAGTCCGGATGCTCAGCCAGCTCATGCACATAGCGCAATGCCGCCTGCCGGCCGAGTCGCGGTTTCAGTTCGCGGTGCGTCGTATCGCCGAAGATCAGGCCGCCAAGGCGATCGCCACGATGATGCGCCGCCCACGACAACAGCGCCGCGGCGCGGCTGGCATTGACCGATTTGAAACAGCCGCGCGTCGCGAAGTGCATGTTTGCCCGCAGGTCCACCATGACGAGTACGGGCCGTTCGCGCTCCTCGCGGAACAGCTTTGTATACGCCGTCGTGCTGCGCGCCGTCACGCGCCAGTCGATGCTGCGCGGATCGTCACCGGGCTGATAAGGGCGCGACTCGTCGAACTCCATCCCACGCCCCCGGAAGTGCGAGACATAGGCGCCTGTCTGCAACGAGTTGACCCGGATCACGTCGAGCGCGATCGCGCGGGCGGGTGCATTGAGCCGGATCAACCCGGCCTGGCTCACGCTGACCGGCGAGGCATCTTCGGGCAGATGATCGAGAACTACCATCGGCGTTCCGGCTAGGGTACTCCGACGCTGTCGAGGAGACGCTCGATGACCGAATTCTCGGTGACGCCATCGGCTTCGGCTTCGAAGCTGAGGACAATGCGGTGCCGCAGGACGTCCGACGCGACAGCCTGGATGTCTTCCGGGCCGACATAGTCGCGTCCGGCAAGCCACGCGTGTGCGCGGGCCGCGCGATCGATGCCCATGCTGGCGCGCGGACTGGCGCCATACATCACCTGTCCGTCCAGCGAGCTGTCGACCTGGCCCGGGTCGCGGGTCGCGACCACCAGGTTGACGATGTAGGCCTCGAGCTCTTCCGCGAGGTGCAGTCCCAGGATGGCCTGCCGCGCCTGCATAACCGACTCGAACGACAGCAGTTCGGGCGGCTGGAACGGATCCCGGTCTCCCGCCTTGGCCTCATCGCGATTCAGTACGAGGATGCGACGCTCGTCCTCGGTCGTCGGGTAGCCGACCTCGACGTGCAACAGGAACCGGTCGAGCTGGGCTTCCGGCAGCGGGTAGGTGCCTTCCTGCTCGATCGGGTTCTGGGTGGCCATGACCATGAACAGATCGTCGAGCTCGTAGCTGCGATCGCCGACCGTGATCTGGCGCTCTTCCATGGCTTCCAGCAGCGCCGACTGCACTTTTGCAGGCGCGCGGTTGATCTCGTCGGCGAGAATCAGGTTATGAAACAGGGGTCCCTTGCGAAACTCGAACGTTCCCTGTTGCGGCCGGTAGATATCGGTGCCGGTCAGGTCAGCCGGAAGCAGGTCCGGGGTGAATTGCAGGCGATGGAAGTCACCCTCGATACTCTCGGCAAGCACTTTGATGGCGCGGGTCTTGGCCAGTCCCGGCGCGCCCTCCACGAGCAGGTGGCCGTCGCACAGCAGGGCGATCAGCATGCGGTTAATAAGGTGTGATTGCCCGATAATCAGGCTACTCGCATGCGCCTCGAGCTGTTGGAATTGTTCTACGACGCTCATTCGGTACTCCGCAAAAAATCAGCCAGCCATTGTAGTGAGGATGCATCATCGAGCCAACCGGTCGCTCAATAATTGCGTCATAATGCGCGCTCACTGGAGCTTTACCGACCGCATTCAATGCCCGGAATTCACATTAAATGCGCCGCAGCGTGGCCAACCTGCCTTTCCCGGGGCCTGGGACTCCTGGTCTGTGCCGGCCTGTGGGGCTGCCATTCGGGCGCTGACGTCACCGCGGCTGCCGTCGAGGAAGAGCCCGCCCTGCTCTGCGGCGCGGATGGCTACCTGGTGGCGCAACTCTACGGCGCCATCGAAACCCGGCTGGACTGGGACAGTGGTGACCTCGAGTGCACGGGAATGCCGCGGCCCGAAGGCCAGGGCATACGCCTGCGGCTGGCGGCCTCAGACCCTGCCACCGGTAGTGAGCTCGTGTTCATCATCGCGATGCCCGAATTCGACCGCGTAAGCGGTTCGGCCGAATTCGATGCCAACACGACGCTCATCGAAGAGGGCAACGGGCGCTTTTTCAGTACGCAGGACTCGGACAACTGCCTCGTCAACGTTGAATCCGTCAGCAGCCTCGATGACGCGGGCGATCGCTACTCGATTGCGGGCACCCTGTACTGCGTGACGCCGTTGCCGGAAGTGAACGGCGATTCCAGCGTATCCATCCCGGAGCTGCGGTTTTCGGGGCTGCTCGACTGGACCGCGTCGTGATGCGCTGGACAATCGGTGCCTGCCTCGCGTTGCTGGCCGCGTCGGCGCAGGCCAACGAGGAACTCGACTCACGGTTTGAAAAGGACGTGCTGCTCGTCGAGGCGAGTCAGTGGGCCTGCTACCGCTTCGACATCTATGTCGCGCTGACCGACTCACAGCGCAGCCGCGGATTGATGTTCGTACGCGAACTGCCGGCCACCACCGGCATGCTGTTCGTGTACAGCGGCGATCGCGTGGCCTCGATGTGGATGAAGAACACGTTTATCCCGCTCGACATGCTGTTTGTCAGGTTCGATGGCACGGTGTCGTCGGTTATCGCCCACACGGAGCCGCAGTCTCTCAAGTCGCAGCGATCCACCGAGCCCGTCGCCTTTGTGCTCGAACTCAACGCGGGCACGGCAGCAAGACTGTCCATCGACGAAAACAGCCGCATTTTCTGGGAGCCCGTGCATGGCCGTGACGACTGACCAGCGAACCGCTCGGACTTACCTGGTCGCGGTCTTGCTGACCGGGTTCGGGGCGGCCGGGCTGCACATCATCGACAGCTTCAGCACTGCAAGCCTCGACCAGGTGCTGCGTTCAACCGGCAGGTTTGCGTTCCTCGTACTGATCGCGGCGTTTGCAGCGCGTCCTCTGCAGGACCTGCTGCGCAAGCCTTGGACCGCAAAAGTGTTGCGTAATCGGCGGCAGCTGGGCGTCGCATTCGCAGGCATCCACACGGGCCACCTTGTCCTGATCCTGTACAAGGTGTACCTGCTTCCGGATCTGGCGCTCGTCGACATTGTCAGCCACTCGGGCATTGTCGTTTACGGCTTCATCCTGGCAATGCTGGTGACATCGTTCGAGGGTCCGGCGCGCGCAATCGGGCCCAGGGCCTGGAAGGTGCTGCACAAGCTCGGCCTGTACGTGCTGTTCTTCGCTTTCCTCGTGTCACAGGTACCGCGAAGCCTCGATCAACTCGAGGCGATCAACGCGATACTGATAGGGCTTGCGTTGCTGGCGATTGCCGCGCGCGTCGGCGCGTTTATCCAACGACGGCGGCGATAGCGTCGGCGAGGTAGCCGACGTTTTGCTCGGTGATGCCGGCGACGTTGATGCGACTCGAATCCACCATGTAGACCCCGTAGTCCTGCTTCAGCCGCTGCACCTCCTCGGGTGTCACGCCGAGGAAGCAGAACATGCCGTTGGCCCGCACGAGGTGTGAGAAGTCGCGCCGGGGGTTGCGCTCGAGCAGCGCCTCGTTGAGCAACATGCGCATGCTCTCCAGGCGCTCGCGCATGGCGTCGACCTCGCCGACCCACTCGGCGCGCAGCGCGTCGTCGCCGAGAATTATCGCGACCGCGGCCGCGCCATGATCCGGCGGCATCGAGTAGATCGTGCGCACATAGTTATTGACCTGGCTGTCCACGACATCGCGGACCGCCTTGTCCGCCACAAGGAACGACACCGAGCCAACGCGGTCGCGGTACAGGCCGAAATTCTTCGAGCACGAGTTGGCGACAACCATCTCCGGAACGCGTGCGGCCAGTTCGCGAATCGCAAACGTGTCCTCGTCCACGCCACGAGCGAAACCCTGGTACGCCATGTCGATGAACGGCAGCAGCTCCCGTTCCGCGATGACGTCAACGATCGCGCGCCATTCCTCGTCGCTCGGGTCGAGACCCGACGGGTTGTGGCAGCACGCGTGCAGCAGCACGACATCACCCTGCGGCGCGGCGCGCAGCGCATCGATCATCGCGTCGACATTGATGACGTGCTTCTGGGTGTCGTAGTACGGGTAAGGCTTGAGTTCGAGACCGGCGCCGCCCAACAGCGGCACGTGGTTGGCCCAGGTTGGCTCGCTCGCCCAGACTGACACCGACTCGCGGGCCCGCAGCAGGATGCCGGCGGCGACGCGCAAAGAGCCCGAGCCACCCGGCGTCTGGATCGTGACCAGCCGGTCGCTACTCGCGGCATCGGCGAACGTCAGGTCCTGCATGGCCGCGTTGAACTCCGGCGCCCCCGCCGTGCCCAGGTAGGCCTTGCTGTCCTGGGATTCAAGCAGGCGCGTCTCCGCCGTCTTTACCGAATTCAGTATGGGAGTCTGGCCGTGCGCGTCGCGAAATACGCCGACGCCAAGGTCGATTTTTTCGGGCCGGGGATCGTTGCGATGCTCGGCAATCAGGCCAAGGATCGCATCCGCCGGCATCGTCTGCAGCGTCTCGAACAAGTTGGTCTCCGCGTCTGGCTGCCTAGAGGGTATCGATGGGCGTCTTCAAATACGCGATGCCATTGTCTTCGGCATCGGGCAGGTGCCCTGCACGAATGTTGACCTGAATCGAGGGGACAATCAAACCCGGCAGACTCAGAGTGGCATCACGCTCGCGCCGCATTTCCACGAAACCCGCTTTATCGACGTCGGCGTTGACGTGGATGTTGTCGGTGCGCTGCTCGTCGACGGTGCATTCCCAGCGCAGCTCTCGTCCACCCGGCTTGTAGTCATGGCACATGTACAACCGGGTATCGCCAGGCAGCGTGAGCAGGCGCTGGATCGAGTCGTACAGCAGCCCGGCGTCGCCGCCCGGAAAATCGCAGCGCGCCGTGCCGAAGTCGGGCATGAACATGCTGTCCCCGACGAACACGGCCGAGCCGACGCGGTAACTGACGCTGTCATTGGTGTGGCCCGGAGTGGCGATGACTTCGCACTCAAGTCCGCCGATCGAGAACGCGTCGCCGTCAGAGAACAGACGGTCGAACTGGTGCCCGTCGGGCGCGAAGTCGTCGCCGAGATTGAACACGGGCCCGAACTGCGCCTGCACCTTGCGGATGCCCTCGCCGATCGCGACGGCGCCGCCGATCTTGGATTTAATGTACTGCGCGCCGGTCAGGTGGTCGGCATGGGCGTGGGTCTCGAGGATCCACTCGAGCCCGAGTTTTTCCTTGTGGACATACTCGATGAGGACATCCGACGGCCCGGTATCGATACGCCCCGACACCATCGAGTAACCCACCACGGGATCGATGATCGCCGCGTGGCCGTTATTTGGATCGGCAACGACGTAGCTCAGCGTGCCGGTCGGCTCGTCATAGAAATGCTGGATGCGTGCTTCTTTCATGAATTCAAAAACGCCGGCACAGGTGCCGGCGTTATATCAATACGCTCGATCGCGATCAGACTTTGGGCGCCCAGACGGAACACCAGCCATTCGCGGCAACGAGCTTGCCCGGGAAGATCTGGCACGGGCGCCATTCTTCACCGTCGTTGCCCTGGATCAGCGCGCAGTTGGCGCAGTTCTGCACCTCAGCGGGATTGGCCCGCGTCGCGGGATCGACTGTGCTCGCGTCATGCGTGTACTTCATGGCGGCAGCCATCGTGTCGTCCTCAGAGAGCTTCGGCATGTCCTGCGCGTAAGCTCTGCGGCCGGGGCTCGCCAGGGCGCCGGCAACGGCTACTGCAGACAACTGAATAAATTTTCGGCGTGCGATTTTGCTCAACGTTCTCTCCTTTGTCTTCACTGGCTGGCCCGGAACCGATCCGGGACCAGTCATTCTAAATCGTAAACGGGGAAACTGCGATGCATTCTAACGAAAGAAACTGAACCACAGCATAACGGGCTGCGCTTACGCGATAATGACAGGGCTTTGTTGAGAACGATTATCAATTACGGGTGTGTGCTTCTTGTAGCGGCGCTGCTCGGCGCCGCGGCGGCGCAAGCTGCTACGCACGAGTACCACGTGGCGCTGAGCGACGATATGCGGCAGCTGACCGTCGAGGCCCGCCTGGACGGAAGCGTCCGTTCTGTCTCGGCCCGGCGTCGCGACGCCCGCGACTTCCTGGTTGACGCCCGCGCCTGCGATGGCGTCCGGCTGTCACGGAACGGTTCACGTCTGACGAGCCCGTCGGGCAACCTGACCTGCATCGCGTATTCCGTCGATCTCGGCAAAGCAGTGAACGAGAATCCCCGGTTGCAGTCTTTCGGCCGGCATACACTCGTCCTGCCCGTCAACGACTGGCTGTGGCGGCCGCGGCTTGGCGGCGATGACGAGATCCTCGTGACTTTCAGTCTGCCACGGAATATCAACGTGTCGGTGCCGTGGCAGTCGATTGAAGACAGCCCCGCAACTTTTCGGCTGCGTTCGTCACCGCGCAGCGGAACCGGTCTTGCGATCTTCGGCCAGTTCGATACGTCGGTAGTCAGCGTCGGTGAAGCCGAACTGCGCATCGTTGCATTGCCGTCGCCGCACGGACCGATCAACCCGGCAATCATTGACTGGACCGGCCGGACAGCGGCCAACATTACGCTGGCCTACGGCCGCTTTCCGAACCCCGACGCCCGGGTGTTGCTATTCCCGATCGCGGGCCGTTCCGGCGGCTCCGCGGTGCCATTCGGGCGCGTCGTGCGTGATGGCGGCGAAACGATCGAGCTGCTTGTCGACCCCGGCCAACCCGAGGAATCCTTTCTTGGGGACTGGACCGCCACCCATGAATTCGCACACCTGATGCTGCCCTATGTCGGTCGCAGCGACCGCTGGGTATCGGAAGGATTCGCGCAGTATTACCAGAACGTGCTGCTGGCCCGTGCCGGCCGTTACTCGCCCGAAGAGGCATGGCGCAAGATTGGCGAAGGGCTGGAACGCGGACGACAGTCCGCACCCCACCTGTCGCCCGACGAAGCGACCGCGACCGCCGAACGCAACACGCGCATGAAGATCTACTGGAGCGGCGCGGCGCTCGCACTGATGGCCGACGTGGAACTACGTCGACGATCGGACGGCAAGGAGTCACTGGACACGGTGCTGGACCGCTTCCAGGCCTGCTGCCTGCCGTCGCGCCGCACGTGGACCGCGCGGGAATTGTTCGCGGAATTCGACCGGCTCGTCGATACGCCGCTGTTTGTTGACCTCTACGATCGCCATGCCGATGCGGCCGGGTTCCCCGATTTCGACGAGTACCTGGGTTCCGCCGGACTCGCTGAAATTCGAGCGGCCATTACGGCGCGGCGATATACTGGCGAGCCGGGGAATTAAGAGCAGCGGCGCCATGGCCGGAAGCAGCTACGCAGTCGACATCAGCAAGGTCGTTGACGGCCGGCTGGCCGAACAGCACGACGAAGTGGCCGTCGAGGAGCCTCTCGAAATTCGCCTCGGTTTCTCGACCCCGGACGGCCGCGCAACGCGCAGCATCTCGATCACGATGCGCACGCCGGGCAATGATCCCGAGCTTGCCGCGGGCTTCCTGCACAGCGAATCGATCGTTCGGCGGCATGGCGACATCGTGGCGATCGAAACCTGCGGCCCGCCCGCCCCTGACAGCGGCAATCACAACGTCGTGCGCGTGGAACTCGGGGCGAACGTCGACGTCGACCTCGGCCGATTGCAGCGTCATTTCTATACGACGTCGAGCTGCGGCGTCTGCGGCAAGACGTCGCTCGATGCTCTTCGCGTCATGGGCGTGGAACCGCAAGCCGCCGATGCCTTCACTATCGAACGAGCAACTCTGACCGGCGTTCCCGATCAGCTGCGTGCCGCGCAGGAAACTTTCGAGAGGACGGGTGGCCTGCACGCAGCGGCGGCTTTCGATGCGGCCGGTCACCTCGTCGTGACGCGCGAGGACGTCGGTCGTCACAACGCGGTCGACAAAGTCGTCGGCGCCTTGCTGCTGGAAGATCGCTTGCCGGCCAGTGACCTCGGCCTTATGGTGTCCGGGCGCGCCAGTTTTGAGCTGGTGCAGAAGGCACTCGTTGCCGGAATGCCGTTGCTAGCGGCCGTCAGCGCCCCGTCGAGTCTGGCCGTGACACTGGCGCAGGAGTTCGACGTGACGCTGGTCGGTTTCCTGCGCGGCAGCGACTTCAACATTTATGCAGGCGCACAACGGATCAACGCATGACACAACGAGACTACGACAGACAGGCGGCCAGCGAGATCATCGCGAGTTCCGACGCACGTCCCGAACTGCTCGTCCAGATCCTGCACGGTTTTATCGACCGCTTCGGCTGGATTAGCGAAGACGCGATCCGACAGCTGGCCGAGGAACTCAACATCTCGCGCGCGGACGTTCACGGCGTCGTCAGCTACTACCACGACTTCCGCACTTCGAAACCGGGCCAGCACGTCATCAAGCTATGCGCCGCCGAAGCCTGCCAGGCCATGGGCAGCCGCGAACTCGAGGCGCATGCGAAATCGCAGCTTGCCGGCAACGACGTGACGCTGGAGCCCGTTTACTGCCTCGGTAACTGCGCCTGCTCGCCCGCCGTCATGGTCGACGGCAAGACCTACGGCCGCGTCAGCAAGGAGCGCTTCGACGAGATCGTCGCCGGGCTCGGAGGGGTGCGCGCATGACCACGCGTATCTACGTTCCGCGCGAGACCGCGGCCGTGTCCGTTGGCGCCGATGAGGTCGCCGTCGCGATTGCCCGCCAGGCGAAAGAGAACGGCGATGCGATCGAACTGGTTCGTAACGGCTCGTGGGGTGCGAGCTGGCTGGAGCCGCTTGTCGAGGTCGTCGTGGGCGACAAGCGCATCGCGTACGGCAACGTGAGCGAGGACGATGTTGCCGATCTGTTTGCGGCCGGCTTCCTCGAGGGCGGCGAGCATGAGCAACGTCTTGGGCCCATTGACGAGATTCCCTACCTTATCAACCAGGACCGCTGGACCTTCTGGCGGTGTGGGCTCGTCGCTCCACTGAACCTCGACGATTTCCTGGCGCACCAGGGCTTCAAGGCATTCGAAAAGGCAATCGAGCTCGGCCCGCAGGGCGTCATCGACGCCGTCAAGGAATCGGGTCTGCGTGGACGCGGCGGCGCCGGCTTCCCGGCCGGCATCAAGTGGCAGACCGTCGCCGATGCCGAGGGCGGCCAGAAGTACATCACCTGTAACGCCGACGAAGGCGACAGCGGCACGTTCTCCGACCGCATCCTCATGGAGGGTGACCCGCTCGGCCTGATTGAAAGCATGATGATCGCCGGTTTCGCGGTCGGCGCGAGCAAGGGCTACATCTACCTGCGCTCCGAGTACCCGTTGACACACCGCATCCTGGTAAAGGCGATCGAGCTGGCGAGAGACGCCGGCTGGCTGGGCAAGAACATCAACGGCAGCGGATTCGACTTCGACATCGAGCTGCACCTCGGAGCAGGCTCTTACGTCTGCGGCGAGGAAACCGCGATGCTCGAGAGCCTGGAAGGCAAGCAGGGTATCGTGCGCTACAAGCCGCCCCTGCCGGCTATTGAAGGACTGTTCGGCAAACCGACCGTGGTGAACAATGTCGTAACGCTGGCGTCGGTGGCCAACATCGTCAACCTCGGCGGCGAACGCTATGCGGCGATGGGCGTCGAGCGTTCGAAGGGCACGCTGGCGTTTCAGCTGGCCGGCAACATCAAGCGTGGCGGTCTCGTCGAGAAGAGCTTCGGCATCACCGTGCGCGAACTCATCGAAGACTATGGCGGCGGCACCGCCAGCGGCCGCCCGGTCAAGGCCGTCCAGGTGGGCGGCCCGCTCGGCGCGTACATCCCCGCCGAGCAGCTCGACACGCCGCTCGATTACGAGGCCTTCATGGAAATCGGCGCCATGGTCGGTCACGGCGGCATTGTCGTGTTCGACGACAGCGCCAACATGGCGCTGCAGGCGAGATTTGCGATGGAGTTCTGCGCCATCGAGTCCTGCGGCAAATGCACGCCCTGCCGGATCGGCTCGACACGCGGCGTCGAGGTCATTGACCGCATGATCGCTGGCGAGAATCGCGAGGAAAACTACGACCTGCTCGAGGAACTGTGCGACACGATGGAAGACGCGTCGTTATGTGCAATGGGCGGAATGACACCATTTCCGGTGCGTAGTGTCCTAAAATATTATGCAGAAGACTTCGCGTCCGCCGTGGGGGTAGACGAATGAACAGGGTCAGACAGCAGGATCTCGGCACGCCCGAATCCACGAGCACCGACATTGTCCGGGTCGAGATCGACGGCCTTCCCGCCACGGTGCCTGCCGGAACCAGCATCATGCGCGCCGCGCGCGAGTCGGGCGTCGACATTCCCAAGCTATGCGCGACTGACAGCCTGAGACCTTTCGGGTCCTGCCGCATGTGCCTCGTGGAGATCGAAGGCCGCAAGGGCTACCCGGCTTCGTGCACGACGCCCGTCGAAGACGGCATGAAAATTCGCACGCAAACCGGCGATCTCGCGCGACTGCGGCGCAACGTCATGGAGCTTTATATCTCCGACCACCCGCTCGACTGCCTGACCTGCTCGGCCAACGGCGACTGTGAGCTGCAGGACATGGCCGGCGCCGTCGGCCTTCGCGAGGTGCGTTACGGTTTCGACGGCGCCAACCACCTCGACGCCGGGGTCGACGCCAGCAATCCTTATTTCCAGTTTGACGCCAGCAAGTGCATCGTTTGCTCGCGCTGCGTGCGCGCCTGTGACGAGGTCCAGGGCACGTTCGCGCTCACCATCGAGGGCCGCGGCTTTGAGTCCAAGGTGTCGGCCGGCATCAGCGAGGACTTTTTCGACTCCGAATGTGTGTCCTGCGGCGCCTGCGTGCAAGCCTGTCCGACCGCGACGCTCATGGAAAAGAGCATCGTCGAGCACGGCCAGCCCGAGCGGGCCGTCAAGACAACCTGTGCCTACTGCGGCGTCGGCTGTTCATTCGTCGCCGAGATGCAGGGCGACAATGTCGTGCGCATGACGCCTGACAAGGACGGCCAGGCCAATCACGGCCACAGCTGCGTCAAAGGCCGCTTCGCCTGGGGCTACTCGACGCACCGTGACCGCGTGCTGAGCCCCTTGATCCGCGACTCGATCGACGAGCCGTGGCGCCAGGTGAGCTGGGACGAGGCTATCCGGTACACGGCGCGGCGCTTCAAGGAGATCCAGGAAACACACGGCCGCAAAGCCATTGGTGGCATCACGTCGTCGCGCTGCACCAACGAAGAAGTGTTTGTCGTGCAGAAGCTCGTGCGGGCGGCGATGGGCAACAATAATGTCGACACCTGCGCGCGAGTGTGCCACTCACCGACAGGCTACGGGCTCAAGCAGACGCTCGGCACCTCGGCTGGCACCCAGCCGTTCGACAGCGTCATGGACGCCGACGTCATCATGGTCATCGGCGCCAACCCGACGGCGGCGCACCCGGTGTTTGCCTCGCAGATGAAACGCCGCCTGCGCGAAGGCGCGAAGCTGATCGTCGTCGACCCGCGCAAGATCGGCCTGGTGAAATCGGCCCGGATCAAGGCCGATCATCACCTCGCCCTGCTGCCGGGAACCAATGTCCCGATCGTCAATGCCCTCGCGCATGTCGTTGTCAGCGAGGGCCTCGTCGACGAACAGTACGTTGCCGAGCGCTGTGACACCGAGTCGTTCGAGGCCTGGAAGGCGATGATTCTCAAGCCCGAGAACTCGCCCGAGGAAGTCGAAAAGGTGTCGGGCGTGCCCGCGGAAGACATTCGCGCCGCGGCGCGGCTCTATGCGGGCGCCGGGCGCGGCGCAATCTACTACGGTCTCGGCGTCACCGAACACAGCCAGGGGTCGACAATGGTCATGGGCATGGCCAACCTGGCCATGGCGACCGGCAACATCGGCTTTACGGGCTGCGGCGTAAACCCGCTGCGCGGCCAGAATAACGTTCAGGGTTCCTGCGACATGGGCTCGTTCCCGCACGAGCTCGCCGGCTATCGGCCGGTTCAGGACGACGAGGTGCGCGGTTCCTTCGAAAAGCACTGGGGCGTGACACTGGATCCGGAACCGGGCTACCGCATTCCCAACATGTTCGACGCCGCTTGTGCCGGCACCTACAAGGGCATGTACATCCAGGGCGAAGACGTCGCCCAGTCCGACCCGGACACGACGCACGTCGAGGAAGCGTTGCGCAACATGGAGTGCCTCGTCGTACAGGACCTGTTCCTCAACGAGACCGCGAAATTCGCCCACGTCTTCCTGCCCGGCACGTCGTTCCTCGAGAAGGACGGCACGTTCATCAACGCGGAACGCCGCATCAACCGCGTCCGCCCGGTCATGAAACCGCGCCAAGGCAAGGACGAGTGGCTGATCACCCAGGAACTCGCCAACGCCCTCGGCTACCCGATGAACTACAGCAGTGCGGCCGAGATCATGGACGAGATTGCCGAACTCACGCCGACGTTCGCCGGCGTCAGCTTCGGGTTCCTCGACGAGGTCGGCAGCGTGCAGTGGCCCTGCAACGAGAACGCGCCGATGGGCACGCCAATCATGCACATCGACAACTTCGTACGCGGCAAAGGGCTGTTCATCGAAACCGATTACGTGCCCACCGAGGAACGCACGAACCGCAAGTTCCCGCTATTGCTGACCACCGGGCGCATCCTCTCGCAGTACAACGTCGGCGCGCAGACGCGCCGTACGGACAACATGGTCTGGTACAACGCCGACCTGCTGGAGATCCACCCGGCCGACGCCGAAGTTCGTGGCATCAAGGAAGGCGACCTGTGCTCATTGAAAAGCCGCAAGGGCGAGATATCGCTCGTTGCGACGATCACCGAGCGCGTGCAGCCGGGCGTCGTCTACACGACCTTCCACAACCCGGAAACCGGCGCCAACGTGGTCACCACGGAACACAGCGACTGGGCAACGAGTTGCCCCGAGTACAAGGTGACGGCGGTGCAGGTCGCACCCGCGACGCATCGGTCGCAATGGCAGAGCGAGTTCGACGAAAACGCCCGGCGGCAGGGCAAGATCCTCGAAACGTCCTGATCAGGCTCGCCGGGTCACCGGGTGATGCGCGTGAATCTCGTTCCTTCGAGCGTGAGGTTGGCCATCAGGCCCGACGAATTGAAGATGAAGCCGACCACGGGATCACGGACGTTCTGCGTGTCGATGGACTTGCCCCCACCAATGTCGATGAGCGCGATCGAACCGTCAACGCCGACTCGCCAGCCGCTCGAGTTACGAAACTGGTCGAGAGCGTCCTGGGTCATGAAGCAGATGATGAGCGAGCGCGCCTGTGCGCCCGCCTGCAGGCCCAGCGAACCGCTCGTGATGCGGAAGTAATCGACCGTCTTGCCGTCTATGCGCAAGACGCCCTCGCCCGTTTCGGCGCCGGCGACAAAACCGGCTCGCAGCGCACGCGGGAACACGAGGTAGCCGGCAGCCTGGTCGAGGAATATCTCGGAGCCACCGATGTCTTCCCTGAAGACCTGCACCGCCTCATCCGCGCCCAGGTCGATGCTCTGCGCCGAGGTTGAGAAGACTGAACAGCCGCTTGCGAACACCGCGACAATGATCAGTGCCCAGATTTTTTGCGAAGTGATGGTGTTCATGCGCGCATTGTAAATCCGGCCAACATGGCCCGCAAAGTGTCTCCCAATTGCGACGCCTTGACCTCGTCGTATTCTCCGGTCTGCTCATTCATGTAGGCGCGCTGCGCAAGCTCGAGCTGCATGGCATGCACGGCATTGGCCGGGTCGCCATAGTGACGGCATATATAGCCACCCTTGAAGCGCGCGTCGCGCACGGCTTCGTAGGGGCTGTCGTCGGCAACCTGCTTCACCGTGGCCGCAATGGACTCGGCGCAACTTTGACCATCGAAGGTCCCGATGTTGAGCACCGGTAATTCGCCGTCGAACAAGGCCGGGACCTGGCTGGCAATGGAGTGAGCATCCCAGAGCAACGCGCGGCCATGCGCCTGCCGCAGCGCCTCCAGGGTCGCGAGCAGCTTGTCATGGTAGGGCCGCCAGAAGCGCTCGACTCTTGCTGTGCTATCGATAGTCACGTTACCGGCATACAGGTCCCGTCCGTCAAACGTCTGCCGTGGACACAAGCCGGTGGCAAGCTGGCCGGGGTAGAGCGCTTCGTCGTTGGCCGGTCGGTTGAGGTCGACGACGTAGCGCGAGTAGCGCGCCACGAGCATCGATGCGCCCATGCCCTTTGCAAATTCATACAGGCGCGAAACATGCCAGTCGGTGTCGGGCAGCGCCAACCCCGCCGCGGTCATCTGCGTCGCGATGTCGGGGGGCAACTGCCTGCCGTCGTGCGGCACGCTGATCAGCAGCGGCGATTCTCCCGCGTGAAAGTCGTAGACGTCGGTCACGCGGCCATGCTGGGTAGAATCGACGAAGAGTATTCGCAGAACGCCCCGTCATTGACCAGCCTCGCCACGCGCGCGAAGTCGGCCGACATGGACCGGTCGTCGGTGTAGCTGGGCGACACCTCGCGCAGTGTCGCGATGATCTTCTCGATCATGGGCGAGCTTTCCTGCGGGCGATGAAATTCGACGCCCTGCGCAGCGGCGAGCAACTCGATCGCGACGATGTTCGCGACATTGTCGAGCATCTCGTGCAAACGCCGCGCCGCGAAGGTCGCCATGCTGACATGGTCTTCCTGGTTGGCCGAGGTCGGAATGCTGTCGACGCTCGCAGGGTGCGCGTGTGACTTGTTCTCCGATGCCAGCGCCGCGGCCGTGACCTGCGCCATCATGAAGCCGCTGTTCAGGCCGCCCTCCTTGACGAGAAAGGCCGGCAGACCGCTGAGATTTTCATCAATCAGCAGCGCAATGCGGCGTTCCGAAAGAGCGCCAAGTTCGGCGATCGCCAACGCCAGGTAGTCGGCCGCCAGTGCGACCGGTTCGGCGTGGAAGTTGCCACCGGACAGCACCGCGCCCGAATCGGCGAACACAAGCGGGTTGTCGGTGACGGCATTGGCCTCGGTCTCGATGACCGTGCAGACGTGCCGCAACACGTCGAGACACGCGCCGGCAACCTGAGGCTGGCAACGTATGGAATACGGATCCTGCACGTGGTCACACTCGACGTGCGATGCCCGGATCTCGCTGCCGCGCATCAGGTCGCGCAACACTCCGGCCACCGCAATTTGCCCACCATGCCCGCGGACACTCTGGATGCGTTTGTCGAACGGCGTATCCGAGCCCTTGATGGCGTCGGAGGCCATCGCGCCGGCCGCCAGCGCCGCCGCCAGGATGTGTTCGGTCCGGAACACCGCCGCCAGCGCGAGCGCCGTCGAGACCTGGGTGCCGTTGAGCAGCGCGAGTCCCTCTTTGGGAGCCAGGCTCAACGGTTGCAGGCCCGCCTCGCGGAGCGCCAGCTCCGCCGGGACCACCGTGCCGGCGACGCGAGCCTCGCCGACGCCGATGAGCACACCCGCCAGGTGCGCGAGCGGCGCGAGATCTCCCGAGGCGCCAACCGAGCCCTGCGATGGAATACGCGGGTAGATGTTGTGATTGATGAGCGCACAAATCGCCTCGACGAGTTCCACTCGCACACCCGAGAAACCCTCGGCAAGCGCGATGACCTTCATCAGCATGACCAGTCGCACGACATTGTCGTCGAGATCCTCGCCGACGCCGACCGCGTGCGAACGCACGAGGTTTTCCTGCAGGTGAGCGAGTTCATCATCGGAGATACGCACATTCGCGAGCTTGCCGAAACCGGTGTTGACGCCATAGACCTGCTCACCGCCGGCGACAAGCTCGGCGACAAGCTCGTGCGACTCGGCCACCCTGCGCCGCGTGTCGCTGCCGAGACTCACAATCAGCGGATCGCGCCACGCGGCGCGCAGGTCCGCCAGCGTGACGAGCTGATTCTCGATCACCAGTTTCATGGCGTCTCCCCGGTGTCGATCATCGGCAGGTTGAGACCTTTCTCCCGCGCACACTCGACGGCCTCCTCGTAGCCCGCATCGGCGTGGCGCATGACGCCCGTTGCCGGGTCATTCCAGAGCACGCGCTCAATGCGCCTGTCCGCCGCTTCGCTGCCGTCGCACACGATGACCAGCCCGGCGTGCTGCGAATATCCCAGGCCCACGCCACCGCCGTGGTGGAACGAGACCCAGGTCGCGCCGCTGGCCGTATTGAGCAGGGCATTGAGCAACGGCCAGTCCGACACGGCATCAGAGCCATCCCGCATCGATTCGGTCTCGCGGTTGGGGCTGGCCACGGAGCCGCTATCGAGGTGATCCCGGCCGATGACCACAGGCGCTTTCAGCTCGCCGTTGCGCACCATCTCGTTGAAGGCGAGCCCGAGACGGTCACGGTCGCCCAGGCCGACCCAGCAAATCCGCGCCGGCAATCCCTGGAAGTGAATCCGGTCCCTGGCCGCGTCAAGCCAGGCGTGCAGGTGCGCGTCATCGGGCAGCAGCTCCTTGACCTTCTCGTCGGTGCGGTAGATGTCTTCCGGATCGCCCGACAGCGCCGCCCAGCGGAACGGTCCGACGCCGCGGCAGAACAGCGGCCGGACATAGGCAGGAACGAACCCCGGGAAGTCGAACGCGTTCTCTAGACCTTCGTTCTGCGCTTCCTGGCGAATGTTATTGCCGTAATCAAAAGTAGGGATGCCGGCGGCGTGAAACTCGAGCATCGCACGCACGTGCACGACCATCGACTTCCTTGCCGCGGCGGCAACTGCGTCGGGGTCTGTGCGACGACCCTCTTCCCATTGCTCCAGCGTCCAGCCGATGGGCAGGTAACCATTGGCCGGATCGTGTGCCGAGGTCTGATCGGTGACGGCGTCGGGTCGAACACCACGTTTTAGCAGCTCGGGCAGGACCTCGGCTGCGTTGCCGAGCAGACCGACGCTGATCGGCTTTTCATCAGCAATAGATTTCTCTATCAGCTCGAGCGCCTCGTCGAGAGATTCCGTGCTCGTGTCGAGATAGCCCGTATCGAGACGCTTCTGGATGCGGCTCGGCTGACACTCAATAGCCAGCATCGAGGCGCCCGCCATCGTCGCTGCAAGCGGCTGCGCGCCACCCATGCCGCCGAGGCCCGCGGTCAAAATCCAGCGACCGGAGAGGTCACCGCCGTAATGCTGCCGCCCCATCTCCGCAAAGGTCTCGTAGGTGCCCTGCACGATGCCCTGGCTGCCGATGTAGATCCACGAGCCGGCCGTCATCTGCCCGTACATCATCAGGCCCTTGCGGTCGAGCTCGCGAAAATGCTCCCAGTTCGCCCACGCGGGCACGAGATTGGAGTTGGCGATTAATACCCGTGGCGCATCAGCATGAGTCCGAAACACGCCGACGGGTTTGCCCGACTGCACCAGCAACGTCTCGTCGCTGTCGAGCTCCTTCAGCGTTTCCACAATTTTGTCGAAGGCTTCCCAGTCCCGCGCGGCCTTGCCAATACCGCCGTACACGACAAGTTCATCCGGCCGCTCGGCCACGTCGGGATCGAGGTTGTTCATGATCATGCGCAGCGGGGCTTCCGTGAGCCAGCTCTTCGCCGCCAGGTTCGTGCCCGTCGGCGCCTTGATAGTGCGATTGCCCTTCATTGCTCTAGTTTCTCCAGCTCCACGACATCAGCCGACGTCGTCCCGGGGGTTCCCGGGGGGGTGTATTTTCCGGCCAGCTCGTAACGGCTGCCCGGATGGTGTAAGCGTGCAAACGTGACCGGCCGCCCGCGCGACCAGGTGCGGCGCAACACGACGAGACAGGGCTCGTCCTGGCGCATCCTGAGGTGGTTGCGCACGGCCGCGTTGGGTTGCGCGGCTCGTACGACCTGCTCGGCCTCCTGCAGCGGCGCTATCGCCGTCAGGTAGGCGCTGGGAGTCACGCGCGTGAAATCCTGCTCGAGGCAATCGGGTGCGAAGTCGGCTACCACGTAGCGATCCTCGAGCTGGATAGGCAAGCCGTTCTCGCGGTGCACGAGTAACAGGTGAAAGACGTCGGTCCCCTGCTCGACGTGCAGCGCCTTTGCGACTTCGCCGCGCGCATGCTGCAGCGACTGGCGCAGGATACCGGCGCTGTGGCTGTGGCCCCTCGCTGCGATCTCGTCCGCAATATTCTGCACTTCGAGCACGTGCGACCCGGCCCGGAAGTCCGCGACGAACGTGCCGCTGCCCGCGACCCGATGCAGGTAACCCTCGTCGGTAAGCTCGCGCAGGGCGCGATTGGCGGTCATGCGTGACACGCTCATCGTCGCGACCAGTTCATTCTCCGATGGCACCCTGTCACCAGGCTGCAGATCGCCCGTCGAAATGCGTTGGATGATCAGGTCCTTGGCCTGCTGGTAACGGGGTTTCTGCAGCGCGCTCACGCCGACACCCCGATGCGCTGCAGTGTCGCCGCGAACGACTCGCGCGTCGCGTCGCGCGCCACGTGTTCGCCGTCGACCACGCGCCATTCGCCGTTCACCATGACGCGATCGACCGGGAGCCGGTAACCCGAAAACACGAGGGCATCCAGCAACGACTCGTCACCGTGCCCGACGAGCATGGGGTCGTTGTCGTTCAACGCAACCAGGTCGGCCGGTGCGCCGGCAGCGATGCCCGCCGTGGTCATGCCCGTTGCGCGCGCGCCTCCCTGCTGCGCCCGGACGAACAGTTCGCGGCCGACATGCGCTTCTTCGAACGACGCGACATTGCGGGACTGCGATGCGAGGCGCTGGCCATATTCGAGCCAGCGAAGTTCCTCGAACGGATTGATCGAAACATGGCTGTCCGAACCGATCGCGATGTGGCCGCCCGCGGCCAGGAAGTCGTGCAGCGGAAACAGGCCGTCGCCGAGGTTGGCCTCGGTGCTCGGGCAGACGCACACGACGGCGCCCGATGCGGCGAGCGCCGTGGTCTCCTCGACATCCATGTGGGTTGCGTGAACCAGGCACCAGTTCTCGCCAACGTCGCAATTCTCGAGCAGCCAGCGAACCGGCCGGCGGCCATGGTGGGCGAGGCACTGGTCCACCTCGCGCTGCTGCTCGGCGATATGCAGGTGCATGGGAATGCCAGCCGCCTGGGCAACCGCAGAGACCTGCTGTAAAGACTCGGCGGTTGCAGCACGCAGGCTGTGCACGCCGATGCCGATATGGAGTGACTCCGAGCCGAGCTCGGTCGCGGCGGCATGATGCTCGAGGAAATCGTCGATGCCGAGCGCGAACTGCGCCTGGGGTCCCTGCGGTCGCGGGTCATCGAAGCCCGCGCGTTCGTAAAGTACCGGCACGTACGTCATGCGAATGCCGCTGTGCTCCGCGGCGGCGCGCAGTGCATCGAACATGGATGAATCGGTCTGGCTCGCACCCGCCGGCCGGTGCAGGTAGTGGAATTCGGCAACGCCCGTATAGCCGCTCACCAGCATTTCGACGTAGGCCTGGCTTGCGATGGCCGACAGCGCCTCGGCATCGAGGCTGCCTGCCAGGCCGTACATCCGCTCACGCCAGGTCCAGAAATTGTCCCGCCCTTCCGGGGAGCGTTTCTCGGTGCGGCCGGCCAACGCGCGCTGGAACGCGTGGCTGTGGGCATTGCAGAGCCCGGGTATCAGTACGCCAACCTCGACGTCGCCGGCTTCCGGGCGAGTGTCCTCGACGAGCCCGGCGACGCGGCCGGCGCGGACTTCGAGTCGGACGTTACCGGTCCACCCCTTATGAATCAACGCTTTACGTGCGAAAATCGCGCTCACGAGCCGCCTCGCCAAGTTGTATATACAGCCTTGACCATGATACCGTCGAATGCTCCACGGAGGAAGGGAATGGCACGCTGGGACCTGCTTCTTACTGATGCCCGGATCGCGACGCTGCGGCGCGATGCCGCGGACTTCGGAGCCATTGAAGACGGCGCGATCGCTATCAGCGACGGCACCATCGCGTGGGTCGGCGACGCCCGTGAACTGCCCGGCGAACAAGCCGCTGCAACACATTCTCTCGACGGTCGCTGGATGACGCCGGCGCTCGTGGACTGCCACACGCACCTCGTGTTCGGTGGGGACCGCGCGGCCGAGTTCGAGCAACGCCTGGCCGGCGCAAGCTATGAGGACATCGCGAAAGCCGGTGGCGGCATTCTGTCCACGGTTGCAGCGACCCGCGCCGCATCTGCCGACGAGTTATTCGCCGGCGCCCTGCCGCGCCTCGATGCGCTGATCGCCAGCGGCGTCGCAACCGTCGAGATCAAGTCGGGCTACGGGCTCGATGTCGACAGCGAGCTCAAGATGCTCGACGTCGCCCGGCGGCTTGGCAATGCGCGCGACGTTACGGTCGTCACGACCCTGCTGGCCGCGCACGCGATTCCGCCGGAGTTCAGGGACAATGCCGACGGCTGGATCGACCGGGTCTGCGAGGAACTGATACCAGCAGCTGCCGAGCGCGGCCTCGCCGATGCCGTCGATGCCTACTGCGAGACAATCGCATTCAATGCCACGCAGGTGGCGCGGGTTTTCGACGCGGCGCGCGAACACGGGCTAGCTGTGAAATTGCACGCCGACCAGCTCAGCGACGGTAACGGCGCCGCGCTGGCCGCCAGGCACTCGGCTCTGTCGGCAGACCATCTTGAGTACAGCTCGGGTGAAGGCATTGCCGCAATGGCCGCCGCCGGCACCGCGGCCGTGCTGTTGCCGGGCGCGTTCCTGACGCTCAATGAGACTCAACAGCCGCCGGTGGCGGCGCTGCGCGAGCACGGCGTGCCGATCGTCATAGCGACGGACTGCAATCCGGGCACGTCGCCACTGACCTCAATGCGGGAAGCCATGGCCCTGGCCAGCCGCCTCTTTCGCCTGACGCCGCTGGAGTGCGTGGCCGGAGCGACCCGCGAGGCGGCGCTGGCGCTTGGGATCGAGGATCGCGGCCTCATTCGCGCGGGCATGCGCGCCGATCTTGCCGTCTGGGATATCGACCATCCGCGCGACCTGGCGTACTGGTTGGGCCGCGACTCGCTGGAGAACTTGTTTATTGCAGGGCGCAGTGTCAGTCTGTCCGGAGCATGAACCCCCCCGCCCTTTCTCAACGGCGTAGCTTCGTCGCTACGCTCGGCTTGCTGACGGCCATTGCCGCATTCACGGTCGACGTGAGCCTGCCGGCCGTGCCCGCCATGGTCGAGGCGCTCGCGACCAACCTGTCACGCGGTCAGCAGATTGTCGGCATCTTCATGATCGGCATGGCGTTCGGCCAGATTCCCGCGGGACTGGTGTCGGATCGCGTTGGCCGCCTGCCCGTTCTGTATGCCGGCATGGCCCTGTTCACCATCGGCGCTGTTGCTTCCGCAACCGCCGGCTCGATCGAGGTCATGCTGGGTGGCCGCTTCGTTCAGGGTTTCGGTGCGGCCCCGGCGATCGTGCTTTCCCGCGCCATCGTCCGCGACGTGTCGAGCGGCAAGGAAGCCGCAAAACTGATGTCTCTCATGACGATGATCTTCACGGCCGCCCCGGTCATTGCCCCAACAATCGGCGCACTGCTGATTATGCAGTGGGGATGGCGCGCACCGTTCGTGCTGATCATCGGCCTCGCCGCCGCCATACTGATCCTCGTCCGCTTCAACCTGACTGAAACGCACCAGCCCGGTGAGAACCAGCACCCCGTGCGGCAGCTCAGCAACAGCTTTGTCGAATTCTTCTCGCACCGGCAGAGCATTTTCGGGCTGCTGCTGATCGTCATACCGCCGGCGGGCTTTCTCTCGATCATTGCGCTGGCTGCCGCGCTCGTGGTCGAAATCTACGGCTTCAGCGTGACCCAGTTCGGACTGATCTTCGCAACGCTCGGCATATCGATCCTGGTCGGCGCCGCCGTCAATCGATGGCTGGTAACGCGATTCGATGGCATGCACGTCATTGCGTTCGGCATCGTGCTCTATGGCGTCAGCGGCTCGATACTGCTGTTCTTTGCCTGGATGGATGCCGCGCCGTTCGTGGTGCTATGGGCAGCCATCGCACTGTTCATGTTCACGGTCGCGATCGTCATGCCGAATGCCACCGTCATCGCACTGGATCCGTTGCCGCGGATTGCCGGCGTTGCGTCATCGATCATCGGGACATTGCAGAACATCTTCGGCGCGGCGGGCGCCCTGCTCGGCGCGGCGATCTATAACGGTTCTGTACGCAACTCGGTCGTGATCATCGGCGCGGCCGGAGTGTTGACCGTGCTCATTTTCCTCGCCAAACCGTTACTCTGCCCCAAGCTCGTCCACCATCCCGACGAACTTGCTCGGGACTAGACTGGAGCGGAGTCCGCCCTAGGGTAGATCCGAC
>JAAUYE010084998.1_pt1 | contig 23788 bp, 20 predicted proteins | sample 7278081 | NCBI WGS metagenome assembly JAAUYE01 (sample SAMN14350131, study PRJNA611818) | marine sediment metagenome | isolation source: surface marine sediment (0.6m) | place: French Polynesia: Moorea | collected 2018-08
CCAAGGGCCAGCCGAGCACGGCCGAGGACGTGCTGCTCGAACTCGCCGAGGACTACGATCTGCCGCGCGTGATCATCGAGTACCGCAGCGTCAGCAAGCTCAAGAGCACCTACACCGACAAGCTGCCGCTGCAAATCGACGCGAATACGGGGCGTGTGCATACCTCGTATCACCAGGCCGTCGCGGCCACCGGACGGCTCTCGTCGACGGACCCGAACCTGCAGAACATCCCGATTCGCACCGAGGAGGGCCGGCGCATTCGCCAGGCCTTTGTCGCACCCGACGGACATGTCCTGCTGGCCGCCGACTATTCGCAGATCGAGCTGCGCATCATGGCGCACCTGTCCGGCGATAAAGGCCTGCTCGACGCGTTCGCCGCCGGGGCGGACGTGCATCGCGCGACGGCCGCCGAGGTCTTCGAGGTGGACAGCATCGACGACGTCACAGCCAACCAGCGGCGCTCGGCCAAGGCGATCAACTTCGGCCTGATGTACGGCATGTCAGCCTTCGGTCTCGGCAAGCAGCTCGGCATCCCGCGCAACGAGGCCCAGGATTACATCGACCTGTACTTCGATCGCTACCCGGGCGTGCGCGCCTACATGGACAACACCCGCGAGGCAGCGCGTGAAAAGGGCTACGTCGAAACGGTGTTCGGCCGCCGGCTGTACCTGCCCGAAATCAACGCGCGCAATGCGCAGCGCCGCCAGTACGCCGAGCGCAGCGCCATCAACGCGCCGATGCAGGGCACGGCGGCCGATATCATCAAACGTGCAATGGTCCGGGTGCATGAGTGGCTGCAGCAGGAAGACGCTGGCGGGCGCATGATCATGCAGGTGCACGATGAACTTGTGTTCGAGGTCCGGGCGGACGAGGTCGAGGCGTTCGGCAAACAGGTTACCGGCATCATGAGCGGCGCGGCGGAACTCGCGGTGCCGCTCAAGGTCGACGTTGGCACGGGCCCCAACTGGGACGAAGCCCACTAGACTCGGTCTAAACTATTTCTCCATAAATTTCATAGATTTATTGCTCGACGGGAACTTTGCGGAGCGGTCAGACTCCAAGTTCCTGAGTGCAGTAGTCACTCGCCTGTTTACCTCCCTAAGCAGGCGTGCAACACGGTAACCCCAAGCCGGTTGCTTCTTCGATTCCCGGGACACGAATGTGTCCCGGGTTTTTTTATGGGGTCGATTCGAGCATCTTTTCGAGCACCTCGCGCGCCTCGTTCTCGCCCTGGCGGCTGTGCGCCGAGAATAACTGCACACCGGCCCGGTCGCCGACTTCCTTCTGCACCTCGAGCAGCGCAGTCGCAGCCTGTCCGCGTTTCAGCTTGTCGGCCTTGGTGAGCAGGATGTGAATCGGCAGGTCGACCTCATCGGCAAAGGCCATCATCTGGCGGTCGTAGTCCTGCAGGCGACGGCGAATATCCACAACCAGCAGCAGGCCGCCGAGGCTGCGACGCTGCTGGAAGTAGTCCGACAGCAACTCGCCCCAGTGCTCGCGCATGCGGTCGGACACCCTCGCGAACCCGTAACCCGGTAAATCGACCAGTCGCTGGCCTTCCCGTAGACTGAAAAAATTGACGAGTTGCGTCCGGCCCGGCGTCTTGCTGGTCCGCGCGAACTGGCGGCGATTGACAATGACGTTGATCGCGCTCGACTTGCCCGCGTTCGAACGGCCGGCCACGGCGACCTCGGCGCCGACGTCCGCGACGAACTGGTCACGGGCGTTTGCGCTCTTGATAAAGCTCGCGTCAGGGTACTTCGACATGGGGGTATGCCCCGGGGATTCCGTGTATAATTTGGGGCTGCTAGTCTGACGGCTTCAGGGTCAAGCAGCAAGATAATCAAGACCTTGCGATCCCACATCAAAGAAACACGCTGGCCGCGGCCGGCGACAGAGAGTAACGGTTACAAGTAAATGAAAACACGGAAAGTATTGAACTGGCTGCCCCTGGTTCTGCTCGCCGCATCGGCGGCGCAGGCGGAGAGCCTCGTGGACGGTTCCATTGACGCCGGCAAGGCCAAATCGGCGCCCTGCTCGGCCTGCCACGGCACCGAGGGCAAGAGCGCCAATCCCATGTGGCCCAATATTGCCGGCCAGAGCGCGACGTACATCGCGGAGCAGCTGACGGCTTTTCGTGACGGTGCGGCGAATCCGGCAGAGGCCATGCGCTACGATCCGTTGATGTCGCCGCAGTCCATGGCGCTGACGGATGAGGACATCCGCAACCTGGCCGTGTATTTCGAAAGCCTGCCGTCTCCGGCGCAGGCCGTTGCCAACCCTGCAACCGTTGACAAGGCCGAGGCCCTGTATCGTGGTGGCGATCTCGGGGACGAAACGGCCGCCTGTCTCGCTTGCCACGGTCCGACGGGACGCGGCAATCCGGCCGCAAGTTATCCGGCACTTCAGGGCCAGCACGCGGTCTATACGGCGAAGCAACTACGAGACTATGCGAGCGGGGCGCGCAAAACCGACGGCAAGACCCGCATGATGCGCGACATCGCTGCGCGTCTGAGCTCCGAGGACATTGACGCGCTGGCTTCGTACATACAGGGACTTCGCTAATGAAATACTGGATTCCGCTAACGCTAGCGCTGCTGGTTCTCGCCGCCTGCGGGAAAGACGAGCCGGCGCAGCCGCAACCTGCCGAGCAGGCCGCTACCGACGACATTGCCGTCGAGGAACCGGCGGCTGTCGACGAAACCGCACCGGAAGAGGAAGTGGTTGAAGCCGTCGTGGTCGAGGAATCGGCTGCCGAGCCCGAGGAAGGCGAGCAGGCCATCGTCCTGGCGCAGGCCGAGGTGCCGGCTGCCAGTTACGAGTGGCAGTTTGAGGAAGGCAAGCACTACATTCGCCTCGTGCCCACCCAGCCAACCTGGGGTGGCGCTGACAAGATCGAGGTCACCGAGTTTTTCTATTACCTGTGCCCGCACTGCTACAACTTCGAGCCGATGCTCCTCGAGTGGCAGGAGACGAAGCCCGCCAACGTTCGGTTCGTGCAGGTACCGGCCATGTGGAACCAGGTCCTGATTCTGCATGCTCGCATGTACTTCACGGCTGAGGCGCTGGCTCGCAATGGCGTTATTGAGGATTCAGCGGCGTTCCACGCGACCGTGTACAACGAGATCCATCGCCGCAACAACCGGTTGACCTCGGAATCCGCCGTCCAGAGCCTCTTCGAGCGCTTCAACGTGAGCGAGGAAGACTTCAACAGCACCTGGAATTCGTTCGAGGTCGATCAGAAGTTGCGCGTCTCGGCCGACCTGGCGCGGCGCTACAGCGTTTCGAGCACGCCGACCGTCGTCGTCAATGGCAAGTATCGCTTCGGCGCCCCGGAAGCCGGCAGCTACCCGAAAGTCATCGAGGTAATCGACGAGCTGATTCTCAGGGAGAGCGCGCGCTAGGAGCTGCGCCGCCGCGGGCAATTACCCGTTGTCTTCGGCGACTATCCTGAGCTCACCTGCCGGTGTGCGCCGCCAGTAGAGCCGTTTGACGGTCGCCACCGAGCGATTGTCGTAGGTAATCGTCTGTAGAAAACGCGCCATGTACAGGCCATCCTCTTCCGGATCGGCAAGCAGGAAGACGTCGTCGAGTTCTATCTCGCGCGGCGGGGCCCCGGTCACTGATTGCGTGCGAAACGCATTCCATTGCTCCCGGTTCATGCCTCGATACGTGAAGTCATCCGCATAGAGCGACAGCAATCGATGCAGGTCCCCGGCCGCATAGCTTGTGGACCAGGCGTCGAGCTCAGCGCGCAGTTCGGCACGCACGGCTGCCAGTTGCTCGTCGCTGACCCACTCGATTTCGCGAGTAATCAGCAGCGGCGTCGATAGCGGCTCCAGCCGGGGCTCCAGGGCGAGCAGCGCGTCGTTGGGCAGCGCGATGCATCCGTCCGTGTGCAGTGCCGGCCGGCGGCCGCCGTTCGGCGTCACGCCGTGCAGCCATATTCCGTCTCCGCTGCGCCGGTTCAGGCGATCCCAGATACTCGGGTAGTCGATCGGGAACGCCGTGGGTCCGTATTTCTCGTGCAGCTTGCTGGTATCGAGCTGTTCGGTGATGAAATAGATGCCGAGCGGCGTCTTGCGATCCCAGGCGCGTTGCTTGCCGGCGCCCTCGCGCCCAATGGACATGTAGCTGCCGCCCTGCTTCTGCGCGCCGCCCTCGACGGGGCTGAAATAGTGCAGGGTCGACGTCTCCGTCTCGGCAACCAGCACGGTGCCGACCGAGTCCGGAATCTCGAGCAAGTAGGCGGGCTGCCGGCCGTCAGTACCGGCGGAAACCGGCGCAACGGCAAAGCTCAGCAGCAATATGCACAAGCGCAACATCACTCGATATTACCGCTGCCGGATAGCCACCACCATGCTATGTTTCTCGCTATCGGAAATCGATTCCTGGACGTGCCGTGAAAAGACTCGTAACCCTGGTGCTGCTCATCTCCATGGCTTCCGCCGTGAATGCCTCGAGCGATGAGGCATTCGAGGCCCTTGGCAACCGGTTCGTGGCCGACTTGCCAAACTTCTCCCCGGTCGCATCGACGTCGATTGGAGATCACAGCCGGGATGCCGACCTGGACCAGGTGGATGCGGCTGCCCGTGACGCCCTGGGCGCGTCTCTGCGGTCCTACCAGGACAAGCTCGATGCCATCGATCGTGAGGACCTCTCGCGCGCCAACCAGATCGACTACGAACTGCTGCGGAGCGACATAGCGTCGCGGCTCTGGGCGCTCGAAGAGCTCCAGGAATGGGCGTGGAATCCACTCTATTACGTCGGTATCGCCGGCAATTCGGTCTTCAGCCTCGCCGCGCGTGACTTCGCCCCGCTGGAGCAACGCATGGCAAACGTGGCCTCGCGTCTCGAGCAGTTGCCGCGATTCCTGGAACAGGCGCGGGCATCGATCCAGCCCGAGCGCGTTCCCAAGATCAATGCCGAAACCGCCGTGGCCCGCAATCTCGGCCTGGTGTCGATCATCGAGACCATGGTTGTCCCTGAGATGGACAAGCTGTCGGCGGCAACACGGTCACGCCTCGAAGCGGCCATCGAGACCGCGAAGAATACGCTCGCCGAACACCAGACCTGGCTCGAGGAAGAGCTGCTGCCGCGGGCCGCCGGCGACTTCCGCATCGGCGCCGAGCTTTACGACCGCAAGCTCGCATTCGCCCTGGATTCGCCGCTGAGCCGGCGGGAAATCGTCGCGCGCGCCGAAGCCGCCTACGAGTCAGTCCGCAACCGGATGTACGAGGTCTCGAAGGAGATTTACGCGGCCGACCATCCCTACACGGCATTCCCCGACAATCCCGATGAGGCCTACAAGCAGGCGATTATTCGTGCCGCGCTCGAGAAGGCCTACCAGGAGTTGCCACCGCGCGATGGCATCATCGAGCTGGCCAGGGAGCAGATGCAGCAGGCCACCGACTTCGTGATCGAGAATAATCTCGTCACGATGCCGGACGAGCCGGTCGAGATCACGGTTATGCCCGAATTCAGGCGTGGCATAACGGCCGCCTTCCTGGTTTCTCCGGGCCCGCTCGACAAGGGGCAACCCACGTTCTACGAGGTGTCCCCCATCCCCGAAGACTGGAGCGAGGAAAAAGTCCGCTCGTTCCTGCGCGAGTACAACGTGTATTCGATCCAGGACCTGACGATTCACGAAGGCGTGCCCGGGCACTACCTGCAGCTGGCGCTAAGCAACCGGTACCCGTCCGTCCTCCGCGGCGTATTGCAGTCGGGACCGATGATCGAAGGCTGGGCGGTTTACGCCGAGCAACTCATGATCGACGAAGGCTACCAGGACAACGACCCGCTGCAGCGGCTCATCATGCTCAAATGGAACCTGCGTGCCGTGACCAATGCGATCATCGACTCGGCCATTCATGTCGACGGCATGACCCGTGACGAGGCCATGAAGCTCATGGTCGAAGGCGGTTTCCAGGAGGAGCGCGAAGCGGCGATGAAATGGCTCCGTGCCCAGCTGACGTCGACCCAGCTGTCGACTTATTTTGTCGGCTACGAGGAGTGGGTCGAGCTCCGCAATGCCGTCGAGGAAGCCTGGGGCGACGAGTTCACGCTACGCCGTTATCACGACCAGGTCCTGTCCTACGGTTCTCCGCCCGTGAAGTACATCCGTGCCCTGGTCCTTAGCGAGCCCATCCCCGAAGGCGTCGACTGAGCACTTATATTTTTTTCTTATAAGCGTAACCCTTTCCCGGCCTCCCGCATCTAACGGGTATTCGCGCGCCTGAACCTGCCGGTTTTGGCGCGTCTACCTGACACCACGCCATTAGGGGGGCGTTTATGAGCATCACCGAGATGAGCACCAGGCATTGGCCATCGGTGGCGGTGGCCGTTGCGCTCGTCGCGCTGTTCGGCCTGAGTTCCATCGCTTCATTGCCGATCCAGCTGTTGCCGACGATCGAGGAGCCGCAGGTTTCGGTTGCCAACTTCTGGCGCGCCGCCGCGCCCGAGGAGATGGAAGCCAACATCATCGAGCCGCAGGAGAACGTGCTCAGGAACACGCCGGGGCTGACCAACATCAGCTCGTTCATCGGCCGCGGTCAGGGCTTCATCAACCTGAGCTTTGCCATTGGCACCGACATCCAGGCCGCCAAGCTCGATGTGATCAACAATCTCAGCCAGGTTCCGCCGGGGCCCGCCGACGCCGTCGAACCGCAGGTATTCGCTGGCGGCGGCCGTAACCTGCCCGGCGCGGCGTCGTTGCTGATACGCGTATTGCCGGGGAATCCGAACCAGGACTTGTCGACCTACCAGGGACTTATCGAAGAGTACGTGCAGCCGCGACTGGCGCGGATTCCGGGCGTATCGCGCGTCGACCTGCAGGGCGAACAGCCGCGGGAGGTGCACATTACCTTCGACGCTTACCGGGCAGCGGCGCTGGGAATCCAGATCAACGACATCATCGCGACCGTCTCCCGCGCCACCGACAGCTCGGGCGGCTTTGCCGATGTCGGGCGCCGGCAGTACACGGTGCGTTTCGTCGGCCAGTTCGAACCGGACCAGCTCAACGAGCTGATCGTGGGCTGGAGCAATGAACGTCCCGTCTACCTGACAGAAGTCGCCGACGTCGATATCGTCGCCCGCAAGCAGGACGGCTTCACGCTGCGAAACGGCTACCCGGCCTACTACATCACGGTACAGCGCGAGTACGACGCCAACACCGTGTCGATCCTCGACGGCGTCAACGAGGCCATCGTCGAACTCAATGCGGGCCCGCTTGCCGACGCGCAGCTCGAGATGGACCTGAGCTTCGACGCGTCGATCCACATTCGGCGCGCCATCTCACTGGTCAAGAACAACCTCGGCATGGGCCTGATGCTGGCCATCGGCATTCTCTATTTCCTGATGCGCAGCCGCCGCGCCACGTTCCTCGTGACGGCCACCGTGCCGCTGTCGCTGCTGGTGGCATTCGTCGCACTGCGCATGTTCGACAAGACGCTCAACGTCATCTCGCTCGCGGGTCTCGCGTTCGCTGTCGGGCTGGTCATGGATGCCGCCATCGTCACGCTCGAGAACATTGTGCGCTGCCGCCAGAGCGGCCTGCCGATGACCGAAGCCGTGGCCAGGGGAACGCGCCAGATTACGGGCGCGCTGTTCGCATCGACCGTGACCAGCGTGGCCATCTTCCTGCCAGTCCTGTTCATGGAGGGCATGGAAGGGCAGCTGTTCCAGGACCTGGCCCTGACGATTGCCGTAGCCGTGTCGGCGTCGTTCGTCATTGCGATCACGGTATTGCCCGTCGCCGCCAGCTTCCTGCTGCGCAAGGAGCGCGATCACGACCCCGTCGAGAACTGGTGGAGCCGCATCACGAACCTCGTCATGGGCCTCACCCGCACGCCGGCGATCTGCCGGACCTGGGTGGTGGCTATCCTCGGCGGCTCGCTGCTTGTCATCCTGACGCTCGTACCCAAGGCCAACCTGCTGCCGCAGGCGCCGGCTGACTCGCTGAATGCGTTCTTTGCGATGCCACCAGGCGGCAACGTCGGGATGGTGCGGGAAGAGATCGCCGGCCCGATCGTCGAGCGTCTGCGGCCGTACATGGACCACGAGAAACAGCCTTACATCCGTGGCTACAACCTGTCGGCTTTCGGCACCTTCAACGCCTTGTTCCTGTATCCCGAAGACTCGGAGCGCATCGAAGAGATGATGAACATCGTGCGCACCGAGGTGCTCGTCGACCTGCCCGACACGCAGGCCTTCGTGCAGCGCTCTTCGCTGCTCAACTTCGGCTTCGACGGCGGCCGCGCGATCAACGTCGATTTCTCCGGCAACGACATCAGCCAGCTGTCGGCAACTGTCATCCAGAGCATGGGCATCATCAACGAGGTCCTGCCAGGCGCGCAGGTACGCCCGAACCCGAACCCGGCTATCGCCGAGCCCGAGCTCCAGCTCATACCGAACGACCGCCGCATCACCGCCGCCGGTCTCGATCGCGCCGCGCTCGCCAATATCGTCCGCGCGCTGACCAGCGGCTCGTTCGTCGGGGAATACTTCGATGGCAACGACCGCATGGACATGATCCTGCGCGGGCCGATATGGGATTCCCCCGAGGAACTCGCTTCGACGCCGATCGCGACACCGCTCGCCGGTATCCAGACCATCGGCGAACTTGCCGAGGTGCGGCGCACCGTTGGTCCGACTCAGCTGCGCCGTGTCGATGGCCAGCGCACGATGACGCTCAGCGTCACGCCGCCCGATGACATGACGGTTCAGGAAGCGCTTGAAAAGCTGCGCGATGTTGCCGGTCCGCGATTCAAGGAGATCATGCCCGCGGGCATCGGTGTCCAGTATCGCGGCACGGCCGATCGTCTCGAGGAAGCCCTGTCGACGATGACGATCAACATTGCCGTCGCTGCGATCGTGCTGTTCCTGATACTCGCCGCGATGTTCCGGTCGCTGTGGGACGCGCTGATCGTGCTGCTGTCGATGCCGCTGGCGATCGCCGGTGGAATCGTCGCGCTGCGGGTCATGAACCTGTTCACGACCCAGGCCATGGACCTGCTGACCACGATCGGGTTCGTGATCCTGCTCGGCCTGGTCGTCAACAACGCGATCCTGCTCGTTATGCAGACGCGCACGGGCCAGCGCAACGGACTCGATACGACCGAGGCCGTAGCTCAGGCTGTGCGCATGCGCGCCCGTCCGATCTACATGAGCACACTGACCAGCATCTTCGGCATGTTGCCGCTGATGCTCGTGCCCGGCGTGGGATCACAGATCTACCGCGGCCTCGCCACGGTCATCGTTGGCGGCATGGTCGTCAGCGCCATTTTCACACTCATACTGATGCCAAGCGTACTGCGCTTGCCACGTATTCGCCTGCCCCGCTTCGCTCGGTCCGGCGACGTCAAGGGAGTAACCGCCGATGCTTAATAACCGACTTCTGATTGCCAGCCTGGCCACTTTCGTTGCAGGCGCAGCGTTTGCACAGCAGCCGCCCGCACCCGTGGTCCAGGTCGCGCACGTAGCCGAGACCGAGGTCGCGCCAACCGTTGCCGTACCCGGCACCATTTACAGCCGCAATGACGTCCAGGTCACCGCCGGCGTCACCGGCCAGCTGATCATGGTTGCGGAACCCGGAACGCTGGTCCGCGCCGGCGACCCCGTCGCCCGGATCGACCGCACGCAGCTATTGCTGCAGCGCGCCGAGCAGGAGGTGCTGCTGGAGCGGGCCGATATCAACATCCGCCAGCTCAACAGTCAGCTGCGTCGCCAGCAGGAGCTCCAGGGCTCGGACCTCGTGTCGGAGTTCGAACTCGAGCAGACCATTGCCAACCGCGACCTCGCCGTCGCCGATGCCAAGCTGATCAAGGTCCGGATTCAGCAGATTGACGACCAGGTCCGGCGCGCAGATATCCGTGCGCCGTTTTCCGGCGTCATCACGACGCGCCTGCGCCGTGCCGGCGAAGACGTGTCCCGGGGCGAGGTCCTCGCCGAGATGACCGATATCCGCAACATGGAAGTCCGCGCATTCGTGCCGCTCAAGCATCTGCCACGCACGATCGTGGGCGACACGATCGACGTATTCGCAACCGACACACAGTTCGCCGGTAGCATCCGCTCGCTCGTCCCGACGGGCGACGTGCGGTCGCAGACATTCGAGGCGCGTATCGACCTGCCGGTCGAGGCCAGCGGTTCCTGGACCGTCGGCCAGCTCGTCAGCGTGGGCATTCCGATTCGCTCGGGTGAGCAGACGCTCGCAATCCCCCGGGACGCGCTCGTGCTGCGCCAGGACGGCTCTTACGTCTTCCGGATCAACGACGAGAACAAGGCCGAGCGCATTGCCGTCGATATCGGCGACTCGGCGGGTGACCTGATCGGCGTGTCCGGCGCACTGGCGCAGGGTGACCGCGTTGCGGTACGCGGTGCCGAGAACCTGCGCGAGGGCATGGAAGTTCGCATCATGATGTCGAGTTCTGGCGCGACGACGGTTACCGCCTCTGAGGGCGCCTGACCGGCAACAGCTGGACTAGCGGATTCGGCCGACGCGTATCTTCTTCGTCTCACCTGCGATCTGCATCTTGTAGCCGAAGGAGTCCTTGGTAAGCGTGACTTCGAAATCGCAGTTGCGGTTGGTCAGCCTGGCCGTAGCGCGCTGCTTCCAGACCTGGCCATTGTCGAAGTAGAAGTACCACTTCTTACTCGCGTCCTGCTTGCACTCGATGACCCTGCCACGGAAGCTCTCCGGCTCACGTTCCGGCCTGCTCTTGCCGCTGAGCTGTTCCTCGCCGACTTCCTCGGTCAGGGGCTGTGGCCCGCTCTGCGGGGCGGCGGTCACGGGCTGCGGCTCGGCGCGCGGCGGGGCGGTCAGGGGCTGGGGCTCGACACGTGCAGGGGCGGCCAGGGGCTCCAGCTCGGCTGCGCCGGCATCGGTTCCCGTGGGCGCGCCTCGACCAGCCGCTTCGTCGTAGCACACCAGCCTTGCCTGTGCGTCCTCGATGGCCGCACAGCGGGCCATGTCATTGGCATCCTGTGCGCGGACCCCGGCCGCCGCAAGCGTTGCGATGGCTCCGAGAAGGACAATTTCCTTTGTTGTTGCTGGCATCTGCTGTTCCTCGCGAATTGCCGTGCATTGTAAATGCAAAAAAAAATGCCCGCAGCGAACTGCGGGCATCTTTTTTGAACAGCCTAGACTGTATGAAACGTCTAGAAGTTCAGCTTGACAGAGGCAAAGTACGCCGTTGACGTGTCAAACACGGTCGGGTACGTGTTGCCGTTGCCGAGCGCCGGACCTGCACCCGAGAATACGGGCGGATCTTCGCCCGTGATGTTCAGGATGCTCAACCGGAGCGTGACTGAATCGTCCATCAGGTACCAGTTGCCGGACAGGTCGATGTAGTTGACCGAGTCCATTTCAGACTCGAGCGTGTCGCCTACATTGTCGTTGTCCGTCGAACCGAAGTGACGCCACGTCATCGTTGCATCAACCGACCAAGGCGTCTGCCAGGTCGCCATGACGCGATGGCGGTACTCGGGGTTCGGCGTGCCGCACTGGTTACCGAAGAAGCCTTCACACTCGATCGGATCGGCGCCGGGGTACGGAACCGTGTCCAGCTGATCAAGGATCGTAGCAGCCCAGTCGATATTGAACCCGTGGGCGCCTGCGTCAAACGCGTACACAACCTGGAAGTCGATACCGGTGGTCTCGAGCTCAGCGATGTTTACGTTCGTCTGCAGGAAGCCTACACCAGGCTCACCGGCCGCCAGCGAGCCATCCGGATCGCGGGTGATCAGGTCGCAGAATGCCGCATTACCGGTAGCGAGACACTGGTCAAGCGTTGTCTGCGCGGGGATACCGGCCGAGATGGCGTCTTCAACAGTGATCTCGAAGTAGTCGACGCTGACCGAAAGCCCATCGAGGAATTCCGGCGTCCACACGAGACCGTAGGTGTACGTATCCGCTTCCTCAGGATCGAGGAACGGGTTACCACCCGTGATCGACTGGGTCTGGCCCGAAATCACGTCAAAGATGGTGCCGTACTGACCTGGCAGTACGCCAGTGTTCGCGCAATTTGCTTCCGATTCGATCGGGAACGCGGACGAGCAGGGGTCGAACAGCTGCACGCCCTGGCTGTTGGTGCCAGCCGGGCTGAGGTTCGGCAGGTTCGTGTTCTGACCGGTGTACAGCTCGATTACGTTCGGTGCACGAACAGCGCGCTGGTACTGCATACGCAGACGCAGGCTGTCAATCGGTGCCCACGCAAGCGACGCACCGTAGGTGTTGGTGTCGACGCTCGTCTTCGTGTCATTACCAGTCCGATCGTAGTCGGAGTAGCGGTACTGACCACGCAACGTGAGTTCCTGGATGCCCGTGACGCCGGAGACGATCGGCAGCTCGAACTCGGTGAAGAGTTCCGTTACCTCTACCTCACCTTCAACCGGCAGGGTCGCGCCGCCAACACCCGTGAAACCGCCGCCTTCTACCTGGCTGATCTCATCCGGGCGAGAGCTGAGCTCGTCCTTGCGCTGCTCGAAGCCTACGAGGAAGCTCATGCCGTAGTCGGCAGACGGCAGCTTGATGCCGTATTCGCCGAGATCGGCCTGCAGCGAACCACCGTAGATGAACTGCGAGGTTGAACCGTTGACGAGGCCAACGCCCTGGATGAAGTCCGTCATGTCAGACGTCACGAGGCTTTCGCCGCCAGGTCCGCGCTGGAAGATGTTGTAAGGAACACAACCGCCAGACGGGTCGACACAGACCGGGTCGCCATTGACATCGGTCGTGACGTTGAACGCCTGGTGCAGGTTCGCGATCACGAAGTCATTGGTGGACTCACTCTGGTCGCGGGTTTCTGACAGCTGTACGAACGCTTCCCAGCCCCAGATATCGTCGGCAAAGCTGCCACGAAGTCCGGAAACGATACGGAACGCGCTGTTCTCGAGGCGAGAATTACGCGGGCCGCCTTCGACGTTACGATGCGAGGCAAACGCACGATCGTAAAACTCGGTGCTGGTCGGTGAGGTATCCGTGCAACCGAATACGTCAGTAGACAGCGTAATGAAACCGCCTGCGCCGTCTGACTGCGGAACGTTGATAAACGGATTCGCGCAGTTGATCGGGTGACGGCCGAAGGAAGCACTCTCGGCAATCTGGGCATCGCTGAAGTTGTTCATGTAAGAGATATCAGCAAATGCTTCCAGGGTGTCGTTGATGTCAACCGTGGCCTTGGCGTACAGCGTGTAACGCTCTGACGGACGCTGGAAGAAGTTCAGCGGACCGAAGTTATAGGTCTGCGAGGGACCGCCAACGTAAGGAATGATCTCGCCAGCTTCCGTCTGATGGAAGAAGCCGCCGGGACCGCCGAACGTACGGAAGTTACCCGAACCGATGCAACCGAAGCCGCCAAAGCTCTCGGGTCCGTCGTCCTGACCGAGCGCACAACCGGACCAGATGCGATCAGACTGCCTGATCGCCTCACGATCTTCATAAGAAGCGAACACGGTGACGTTGCCGCCGCGATCGAGGTTGCCACCCATCATCGTGTAAATGAGCGTCTCTTTGCCGTCAGTTGCGCTGCTGGGAACCGGCTGGCTGGCGGCCTGGAGAACCTGCTTCCAGAAGTTGTCGCTATTGTTGTTATAGGACTCACCCCACTGGTAGCCGAGTTCGACGCCTTCAAAATCACTCTTGAGGATGAAGTTGGCAACACCGCCGACTGCGTCCGAGCCATATACCGCCGAGGCGCCACCCGTCAGGATGTCAACGCGCTCCAGCATCTGCATCGGAATGAGGTCGAGGTTAGCCGAGCTGACGCCTGACGAACCGTACGGAAGACGACGACCGTCAATCAGCACCAACGTGCGAATCGAACCGAGACCACGCAGGTTCAGCGTCGCGGTACCCGAGGCGCCGTTCGAGACCTCAGAGGCCTGGCCGGCAAATACCTGCGGCAGTACGTTTACGAAATCCTCAATACGAACGTTGCCGCGCTCCATACCTTCCGTGCCGGTGACACTCAGTACGGGCGTAGCAGCCACGAGATTCGGATTCTGCCGGAGGCGTGAACCCGTCGTGATGATTTCCTCGAGGACCTCTTGGCCTTCCGCCTCAGTCTCCTGGGCGGTTGCCGATAGCGGGGCGACACTCGCCATCGCTAGTGCAGCAAGTGATGCAAGACCGGCTTTACTAAGCGGTCCACATGCACCCGCCGCTCGGCGTGCAAGGATAGCTTTCATGGATTGGCTCCTTATGCTGTTTTGTAAGTTTCCCCAGATACACCCCGTTCAAGCTCTTGTCGGCTCTTTGCCACCACCACTTCGGCTGTGGTTTTTTTGCTACAGCTTCGTTGGTGAAGGCGCGCGGTGTTTCTGCAAGCTTGCATTGTCGCAAACAGATTAGGCAATTGCAATAAGCCTCGATGTGTTGGATGTCTGCAACATTTGGTCAATTGCGCCATTCCTGCTGCGGTTTTGTCGCGTTTTTACAACGCTATTATCCGGAGTTCGCGCAGCGCCTGGGCCACGGGGGAATGAGCGGCCCGGAAAGCGGGGAGAAAACCGCCCGGAAATCCGATAATTATGCCAATCCTGATGTCGTGTACATTGCCATTATGCCGGTTGAAGATCGCTTGTTCCGTAACGCGGGAGTAGCCACCGTTGCCTGAGTCGCTGCAAGCACAGGTAGCAAAACGAGTCCCCGCTCTGGTCGAGGGCGGCGATGAGCTGCTGCGGCGGTTGCTGGACTCGGCCCAGGTCGTGCGCCTGGGTCGCGAGCGATTCGTGTTCCACGCGGGGGATCTTTGTGGCGCGTTCCTGATCCTTCTCGACGGGGACGTTCGCGTACAGCTCACGGCTGCGAATGGCCGCGAAGTCACCCTGTATCGTATCGGCCCGGGCGGCTCCTGCATCCTCACGACATCCTGCCTGCTGGGCAGAGAACATTATCCGGCCGAGGCAATTGCGGAATCGGACGTTACCGCTCTCGCGATTCCGGCCGCGAGTTTTCAGGCGGCGCTCGAAAACTCGGAGCAGTTCCGCCACTACGTTTTCGACGGCTTCTCGAGCCGGCTTACCAACGTCATCCAGCGGATCGAGCAAATCGTCTTCACGTCGATCGATGCGCGACTGGCGGCCGCGCTGTTACGACTGGACGACGACGGTAATCAGGATGTGACTCACCAGGAAATCGCGATCGAACTGGGGACGGCCCGCGAGGTTGTTTCCCGCCATTTGAAACGCTTCGAGACCGAAGGTTGGGTCCGCCTCGGCAGGGGCAGCATCGCCGTAACCGACCGGGCCCGCCTCGCAACACTGTCCGCGCCGGCCCTGGGTGACTAAGTCACTGAAGCCCCTCCTGCTCCCTGGCAACATCGATGCTGTGATCCACAACACACATCGGAATCTACCAGGGAGTTTAACCATGACATTCAAGAACGAAGGCAAAGTCGATCGAGTACTGCGCGTTGTCGCAGGCGCCGCACTGATCAGTCTCGTGTTCGTCGGCCCGCAGACAATGTGGGGCTGGGTCGGCGCCGTGCCGCTCGTGACCGGGCTGATCGGCAGTTGCCCGGTGTATTCGCTGCTTGGCATCAACACCTGCGGCATCAACCGCTAGACGTGGCTGCCAGGCCGGGGCGCTCCGGAGCCACCGGCCTGGCTCGACACGCCCTGCAATCCACCTGACAATACGGGGCAATCCGTCGCTGGTGGCCCCGCCGCCGATCGCAGATATCCGGAGAAGAACGACAATGAGAAAGCTGCTTCTGCCCCTGACCTTCCTTGCTGTAACCGCCTGCCAGCCGGCGGCGCCGCCTGCCGAACCCGCGCCGGAAGCACCTGCCCGGCCGGCTTTCAGCCTCGCCACCGACGAGGCCTATGATTTCGAGAAGATCCCGGCCTACCTCGAAAACCACCAGGCCGTCTACGACTACATCGACGCCAATCTCGACAATCACCTCGGCGCCATCCGGCGATGGCTGCGACAGCCGTCGATTTCTGCGCAGAACGTCGGCATCCGGGAGATGGCCGAGATGGTGCGCCAGGACCTCGAGGACATGGGCTTTGCCGAGGCCGAGATCGTGCCGACCGATGGGCACCCCGGCGTCTGGGGCTACTACGACGCCGGCGCCGAAAAAACGCTCGTTGTCTACCTGATGTATGACGTGCAGCCCGTCAACCCGGAGGACTGGCAGAGTCCGCCGTTCGAGGCGCATGTCATCGACCATGCGCTGGGCAAGGTCATCATGGCCCGCGGCGCAACGAATCAGAAAGGTCCGCAACGCGCGTTCCTCAACGCGCTCGAATCGATCATCGCTGTCGACGGCACGCTGCCGATCAACATCATGGTAACGGCCGAGGGCGAAGAAGAGCTCGGTTCGCCGCACTACCCACAGATCGTCGACGCCTACGAAGAACGATTGAAGACTGCCGATGCCGCGCTGTTCCCGTTCAACTCGCAACGGCCCGACGGCACTGTCAGCGTCATTCTCGGCGTAAAGGGCATCCTGTATTTCGAGGTCATCGCGAACGGCGGTGAGTGGGGCGGCCCGTCCGTCGCCGAGATCCATGGCTCCTACAAGGCCATCGTCGACTCACCCGTGTGGAGACTCGTCCAGGGCCTGTCCACACTCGTATCGGAGGATGGCAACACGATTCTCGTGCCGAACTACTACGACGACATCCGGCCACCGAACGTCGAGGAGTCGCAGCTCATCAACGCCGGCATCGAACAGTGGTCGGATCAGCAGATGCAGGACATGCTCGGCGTGAGCCAGTGGGTTGACGGCAAGACCGGTAAAGAAGCCGCCATCGAATTGCTGTTCACGACGACAATGAACATCGATGGCATCTGGGGTGGATACACCGGCGAAGGCGTCAAGACGATCCTGCCGCACCGCGCGGCGGCCAAGGTCGACTCGCGGCTCCCGCCCGACATTGACCCCGACGAGGCGCTGGACAAGATCCGCCGGCACCTTGCCAGCAACGGCTTCGGCGATCTCGAGATCGTCAAGCTCAGCGGCTACCCGGCTTCGCAGACATCGGTTGACGATCCCGCCGTGCAAGCTGCTTTGTCGGTTTTCAGGAAATACACCGACGACCTCGCGGTCCAGCCACGCATTGCCGGCAGCGCGCCGTTCTACCAGTTCACGGACCGGCTCGGACTGCCGCTGGTGCCGTCGGGCATGGGCTTCGGCACCGGTGCGCACGCGCCGAACGAAATCATGCTTGTCGAACCCGGTGAGGGCACCGCAGCCGTCGGGCTGGCCGACATCGAAAAGGCCTACGTCGACTTTGTATACTCCCTGGCCGAGTAACGCCGATGTCATTGCGGATGCCAACGTCATTGCGGATGCCAACGTCATTGCGAGCGTAGCGAAGCAATCTGCAAGCAGGTCGTGATGTTCACCAGAAACCAGTTAGATGCTGCGAAGACCCTGGTCCATGCAGCGATGCTGCCCACGCCCACATTTCGCTGGCCCCTGCTCTGCGAGGCGCTGGGCTGCGACGTCCGGGTCAAACACGAAAACCACACGCCGACGGGTGCGTTCAAGGTGCGCGGCGGCATCGTGTACATCAACGAACTTGTCAGGAGTGGCGCGCCCGCCGGCGGGCTGATCACCGCAACGCGCGGCAACCATGGCCAAAGCATTCCGTATGCGGCCCGTCCTCACGGCATTCCCGTGCGCGTGCTCGTGCCGGAAGGCAATAGCGCCGGGAAAAACGCGGCCATGGCCGGCTGGGGCGCGACCGTCGAGATCTTCGGCAAGGATTTCGACGCGGCTCGCGTTGAGGCTGAGCGGCTCGCTGCCGACGAGGGCCTGGTATTCGTAAGGTCGTTTCACGAGCACCTCGTCAGGGGCGTTGCGACCTATGCACTCGAACTGTTCGAGGCGGCCGCGGATCTCGATACGGTTTACGTGCCCATCGGAATGGGCTCGGGAATCTGTGGCGTGATACTCGTTCGTGACCTGCTCGGCCTGGATACCGAGATCGTCGGCGTCGTGTCGGACCGGGCCGACGCTGTTGCTCTCTCGTTCGAAGCCGGCGAGATCGTCGAGACCGCCAGCGCGAACACGTTCGCCGACGGCATGGCCTGCCGGGTGCCCGCTCCGGACGCCATGGCCATCATTAACAAAGGCGCCGCGCGCATCGTGCGTGTCAGTGACGACGAGATCGCCGACGCCGTGCGGCTGCTCTACTCGACCACGCACAATGTGGCCGAGGGCGCCGGGGCCGCCGCCTGCGCGGCGGCGCGCAAAGACGACGGGAGGGGCCGCAAGGCTGCCGTCGTTCTGACCGGGGGCAACATCGATCGCGACTGGTTCGCTGCGATCATCTCGGGGCAGACGCCGATTCCTGCCCTTTAACGACCAGCAAAGGCTCCTTAGGTAGTACCCAGAATTGACCCCGACCGGGGCGCAGGGCTAGCGTTATTCCTGCAGGCAGGAACGATGTATACGCTCAAGATCGAATACGACGGCGCGCAACACGCGACGGCCCTGGACGAGCCCCATCACAACACCGTGGCCATCGACTGCCCGTTCACCGGCGAGGGCGTCGAATTCTCACCCACGAGCCTGTTCGGCATCAGCCTCGCCAGCTGCATGTTGCTGTCGATGGGGGCGATCGCGCAGCGCAACGGCATCGATCTCAAGGGCACGACGGTCGACATCCGCGTCTCGGGACTCGACAAGACATTCCCGCACGTCGACTCGATCACGCTTGCGTTTCATGTACCACAAGCGCTGCCGAAGTCGGAGCAATCGAAGCTCGAGCGCGCGGCGGCGCTATGTCCGATTCGGCAAAGCATCGACGCCGACACGCTCGTCAGAACGACATTTCATTACGGTGCCGCGAAGGCCGCGTAATCGTGGCTAGTCGGATTGCGTAGCGGCCTTGTAGCTGAACTTCTGACCGCCGATCGACGCCTCGTACATCAGCCCGCCCTTGGCAAACGTGAACACGGCCATGCCCTTGTAGTAGTCGCCGCCCGCCTTGGTGGACTCGCCGCCCGACGAGCTGATGCCCGCACCCGTACCCGTAGTTCCCGCCGTGGCAGACGCGCCGGCCGTGATGGCGACGGCCGTCGCCTGGGCGCCAAATTCGAAGTTGCCGCTCGTGAATTCCTCAAAGGCACTGTCGTCCTCGAAAAAGATGATCTGGCTGTAAGCCTGCCCACCGAGCTGGAAGCCGACCGTGACCTGCGTCATCGTCGTATCGCCGACGTGTACGCCGCCCTTGTAGACCTGGCCCTTGCCGCGGGCGCCGCCGACCACCAGGCCACCCTTGCCGATGGTCGGGAACACGGCATAGCCATAGCTTTCCTTGAAAAACACTTCATTGATCGCATCGCGGAACTTCTGTGTTGTGTCCTCGAACTCGTCGGCTGAGGCCGCGGTCGTGATTAACAGGGCAATGACCGGCAGGGTCCAACGTAATCCATGGGGTGCACGCATAGTTCAGATCCTCTATCTGTAAAGTGGTCGGCGTTTAGCGCTGTGGCGAAAACTACAGACCGGTCAACACGCCGTAAAGTTCTATATCGGCAGCACGTTGGTGTGCTTGATGTCCGAGAGCACGATCGACGAGTTCACTTCCTGGATGCCGGGCAGCTGCGACAGCTTCTCGAAGAAAAACTGTTCGTATGCCTTGATGTCTTCGGTCACGATGCGCAGCAGGAAATCGACGTTGCCCAGCATGACATAGCAATCCAGCACCTCGGGGAACTCACGCACGGCCTCCGAGAATTCCGCCAGGTTACTGCGGCCATGTGACGTCAGTTTGACGTGGGCGAACACCATTGTATTGAGACCGACCTTTTCGCGATCGATCTTGACCGGCTGGTCGACGATGACGCCCTGCTCCCGCAGGGTCTGCATGCGCCGCCAGACGGCCGACTGCGACAACCCTATTCTCTCGCCGAGTTCGGCCGCATTGATGCCCGGTTCCTTCTGTAACAGCTCCAGAATTCGGCGATCCGTGTGATCGAGGTCGAGAACCTGCATAATTCATGCAAAACTAGTTTGTGATTTGCATAAATTATGCTCCTTTCAAGCCATTAGCAAATGATTTTGCAATGAATGTGCGGTTTGAAGGGTATATATTGGTGCCCCCGTTTGTGCCCGTGGAGGCTCTCCCCATGCCCGTATTCGACCACCCCGAATTCGATCAGCACGAGTCACTGCATTTTGTGCAGGACGTTGATACCGGGCTCCAGGCGATTATCGCCATCCACTCTACGGCGCTGGGCCCGGCGGCCGGTGGCTGCCGGCGCTGGCAGTACGCTTCGGACCTCAATGCGCTGACCGATGCGCTGCGCCTGTCCCGCGGCATGACCTACAAGAACGCCGTTGCCGGCCTGAAGTTCGGCGGCGGCAAGTCCGTGATCCTCGCGAATGACAAGGCGCCGAAGTCACCCGAGCTTTTCCACGCGTTCGGCCGCGCAGTCGACCGTCTCGGCGGCACCTACATCACGGCCGAGGACGTCGGCTGCACGGTCGAGGACATGCGCTTCGTCAAGGAGCAGACGGACTTCGTCTCGGGCCTGCCCCGCAGCGGCGACGAGGCCGGTGGCGACCCCTCGCCGATGACGGCGATCGGCGTGTTCCAGGGTATCGAGGCAGCGGCCAGGTTCCGGCTTGGCGCGGACTCAGTCAAAGGCCTGCGCATCGCCGTCCAGGGCGTCGGCCACGTTGGTATTCACCTCTGCCGGCTGCTGCATGAGGCCGGCGCGGAACTCGTGGTCGCGGACGTGAATCGCGAGAACCTCAAACTGGTCCGCGACGAAATGCCGGTAACGGTCGTGCCGCCCGCCGAGGTGCTGTTTGCGGACGTCGACGTACTGGCGCCCTGCGCGCTCGGCAACGTGCTCACCTCGCTGACGATTCCGAAGATCAAGGCCAAGATCGTCGCCGGCGCCGCCAACAACCAGCTATCCACCGAAGCCGACGGCGCCCGCCTTGCCGAGCGTGACATCCTCTATGCGCCCGACTACGTCATCAACGCGGGCGGCATTATCAATGTCGCGCACGAGTATTACGGCGGCAGCTCGGAAGAAAAAGTCCGTACCGAGATTGCCCGCATTCCGGTGCGGCTCGAGAAGATATTCAACGAAGCGAAGACGAGCAAGCAGCCGACCAACGTCATTGCCGACGAGGTCGCGCGCCGCATCGTGGCAAGCGCCGGCGACAATGCGCCGGCCGCGGCGTAAACCTGAGGAAGCGATCCATGGCAGACAAGAATTCGCGGCTGCATATCCCTCAGCCAACTGCGCGCCCGGGCGACAAGCCCGACTTCAGTTACCTCAATCTCTCGCCGGCCGGCGCGATTGACAAGCCGTCCATCGACTCGCGAACCCGCGACATCGAGTACCTGAGCTCGGGCCTGGTCCGCGTCCTGGACGACGACCACCAGGCCGTGGGGCCATGGGACCCGGACCTCGACTCGGGCAAGCTGCAGATCGCATTGCGCTGGATGGTGCTGAACCGCGTGTTCGACAAGCGCATGTGGCAGATCCAGCGCCAGGGCCGCATCTCGTTCTACATGGAGGCGCTTGGCGAAGAGGCCGTGTCCGTCGGCCAGGGCATGGCGCTGCGCCCGGGCGACATGTGCTTCCCGTCGTACCGCAACCAGGCGCTGTACATGTACCGCGGCATGAGCCTTGTCGACATGATGTGCCAGTGCCTGTCGAACACGCGCGACATGTGCAAGGGTCGGCAGCTGCCGATCATGTACCACAGCGCCAAGGCCAACATGTTCTCGATCTCCGGCAACCTGGCCACGCAGTACCCGCACGCGGTCGGCTGGGCAATGGCGTCCGCGATCAAGGGTGAAGACCATATCGCGGCTTCCTGGCTTGGCGACGGTGCGACGGCCGAGGCCGACTTCCACCATGCGATTACGTTCGCGGCCGTCTACCAGGCGCCCGTCATCCTCAATGTCGTCAACAACCAGTGGGCAATCTCGACATTCCAGGGCGTTGCCGGCGGCGAGCGCCGGCCGTTCGCCGCTCGGGGGCTCGGGCTCGGTATCCCGGGCATCCGCGTGGACGGCAACGACTTCCTCGCGATCTACGCCACGACGCTGTGGGCGGCCGACCGCGCGCGGCGCGGCGGCGGCCCGACCATGATCGAGCTCGTGACGTACCGTGGCGGCGCGCACTCGACCAGCGACGACCCGACGAAGTACCGCCCGAAGGACGAGTGGCAGGACTTCCCGCTGGGCGATCCGGTCGAACGCCTGAAGCAACACCTGATTTCGCTCGGGCACTGGTCCGAGGAACAGCACGAGAACATGGAGGCCGAGCTCACCGAAGAGGTCACCGCCGCCTGGAAGGAAGCCCAGCAGTACGGCACGATGACCGAGGGGCCGTTCCTCGATCCGTCCACGATGTTCGACGACATCTATGCCGAGGTGCCGCGGCATCTCGAGTCGCAGCGTAAGCGCATGATGAAGGTCGAAGGCGTCAACGGCGAGGGTTCGAAGTAATGTCCCAGATGAACATGATCGAGGCCATCCGCTCGGCGCTCGACATCGTGATGGACCGGGACCCGAACGTCGTCATGATGGGCGAGGACATCGGTCACTTCGGCGGCGTGTTTCGCTGCACCGATGGCCTGCAGCGCAAGTACGGCGACCACCGCGTCATCGACGCGCCGATTGCCGAGGGCGGCATCATCGGCGCCGCGATCGGCATGGGACTGAACGGCCTGCGGCCCGTCCCCGAGATACAGTTTGCCGACTACATCTACCCCGGTTTCGACCAGATCGTCAGCGAGCTCGCACGCATTCGCTACCGCACCTGCGGCGAGTTCTTCTCGCCCGTGACGATCCGCACGCCCTGCGGCGGCGGCATCCGCGGGGGCCAGACGCACTCGCAGAGCCCGGAGGCGATCTTCGCGCATGTCAGTGGAATCGTGACCGTCATGCCGTCAAACCCTTATGACGCGAAGGGCCTGTTGATCAGTTCCATCGAGTCGGATGACCCGGTCGTATTCTTCGAGCCGAAACGCATTTACAACGGGCCGTTCGATGGCGACCCGGACAAGCCCGCGAAGTCCTGGGCGTCGCACCCGAAGGGCGAAGTACCGGAAGGTCATTACACGGTGCCGCTCGGCAAGGCCGACATCGTGCGCGAGGGCTCCGAGCTCACGATCGTGACCTACGGCACGCTGGTACACGTTGCCGAGGCCGCGGCCGAAGAAACCGGCGTCGACTGCGAGATTGTCGATCTCCGCACGATCTCGCCGCTGGACGTGGACACGATCACGGCGTCGGTCAACAAGACCGGGCGCTGCGTCATTGCGCACGAGGCGACGCGCTTCGCCGGTTTTGGCGCGGAGCTCGCGGCACGCATTCAAAAGGACTGCTTCTATAACCTCGAGGCGCCGATCCGCCGCATCGCCGGCTGGGATACACCGTATCCGCACGCGTTCGAGTGGCAATACTTCCCCGGCAAGAAACGCCTCGTTGCGGGCATCCGCAGCATGATGGAGATCGAATGAGCGAGTACGTATTCAAGCTGCCGGACCTCGGCGAAGGTACGGTCGAATCCGAGATCGGCGAGTGGTTCATCAAGGTCGGCGATGACGTCAAGGAAGAAGATGTTGTCGGGACGATGATGACCGACAAGGCCGCCGTCGAACTCTCCTCGCCTATTTCCGGAAAGGTCGTCAAGCTCGCCGGCGAGCCGGGCGACGTGATCCCGGTCGGCGCTGCGCTCGTCGTGTTCGAGACCGATGCTACGGCCGCCGCAGCCGCGATCGCCGAACAGGAGCCCGCCGCGGAGCCGGAACCGGCGATTGCACCTGCCGCCGAACCGACTCCCGTAGCCGCTGCC
>JAAUYE010071993.1_pt1 | contig 23512 bp, 25 predicted proteins | sample 7278081 | NCBI WGS metagenome assembly JAAUYE01 (sample SAMN14350131, study PRJNA611818) | marine sediment metagenome | isolation source: surface marine sediment (0.6m) | place: French Polynesia: Moorea | collected 2018-08
CTGCGACGTATCGATCAGCTCAGGCTCGCCGATCGCAGCCAGCATGCGTTCCGCCGCGGTGGCATAGACCAGCGGATCATCCTAACACATTTCGAGGTATTCCTGCAGGCTGTACTCTTCCTGCAGATGTTGATCGAAGCGTTGCTGATAACTTTCGAAAATGCTCATTTGGGGCTACCTCTTCCTTTGTCGGATCAGGATCGGCACCCCATCGTATTGTTCACATTGATCAGGCGCCGCCTGAATGTAATTAATCACTCGTTTGCTGAATGACTATGCTTAAGCATAGTAAATTTTTAGACGAGAACCTTTGAAAATCGTTCGCTAATTCAACTCGCGCAGACAAAACTTTTTCACTAACAGGCCTTCGTCATGGACATAAAATCGCCACGCCCATTCAATACGATTATTTATCGCTATGCAAGAAATTGACCAACTTGGTGCGAAAATAGTCGCCGCGGATCGAATTCCTGTTCCCGGTTGTCCCTGAGAAACGCGCCGGGACCGTATAATTAACTATACGAATCAGACAGTTATCCGGATGACATTAGTTCTCCGACGGGCCCGAAGATTTTTTTTCCTGCAATTGCAGCGCCTGCTGATAAATCTCGTTTTTTTTCCCGCCCGTCAAACGCATGGCAATTCTTACCGCCATTTTGACGGATACCTCGTCGAGCAAAACGTCGAGCAGGCGGATAGCGTCGGACTCGAGCGCGGCGGCATCGTCACCCGCGCCATTATCGATCAAAACGACGAATTCGCCGCGCTGCAAAGCCGTATCCCGCTCGAGCCTGGCGCGCAGCTCGGCGGCGCTGCCGTCGAGAAAGTTTTCGTGCAGTTTGGTTAATTCCTTGGCGATCACGCATTTCCGCGCGCCGAAAATTTCATCGATTTGCGCCAGCGCCGCCATGATACGGTGGCTGGATTCGAAAAATACCAGGGTGGTCTGAAAGTCGCGCAGCTCGCGCAAGCGGCTTGCGCGCTCGCCGGCTTTCGCCGGTAAAAAGCCGCAAAACAGGAAACGGTCGCTGGGCAGCCCGGCCGCCGAAAGCGCGGCCATCACGCTGCTCGGGCCCGGGATCGGGCTAACCCGAACCCCCCGCTCGCGCGCGGCGCGTACCAGGCGGAAACCCGGGTCCGAAATCAGCGGCGTACCCGCGTCCGAAATCAGCGCGATCTGCTGGCCATCGGCGATTTTTTGCAGCAACTCGTCGACGCGCTTTGCTTCGTTGTGCTCGTGGCAGGAAACCAGCGGGGTATCGATGCCGTGGTGCTGCAGCAGCCTGCGGCTATGGCGGGTATCTTCGGCGGCAATCAGATCGACCGCCCGCAGCGTCGCTATCGCGCGCAGGCCAAGGTCGTCGAGATTACCGATCGGGGTCGCGACAATATAGAGTACGCCGGTCATGCAAAAGAGTGTACACTATCTAACCACTTGCAATGTCGCACGACCTCCATACCCGACAGATTCGAAATCGATGAAACTGCATCGCCTGATACCCTTTGTAATCATGCTCGGTCTTGCTCTCGCCGCCTGCCAGACCGGGCCGCAGCAAACCACCGGGCAGGTTACCAGGCCGGCCGATATCAGCGTCGATCCCGACGCCGCGGACGCGGTACTGACCCCGACCGAAGAAGATATCATCCGGGCCTTCGAGTACGAAACGAACGAGCAATGGCTCGAAGCCGCGGTGCTTTACGACAAACTCGCGCAGTCCAGTGTGCAACCCGAGCGTTCGGCCTTTTTGATCAAGGTCGCGCTGATGTATTACCACGGCGAACTCTACGACGAAATCGATCCCTTTTTCGAGGGCCTGGGCGCGCAGGACATCCTGCAGCAGGACATCAAGTACAAACAGACCATTCAGGCCGGCGGCTATCTCGGCGAAGGCAAGATTTACCAGGCGCTGCTGGCGTTGCCGGAAATCGACGAAATCGTCGATTACCGCTTCAAGGCGCTGGCGCTCGGTATCCGCTCGCGCGGCGTGCTCGCGATCGGCAAGCCGATGGAGAGCGCCAGGCTGCGCATGCAGATCAGCCAGTTTCTGAAAACGCCGCAGGAAATCGAAAAAAACCACGATTTCATCTGGGCCGCGCTCAACCGCATCACCGAGTCGGCGATTATTCGCGCGCTTTCCGAGCAGCAGACCCTCGAGGTCCGCGGCTGGCTCGAGCTGAATCTCATCGCGCGCCGCTCGAACATGCTGCCGGCCAAGATGGAACCCTGGATCGACCAGTGGTACCAGCTCTACGACGACCATCCCGCGGCGCCGAGTTATGCCATCAACCTGCTCGAGGAAAGCAAGCGTATTTTCATCGATCCGACCCGGATCGCGCTGATGCTGCCGTTCTCGGGACGACTGGAAAAGGTATCGGAGGCGATCCAGAACGGTTTTCTGTACGCCTATTACCAGGATCCGGAGCAGGTCGCCGATCTCGAAATCATCGACGCCAGCACCGATCCGGTGGAATTCAACCTGCAGTACGAGCAGGCGATCCAGAATGGCGCCGATTTCATCGTCGGCCCGATCAGCAAGGAATTGATCGACATGCTGCAGCAGCGCGAGGAACTCGAGGTGCCGACGCTGACGCTGAACTACGGTAACGACGAAACCGAATCCGGAATCAACCTGTACCAGTTCGGGCTGCGCCCGGAGGACGAGGCCGAGCAAATCGCCGATTACGCGCTGGCCCAGGGCAGGCATCACGCGGTAGTGCTGGTGCCCGATACCGAGTGGGGCTACCGCCTGCAGCGCGCATTCAGCAAACGCTTCGAATCACTGGGCGGCCACGTCGTCGGCAGCACGACCTATCCGGCGAAAAAGAACGATTACTCCGCCGCGATCAAGAACCTGCTAAACCTGACCACCAGCAATCACCGCAAGAGCATTTTGCAGCAGGTCATCAAGGAGCAGGTGCAGTTCGATCCGCGCCGCAGGCAGGATGTCGACATGATTTTTATCGCTGCCAATTCGCGCCAGGCGCGACTGATCAAACCACAGCTCAAGTTCCATCACGCGCAAGACCTGCCGGTTTACGCGACCTCGCACATTTCCTCGAGTGTCGGCAATCCCGACGACGACCGCGATCTGAACGAAATCCTGTTCGTCGATATCCCGTGGATGCTGAACAACCGCGACAACCCGGATCATAAAAGTATCAGCCGCCTGTGGCCGGACACGAGCCAGCGCTTCAGCCGGCTGTACGCGCTCGGTATCGACGCCTACCGCATGATTCCGTCGCTGCGCCGGCTGATGATCAATCCGGAAGAGTCGCAATTGCACAATACCGGCCAACTGTCGATAGACAGCAGCGGCCGGGTCAAGCGTTCGCTGCTCATGGCGACTTACGAAAAGGGCCGCGCCCGAATGCTGCGCACGCCCGATACCACCGGCCTGTCATCCGGATTGCCACCCTAGGAACGGCAAACGATGTTACGCAAGGGAATGCACTACGAGGACCGGGCACAACGCTATCTGCAGCGGCGGGGTTTACGCCTGATCGAGAAAAACTTTCGCAGCCGCTTCGGCGAAATCGATCTGATCATGGCCGATGGCGACGCGCTTTGTTTTGTCGAGGTCAAGTTCCGCGAATCGCTGAGCCACGGTGGAGCGGCGATGACCATCCCTCCGTCGAAACAGCGTAAACTGATCAAGACCGCCCTCTTCTACCTGTGCCGCCATCGCCGCTACGGTCAGCGGCCGGCGCGTTTCGACGCCCTGCTGATTCAGCACAATCGCGACGGGGATGACGAAATCGAGTGGATTAAAAACGCATTCTACGCGGAATAACGGCCGACCGCGGCGCGAGACAAGAACCCGGATAAACGCTGCGCGTTTTCCGGGATGGCACTGCCCGCTTCGCGGGCAAGGTCATTTGATGACCTTGAGCGTCGGACCTTTCGGCTTGTCCGCGGCCGGCGCCTCGGATTCGCTTTCCCCTTCTTCCTCGGGCGGAAACATCATGCCTTCGCCGTTTTCGCGCGCGTAAATCGCGAGCAGCGAACCCATCGGGCAGTAAATATCCTCGGCGACGCCGTTGAAGCGCGCCGAAAACGAGATCGATTCGTTACTGATTTCGAGGTCCTGTATCGCACGCGGCGCCAGGTTGAGCACCACCTTGCCGTCGTTGGCGATACCCGGCGGAATCAGAACCTCGGCGCTGCTGGTGTCGACCAGGATATAGGGGGTGGTTTCATTATCCAGGATCCACTCGTACAGCGCGCGTACCAGGTAGGGTTTACTGGAAGTCATGAAAAGCCCCGGCTCAGGCGACCATATCCCGCTCCTGTTCGGAGAGACTGGCCTGGAAGGACGGGCGTGAAAATACCCGTTTCATGTAAGACGTGATCTGCTTCGCCGACTTGGGCAGCTCGATACCGTAATACGGCAGGCGCCACAGGATCGGGGCGATGCTGCAATCCAGCAGGCTGAACTCGGCCGACAGGAAATACGGCATCGCGCCGAACACCTCGGCCGAATTGACCAGGCTTTCCTGCAGCGCTTTTTTCGCCTGGGTCTTGCGTTTCTCGGTACCGCGCTCGATATCGGGCAACAGGCTGAACCAGTCGCTCTCGATACGAAACAGCGCCAGGCGGCTCTTTGCGCGCGAAACCGGATCGACCGGCATCAGCGGCGGGTGCGGAAAGCGCTCGTCGAGGTACTCGATCAGTACGCGCGCGTTGTACAACACCAGGTCGCGGTCGACCATCGTCGGCACGGTCGCGTAAGGATTCAGGTCGAGCAAATCTTCCGGCAGGTTATTCGTATCCACGTCGTGGATTTCGACCGTAATGTCTTTTTCCGCGAGCACGATGCGCGCGCGGTGGCATTCCGGGTCGGTCGGGGAAGAAAAGCAACTCATCACCGAACGGCGATTCGCCACTACAGACATAGTTTTAGTTCCTAGCTCAGTGTACGTCTTTCCAGTATTCCCGCTTCAGCGCGTAAGCCAGGATCAGGAAGAAGAACAGAAAAATAATAACACCGGTACCGACATTCTTGCGTGTCTGCTTGTAGGGTTCCGCGGTATAGTCGAGAAACGCTACCAGGTCGTAAACGAACGCATCGTACTCCGATTTGTTCATCGTGCCCGGTTTGACGATTTCGAAATCCGCGATAATCTCCTTTTCGTTACCGTAAGAATCGGTCGCGACCCTGTAGACCGGCTTCTGCAGGCCCTGCAGCTCGGCAAGTACGTGCGGCATGCCGGCATTGGCGAAAACGCCGTTGTTGACGCCGAGCCCTTCGCGGCTTTCGTCGACGTAAAACCCGCGCAGAAAGTTGTACAGCCAGTCGACGCCGCGCGAGCGCGCTACCAGCGACAGGTCGGGCGGCACGATGCCGAAGGCCTGCTCGGCGTACTCGGCCGACATGGTGTTTTCGATCAGCGCCCCGACCTTGGTCGGGTCGCCACTGGTGTCGCTGGTGAAGATCAGGTTTTCGCGAATCAAATCGTCTGATATGCCCAGATCCTGGCCAATTCGGTTGTAACGCATGTACTCGGCGGAATGGCAGCCGAAGCAATAGTTCATGAAGCTGCGCGCGCCGCGCTGCATCGCCGCCTTGTCTTCCCAGTCGATCTCGATTGGGTCGTTGGGGAAGGTAGGCCCGCCGCCGGCTGCCCAGCCCAGGTTCGGCAGTAGCAGGCTGGCAACAATCAGTAGAATTCTGCTCATTATGTCACCCTCTCCGGCACCGGCCTGGTGTTCTCGTTTTTGCTAATCAGCCAGAGGCCGACGAAAAAGCCGAAATAGCCGATGCTGAACAGGCGCGCGAACAGCGTGCGGATTTCGGTGGCCGGCAGCGCACCGAGATAGCCCAGGCCGAGGAAGCTGACCACCAGCATCACCAGCAGCAGCTTGAACGAGGTCGAACGGTAACGCACCGACTTGACCTTGCCGCGATCGATCCACGGCAGCACGAACAGGACCGCGATCGCGGCGAACATCGCAATGACGCCGAAAAGCTTGTCCGGGACCGCGCGCAGGATCGCGTAAAACGGCGTGAAGTACCAGACCGGCGCGATATGCTCGGGCGTTTTGAACGGATCGGCGGGAACGAAATTGGCATGCTCGAGGAAATAGCCGCCCATTTCCGGCATGAAGAAAACGACCACGCTGAACAGGATCAGGAAAACGACCAGGCCGACGATATCCTTGACCGTGTAGTACGGATGAAACGGAATGCCGTCCAGCGGCACGCCGTTGGCGTCTTTCACTTTCTTGATCTCGACGCCGTCGGGGTTGTTCGAGCCGACCTCGTGCAGCGCGATGATGTGCATGACCACCAGCATCAGCAGGACCAGCGGTACCGCGATGACGTGCAGCGCGAAGAACCGGTTCAGCGTCGCGTCGCCGATTACGAAGTCGCCGCGAATCCACAGGGTCAGCTCGTCGCCGACGAGCGGGATCGCGCCGAACAGCGAAATGATGACCTGCGCGCCCCAGTAGGACATTTGCCCCCAGGGCAGCAGGTAGCCCATGAAGGCTTCGGCCATCAGCGCGAGGAAAATAAACATGCCGAAAATCCAGATCAGCTCGCGCGGCTTCTTGTAGGAGCCGTAGATCAGGGCGCGGAACATGTGCAGGTAGACGACGACGAAGAACGCCGATGCGCCGGTCGAGTGTATATAGCGCAGCAGCCAGCCCCAGTCGACGTCGCGCATGATGTACTCGACCGAAGCGAATGCGAGGTCGCCGTCAGGCTTGTAGTGCATGGTCAGGAAAATGCCGGTAACGATCTGGATGATCAGCACGACCAGCGCCAGCGAACCGAAGAAATACCAGAAGTTGAAGTTTTTCGGCGCGTAGTATTCTCCCAGATGCTCTTTGTACATCTTGGTCAGCGGGAAACGCGCATCTATCCAGCCCAGGAGGCCCGGGCTCGCCTGCTTTTCGCTCATTTATGCTACTCCGTCTTCGCCTATCAGCAACAGGCCGTCATTGATGTAGTAATGCGGCGGGACAGGCAGGTTGGTCGGAGCCGGCACGCCCGCGTACACCCGGCCGGCGAAATCGAATTTGGATCCATGGCAGGGACAGAAAAAACCGCCCTGGAAATCGGCGGTAATTTCCGGCCGATAGGTCGGCGAACAGCCGAGATGGGTGCAGATGCCTTCCATCACGAGAATTTCCGGCTTGCGCGAACGGTGCTCGTTCTGCGCATACTCCGGCTGCAGGCTGTCCTCGGAGCCGGCATCTCGCAGCTCGTCGGTCACCTTGCTTAGCGTGGCCAGCGCCTGCTCGTCGCGGCGTACGATCCACACCGGCTTGCCGCGCCACTTGACGATGATCAGCTGACCGGGCTGCAGTTTGCTGATGTCGGCTTCTACCGGCGCGCCCGCGTTCTTGGCGCGCGCGCTCGGACTCCAGCTCCTGAGGAAGGGAACCGCGGCAACCGCCACGCCGGCGGCGCCGACAACCATTGTGCCCGCAGTCAAAAAGCGTCTGCGGTTGTTATCGACTTCATCTGATGACATTCGAAACAGTTACCTAAAAATTCTGTGATCATCCGCTTCGGTTGCTGCAGGCGCCGAGCGCTGTCAATCGAGTCTGCGCGGCCTGTGGAATCGGACGGAAAAATTAGCGGCGGTAGCATAGCCTAATTTGATAATCCCGTCGAGAGGATTCAGCGGCAAAATTGAGTTTAATCAAGGCCGAATCAAATGCCTCGCGCGCGCGCCGCGGTCAACCAGGCCGGGCTCAAACCGGGTTGGGGATATCGATGAATTGCTGCTTTACCGGGAAGCGCCTGGCGATCTCGGCACCCAGCGCCTGCACGCCGTAGCGTTCGGTAGCGTGGTGGCCGGCGCCGATGTAATGAATACCCATTTCCCGCGCCAGGTGAAAGGTCGGCTCGGAAACTTCGCCGCTGACGAACGCATCGACGCCGCGCGCGGCGGCGGCTTCGATAAAACCCTGCGCGGCGCCGGTACACCAGGCCAGGCGCGAAATCTCGTGGTTGCCGGCATCGATGACCAGCGGCCGGGTATCGAGGCGGGTTTCGATCGCCTGCGCCAGTTCACCGAGTTTTTGCGGCTGTTCCAGGCTGCCCTCGAAGACGAGGTTTTGCTCGCCGAAACTGCCCGCCACCGGCCACCCCATGACCCGGGCCAGCTGCACGTTATTGCCGACCTCGGGGTGCGCGTCGAGCGGTAAATGATACGCCAGCAGATTGATCCGGTTGCGAATCAGCGCGGCGATGCGCCGCCCCTTGACCCCGGTGATGGGCTGCGCCTCGCCCTTCCAGAAGTAACCATGGTGCACGATCAGGGTATCGGCCCCGGCCGCCACCGCGGCCTCGATCAGCGCCTGGCTCGCGGTGACGCCGCAAACGATATTCTCCACCGCCGGATTGGCCTCGACCTGCAGGCCGTTGGGGCAGTAATCGTTGAATTCCGCGGCCTCGAGAAAATCGTCGCAAAATTCGCACAGTTCGGATAATTGCATAAGTCTGGTTCCCAGTTGTGTAGGCCAGGCGAAAACGCGCTTCCGGTTTCGGTACACGGCTTTCGGCGCAACCGGCAGCACCGATAGCGACGCAGCACCGCTATGATACTATCGCGCGATGAAACTAATCAAAGCCGCCGGATTCATTATTCAGTTCAGCCTGATCGGGCTGGCGCTGGCGGTAATCTACCTGTTTACCATAAGCGATCGCAGCCGCGAGGAGATCCTCGCGTTTTTATTCGAGCCCTCGACCGCGCTCCCGGCGCGGCGCGGCGAGGTCGTTTTTTCCTACGCCGACGCGGTCGCCTCGTCGGCTTCGTCGGTGGTCACGATTTACACCTCGAAAACGGTGCGCGAAAAACCGCATCCGCTGCTGGAAGATCCGGTGTTCAGCCAGTTCTTCGGCGACCAGCTGGAACGGCGCCAGCGCAGCCGCAGCGAAACCAACCTCGGCTCGGGCGTGATCATCGGCACCGAGGGCTACATACTGACCAACCAGCACGTGATCGACGGCGCCGACGAAATCCTGATTTCGCTGCCCGACGGACGCGGCAGCCAGGCGGTCCTGATCGGCGAGGACCGGGATACCGACATTGCCATTCTGCAAATTCCGATCCAGGGGCTCGCCGGCATCAGAATCGCCGATTCGAAGACGCTGCGCGTCGGCGACGTCGTGCTCGCGATCGGCAATCCGCTAAACGTGGGCCAGACCGTGACCATGGGCATCGTCAGCGCGACCGGGCGCAATCGTATCGGTCTCAACACCTTCGAAAACTTCATCCAGACCGACGCCGCGATCAATCCGGGTAATTCCGGCGGCGCGCTGGTCAACGCCAGCGGCGAACTGATCGGTATCAACACGGCGATTTTCAGCCAGACCGTCGGCGCCCAGGGCATCGGCTTCGCGATACCGATCGGGCTCGCGCTCGATATCATGGAGCAAATCATCGAGTTCGGTGAAGTCACCCGCGGCTGGCTCGGCATCGAGGGCACCGAGCTGACCGCGCGCGCGGCGGTGGCCAGCGGTAACCCGGGTATCCGGGGCGCACTCGTGGTCGGCGTTTTCATCGACAGCCCCGCCGACATGGCCGGCATCCGCGCCGGCGACATCGTCATCGCGGTCGATAATAACCCGGTTTCCGGCATTCGCGACCTGCTCGACCAGATCACGCTGCGCCAGCCCGGCGAGACGATCCGGGTTACGATTTACCGCGGGCAGCAGAAAATAAACCTGGAAATGAAGATCACGCGGCGCCCGTAACAACCAGGCGCCGGATCTAGATCCGACTTGTTCGGGGCGCCCGGTTCGGGCCGCCTAATCCTCTATCTCGACCTTGTCGGCGATGCCGTCGATGGAATAGGTTGGAGGATCGTCCCTGTCCTCGATTTCGACAACGTCGCCGACGAGGATATTCGGGTCCGGATCGTACTGGGTATCGCCGTTGAGACCATACTCGATACCGAGCACCGTGATAGACCCATTCGCCCCTCCCGTGTAAGCCGTGTAATCGTCGACGATACCCTCCAGCCGGCGTCTTTCGTCCGGGTCCGCGGTTACTCGTTTGACCAGCGTTGCGTTGATCTCGTTGCCGACCTCGGTGCCCTTGACGATGACGTAGTCGGTGGCCCCGCCGCCGACCAGGTCATCGAGCGAAAACGGCGGTGGTCCGGTTTCGTCCTCGAACGCGGTTTGTGCATCGACGTTTACAGTAACGGTCGTGGACATCCCGGTGGTAAACGGGAACTCCACGGTGAAACTATTCGGGGAGGTTACGGGGGGCACCGCGGCAACGAAGGCACGCAGTTCGGATTCCTCTTCCTCGACCTCGACCTTGCCCGCGATGAAGGTACCGCCGACGATATCGCCCTCGATCTCGACCTCGAGGCCGTCGGTAAGCATCGCACCCATCGGCTCGATCTCGGCGCCGCCGGCGTTGATCAGCTGGCCGTCGATCTTGAAATTCGAATCGTCGACGTACTCCGAGATAATGCCCTCCAGGCGTACGTCGTCGACCTCGTCGCCGAAGTCTTCGTCTTCCGATTCGATCGCCGCCGCCAGAACTCCGAATGGCGCCGCCGATCCCTGAATCGTGCCCTCGACCTCGACGTAGAGCCCGTTCTGCAGAGAGCCGCCATCGACGTTAACGGTCGCCGCGCCGACCTCGACCACGATGCCGTTGAGAGTAAATCTTTCCGATGGAACCAGAGTATAGCCAGTGATGGTTCCGCGCAGCTCGGCTTCGCTGCCGGCCGGCGGCACACTGATCTTCTTCAGGTAAGTGGCGAATATCGTATCCGGGGCGGTGGTGCGGAATCCGCTGACTTCAACGACATCGTTGGCATCGATATCGGCGAAGCTGGTGCCTTCGAAGCGGGTAGCCGTATCGTCGATCGTAATCGACTCACCCAATACCACGAATGTTTTTTGCATGCCGTTCGTACCGGGCTTATCCACGGGGGCGGAATCAACCGGACCCTGGACCTCGTTGTTGTAGACGACCTCGAACGCATTGCCGGTGAATTCGCCGTCTTCGGTCTCGGCCTCTATTTTGACCACCATACCGAGCTTGAGCGCGCTCTCGGGGAGGCTTTCGCCATCGACGATGAAGCTGGCGCCGCTGGTGTCGTAACGGGTGCCGTTAATAAAGACGCTGCCGAACCCGGTGATCGCGCCGAACACGATGCCGGTGCCGCCGACGCCGATGCCGGTGCCGCCGACGCCGCTCAAAATCAACGACGTCGCGACGCCGCCCCCGCCGCCGCAGGCGCTCAGCAGAATGCTGCTGAACAGCGCCGAAAGCAGCGTAATCCTGGTCCTCGCAAATTTCCTTGCCAAGTAATTCATCACTTCTCGTCCGTATCCTCGGAATCGGCTTCGTGGTAGTAAAGCCCGACACCGATCTCTACCGACGCATCGTCGCCGGTTTCATGTTGGGATAGATACAGGTCGACTTCCTCGAGGAAGGCCTGCCCCTTTAGCCGCATGTACTGTTTGATCTCCGGAATCGCATCCGGCGCGACTTTTTGATTAGACGCCTTGCGCTGAAAGCGCAGGTCCTGCTGTTCCGCGGTCAGGTTGAAATCGATGGTCCCGATCAACTCGGCGGCGTCGCTGCCGAGAATCGCCAGCTTTTCGTCGGCATCGTCCGATGGCAGGTAGGCGTGGCTCAACAGGCGGACCCTGCTGTCCTCGATGAAACCGATATTGCCCGAAGCGGTTAAAACTTTTTGCATCGCCGCCACCGGCATGTCGCCGCTGTATTGCCGCACCAGCTCGCTGAACGAGCCATCGCCCTCGTAGTCGAGATCGCGCGGATTGCCGTCCTTGCGCAGGTACCGCGGATCGTTGATCCAGCCGCCGAGTACCCTGACCGCCCGGTTGTACTGGCGGCCGTCGCTGCCGGCACCCTGCTCTTCCATGTCATGCAGTTTCTTGACTTCCTTTCGATTGAGACCGGTCAGAATAGCGACATTCGAAATCGTCTGCTTTTTACCGCTCGGCGCAAAATCCCTGAACGCGACGTCGACGAAACACTGTCGCGCGACCTGGTCGAACTCGCCGTAGGACATGCCGTTGCGCAGCAGGATTTTCGCCAGTGCACGCAGGATTTTGCGCAGGCTGTTTTGCAGAATATTTTGCATCAGAACCCGAATGCACGAACCCCGCGGGTACCAGACCCGCGGGGATCCCCGTAGCGCCGAAATTGCCTGAGTGTCGCTGTCGTCATTGCCGTTGTCACATTATTGAATACCGCCGCACCCGGCGAGGCCGATGCGCACCGCGAGGGCCGCCGCGGCGGAAATTCGAATTCTATGGCTGTTTTATGCTAACCTCATGGGATATTATTCCCAAAACCTTCAAAAGTCTTCAAATAATCGAGCCAGTCTTGAACCAGTTCATGCTTTAAATATTTGGGATTATATTCCCAAATATTGATCTGCGCAACATCCGGGAGATTGATTTAGCGTGCAAGGCAGGGACGGCTCGGGCCAAAACCGGCGCTGCCCAAGTTTACCCTGGGTCGATTCGGTCCTGATTTTTAAACTGCGAGATCGGCGCAGCGTCGAGACATCCCGGATAACTGCTTTCGCATTTGCCGGGATGACGCCAACGCTAAATGCAACGCATTTAGCGGCGGCGTTATTTGATCCTGAATTCCGCGGAACGCGCGTGCGCGATCAGGCCCTCGCCGCGCGCGAGCCGCGACGCGACCTTACCCAGCTCCGAGGCGCCAGCGGGAGAACAGCCGATCAGGCTCGAGCGTTTCTGGAAATCGTAAACCCCGAGCGGCGACGAGAAGCGCGCGGTGCGCGAGGTCGGCAGAACGTGATTGGGTCCCGCGCAGTAGTCGCCGAGCGCCTCGGCGGTGTAACGCCCGAGAAAAATCGCGCCCGCGTGGCGTATCGACCTGGCGTAGTCCTGCGCGTTTTCGACCGACAGCTCGAGATGTTCGGGCGCGATGTAGTTGGCCACCTCGGCGGCTTCGTCGAGATCGGCAACCTTGATCAGCGCACCGCGGGCACTCATCGACTGATCGATAATGTCCCGACGCGGCATTTGCTCGATCAGGTCCTCGATACTGCGCGCGACGCGATCGAGGAATTCGCCGTCCGGCGACAGCAGTATCGCCTGCGCATCCTCGTCGTGCTCGGCCTGCGAAAACAAATCCATCGCGATCCAGTCGGCATCAGTGTGGCCGTCGCAAATAACGAGGATTTCGGAAGGGCCGGCGACCATGTCGATACCGACGGTGCCGAACACCATGCGCTTGGCAGTGGCAACGTAAATATTGCCGGGGCCGACGATCTTGTCCACCGCGGGTACGGTTTCGGTGCCGTAAGCGAGCGCCGCCACCGCCTGCGCGCCGCCGATCGTGAATACGCGACTAACCCCCGCGACCTGAGCCGCCGCCAGCACCAGTTCGTTGACCACGCCGCCGGGAGTGGGCACGACCATGATCAACTCTCCGACGCCTGCCACCGCCGCCGGGATCGCGTTCATCAGCACCGACGACGGGTAGGCGGCCTTGCCGCCGGGAACGTACAGTCCGACCCGGTCGAGCGGGCTGACCTGCTGGCCCAGCAGGGTGCCGTCCGCCTCGGTATACTCCCAGGATTCGAGCTTTTGCCGCTGCGCATAATTGCGTATACGCGCCGCCGCCTGCTCCAGCGCCTCGCGCTCGGCCACGTCGATACCGCGATAGGCCTGCTCCAGGCGCTCCAGCGGCATTTCCAGCTGCGCCGCGTTTTCGGCCTCGAGCCCGTCAAAGCGGCTGCAGTACTCCAGCAGCGCGGCATCGCCGCGCTGGCGCACCGCGCCCAGTATTTCGTTGACGGTGGCAAAAACGGCGTCGTCGGAAACCGATTCCCAGGCCAGCAGACCCTCCAGCCTTTCGCGAAAATCGGCGTCGCTGCTGTCGAGGCGGTTGATTTTCATGCCGGCGCCACCGCCTGTTCGATTTTTTCGACCAGCGCCTTGATCGACTGGTTTTTCATCTTCAAGGAGGCTCGATTGATGATCAGCCGCGAACTGATGTCCATGATGTGCTCCAGCGGCGTCAGCCCGTTGGCCTTGAGCGTATTGCCGGTATCGACGAGGTCGACGATGATATCGGCCAGGCCGACCACCGGCGCCAGCTCCATCGACCCGTAGAGCTTGATCAATTCGACCTGGCGTCCCCGGTCGAGAAAAAACCGGCGCGTAATCTGCGGGTACTTGGTCGCAACCCGGATGCGGGTGCGCGGCAGCGACTGCCCGGGAAATCCCGCGGTCATCATCCGGCAGGGCGCGAGCCTCAGGTCGAGTCGTTCGTACAGGCCTTCGCCGCCGTGCTCGAGCAGAACGTCCTTGCCGGCCACGCCCAGATCGGCGGCGCCGTACTGCACATAGGTCGGTACGTCGGCGGAACGAATCAGCACCAGCTTGATATCGTCGTGATTGGTCGCGAACACCAGTTTGCGGCTGCTGGAGAGATCGTCGGCGGGTTCGATACCGGCACGCTGCAGTAAAGGCAGGGTTTCGTCGAGAATCCGGCCCTTGGCCAGTGCAATGGTTAATTCACTTGCCACGATTAGCCTGCATATTGCATGAAGGGAACGAAACTCAGGGAAAATCTGGCAAACAAGGTCGGACGATCGCCCGCCGAGCCATAGCCATAGCTATGGTTCAAGGGGGATCGTTCGAGATTGGCAGCCAGATTTTTCCTGATTTCGTTCAGGTACAAACTGCATCCTGCAAATTTCTGAAAAGTCAGGCTCAATGGTTCGATATACATGCTATTTCTCAATAGTTTGTACCGCCTTCGTGCAATATACAGGCTAGTTGGGCACGCGCTGGATCTGGGCGCCGAGGCCGGCCAGTTTTTCTTCGATGTGATCGTAACCGCGGTCGATGTGGTAAATCCGGTCGACCACGGTTTCGCCCTGCGCCACCAGCCCGGCGAGAATCAGGCTCGCCGAGGCGCGCAGATCCGTGGCCATGACCTGGGCGCCGTTCAGGCCCGCAACGCCCTGGATGATAACGGTGTTACCCTCGAGGTGCACATTGGCGCCGAGACGCATGAATTCCTGGATGTGCATAAAGCGATTTTCGAACACGGTTTCGGTCACCGACCCGGTGCCCTCGGCAATCGCGTTGAGCGCGCAGAACTGGGCCTGCATGTCGGTCGGAAACCCGGGGTAAGGCGCGGTACGGATATTGACCGCGTGCGGTTTGCGGCCTTCCATGTCGAGCTCGATCCAGTCGTCGCCGATATCGATGACCGCGCCGGCTTCCTCGAGCTTGGCCAGCACCGCATCGAGCAGGCGCGGATCGGTGCGCTTGATCAAAACCTTGCCGCCGGTGATCGCGGCGGCGACTAGATAAGTGCCGGTTTCGATGCGATCGGGCAAAACCGTGTAATCGCAGCCGTGCAGGCTGTCGACGCCGTGAATCGTAATCATGTCGGTGCCGGCGTTTTCGACTTTTCCGCCCATTGCGTTGATGAAATCGGCCAGATCGACGACCTCGGGTTCGCGCGCGGCGTTTTCGATGACCGTGGTACCATCGGCGAGACTCGCCGCCATCATCAGGTTCTCGGTCCCGGTGACGGTAACCTGGTCCATGACGATACGCGCGCCGTGCAGGCGTTTGCATTTGGCCTTGATGTAACCCTGCTCGACATCGATCTTGGCGCCCATTGCTTCCAGCCCCGACAGGTGCATATCCACCGGCCGCGCGCCGATCGCACAGCCGCCGGGCAGCGAGACCTCGGCCTCGCCGTAGCGCGCCAGCAGCGGTCCCAGCACCAGGATCGATGCGCGCATGGTTTTGACCAGTTCGTAGGGTGCGAAGGTATTCTCGAGCGAGGTCGGATCGACCTCGATGCTCATTTTTTCGCCGATGGTCAGCAGCACCCCCATGCGCCCCAGCAGCTCCATCGTCGTGGTGACGTCGTGCAGGTGGGGCACGTTGCGGATGATAACCGGGCTGTCGGCCAACAGCGTACCGGCAAGAATCGGCAACACCGCATTCTTGGAACCGGAGACGCGTACCTGCCCCGAAAGCGGCACGCCGCCCTTGATAATCAGCTTGTTCATTCGCTACCCGTAGCTTCAGGGGCGGCCATTCTAACAGGAAACCTTCGCTTGTGGCCGCTTTTGCGCGGCGAGTATACAGTGGAAAAAAGTCACAGTCCCGGACCGGAGCGCGGAGCCCGAACCATCCCGGAAATACGCGGGGATCGGTTCGAAGCCGGGCTTTCGCGGCAGTTTACTGGGACTGGTTCCGCTCCTGCAGGGTTTTGATCAGGCCATCGACCCCTTCCTTTTTGATCGCGCGAGCAAAACTGGAACGGTAGTTGGTTACCAGGCTGACCTCGTCGACGCTGATATCGTAAACTTTCCACGCATCGCCGACCCGGTGCAGCGTGTAATTGATCGGAATCGGAAAACCGCTCTGCTGCTCGATTTCCGTGCGCACGACGACCTTGCCGTCGGCCTCGCTGCCCTCCATCGGCAGGTATATCAATTCCTGGTCGGTGTACTCGAGCAGGGCCGTGCTGTAGGTCCGCACCAGCAGGGTACGAAACTCGTTGACGATGGTCGGTTTCTGGTCTTCCCCGACCTCGTCCTTGTAGCGCCCCAGCGCGAGATCGGTCATCGCGCCGAAATCGAAATGCGGCAGCACCAGTTCGTCCACCAGTCGGTAGACCTTCTCTGGATCTTTCTGGTAGACAGCGGCGTTATTCTTGATTTCGTCGAGCACGCGGGCCGACGTATCCTTGATCAGCGCCTCGGGGCCCTGGGCGGCCGCCGCGGCAAGGGCGTAAAACAACATGAACAGGGTAACTATGGTTTTTTTCACTGGAAAACTCCGCTAACGCTTTTGAGTTCGGACACATCATTGTTGAAATCATTCACCGCGCGTAAATACTCCGCGTAGGCCAGCACGTATGCCTGCAGCGCGGTAATAACGTCGTCCGCCTCCTCGAGACCGGCCTCGAAATCGGTGTAAGCCGCGATCATCCAGCGCCGCGCCGACTTCGAACTCGCGCGCATCGACGCAATCGCCTGGTGCTTGGCCTGCATCGTATAATACTGCTCTTGCACCTGAAACGGGATGCCCTCGCGCGCAAACGATGCGCGGTGCACCAGCGCATCGAGTTCGGCCTGCGCCTGCGCCACCCGCCCCGGCTGCGCATCCTGCTCCCACTGCCAGCGCATACCGAGCAGCGGCGACGCGGCGACATGGTTGAACGGATCGTTAATATAAGGGTTATCCAGGGTATCGCGTCCCGGCGCATAAGCCAGCGAACCCGCAACGCCGGCAAAGACGATAGGTTTCTTGCCCGCGCGCTCCGCTTCCACCAGCGCGCGGCGCGCGGCCAGGCCGGCTTCGACCTGTTTGAATTCGGGCCGGTTTTCGAGCGCCAGCGCGATCCATTCGTCGAGGCTTTCCTCGGGCAGCGCCACCGGCCTGATCCGGCGCTCCGCCAGTTCGATGACGTCGGCCTCGTGGCCGGTCAGGAACTTGAGTCCCGCCATCGCGATTTTTTCGAGCCGCGTGGCCTCGGCCAGAAAATTGTCGACCAGCCCGAGCCCGGCCTCCAGCGCAAAACGGTCGGACTGACTCGCCTGCCCGGTGTCTTCGTCGAGCCAGCCCTCGACCAGGTCGAGCGCGGCCTCCAGCCGCCGCCGCGTATCCTCGAGCAGCAGGCGGCTGTCGCGCGCGGTGAGGTAACCGTAGTATGCCTTGACCACCTGCAGCCCGACTTCGTTGCGCTGCAGGTAGACATCCTGCTGCTTGACCAGGATGTTGTTCTGCGCCGCTTCCTGGTAGCTTTCGAGCCGGCCGAATGTGGCCAGCGGCTTGATGATGCTGAACGTCAGCCCACCCCAGACCGAGAGGCCATCGTCGAAGTCGTACAAATCGTCGCGCGGTTTGCAGTCACCGCTGCAGGTATCGGCGCCGCCCTCGTAGAAGCCGCCGTCCACGCCGTTGGCGAGCGCGAGATAACTGTCCACCGAGTAACGCAGTCCGCCCGAGCCTTCGGCTTCCTGCAGCAAACCCTGCGCCTGGCGCACGAAGGCCTGTTTTTCCTCGATGCGGGGATCGTGGTTGAGCGCCATTTCGATCGCTTTTTCGAGGGTGAGTTTATCCTCGGCCGCCAGCGCAAGGACGGGTAACAGCAATAACCAACAGGCGATAAATCGAGCAAGAATCGTTTTCATGACCGGAATGGTTCCTCTACAGAGCTGAATGATCGCTGACTCGAAACCGCGGCGGCAGCGCAATTTTTCGCAGAGTCTAGCGATTTACGCGCATCAAGTGAACGCCCGGCGCACTAATTCACATTAATTCGTCGCAGCCGATACCGAAGGTAGAGCCTGCCGATACCCGCGGCGTGACCGGCCTCGTCCCGGCGCCGAATTCCGCGGCGCCCGGAATACGCCGGCGCGGTCGATATTTCGTTTACGACACCCGGCCCGTTACCGCCGCGGTCACACACCCAGCGGGATTTTCGATTAAATTTACTGGCAAATTGGGCGCATAATCGTTAGTGTTCGCAGGCTAATAATCTCGATAACTCTTCATATGTCCATAGCGCTGACCGATCGACATAGCTTTAGCTATGAGGAACTCATTGATTGCGGCAAGGGCAAACTGTTCGGGCCCGGAAACGCCCTGCTGCCGCTGCCGCCGATGCTGATGTTCGACCGTATCATCGAAATTACAGATCAGGGCGGCAAGTACGACAAGGGCAAGATCGTCGCCGAGCTCGACGTCAATCCGGACCTGTGGTTTTTCAAATGTCACTTCGAAACCGATCCGGTCATGCCCGGCTGCCTCGGCCTCGACGCGATGTGGCAATTGATCGGTTTTTATCTCGGCTGGAAAGGCGGCCCGGGTCACGGACGCGCGCTCGGCGCCGGCGAAGTAAAATATTTCGGCCAGGTGCTGCCCGACGCGAAGCTGGTGACTTACCGCATCGACATGAAGCGCGTGATCATGCGCAAGCTGGTCATGGGCATCGGCGACGCCTGCATGGAAGTCGACGGCAGGGAAATTTACAGCGCCCGCGACCTTCGCGTCGGCCTGTTCACGTCGACCGACGACTTTTAACGCCAGCCCGGCCGCACGCCAGCATGCTGTTATATATTGCCGCCGTAATCGTAGGCCTGGCCGTTCTGATCTGGAGCGCCGACAAGTTCGTCGAGGGCGCCGCGGCGCTGGCCCATCTGCTCGGGGTGTCGGTCATGATCATCGGCATCGTTATCGTCGGTTTCGGTACCTCGGCGCCCGAAATCGTGGTCTCGATTATCGCCGTGCTGAACGACACGCCCGACATCGCGATCGGCAATGCGCTGGGATCGAACATCGCCAACATCGGCCTGATTCTCGGCGTAACCGCGATCCTGGTTCCGGTACCGGTGGTTTCACGCCTGTTCAAGACCGAGTACCCGCTGCTGCTGCTCGGCACCGCGGTCATGACCTGGGCGCTGTTCGATCTGTGGCTCAACCTGATGGAAGGCGTGATGCTGCTGGGGCTGCTGGTGCTGAGCCTGTATTACCTGATACGCGAACACCGCCTGCACCCTGCCGCCTACGCACGCGAGGACCACGAAAGCGAGGAAATCGTGCACGACATGAAAATGCAGGTCGCCATCGGCTGGGTGCTGTTCGGCCTGCTGCTGCTGGTGGCAAGCTCTCGCCTGCTGGTCTGGGGCGCATCCAGCTTCGCGCGCGAACTCGGCGTCAGCGAGTTGATCATTGGCCTCACGATTATCGCCCTCGGCACCAGCCTGCCGGAACTGGCGGCGTCGATCGCGAGCCTGAAGAAAGGCAAACCGGATCTCGCCGTCGGCAACGTTATCGGCTCCAACCTGTTCAACTCGCTGGCGGTAGTCGGTTTGCCCGCAATCATCATCGAGTTCAGCGTCGATGATGCGGCACGCCTGCGCGATTTGCCGGTCGTCATCGCCCTCACGCTGATGCTGATATTGATGTCCCGGTTTCCCGGCGCGCCGCCGCGTTTTCTGACCCGCACCAAGGGCATCGTGCTGTTCGTCTCTTTTGTTATTTACCAGCTATATTTGTATTATGAGGTCGCCGTCGGCTAGCCTGCCTATTTAATGTCAACAAAGCATGCATACATCGAGCTCGGCCTCGCCGTCCTGAAAACCGAAGCAGCCGCCGTCTCCGCCCTGACCGAACGGCTCGACCAGACCTTCCACGATGCCTGCGACCTGGTGCTGCGCTGCGAGGGACGCATTGTCGTCACCGGGATGGGCAAATCCGGGCACATCGGCAACAAGATCGCGGCCACGCTGGCGAGCACCGGCACGCCTTCTTTTTTCATGCATTCCGGCGAGGCAAGCCATGGCGACCTGGGTATGATCACCGCGCAGGATCTCGTCATCGCGGTGTCGAACTCGGGCGAGACCAGCGAAATCACGCTGCTGCTGCCGCTGCTGAAACGCCTCGGCATCCCGCTGATCGCGCTAACCGGAAACCCCGATTCGACCCTTGCGCGCAGCGCGGACATCCATCTCGACGTCAGCGTGAGCGAGGAAGCCTGCCCGCTCGGCCTGGCGCCGACCTCGAGCACCACCGCGACGCTGGCAATGGGCGATGCGCTCGCGGTTGCGGTGCTCGAGGCGCGCGGTTTCACCGAGGAGGACTTCGCCCTGTCGCATCCCGGAGGCAACCTGGGCCGGCGCCTGCTGCTGCGCGTCAGCGACATCATGCATACCGGAAACGCGATACCGCAGGTCGAAACCGGCACCACGCTCAAGGATACCCTGCTGGAAATGACCGCCAAGGGGCTCGGCATGGCGGGCGTGGTCGACCGCGACAGCGGGCGCCTGGTCGGTATTTACACCGACGGTGACCTGCGGCGAAGCTTCGACAAAACCCCGGATTTCGAAACCGCCAGGGTCGAGCAGTACATGACCGCCGACTGCGTTACGATCGAAGCCGAACGCATTGCCAGCGAAGCCCTTAAAATCATGCACGACAAAAAGATCAACGCGCTGATGGTGGTCGATGGCGAAAACATGGTTAAGGGAGCGTTAAACATGCATGACTTATTAAGAGCCGGTGTTGTCTAGAGAAATTCATGAATAGCTCGATCACCGACAAGGCGCGGCAGGTGCGCTTACTGATCGTCGACATCGACGGCGTCTTGACCGACGGCGGGCTGCATTTCGACAATCGCGGCGAAGAGTACAAAACCTTCAATTCACTCGACGGACACGGTCTTCGCATGCTGCTCGACAGCGGCATCGAGGTTGCCGTGATTACCGGCCGCCAATCCGAGATCGTCAACCACCGCATGGGCGATCTCGGGGTCAGACACATATATCAGGGCAACCGCAACAAGCTGCCGGCGCTGGATAAACTGCTGCAGAAACTCGATATCGACGCCGCCGCTGCGGCCTACGTCGGCGACGACTTACCCGACCTGCCGATCATGCAGCGCGTCGGTTTCGCGATTGCGGTGCAAAACGCGCACGGCTTCGTCAAGCAGCACTGCGACTGGGTTACCGGCGCCAGCGGCGGGCACGGCGCGGTGCGCGAGGTTACCGATTTCATTCTGCACGCGCAGGGATTGCTCGATGCATGCCAGAACGGCTACCTCGAATGAAAACCCGGATCGTGATTTTTCTGCTGGTGCTCGGCTTCGGCGCGGTCGCGGTTGGCTGGGTTTACGAATCGCGCCTGCGCCAGCAGGTGGAAACGCGCGAACTGGTGATCCCGGACAACATCGATTACTTCCTGACCAACTTCAATTACCGCGCGATGAATACCGAGGGCAGGCTCGACTACAGCCTTGACAGCCCCCGGCTGGAACATTACCCGCTCGGCGATATCAGCCGCATCGAAACGCCGTCATTGCAAATCTTCCGCGATGCCGAACCGTGGCAGGTCGACGCCTTGCATGGCGAGATCGAACATCGCGCCAACCTGCTGCGCCTGCGCAACCGGGTCGTGCTGCAAAGAACCGGGCCCGCGGCGCTGCGCATGCTTACCGAGCACCTGCTTTTCGAACCCGAGCGCGACCTGGTTACGAGCGAAACCGAGGTGCTGATGCTGGGCCAGGGCAGCCGGATCGAGGCCGATAGCGCGGTGTTCGATCTGGCCGGCAGGGTTTACCGCTTCGGTAAGACCAGGGCGACCTACCGCAATGAAGACAGTTAGGTTCCTGCTGCCGCTGCTGCTGGTTGCGCTGCCGCTCGCCGTTGCGGCGCGATCCGACGACAGCAAAAAACCGATCGAGGTCGAAGCCGACAGCCTCGAGGTTCGCGAGCAGGAAAATATCAGCATTTACGAGGGCAACGTCAAACTGAAACAGGGCAGCCTCGAAATCAGCTCCGACCGGCTGGTGATTCGCTTCAGCCAGACGCGCGAGCCCGATTTGATGGAAATGACCGGCGCGCCGGCGCGCTTTCGCCAGCTCGACGACGATAATCGCGAGATGCTCGGACGCGCCCGTCAAATCAACTACACCGAATCCCGGTCGCTGCTCGAACTGTCCGACGACGCCTATTTCAGCCACGCTGGCGACACCATCGAAGGCGATTTGATACGCATCAATACCGGTGACAACACGATCCAGGCCGGCAGCAGCGATTCGTCGGAACGGGTCAAGATGCTGATCCAGCCGCGACAGGGCAGCGAGAGCACCGAGTAGGACGCCAATGGACAACGGCAAGCTGTTGGAAGCCAGCGAACTGGCCAAGTCGTACAGGAAACGCAGCGTGGTCAAGTCGGTATCGCTGAAGGTTCGCGGCGGCGAAATCGTTGGTTTACTCGGCCCCAACGGCGCCGGCAAGACGACCTGTTTTTATATGATCGTCGGCCTGATCGACAACGATGCCGGCGATATTCGCCTCAACCATAAATCCATCGGTCATCTGCCGATGCATTACCGCGCGCGCCTGGGCATCGGCTACCTGCCGCAGGAAGCCTCGGTGTTTCGCACGCTCAGCGTCGAGCAGAACATTTTAGCCGTACTGCAGCTGCGCAAGGATCTCGAACCTCCCGCGCGCGAGCAATTGCTCGAACAGCTGCTCGAGGATTTCCAGATCGAACATTTACGCGAAACCGAGGGCATCGCGCTTTCCGGCGGCGAACGCCGCCGGGTCGAAATCGCGCGCGCGCTCGCCAACCAGCCGGACTTCATCCTGCTCGACGAACCCTTTGCCGGCGTCGATCCGATTTCGGTGGTCGACATCCAGTCGATCATACGCGAACTTGCCGAACGCGGTATCGGGGTATTGATCACCGACCACAACGTGCGCGAAACCCTGGGGATCTGCGACCACGCCTACGTCATGGGAGAAGGTGAGATTATGGCCGAGGGAGACGCGGCCCACATCCTCGAGAATAAAATGGTCCGAAAGATTTACTTGGGCGACAATTTTAAGCTATAACTACATTTCTGGGAGATAACTACTATCCTTATTGCTCCGCTGACAAGGAATAATCCCGCCTATGAAACAAAGCCTGCAGCTGCGTATCGGCCAAAGCCTGACCATGACGCCGCAATTGCAGCAGGCGATCAAATTGCTGCAGTTGTC
>JAAUYE010096157.1_pt1 | contig 23460 bp, 30 predicted proteins | sample 7278081 | NCBI WGS metagenome assembly JAAUYE01 (sample SAMN14350131, study PRJNA611818) | marine sediment metagenome | isolation source: surface marine sediment (0.6m) | place: French Polynesia: Moorea | collected 2018-08
AGCGTAGCCTGTTTGATACTGTCAAGAGCACCATCAGTTCCACCTATTGTTTTAATAGCACCAAAGATTTTATTACCCATTTCCTACCGCTTTCCTTTGCTTTGCATTTTTCTCTTTGCCTTCGGGACCGTCCTTTTCCCCGGCAACTGCGCCCCGTTGTCCACGAGATACATATCGAGAGGCGACTCTATCCTTACGAGTCACCGCAGGGCGACCCGGACCTCGTTCTCCTCTCAAGAAAGATAACCATTCATTCTCCTCGTTCAGCTCTTTTTCCTTAGCTGACAACTTCGGTGGAAGTATTATCCTTTCTTTCAATTCTGTACTGGAGTCCCCAGACAATGGGCTGCCATCCTTTGTTAACGTCATTAGTCGTTACCTCAAATTCAAAACTATGCGCCCATCCAGTATCATTCATATCTTTGATGAGTCGCACGACACGATCAAGTCCGACGCTGAGTGACAGATCAAGTACAGCAGCAGCAGCGGATATCCACTGAGTCTCGTACACACCGTCAGAATCTACATCCATATCATGAAAGTCCACATACACACCAGAAGATGCCTCAGAGTCCTGAAAGATCACGTTTGCAGCATCATTAGCTGCATCACTATAATAATTAATATTTAAGTTATGAGATTCTACCGTAATCGAGGAAGGAATCTTCTTACAGATAATCTTAAACTTCCTGATACGAGTTTCATCCCAGATATTATTGCTCGGAAAGAAATCTCCCGTGCGTAAAGTCTGAGTAATACCATTGCCTGATGTCGCATCGGCATAAGTAGCACCCCAACTTGTACCCTTTTCAATGTGGATCATCTTACCGATGTCCACTCCACCATATACACTCTGCTCACCAGTATTCGGGTCCATAACATTCCATGCAGCCTGCGGAAACTCAGTCGTTCCTGTATCCTTACGGAACCATTTCTTTCGTAAGAGATCGTAGACTAACCATAGGTTGTTATCTGTCTGACCCTCGGTACTTGGTAGTAAGAGGTTATACTCTTTATACGTCTGATCGACCCATCCTCTTGCTAAGTGGATACTATCCCACTCTATGTATTCTATCTCATTAGGGTCGAAGTAGTTATTGATACCAGTCAACGGGCTGAGTACAGCACCGTCGAACATCATCGGTCCATAATGCGAAAGCCATATAGCCACATTACGTGTAAGTCCCTGACCAATTTCAAGGCCGACCTCAGCAGTAGCCAGTGTGTGAGGTGCGGGACATCCTACCGTCTGGCTAACGGGATAAATTGTAAAGTCTAACGGGCTTTCACCCACCATAAGGAATACTTCGGTGTCTTTCATGACCAATAACATACTGTAAACAGACGCACCAAATCTATTATATAACTGCGTAGAGCAGGTAATTGGCTCAACTCCACCAAAGTACAACGATTGGGTACCATCCATAGACGATTCAGCTCCATTGAATACATCAGGCGCATTCGTAACTGAGTAGTCCATTCTGTTACCCTCTCCGCCTGCACTAAATCCACCAAGCATCAAACGATTCTGGTAGATGGTGGAGAAGTTAAACGGCTTCGACTCATGGAGTCCTGCCGTATTAAGTAGTGCGGGAATCCCAACCACTAAGTCAACTAAGACTTCTGCGGTCCCACCGTCAGTCCCGGTGAGTGTCCCCGACACTTCAAGACGATACGCATATCCGAGGCTATTAAAGAGTGTCTGCTTCTCCTCGTCAAGAGGGGGAGACCAACTCAGCAATCCAGTCTTCGTAAAAGACTTAGTGCCTGCGTCATTCAGCGTACCATCGGTAAGCGTAGTTAAAGTTGACCACTCGTGACCATTCCAATATTTCAGAGTGATAACGGCAGCAGCTTTATTAATCAGATCACCTAACATTGTAAGACGTACGCCCGCCATTTGCTCTTCAAACATAAAGATTAGATGGTCAGCAGCAGCCATTGCATCGAGCTGCCCACCAACAGGGGCGTTCACGTCTGAGGACTGATTAACGTGTAGCGTGTAGTCCTCGTATACTCCATCCGAATCATCCCATAATTGGAACTGAATCGGTTGTCGATAAACCCCATCCCATACGTTCTGGACAGTTTGAAAGCCCGGATCGCATGTTATATGGTAAATCTCTGCGGAGCCTGCACTCAATCGAATGCGATATGAATAAAGATACAGTTCTTGGAAGTGACGAAAGTCTGCATACGTTGATAACGTACTGTAGTCTCCGCCTGTTGCAGTCCCGTCAGCATTTCCACCTGTATGTGCGAAACGATAATGTCCTGTCTGTGCCAGCGTTGTAGTTGATGGTGACGTATCATCATCATCATCTACCACGTCAGCAAAATTCGTACCGTCATAATACTCAATATCCTGAGTAGAGACAGTAGCGTTTGCAGTTTTAATATAATATTTGAAACCCTGCACTGGTCTCGTGGTCATGATGTGGAGTTCATTGTACTCTCCATCCTTATTCATAGCCACATCGTCAATATAAAAGGTTTCAGCTCCAGTCGCAGCAATCTGTAAGTATGCGCCAGAACCAGTATCTTCCGCACTTACATTATATGTTATTTTATTCCACGAAGCAGCAGTAAGACCTGTTGATGTTTGCTGTCCATCACTATGAGCAGCACCATCACCATCGTAGAATGTATATCGAATATCAGTATCAGTATTCGGATAAACCCAGAAGGTAATCCAATACTCTTGACTTGCAGTAACCGAAAACGTACCAGAGTTTACACCATCATCAGCAGCCGTACATACAGACTCAACTGAATATGTACCACTATGAACCTGAGTAGTGCTTTGTCTGGTAACAGTAGACCCGGCATCAATCGCAGTCCAATCAGAATCCGCTTCACAATCGCCGTTCGGAATCAAGTTAGCAGCCAGTGTCACATACCTACTGGTCAACTTATTATTTAAGTCTTCAGTTACATCAACAATATCAGTTCCAGTCTGATCTGTGCACATAAATGCAGCAGCCAGCCTATGCTCATACCCGGAGAATATCTTTGTATCCTCTCCTGTGGAGTACACGATGCTATTTTGCGGGGCTGAGGAGAACTGTGGTATGAGGTTCGCAGCGTTATCCGTTATATAATTAATCTTCGCCGAAGGTTTACCAGTTACATCTATATTCTCATTCGGTTCTGTATCAATCCCTAAGAAATCACCTGCCGTTCCAATCGTATTGGTATTGGTAAATACTCGACCCGGATTTGTTCCGTCATTAGCAGCCACACACACATAGCTTTTAATCGTCTTATCTGATCTGAGCTGATGTCCATCTCGAATGTTGACGTATGTAGTGAGAGCTGTGCCATTAACGTAAGTGTATCCGTTGACACCTTCAATCGACCTATCATTATACCGCAGGTTAAGTATACTCGCAAAGTTCCGTGGTCCGATCAGAGCCGGATCAACGTCTGGCATCCATTCACCATCGAAAGGATACTGAGCGTCTTGCCACGGTACATCAGGAGCTTGACCTGCTTGTATTTGTATATCAGCCATGTGACTTTCCTGCCTTGACAGAGCGAATGCCCTCGGCATCTCTCATACTCTTGTCAGTCTTTTCAAAATTCAATTCACTATAAAACTGTTGCTTCTGAGCAGCAGCAGCTTGCCATTTCATATCCTTCTCCATTGCCCGAATCTGTCCCCATTGAATAGCCAAGTGTTGATGCTCGTCTTTCAATGCGGTGATATCCTCAGTCTCAGTAGCATACAGTATCGAAACTGTCTTGCCTGCGGTTGAGGTTGTCGGAAGAGGCCATACATAAATAGAACGATTATGAAATGTATAGTATCGGGGTGCTCCCGGCGTATAGGTCAGAGAGTTACCTATCTGTTTAGGATGGATAAACTCCAGACCTTTGTACTTACCCGACCCCGCATTATAAATCGCAGCATAAGGTGACAACATATCACCTATCCATGAGTGGTCACTGGCAGTATAGATCAACTGGCTTGACACCAGTGTGAGATCATCCTCAGCTTCCACGGCATGGGTCTTAGATGCGATCATTCGCACGCCCTCTTTAATCCACGTCTCCAGTTCGCCGTCAGTCCAGAAGACTGCGGTGGGTTCATTCAGCAAACTGCGAAGTTCGTTTTGTGCATCAGTTAAAGTTAGTGCCATTAGTAATCCAGACGGTAATACTTCGGTACGAAGCTCCGCCTTATCCTTTCCTCAAATGCTCGTTTGCGGAACACGTCGCCATAAATAGCTTCGGGTTGACCCACCTGACCCTCTTGCTTGGCTCGTGCGTGCATGACGATCATCTCTCGCATGATTTCATCAAAGATTCCGTCATACGGCATTACATCGTCACCGAGCGTTATTGTGTGCGTACCACTACCTGTGCCTGTGATGTCAATAACCGTTCCATCAAGGGCATTAGCTTTGCTCGTACAGAGCATTAATCCATCAGTATCATCGGGATCAAACCACAGCCAGTAGTTAGTGGATTGCGATAGACCCGTAGGTAAGACACCACCTGAGTTGCTAACGGTAAAAGGACCGTCACCAGTAGCAAAGGTGTGTACCCCGGTATCTAAGGTGATTATATCGGTACTCGCATTGGCAGTGAAAGTGTCGCTCCACTCTTCCAATCGAGGTCGATGTTTTTTGTTGTAGTGTATTACCAGATCGGTATGGGCAGAGTCACAAGTCGTCTCCCATATAATACGTCTGCCGTCAAGTGCCCAATAATGAGGCTCGGCATCACCGCTGTAGAACTTACGCTTATAATCCATGAGGTCTATCGTGACCTTATACTTCCTGTCTTGTCCAATCCAGACAGAGCGAATACTATCCCAATAGCCATTGTTCATGGTCGTCAAGTCTACATAGTCTTGACTCGCAACTGTATCTATGTTCGTCTCTGTACCACGGATTAGATCGGAGTTCATCGAAGCTAACGAAGAATCCATGATCTCAATCATTCGATTGATATAAATATACAGCAGCCGATCATCATAAATGAGACCTTCCTCATAGTCCTGTATATCATATCTGATGTTCTCTACCAGATTCGCTACTGAACCCATGAGGATTAAGCCTCCCAATTAGTTTTGTTATACTTACCATCCCGCTTTGCGATCTTTCGCAAGCGAAACATTTTAGCGATATTATACCAGCCCCATTTTACGCCAGTATTATTCTTGGCTCCACCAAGATTCCGGCGAGCAGCAGCGGTATACTGTCGTGCTTTTTCAGCAACGTAAGCGTCAGTCGTAGGCTCGGTTACGGGGACTTCGTTATCATATCCACCGGGCGTAGCCATCGTGTTATCGCCAGTTGCCCACTGTCTTAACATACTCATAATTAGTCTCCTTATACTGATGCCAATGCAACAGCTCCGACGTTCTCTACGATGGTGCCATTACCAGCACTATCAAAATAGACAACCAGAGCATCGTTGATGTCAGCAAACGTAGCTTGATTATTTGTACCATCAAATGTACCAGAGGTCAGAGTCAGCGTATGATCGGCTGCGACTCCCGGTTCAGTCGTGGCTTTAGCAATAAAAAGTCCCTGATGATTAGTAGCATCCGCTATAGTAGCTGCGATAGCAACAGACGTGTGATTCAATTCTACACTCTGAATACCAGCAGATACCGCACCAGACGCAGTTAGCTCAACAACACGAGCAGATACATCAGCGACGTTATTAATTTCAGATTCCGTTGCAGTCAGGTTAGGAAACGCAGTTCCTAAGGTACCATCATACAAGGCTTTCAATTTGGCTGTTAGATCGACTTTGAAGTTCGTGTCGTATTGCAGCCATAAGTTTCTAAATATTCCTTTTCTCATGAGAGTTATACTCCATAAACGAATTTAAACGCTGGGGGTGCTTTCAGGTGCACCCCCAAAAAACCTTTAAATTTTAATTAGTCGCCAGAACCAGAAACCTCAGGCGAATTGGCATCAACGGTGTCAGAACACGGCACCATCAGCGCAACAACTTCGCACTTCAGCGTGGTAATAGACGCAGCACCGTCTTCGATGATGTCGATGGTATCAGCAGAGGCGAAATACTCAGCAGCATACTCACTGCCTGCGTTGTTCGCAGCAGCGGTTAGTGCCAGAGTAGCTCCCCACTGATCGTCATCGAGACCAGAACCCAACTTCAGGGTTCCGCCACCAGCGTCAGCGGTGATGACCCGGAAGAACACTGCAAGAACCAGAGTCTTCTCCGGGACGGTAATTAGCTGGACTCCAGAACCATCATTAGCGATATTCTGAAGACTTGCGTCAAAGATAGCTCGACGGACATACATCCCGCTTGTAGCAGGTGCAGTCGCATGGGGTTTGGGATGCCCAGCAATCGAACCATCAAGTACACTATAAGTAGCCATAATAAATTAAGTCCTTTCGATTGTTTTAGTTTTTAACTATGGGCAGCAGCATAAGATGCTATTGTAATCAAACCGTAGTCGTGGCTATTAAACACAGATTTGTTCATACCAAAGATAGAGCCGACGGAAATACCCTTCTCATTTCCATAGTCGTCAATCTCTTCGTACCAACTCATCAGATTGTCTTTACCTACTCGACTTCTCTCGATGGAGTCATACGCCCCACCCATTGCAAATACGCCAGCCTGAGCACCGAGGAACAGGTTACGTCTGACATTACTCAACGGGGAGAATATCCGAGTAGATTCGTACAAGATCACGTTATTGTAAACACCCAACGCCCCGGTAAAGATCGGGTTGTTAGAACCACGGCTATTAGCCATCATCTGAATCGTGGGCCAGTCAACATAAGCACTGTTCGCCACATCCAGACGGAGGTCCGTCACAGAGTAGGGGTGCAGTACGACAACGTACATTTCCTTGCCGTCAACCGAAGTAGGTCGAATCGGAGGAGTTAGGGTTTTAGCTTTCTCTTTACAGTAGTCGATATCCGCCAGAGTAAACTGGTCGTTGTTACCGATTCCCGTTTCAGAGGTCGCATCACCCGAGTAGATTATATGGTTACTCGTGGGGGCAGTAGCAGCCTGAGCATGTGTCAGATTGGTATCGCCACAAAGAGTGCGGAACATATAATCATCGAAAGTTCCCGCAAACCAATCAGCCAAGTTAACTTTAGCATCCATACGCATGTCATGCAGAGTTCTCTGCTGACTCATACGCCTGAAGGCATGAGCGTTTCTCAACTGGTCGATCTTAACATCATCTTGGTAGTAGACCAACGGCTCTTCATTATCACGCATCCGATTGTCGCCAGTAACACCCTGACCAGTCATCTGCATCAGAAGATCGTATTTAATAAGGTCGCCTGCCGATTTTTCCAACTCAACCATTCTCTGGATGATGCTGGATTTTGAGGTTCCCATCAGCTTCTCAAACATGGTAGCTTTCAGGGCTTCCCTCAGCGTTAATGTACTCCAAATCTTTACAGTTTGGGCATCATTAGTACCAAAAGCAGTAACAGCCATTTTCGATTTCCTTTCATAAATTTAGCTTTTAGAATTTGATGCCGTCACGTTGCTCATCATCAGCCATAAACTTCTGAAGAGCCTCTAACTGAGCGTCACTAAGGTTCATAATATCAGTAGCACTTAACGAACCGACTTTCTCAGCAAGGGATAATTCGCCACCACGGGCGTTCGCAGATTTACCAAGTCCAGACGGCTTGCTCATTACTTGGCGAAATCTATCGTCGGGTTGTTTCAGTGAGCTAACTTTGTTAGCGGTATTCTTAAGCATCGTTCTAAAGTGGTACGGTGAATCTTCAGCGGTAGCCACTTGTGCCAGATCAAATTCGGGAAAACGCTCTTCAAATTCCTTCTGCAACTGAGCGTTGTCATCGAAGACGTGAGTCAACGCTTGCCCGGAAGTGAAAGCACCATTGATGTTATTATCTACCTGAAAGTCAACTACACGGTCATTAACCCATTTGCGAGCGTTCTGATATTTACTGTAAACAGGTGCATAACGCTCGTCCTCTCCGACCATTTGCTGAACAGCTTTTTGCGCTTGAACCTCTTGCTGTTGCGCCTGATTGGAAAGCAGGAGTGCTTCCTCTAACTCCTGAATTTTGTCCTCATACTTACCAGTGAGTGCTTCCAATTTTTCTGTCGGGATGAAAGCATCCCCGTCGTCATTAAACTCCACCGGGATACCATTGATCTCGGCTTTGCCTGACCCCGGCGTTAGCTCGGGTGAGTCTTGCATTTCCTGACGTTGAGCGAGTATCGAGTTAATGGTGGTCGTCACCTGATCTAACTGACCCTTCATCTCTTGTCGCTTACGTCTGTCACTTTTGACGGTCTGTAGCAGCCCATTGATCTGCTTATCCTTCTCAGCCAAGGCACCCTTCAGAGTCTTAAGCTCTTCAGGATCGAGGGCATTACTATCATCGTCATTGTCCTCTGTCGTTTCGAGGAATAAATCTTTCAAAATGTCGTCGTCTTCACTTTGATCGACGCTTGTATTCTCTTCTGTCATTTTTATCTCCCATTCGTCGGAGTCACGAAACCCCTAAATTTAATTATGGGCGGGGGGCTGGCGACCAAACCAGCCCTCTACCCGATCACGCTTTGTTGGGGGAGACAAAGCGAGGGTCAACTCTTTGTTAATTTCTTGTCTTCTCTCAAAACATGTTTCCAGTTTGCATAATTCTGGATCGCCACTGACTGCATTTGCAGGGCGGTAGCCATCGTTGTGAGGCTATTCTCTTTGAGATTTGCATCCAAACCTGACTTATCGTACAAGTTCTTTGCTCGTTCATATTCGGCCTGTAAGCCGTCTACGGTAGACTTGAGACGAATCTCAATATCTTTTACTTTAGTTGCCATTTGTCCCCCTAAAATGTATAGATTGTTTTTCCTTTGCCATCAGATTCAACTGACTTAGCCCCAGATTTCTCGGGGTCTTTATTCCAGTTGATCTTATCCCAGACTTTATCAAAGACCTTGACTCGTTCCTTATAGCCGTGAACGAATCCAAACCAACCCTTCTGTCGTCTAAGACTTGCTCTTTGGCTTCTTTTCTGTGCTTGACTGTCCGCCATTTGTGTCATTGGATTGTTCCCCCTTCTTCTTCTGGAGTTGAATCGCAACACGATTCTTCTCTTTTGCGAAGTCTATTGCTTGGTCTTGTTTCTGTTCGTTAAACTTCATGGTCTGTGCATGAGTCTGAGCTGTTTGTCGAACTTTCTGTCGCTGAGTCTCTGCACTGTGTTCTAACTTTTGATTCTGCTCACGCTCTTTAAGTGCTTGGCTGTGCAATTCCCCCTCGACCTTAGCAGCCTCAAGCTCTTTCTTTCCCTCGTCAGCAGCTTGACTCGCTAACACGTTCAGGACGTTGCTAATGAACTGAGCAAGATTCTGTTTCTCACTCTGTCCAAGTTCCATGATGACCTGTTGCATCTTCTTCTCGTCTTTCTGAGCCATCTGGTTGAGCTTGGCGATATCAACCATGAAATCCATCTGCATATCCTGCTCTTGCAGTCTGAGCTTCTCGATCTCAAGTTGCTTCGCAAACTCAGCTTCTTCCTGAGCCTGTTGTGCTTGCTGTTCCTGCGTAGAACTAATGTAATCCAACCATCGTTTCTTCTCAGATTCAGCAATTTCCATCTTCTCGATGACCTGCATCGGGTCAACCGGGAATCCTGCCTGCATCATTTCCATCAGTGCTGTGAGTTCCAGCATACGTTTCGCCATGTTGCCCGGAGCTTCCTCTGCTGCAACATTGTATTCCAGTTCACGCACGTCACGAATATTAGCAACCAGTGTTGGTTGTCCTTGGTCGTTCATCGAAGCGGTATCTATAATGATACCCTCTGGTGTAATCTGATAGCGGTCATTTTGACCCAAGATTCTGAGAATCTGTTCATCAGGCATGTACGCCATGATGATACTCAGTTGCCGTTTGAACAGGTCTTTCTTCATACGGTTAACATTCCTGAACAACGGCTTCAGCAAGGTAACGCCCTGCTGTTGGCGCAGCCGGATAACAACACCCGGCTCCTGTCTCCCTCTATCTTGACCGAGTAGATCAGGGTTAATGCCAGTGATTTTCTTCATGATATCCTGTGAGAACTGTTCCATCTGCATAGGTGCATTCGGGAAGGTAGGTACGTTACGTTCCAGAATCTTCCCACCTTGGATAGCCCCAGAATTAGTCCATGTGATATCACCAGCGGTCTTCATACTCTGTTTAGCTTGTTCCTCGTCAACGAAAGCATCGGTTTCCGCAAAGATACCCGGAGCCACCTGATTGTTCAGCATGTTCAGGGCTTGCGACCACCGCTTATTGATCTCTCGTTGCGGGTCTTTCATCAGTCTAACCAGACCAAAATGGTTCATGGTCCTCTTAGACACGTCTGTGAAGGCGAACATCGGAACGATACTGAATCCGGGGAAAGGCATTGGACTGTCATCGTCATACAGGATCATATCGCCTGTAAACTGAATCCATTTGACTTTCTTGTCCATCATCGTCTCGACGATCATCTCTTCGCCGAACTCAGCAGCATACATAGCCATGACTTCTTTCGTAGGTTTCCCATCAGGGGATTCCTCGAAGACTCCTGCTACTGGATTCCAGATATAATATCGAATAAAGGTCTCCCAATATTCCATGTGGACAACTTTGATCTGCTCGTTGCCTTTGTCATAGAACTCCATGTCGAGTTCTTTATCGTAGTCAGAATCATCAGCACTGTAATCAGACGGCATATCAAAGGCAGCCTGTTCGGTCATGCCTGTGTTATCGCCGAACTCCCAATCACGGGCGCACTCGATGATCTCTTCCAGTTTCTTACCCTTGACTTCTGGATAGCGCAGTTTAAATTCCTGTACGCTTAACCATCTGTCCCAACAGATGTACGCAGCATCTTCTAAGTTTGCTCTGCGAGCAGCGGGATCAAAAGCGATCTCATATACAGAGACATCAACCTCAGACATCTCGATTTCACCGAAGCGTTGCGGATCGGGACCGAAGTCGATAGCCACAAAGCCTCGACCACAGATGGCAGCACTCTCAAGAGCGTTGTCTTCCTCGTCCTCAAACGCATTCGTTTCTTGAACCCAACCTGCTATGTCATTAAGAACCTCACATAAGAAGCCATCAGTCGGATCAATCGGGGATGCTTTGAATACCTTGCGGTTATCCTCATTCATACCCATAATCAGGTCGATAGACGACTTAGTAAGGTTAAAAGTCAGAACAGGACGCAGTTCCTCTTCCATAATATGACGCTCGTCAGAGGTCCATTGCTCACCATCACGGAAATTGAAATCATCACGAGCTTCACCCTGCCATTTGAAGTTGGCAGACCGTGCTCCTTGATGCAATTTCTTGGCTCGATCTAACTTTTTCGCTTTCGATAGTTTTTCAAACATTATTTATCCCATTTAATGGCGTTCGCTATTTCATCCTCACTCAATTTGGAGGCAGCGACATACCGTTCTCTTACTCCACAGAAGTCACAAACCGGGAAGTAACGCTTCTGGACTTGACGATTGTTCCTTGGTCCAGACATTATCTCCTGATAATGGATCGAACGATTCTCGTGCGTACACGCCTGCTTTTCAGCCATTTCTGCTAAGATTTTTTCTTTCTTTTCCTCTACAGAGAGAGGTTTCTCTTCATCTTCCTGAATTTCTTCGACTTTTTCCTCTTCAATCAGCTTTTCGACAGTCTCTTCGTGCTCTTCAGGCACTTCCTCGTAGATTGTCGTGTCTTCAATCAAGGCTATCGTCTGACTATTCAGCGGAATCAGAGTTCCCGGCTGCGGTGAGAAGAGTCTCAGCCAGCCGAGCTGTAATTTAGGTGCTAATTTGTTCCAATCGTAGTCGTATTCGACTTCACGACCATTTGCATACGTAAATTTAATCATTTTTGTACTCCCCTACGCAGACATCCACGTTCTGCGTCTCCGATTATTAAAGAATCGGGCTATAATATGTTTGTCACTGATTATTCCGCAGCGTTCAGAGGCCAAAAGACAGTAATTCAAAGCGTGTCGATAGTGGTCGGGACGACTTGAGCCGAGTTTTTTGTACCTAAAGGTCTTCATACCCGTTTCGTCGTCTTCTATCAATAACTTCGCTATATTACAGCACTCGAATGCGAACTTGTTAACCTCAGAATTACGTCTCGGTATCTCTAATCGACCCGAATCCGCAACCAGATCATGGGTAGCGTCACATATTTCGGTCCTATTGACCTTAACTATCTTCTCTTTCTCGTCCCATGCTATCATCTGAGTCCTGTTCTCGACGTACTGACAGCCAAAAACACTAAAGGTTTCAGCCATTTGAAACTCTCTGACCTTCCGTTGCTCTGGATATAAGTCAATAACAGCGGACCTCACGTTAAAGTCCCTCGCCAAGTCGTGAAGATCATTGAATGAATGCCGTCGCCCCATCTTTACGATCTTCAAGGAATTGCGAGTCTTCCTTTCTGCAATCACGAAATGCAGTTCGTTACCGACATCCACACCCATACAGGTTGGACCGTCGTGTCGCATGACTTCTGCGTCATTCCCACAGCAAGAGAGTACCTCTTGTTCCGTTAGTCGGTTCTCAGCAGGCAGCCACGCTCTCCCTAAGTGGGAGTTCATCACCTCAGATAAATCCCCTGAGGGTGGGTTTTCGTATTTGTCTAAGATATAAGCCGGATCAACATAGATCGAATTGAGCTGACTAATCCACCAGCCCACGAGGTCTTTACTTCGACTTGGTACTTGCGCCACCCATCTCCCATTGGACGGGTGGACTTCCTCTCCACAGTGAATACACGCACGATAAACAGTACCATCAATACGCCTACGCAGGCTATTAGGAAATTCCAGATCAAGGCAAGTCTCCTTTCCACACTTCTTGCACTCGATCATCCAAACCCGTTGGTCACTCTTCTGATACATTGCGTCGATTCCATAGTCAGGGATGGTCGGGGTACCCAAATACATGAGTTCCTTCACATTGGAATGCATGACTCGATGCTTCGCCAGCTCGATCATGCTCTCTTCCATCTCGTCCAACTCGTCAAATACCACACGATCAACAGGTGCGGATTTTAACTGAGAGCTGGACTTCTTATTCCCTTGGATATTCTTGGTGGATTTGGCACCACGCAAGTATAGGAAGCCTCTTCCGATCTTCTTGATGTTCTGGGCATCAGTTCCCTTCTGCCCGACAGCCTTAACGAATGCCCCGATAAAGGGATTCTGCTGAATCAAGGGATCGAAACGAGCCTTCGAGAAGTCACCAACGTCTCTGGTAGTAGGAAATAGATACATGCTCCCCTGCGGGTATCTACCAAAGATATGACCATGCAAGGTTTTAAGCACCAGTGTTTCAGTTGCACCAATTTGTGCACCCTTGATGAAACACTGTTGAGGATGTTCCTCTTGGAACCAGCCCAACTGATAATCATGACCTTCGAGCTTCCACGGTCCCGGTGCTAATTGTAATTTGTTCAAAGCGAGCCAGAATAAACAGCTTGCAGCTTGCTTCTCGACTAATTCTTTTTGATCTATTTCCCCCATGTTAGTTCCTACTTTTCAAATATTCTTTTAGTTCTATCGGTATCTTGCGGAGCCGTGTCCTCAAGTTCCCGATTAATCTCGTCGATTCGATTTCGATGAGTTTTAATGGATTTCACACCTTCGCCCACAGACACACCAGTGTCCTTACCGAACATGTAATCTCCTGCTTTTTCTAAGACTTTATCAACAACACTTTTCTTAGCCATGATTTCTCCTTAAAACTGGTATGGTCCGTGTTCGAGTTGCGCTGCAATAGTTGCTTCCATTCGCTTGCAGTCTACACCCATCATATTAACCATATTCGCTTCCATATAATCCTCAGTCATCGTCAGATTGAATGTATCAGCGTCAAAATAGAAGATAGCGCACATGTTATTTCCGCCGACTTTCTCAAAATAATTGATCGCTACGGCGTTATTGCACTCGTCTCTCCAAAACCATTGAATGTCAACGTCATATTCATCAGTTGCATCCTTGTCATTTACATTGTGATCTACCACAATAGGAAGGTCAACGTCCAAGTTCATCTTTTCCGTCTTCCATTCCGTGTCGTTACAGCTCGTTATGTAATAGTCAGCCGTCAGTTCTGGGGCTTTAACCGTCAGTCCTGCACAACCCACCAATACAAACGCCACTGCACAAATACTTGCTAATAGTTTCTTCATATTGTCCTTTCCCCCTAAATAGAGTGTAAGTAGTACCAGTGGTCTATGTATTTTCTCGCTGCGTTAGCAGAGGTACTACCGTTATACATACGTCCAAAGTCTTCATCCCATATCCACCAATGTGCGACCTTTCCTTTGAACTGTATTGCATAGGTCTCATCGACCCAATGATTCTCGTCTAACCATATAGCGTTCGCAGAAGTCACTGAGCCAAAGAATATCAATAATCCAACAAAGAACGCTATTAATTTTTTCATTACAAGTCCTTTATCAAGGCGATTAGCTTGCCGATCAACGGCAACTTGCCAAATTTTTCCCCGAAACTTCCTGAACTTGTGTGCCCCGATAGGGCTTCATCCCAAACCGAATCAGCAATATCATCCAAATCTTGCTGAGATAATGAACCGCTTGCTGCGGTTGTAACGCCCCGTTCAGCTCCCAATACCAGTGCGGTATCTGAAGAGCCGACGGCACACCTTACTGGTCTATTATCTTTGCCACCAGCAATATTACCATCATTTACCGTACCTAATGTCACACCATCCCAGAACTCGATATACCAGTTAGCGTCGAGTGTGATCGTGAGCACGGTGGAGAACCCACCGCCGAGGTCAGCCTCTCCTTCACCATCAACAAATCCATCAGTAACCGTTTTCACTGGACCCCCGAAAGCCATTCCTTCGGGGGTATCCTCTGCACTTCTCATTGCATCATATATTTGTTGAACAGTAACAGTCGTTGTTGGTGACGTAATATAGACTATACGATCATAATAATCTACATTAATCGCCATCCTCACTTTCCTCCTGTTTCTTTTCGAGGGTCTCTAACATGAACTGAAATTTACCGATGTTCATACGTTCCGTATTGATAGCATCTTCAAATGTCTTAATATTCACTTCTGCTGCACGAATCGCTCTCTTTATCCCTTCGATGCTGTAAGGAATGTCGTCAGCTCGGTCAACTTTCTGTTTTCCCATGTTATCCCCCTTAGCTCAGTACGGTATCTATTGTTCTAACCACCTGAGTAGTTGATTGTGATCCAGTTGTCGAACCGTCAGAACTAAACGGTTTGATCGGACCATTCGTGAGGTCAGTCTCACGAGTATTTCTAACTTTCACTCTGAAATAGAACTGCGAACCCGGATAGATAATCGACGCTGAAGCTGTCGAAGTTGTCGGATAATCATGGATAATACAATTAAATGCATTATCAGAAGACGTAACCAAAATAGGAGTACAGTTCACTTCAATGTGATCGCCTGTAGGATCAGCACTAAATGCCGGACTAATCGTAATTGTATTTGCACTATCGACTTCGATAATATACGAAGTTTCAGCCAGATCATGATTATATACCAAGTCTCCACGTTGCGCTGAACCAAAAGCACCTGTTTCAGTTAATTCATCATACGTACCATTCGCACTATCCAGTGCTGCTACGTCGATATTCGCCAGTGTATATGTATCTGTCGTCGCATTATAAGAGCTGTATCGTAGCACATATTCTTTATTAGCGTCAGAGTTGTCGATTAAGACTACTCGCCCTGTCGATGGTGCCCATACCGGGATAGCATCCACGGCTAAGGTTGTGGCACCAATCGCCTCACCACCGTCACAATTCATAGCATATACGGCATCCGCCGGGTCTTTGTCGATATCTCCACCAGAACCAGTTAGCGGATAAACCGTAACGAGGTCAGCATCACCAAGAGTGATTGCGTTACCCCATACGTTAGTGACCTCAATAAGAACTGAGGTCGGACGTTGATAGGTATCTCCAAAGATATCCGTTAAGATGAACGAGTTCTCGTCCCCGGAATCGTAACTGTCGATAACCACACCACGAGCACCAAAATACGTTCCACCCGCATAAGTACCAAAAGGACTTGAGGTACTGGCAGCAAAGTTTCCAACCGCCGTCGGGTTAGTCAAGTAGTTAGAACCCGGTGTAACGTCCTGTAAAATATTAGTTGTGGTCTCAAGAGTTCCACGACAGTTCCTAAACACAACTGTGTTATTGGTTTCGTCATGATACATGAGCACACCTGACCACGGATCAGAACCAGCCTGAGTCATAAGATCGCCTTCAGTTACCGTACCAGTTTCAGCGGTATAGGTGGCGTATGCCATCGGACCATCATACTCTTCACCGTAGATATTAGCCTGCGACAAGTCATCCGAAAATGCTTGCTCGACCATATCAGTATCACCTTGGGTGTACTGACAAATATATTTCATCCACTGATAAACTTCGCTCAGTGGGTTAGAATTACAATCAATGTAAATACAATATTCTTCATCTGTACCGTCGTTGTCGATATCCAAGTTAGAACACGTCTGCACCTGCGTATATCCCAGCAACAGATCAGGTGTAGTACCTGTAAACCATGTCGCATCAGCAGGACCATCTGCTGAATCAGAACCACCAGCAGTTGCACTAAATCCAGCTCCATCTGTCAATACCTCTGTATTAACAAAACCTTGAATTTCTCCACCACGAGTGGCTTTAGCGATAGGCCAATAAACAATCTCACTATCAGCCGTAGAATTACCTACGTCAAATATCGCTCGACCATCATTAGTTCCACCAGTCAGGACTGACAGATCAACCGCAGTACCAGTCCAAGTGCCAGTCGATACCTTACGAGTACCGTGGCCTTGGTTAAGGTCTAAAGAAGTCTGTAACGGAACCGGATTCCTACCACCAGAAGTCGTCGAGTTAGACACCTCAAACGATGCATAAAGGTCTCCACCCTTACGGGCGAACACTCGGAGATAACCGTCATCGACATTATCCCATGCACCATCAGTCTGTGCTCTTTGCCATCTGTTGATCGGAACACAAATATCAATGTGACCATTAGCCCAATAATCAGCCGACGTACTATTCACACTATACACACGATTACTCGTATCAGTAGCGGGCGTAGTTGCCGTCTCACTATCGTTAAATTCACCCTGATATACGTACAGATGTACGTTAGGATCAATGGTACCAATCGAATAAATATTAGCCCAAATCATTTCACCAGTATTACCAGCACCCGCTTGAGTAGCTGATCTGGTAGAGCCAGTATTATTAATTGTACCAGAAGTTTCATTCCAATCATTCGCAGCAGTATCATCTTCTGGACGAATAACCAGATAGGCATTCGTACTTGAACCATCATTGATAATTTCAAGTAGGGTTCCAGTATCTAATCCTGTTGCGTGATTCAATCCGTCATCTCCAATATCTGAAGAGTTCAGAGTCATCGTTGCTCTGGTAACTGGAACAATCACAATACCTGTATTAGAGGTTGTGACACGAGACCAGCCAGAGGTATAGAGTGATCCACCAGTGATGTGCTCCATTAAGTTGAAGGTCACATACCACGGATCATTATCACCAGCATCAATGATACCAGTTTTATACTCCGTCGGAGTATCTGCATTAAATGCCGTAGCGTCGTCCATTGTGCTCGCTTCGTCAAGTAAAGTCTGCATTGCAGAGTACAACTCATTCATTGTACGGGTGCCTGTAGCGGAACCTGACCAATCCATCATTTTGGTTCTGCCATTCGACAAATACCAAACACTTACGTCGCCACTAAGTATAGTTGTGTCAGCAGCCATTCAAAATCTCCTTATGTCGTTGCGTTATTATTTGGGTCTTCTACAAGCGTAACATCCAGTGTCAAACCAGAAGAAGAAATGTTCTGGATCGAACTGTAGTTCTTATATTTCGTTGCGCCGGATGAAGCCTTGCGGACCCTAACTTCCACCTCAACAGGCGTAGCCCCCGTATAGTTTTCAGATGCGACACCAGAAACGGTGTCTTCGTTCATGATTTCTGTACGATCTGAAGTTTTGTACACAGCCGTTTGAGCTGTACTTACTAAATTCCCATCTGCATCCTTAACTGTTATGGTAACAGGCACCGAACTCGAAATGGTTACAGTATCACCAGATCGAGCTTTGTAATAAGATACTGTTCCAGTTGTACCAGTATGGTTGACTGTCCACGTAGTATCAGTTCCCTTATCTGGGAAGTACAACACAGATGTCGTCTGTTGGTCTGTTGCACTAAAATCCGTGAATGTCATATTAGTTAAGTTGATGGTAGTCGGCGCACTGGTTCCGAACTCGATTGCATGATGGGAACCTGCACCCTTTGTGAATGTTGAATCGTTTATATAAGTATTAGGATCAGCAGAGTCATTCCAGAGTAATGCCCCGGCTCCTGCCGAGCCTCCACCAGTCTCAGCCGATACTAAAATATCCGAGAATGACAGATCGCCACCGCCCGGATCAATCTGTTCACATCTGGTCCACTTGCAGTTTGTTGCTGTAGTATTACTATCAAATGTGAACTTACCCATGTCCTGAAAAGAACAGGAATCTAAATTAATATCTGCATCTGCATTCGTAATCCAACGTCCAATCGAAGCATTTGTGGATGGTTCCAAAGTAATAAACTGGAATCTCGTCATATCTACACGAGAACTCGCATTATTCACTTCGATAGTATTGAAATTAGCCGTAACTTTAGGACACCATTTTACCAAGATAATACGATCAGAATCTCTGAAATCCACAGCATTAGACGCTGTTCCGAGAGTCATCTTACCTTGCCAGAGATAACCACCGTATGTATTGATAATCAGTCCCCAACGATGATAGCCATTGGTCGTGTCATTGTATTCGTCTTCGGTTGCGAATCCATCTATCGTACAATATCCGTTAGTAAGATCGCCATGCTCAAATATACTGGAGCATCTGCCGTAGCGAATAGCATCAACACCATGCGGATAACCTTTACCTGATCCTGTCTGCACATATACCGTTCCACCCACTACCTCTTCAGAGGCAGTTGGAGTCCCGACTGTAGTATCAGCAGATACAGTTGTATTCACCGCATTACACATCCATCCACCATACGGATATGGAGCAACATCAATTCCACCCGTATACCAGACTTTAAAGTGAGACGGATCATGACCTACTGCAATACCTAATCCACCATTGGCATAGGTACCAAGGTTAGAATTAACAGTATAGGTTTGCCATACCAGATAAGCACCATCGGTTCCGTGCCCGCCTGTACCTGTGCCAGCGTCATAAGCAGCCGAACCATTGGTTGTATTCTTAGTACAAATCTGGGTATTAGCATACGAACCTTGGATAAATGGATAGTCAGCGTCAACTGCGTCACCGCCCTGACCGTCATATCCGCCAGCCTGAAGTTCATCCCAACCTGTAATCGACTCTGCCAGATTAAAATCAGTCAGGTCTTCCGTGTAACTCGGTGCTGTCATTCGTTAATTCCTTTGTCCTGTCTTGTATCTCTTTCCAAATATCAGTGCTTAAATGTCCCTTTGCCAGTGCCATGATTGGTTTCTTCTCAGCTTTCGGATAAAACACTACAACAGAGAAACCATCTTTCAAGAACTGATTGATCTGTCCAACTACGATATCTTTCACTTCGTAGTCTGGATGCTGCATAGCTGTAAAGAGATGATCGTTCACTTTATCAAAGATGATCTTTGATTTATCCGGTCTCATCTCCATATCAACGTCATCCATCTGAGACCAAGCACATTGATATGTCTTACAATCTGCCGGGTGGTCGCCGTGAATCTTGCATCCACGCCCCGGATCACACTGTTTGCACCAGTCACCTGCATTGCTATCTGCTTCACCAATATGCAGTAGCTTGCAGCACATGGTACATCCCCCGCATTCTTGCATAATTCCCCCTAAATGTCTGGATTTACCCAACTTAGTCCGGCTCTACCAGACCATGATCCCCACATACTTTGATAGTCTTCGGGATCGTCATTTGCATCTTGCACAATTCGTTGGATTAACCAATCTGTATCATCGACAGATGCATCTTGGCGTAAGTTATATCCGATGTACATGTTCCCAGCACCACTGACAAACTCCCATTTCTTACGCTCATAATACTGTGAAACCAACGCAAACTCCGCTGGAGTGGCTGGCTTATTGTATCGCTTCTGTCTGATATTAGGCATTAGTCATCCCCATACGTTAATACATGAGCTTCACAGCCTACACCTGAAAGGGTGAGATAATCAGCTATGATGTTGTACGGAGCCAGGTCTATGCAACATGTTCCGTTCTGAGCATTAAATGTGATCGACGTTTCAGTTCCACCAGAACCGCCCGTCAGGAATACAGCCGTTCCTAATGCTGCCCCGGCAGTTAGAACCATCTTCATCACTCTGACATTTGCGCCAGAGGTCGCCAATGCGCCTGAGGCTGTCATTAATTTAGCTGCCATTATTTTTTCTCCTTGTAATCTTTACACTTAAAATTCCAGTTCTTAGAAGCTGGAGCTTTCAGATAGCAAGTTCCATACGGACCATCGTACATGTTATCAGGCACGTCACACCTGAACACGGGGCACTTATCAGATTTCCTATAAAATTCACACTGTTTGCAATCCGCCATTTCGACTCCGATTTTTGTATGTACTTGCGTAACTAATTTATATCAATAGTAATCCTAATCCTGCTAATGCCAAGAGGCCACCAACCACCATCACGGCGATCTTGTGCTTCTTGAAGAATCCTTCTGCGTCACCTACGAGGTCGTCTGCGTACTCCTTGGCCTCGTCGAGAATCTTCTCCAGCTCTTTCTCCAGCCGTTCCTTCTCGGCCTTAAGCTCGGCGATCCTCTTTTCGATCTCTGCGTGCACGTCTTCCGCTGCACCTTCGGCATCGTCTACCAGACGATTGATTTCATCTTGGATTTCGTTAACTTTATCTTTGATTGCTTGAGTCATTTCACTCTCCTTAGGGATAACCTATCCCTGATCTTTTGTTTTATCCTCAGTCTTCGCACTCGTCTGGAGGAGGGCGTTGTCCCGGATAAAGTCCATGAACATCTCGTGTACCCGGCAGTCTGCATCTATCTTGTTCAAGATCGTCTTCGCTAACGATGGTCGTGTCGAGTAGTTTGTTGAAAATGCTTCTGAACTCATATAGGCTCCTCTCGGCTTGTGCTAATTTCTTGTGCAGCGCAGCTATGTACGCTTCTGTAGAAACAGAAGTCGGCATGTCGTGTTCTCCTCGTTTGGTTTAGTTTAAACGTCTGGCGAGGAGTCGCACCTGCCGACCTGTGTTAAGCAGGACTTTCTTTCATGACGTTATCGTACCCCTCAAGGCTCGCATCCGTGTCGCCTGCTTTATGTGTGTTGCTTACTCGCTCTGCTCGCTATCACCTGAGCACTGACAGCTTTCAGCAGAATTATCTCCGAACTTGACACTGGTAGTGCCGTCGTCGGTGTATATCCATGTTGGTTGTGTAGGGGGCACATACTCCCATGTGTACTCTGGGCAGCAGCATGATGCCACCCAAGGGGCATTCACCTTCCCGCACTTCGGGCAAATCCATCCGTAGTTCCCACACGGGGGATTAATCGTCTGATACATCGGCTTCCTCCTGAGCTATTTTGAGCAGCTCAAGAGCCTCGGCATCAGCCCCGCCCTGAAGCAGCTTCTTCTCTTTCTGACTCATGCCCTCGATTACGTGGGCGTGAAGTACGTTTGAGGTGGACTTATCTGTTATGAGTCTCTCTTTATCCAAGGCGATAGCAGTTATCGTCATTAGTTGGTTGACACTGATGCGCTCTCCCCGCCGGAGCTGATCGAGTATCTGGCTGGTAGCCAGTCGTCTGATCTCTGCAAGGATGTCGGGTTCAGCATCACGAAACTCCTTAGTCGTCATCTGGACGAAGAGGTCGGGGTTGTCTTGCTTGAGGATGTTGATCCTCTTGGTGACAGCCCCTCGACTCACGCCGAGCTTCTTGGCGATCTCGGCATGTGTTTTATTCATTCCGATCAGGAGTAACAATTCCTGTTCGTTTATCTTGCTTTTACGACCCATATTAGTCCCCCTTTAGGGGACTAAATCATCCCCCTCTACTACTATATACGATCTGTTGGGACCGTTTGTAACGGCTGGACAATATAATCAAGCGAGTCCAGTATGTTACGAGTCTGGGATATGGCACCTTTTCGCACCCCGCCGGGGGGCGTGGTACTCATTTTTCTTTTTCTTTTTTATATATTTTTTCTTTTTCTTTTCAAGAAAAAGTAACTTAATAGTTAATAATAAGTTAATACTTAATTAAAGGGGGGTCTTTTAATTATAATAGTTAATACTTAACTTAAATAATTCTTTTTAAAGAACTTATTAGAGTGTGTTTATATGTGCGTCGATTAGTGAGACTCCCGAAACCTTTGATGCCCCTGCCGTCTTGCAAGTGAGATTAAACAATCCTTTTTTCGAGAAGCGAGCAACTATTATAGTATGAGAAGAGGTTAACAACTAACCTCATAACAACTAACCTTCTAACATAAGGAGCAAGTTATGAAAGCAAGAAATTTTGAGACAAGGCAAATCGACCACCCGGAAGGCAAGGTAAGCAAGACCAGTGGTGAGGTATTGAAAGTCACCCAGTATTCAGATGATAACTGGAAAACAGTCTACGAGTCATCTGATCTAATCACGCTCGGTAGTGGTAAGACCACCCAGAGGTTTGTCAAGGCTGATCTCACTGACGAAGAGATCGAGTTGATTGAAACCCAGAAGGGTGAGGCTACACTTCGCAAGATATGTGAAGAGGTTGCCAGTCTTGCCAAACGTATCGAGAACGCCAGCAAGAACAGTGGCATCATACTTGAAGAGGACAAACTGACCGCCACGAACGACTTCGCACGCTCGATGATTGCAGGTGCACTTGAGAAGCTGATGGGCACCGATACCAAGAAGGGTGTTGTCCTGCCATTCTAAGGATACTGCCACAAGCCCGTACCTGAGCAATCGGGTACGGGTTTTTCAGTATGTTTAGAATCGAGAACTTGACAACTATTATAACATGAGAGGTGAGATCATGACAGATCAAGAGAGAAGAGAACGACAGCGTAACATTCTGGTTGATAACCCTCCGGTTATCAGTGATAAGGTTAACGTACCACCGGAGATCAAGCACTTAACCATAACCAAATTAAAGGACAATGACAATGGCTAACTACAGAGAACGTATGGCAGAGCGTGTGCTCAGGCTCAGTGATCTACCTGACCCTGATGAGATTGCTGTTGGTGATGAGGATAGTGTGATCGCTATCGTCTCACTACCAGTACAGTGTAGGTCATGTGATCTTGCGGATATCTGTGACCATGACTTTGAGTGGTGCATAGTATGTCAGCAATAACCCTAACACTATAATCATAGATAGCCTTGTAAGGTGATAGCCTTGCAGGGCTATCGG
>JAAUYE010039058.1_pt1 | contig 23437 bp, 12 predicted proteins | sample 7278081 | NCBI WGS metagenome assembly JAAUYE01 (sample SAMN14350131, study PRJNA611818) | marine sediment metagenome | isolation source: surface marine sediment (0.6m) | place: French Polynesia: Moorea | collected 2018-08
GCCAAGTCCACCGCCGGATTAATCGAATGAGTACCTCACCATTGAATAGTAACGATGTTAAAAGCTTCCGTGTCGCGCTCGACGGCGTCGAGCATCGGGTGGATTATCGACCGGGCGCGGCGCTGCTGGATTGCATTATCGACGCCGATCTCGATCCTGCGTTCCAGTGCCGGGAAGGGCACTGCGGAACATGCATGGTTCTAAAAATTGCCGGTGAGGTGGAAATGCGACAAAACAACTATCTTTCCCGGCACGACCTCGAGCGGGGTTATATCCTGCTGTGCCAGTCGATACCGCTGTCGGACGATGTGCGGGTCGATTGCGATGCCTGATCCACTGTGGCCCCGCTATGTTTCACGGCTGGGACGTTAAGTGGTAAACACTCGAACCGGGATTAAACGTCGTCGTAAAAGATCCGGTCGTATTTCATGCGATTGTCCGGGTCTACCTCGGTGTCGAGTTCGCGAGCGTAGCGGTGGCCGGAGAATACCGCGCCGGCGATGATCGTCGGCGTCAGGCAGTCGCCGATTCGCGTCACCGAGTCGGGTCGATATTCGCCGCCGCTGTCGATCGCCTGCTGTAGTTCGTGGTAGAGGCTGTCGTTGGGAGCGCGCAGGGTTACGCTCAGCACGGCTGCGGCTTCGATGCGCCTGCGGTTGCCGCTGTAGGTGCATTCGATCTCCGCCGCCTGTCCGTCGAAGGCCTTCAGCGCGTGCGAGGTAACGATATCGACTCCCAGCTCCAGCATGCGTCGCTGCACGCGACCCTGTTCACCGGTTTTGCCGCTCCAGGCCGAAACCATGGTCTCCGGGGTTACCAGCGTGACCGGGATATTTTTCCGGCGCAACAGTTCGGCGATGACGTTGCCCAGGTAGTAATGATCGTCGTCGTAGATCAGGGTCGGACCCCCGGGCAGGCGTCCGGCCATGATATCGTCAGGCGTAAAAACCTGTTGCGGCGGGCCCAGCTCGTCGAGTGGCGTCTGATTGTATAACCCGCGTCCGTCGGCTAGCCAGCTGGCGCCGGTGGCGATAACAATGTGGTTGGCTTCGACCGCGAGAACATGCTCGGTATCCATCCGGTTATCGAAATAGACGTCGACGTTGGGCATGTTCCGAATTTCGTGCACGCGGTAGTTGCGCACCCGCGCCCATTCGCCAAGTCCAGGCAGCTCTGACTCGCGGTTGATCCGGCCGCCGAGGCTGTGCTCGGCTTCGGCCAGCATCACGTGGTAACCGCGCCGGCCGAGCGCCCGGGTTGCCTCGAGACCGGCCGGGCCGCCGCCGATAACGAGCACGCTGGAATCCGAGCCGCGCGCTGCAATCTTTTCCGGGTGCCAGCCGCGTCGCCACTCTTCGCTGATGGTCGGGTTCTGGGTGCAGCGAATCGGGGTGCCGGTACTGTCACCGGTGTAGCAGATGTTGCAACCGATGCATTCGCGGATTTCGTCGATGCGCCCCTGCTCGATCTTGTTCGGCAGAAACGGATCCGCGATCGACGGGCGCGCGGCGCCGATAAAATCGACGATGCCGCGCTTGACCTGTGAAACCATGGTGTCGGGAGAGGTAAACCGCCCTACCGTTACCACGGGTTTGCTGGTGACCGACTTGACCCAGCACATGTAGGCTTCGAGCGAGGCTTCGTTGACGAAGCGCGAAGTCCCCATTTCGCGCGAATAGTCCTGGATATTGATGTCCCACAGATCCGGCAGCTCCGCCAGCATTTCGAGCATGTCGCGGCGTTCGCCGACCACCGGTTGGCCGTCCTCGCCAATGCTGTCGTCGGCGGCAAAGCGCACCGCGACCGCGCAGCGATCACCGACCGCGTCCCTGGTTTCCTCGATCAGCTCGCGCACCAGCCGGACGCGGTTCTCCAGCGACCCGCCGTATTCGTCGCTGCGCGAATTGGTTTGCGCCGACAGGAAATGCGCCAGCAGGTAATGGTGGGTAGCGTAGACGTAGACGATATCGAAACCGGCGTCCCGGGCGCGCAGCGCTGCGTTGCGGTGCCAGCGCCGCAGTTCGCGGATGTCTGACTTGTCCATCGCGCGCGCCTGGTAGGGGATGCCGATGGCGTTGGGCATATTGGCCACGTCCATCGCGACCTCGTTGGAAAACAGGTTGGTGCTGCGGGAACCGCCGACCCAGAGCTCGGCGCCGGCGAGCGATCCGTGCTCGTGCACCTGCTCGGTCATGAGCGAATGCGCCCGGATATCGCCCTGGTCCCAGAGCGAGGCGTAGGGGTGGGGCAGGTCGTCGGAAGCTGGATGTATCGAGCAATACTCGGTACAGACGACGCCCCAGCCGCCCTCGGCTTTCATGCCGCGCAACGCGGCAACCATGCGCGGTCGCAGCCAGCCCAGGCCGGTGCAATGCGGCACCTGGTAGAAGCGGTTTCGTGCCGTCACCGGGCCGATCTTTACGGGTTCGAACAAGACGTCGTAACGTGAATCCCTGGTCATATATCGATTAGTTCCAAGGTTAGATTCGGTGTGTGCAGACTAACCGAAAACACCCTCGAATAAATAGTCCGGAAGCGCGGAATTTTGGTTCTATTGAAGCGGGTGGGATGCTGCGAAATGGGCTGTGGAGATACAGTAAATCGTACTGCCGTCACTCGCTGACGCAGTTACGACCTTTGCCCTTGGCGCGATAGAGCGCCTGGTCCGCTCGTTTCAGTATATCCCAGGGCGTGGATTCCTTGCCGACCGAATCCGCAAAGCCGATGGAAACCGTAACCTTGACCGAATTGTTTTCGACCGGTGCGGTGCGGTTATCGTTGGCTCTGCGCCCGACCCGCCGGATGATAAAAGGCTTGTTCGCGATTTCCTCGCGCAGGGCTTCGAGGTGGCGTACCGATTCGCGCGAGCCCTTGCCGGTGAATACGATGGAAAACTCTTCGCCGCCGTAACGATAGGGCAGGCCGCCACCCGTTACCCGGGTCATTTTCGATGCGATCATGCGCAACACCGCGTCCCCTGCATCGTGGCCGAAAGTGTCGTTAAACTTTTTGAAATGATCGACATCCAGCATCGCGACGGTGTAGGAACCGCTTATTTTCTGAAACTTTTCGCGCAGCGCGCGCCTTCCCGGCAACCCGGTTAACTCGTCGATGTAAGCCATGCGCCAGGTTTCCTGCATGATTGCATACAGGCACATCAACAACGCGGCGCTGGTGAATACGTTCAGGCTGCCGCCCCGGTCGCCGAAATGCAGCTGAATAATGAGCATGAACAACACTCCAAAACCGGCGGAGACGTGCAGCGAGGGATTCAGAATGCTAAGCGTCAGCATCACGTACAATGCCGCGAAAGATACGATCAGCACGGATTGCGATTGGCTTGTCCAGTCGAAATATTGCGGCGGCAACCAGTCGCTCAGAACGAGCTGCGTTGCCCAGGCGGGCGACGTCATCACGACGACGATCGAAAACGCGCTGACCAATAGCAGAATCGCGTACGCGGGGATCGCCTTGACGCTGATAATCCCGCGGTCGGGAAGCAGCGTTAGTACCACGAGCAGCAGCGGTACGAAAGCGGACAGCAGGCCATAGCCAAGCTCGTTGCCAGCCCAGCCGAATCTCAAGACCAGGTTCGTCAGGACCACTAGCAGGATATAGAAGAACAACGAGCTGCGGCTGAAACGAATACTCAAACCGGCTACGATCAGTGCCAGCATATGCGTCAGGTAAGTAATCCCAATGGTCGCCGACACCGGCAACTGGTCATACTTCTGGTAACCGTATAAGGACCCCAGTACCAGGATCAGAATCGGAAAAAGGCTTTGTAATACTTTCATGCAGCTGAGTTGCGGTTAATCGAACGCACCTTCCCTGTTATTAATCGTTGCTTGCTTTGCAATGAGTGTAGCTGCTATTTGAGCAATATCCCGGAAACTGGCGCGGGCGGTTCGATATTCGCCGTAGATCGGGATCAGGGTTTTAGCGGGTCGCCAAAACCGGAAACGAGGTAAACGCTGAACTCGAAATCCCGAAGCCGCCGGGTCAGGCGTTTGAAAGACTGGAATAGCTTTCCTTCTGGGTCGCTACCCTGCCGAGGAAATCGGTTACCGCTACGGGCCTGCTGAAAAGATAACCCTGCATAACGTGGCAGCCCAGTTCCTCCAGGTAATCGGACTGGTTGACGTTTTCGACGCCCTCGGCAACGATATCGATGCCGAGTCCCTGGGCCATACCGACGATGGCCGCCACCAGGGCCGCGCCTTTTTCCGAATGCTCGATTTCGGAAACAAAGGAATAGTCGATTTTGACGGCATGGACCGGCAGTTCCCGCAGGTAGTTGAGCGACGAAAAACCGGTTCCGAAATCATCGATAGCGATCGAAATTCCCTTGTTGGACAGCACCTGCAGTTTATGGGTGCAGGCCTGGATATCGCTCATGAACATGTTTTCGGTTATTTCGATTTCCAGGCGTTTCGGCTCGATGCCGTAGTGCTGGGTTAGCGCCACCAGGCTTTCCGGGAACTTTTTATTTCGAATATCGGAAGCCGATAAATTAATGCTGACCTTGATACCGCTCGCCAGGAAATCCTCGTTGCCGAACAGGTCGGTGGCGACACGGTGCAGCACCCATTCGCTGAGCTGCTCGATAATGCGGGATTCCTCGGCGTGCTCTATAAAATAGTTGGGCTCGACCAGTCCGAACTCCGGATGGTTCCATCGCAACAGGGCCTCGACCCCCACGATGCGACGCGTTGTCACATCCAGTTGCGGCTGGTAGTAAATCTCCAGTTCGTCGTTCTTGAGCGCTTTCCTGAGTCCGCTTTCGATCGAAATCTTTTCCGCCGCCGCGTGCTCCAGCTTATCGTCATAAAAGGTGTAGCCGTTCTTGCCGGTGGCCTTGACCTCGTACATCGCCATGTCGGCGTTCTTGATCAGCGTATTGATATCGTTCGAATCGTCGGGAAACACCGCGATACCGATACTGACGTTGACGTAGACTTCCTTGCCGCGCAGATAGAAGGGTTGCTGCAGGCTCGCGATGAGTTTCTGGGCGACGCTTTCGGCCTGGAGCCGGGTGGTTGGCTGCGGCAGTAGTAACATGAATTCGTCGCCACCGAGCCGGGCCAGGGTGTCGCCCGTCCTGATCTCGGCCTTGAGTCTGTCGGCAACCTCGACCAGTAGTTGATCGCCAACCACGTGGCCGAAGCTGTCGTTGATCAGTTTGAAACGATCGAGGTCGAGAAACATGACGATCAAGGTCTGGCCGGTTCGGGCCGCCTGCTTTACCGCCAGGTCCAGCCGGTCCAGCAGCATCGCCCGATTCGGCAACTTGGTGAGCAGGTCGTGGTAGGCCTGGTAGGTAATCAGTTTCTCCGCCTTCTTGCGACTGGAAATATCGCGTGCGACACCGTAGGTGCCCTGGTAGGTACTGACCTTTTTCGAACCCTTCGAGTCGACCGAGTAGATTCCCATCGACTTGAGCTCTATCGGGCAGACCGAGGTCTGGAATGGTTTCGACGAACTGGCGGCATTACATTTCAAACCGAGCTCGACGGTACGGTTGCTGCGGCTTTCCCGCCGGCGCTCGTTGAACAGGTACTCGGCTTTCATGCGGTCTTCGTCGGCGATAATTTCGCTGTAGTGTTTGCCGATTAGATCGTCCCGGTCATAGCCGAGCAGCCGCTTGACGCTATTGTTTACGAAACTGAACTCGCCCTTCAGATTCAGGATGTAAATCAGATCGGGCGAATTGTTTACCATGTAACGATGGAGCTGTTCCGAGTGTTCGAGCCGTTTCTGAATCTGGGCTTTTTCGTCCTCGACCAGGAGCTTGTCCAGCGCGTTGCGAATGGAATGCTCCAGCTCGTCGAAACTGTAGGGCTTGCGGAATATATCGTAGGCGCCGAGGCGCACCGCCTCGGTGACCTTGTTGATCGAGGTTTCACCGCTGATGACGATCACGGTGGTCTGTATTTTCTTTTCCCGGATGAAGGTTAACACCTGGTCGCCGGATTTCTTCGGCATGTTGAGGTCGAGTATGATCAGGTTGAATTGCCGCTGCTGAATCAGCGATATGGCTTCTTCGCCATCCTCGGCCTCGGTAATATCGGACCATTGCCGGTTTAGCAGCGCTACCAGGCTTTTGCGGGCGCGAGCGTCGTCGTCCACCACCAGAAACGAGATCGTTTGTGCCGATTGAGGAGGATTTTCATCGGAACTAATCAAGGAGTTATCCATGCTTATAATTCACCGGACTGCTGGGTATCTGCCAGGGGGACCAGGACTTCGAACAAAGCGCCCCCGACCTCGTTCTCCATATACTTAATCTGGCCGTCGAAGCTCTTTAAAATTTCGGCGACTACCGAAAGGCCAAGGCCTCGGCCGGCGCCCTGTTTATCGCTGGTCAGAGGTGTAAACAGGTTTCGCAAGGTTTTCTCGTCAATGCCCCCGCCTCGATCCGAAATCGAGAACTGCGCGTACAGCCTGCCATCGAGATTCGCGAAATGATGGCTGGCAACCATGATCGCGGCATCGCTAGTCTGGGCCTCGACTGCATTTTTAACCAGGTTCAGAACAATCTGCCGAAAAGCATCCTGGGTGATCTGAATCTCGGCTTCTGTGCTATCGAGGCTCCACATGATTTGAACCTCTTTGCCGCCACAGGTGGATTTTACATACAGCGGGATACAATTTTCCAGTTCTGCATTCAGATGAACCGCTTGCGCGCCCGCGTACTTACCGTCCTTGAAGTTCCAGACGATGTTGCGAATGCGCTGCAATTCTTCCTGCAGTATCTCGATTTCCTTGTTGTCTTCGGCGCCTGCCTCCTGCGCGTTGACCTTCAGGATGTCGATATAGTTACCGATGACGCTCAAGGGGTTGCTGATTTCATGGAGCAGTTTATCGATATCGTTTTGAACGCTTTCCTCTGGCAGCAACTCCTCCGTTTCCTGGTTGGCGATGGACCAGGTCTCGGCAACGTTTTCGAGGTAACTCGAGATGACGTCCGAAAGCTTTTCCAGGTTGTTTTTCTGAGTTTTGTGACAACCGATAACGACGGTTCCGAGCGCGTTTTTCTCATGCCGTAGCGGAAAACTCAGTGCGATGTCATGATTCAGTCGGCGGATAATCTGGCGGTCGGATATGGGCGATTTCTTGTAATCCGGAATTTCGGGCTCGATCCACAGCTGACTCTGTTCGACGAAGCTGCGGGTGAGCTGGCTATTGTTATTCGTGACTGAGAATTTGCTCACCGGAACCGCGTGGCTAATCTGGTAAAGGCTCAGCAATCCGCCATCCTGCGGATCGTGAAGCAGCAGTCCCACGTCTGAAATCGAGAAGAAAAACTGCATTTCGCGCGCAATTTTATCCAGCAGCGCCCTCGGGGATTCCGGGGCTGCCGAAAACTGGTGCTCCGGATTAATGACCCTCGATAGAGACGCGTTCCTGATTTTGCGCGCGAGCTTGATGGTTTCCTTTTCGATATCCCGCGACAGGTGTTCCTGGGTCAGGCAGCGGGATCTTGGCAGGGAGATCCCGATTTTCTTGGCCGTCAGGGTGACGCTGTCCTTGACGTGCATATAGATGTTCTTTAAATCTTCGTCGCCGACCAGCCTGGAATGCCAGGTGGCATCTGCCTTCCCCTCGTGGCTCCAGTGCCTCGCCAGCTGGCTGGCTTCGGCGACGATCTGGCACAGCATGTCACAGCCCAGCAGCTGTTCTTCCTCTTCGTGGTGGAAGCGAACGGCGTCGGCAATGCCGGGATTCAGGCTGGGCCATTGCTCTAGAATGCTGGCGCCAAGCTCGGTATGGCTGACGCCATACTGCGAATTTTCCTTGGCGATGGTTTCGGCCTCGGTATCGGAATTGATTATCTTGATGTACTGCTCGTGAAACCGGGCGTCGAAAATGATCTGGCCAAAATCATGGAACAGGCCGGCCAGGTAGGCGTCCTGGGGATAGTCGTAGTCCCTGGCTATCGCGATATCGCGGGCGAACACGGCGCAGTAGAGCGAATCTAGCCATAAATTACAGACGAATTCCTTCTGGGTGTTGATCAGGCCCGCGAACAGCTGCTGTATCGACGAGGTGATCGCCATGGTCTTCACCAGGTCGTGACCGATCAGGGTGATCGCATGTTCCAGCGAATCGACCGGTTCCCGGATCGCAAATGCGGTCGAGTTGACCGCCATGAAAAGCTTGCTGGTGAGGGCCGCATCGACGCTGATTAGATTGGCGAGGTCGGCGGTTGAGCTGTCGGGGTCGTGGCAAACGTCAAGCAGTTGACTGAGGATGTGCGGAGGGCTAGGCAGTCGGACCAGTTCCATAGATTCCAGGACCGATTTTGGCGGACTTCCTAATTCATACATTTGTTCGATATTATCGTTATTGGTAACACCTACTCAGCGCCGATAATACACTAATTCAAGGCCTTATTTTGACCTCCCATCGGATATAAGGTGCGCCACTTCACAGAAATTGTGGAAATCCGGGATTTGTCACCGGCGGGAAGTGCCGCGCTGCGGCGATTTCGGGGGGATACTGCTGCCATCGCTAAAGCTATATAATCCTCTGCTAGCAGGCAGTTTGTATTGTTGCAATAGTGCTTTAGACGCGCTGGCGATAAAACCTGCGGCCTTGTCCCTGCCCTGATCGGCGATAAGAAATAGCAGTTTTTTCTCGTTGTTTAGCAGCAGTTTTGCAACCGATTTTGAAGCGAGTCACAGGATGATTACCACTAGAAAGTCACGTTTCGTCAGTCGCCTGACCCGCAACACCCTGGCGCTGGTGCTCGCCGGCGGCCGCGGTTCCCGGCTCTATGAATTGACCGACTGGCGCGCCAAGCCCGCGGTGTCCTTCGGCGGCAAATTTCGCCTGATCGATTTCCCCCTGTCCAATTGTGTCAACTCGGGTATTCGCCGCATCGGCGTGCTGACCCAGTACAAGGCGCATTCGCTGATTAGACACCTGGTGCAGGGCTGGACTCACCTGCATAGCGAACTCGACGAATTCGTGGAAATCCTGCCGGCGTCGCAGCGCGCCGGCGGCGAGTGGTACCAGGGGACCGCCGATGCGGTCTATCAAAACATCGATATCCTGCGCACCCATAAACCCGAGCACGTGCTAATCCTGTCGGGCGATCACATTTACAAGATGGATTACGGCGATATGCTGGTCGAACACGTGGAACGCAAGGCCGACATGACCGTTTCCTGCCTGGAAGTGCCGATCGAGGAGGCCGCCGGCGCCTACGGTGTGCTGACCGTGGATGAATCCGGCCGCATTATCGAATTCAATGAAAAACCCGAGCGTCCGACGCCGATACCCGGCCAGCCCGGATATTGCCTGGCCTCGATGGGTAACTATCTGTTCAATACCGACTTCCTCTACGAACAGTTGATCAAGGATGCCGACAATCCGGATTCCGCGCATGATTTCGGCGGCAACATCATCCCGTCGATCATCGAAAAATACCAGGTTTATGCGCATCCGTTTCGTGATCCCGAAACCATGAAACGCGCCTACTGGCGCGATGTCGGTACCCTGGATGCATTCTGGGAAGCGAACATCGAAATGGTCAACGTCTCGCCCGAGTTGAATCTCTACGACGCGGAATGGCCGATTCTTACCTACCAGGCGCAATTGCCGCCGGCCAAGTTTGTTTTCGATCGCAAGGATCGCCGCGGGGTGGCGATCGATTCGATGGTTTCGGGTGGCTGCATTATTTCCGGCGCGAAGATAAAACGGTCGCTACTTTTTTCGAACGTCAAGGTCCATTCCTATGCGCGGGTCAAGGATAGCGTTGTGCTGCCCGACGTGGAAATCGGCCGCAAAGCGCGTATCACCAGGGCGATCATCGACCGCGGCTGCACCATCGAACCAGGCATGGTTATCGGTGAGGACCATGACGCGGACAGGGCACGCGGCTTCCGCGTTACCGAAAAGGGCGTAGTGCTGGTGACGCCCGACATGCTGCACCAGTCGACTCACGCGTCCCGTTAGGCATTGCCCGATGGAGCGTAAAACCGTGATAACCACGGCCTACACCGACCAGAGACCGGGAACCTCGGGGCTGCGCAAAAAGGTCAGGGTTTTTCAGCAGCCTCACTACCTGGAGAATTTCGTTCAGTCGATCTTCGACGCGGTCGCGGTCGAGGGCGAGACTTTCGGCGACAAGACGCTAGTGCTCGGCGGTGACGGCCGATTTTATAACCAGCAGGCGTCACAGACGATCTTGCGGATGGCGGCGGCAAACGGTTTTGCCCGGGTTATCGTCGGTCGCGACGGGCTGCTTTCCACGCCGGCTGCTTCTCACCTGATCCGCGAGTACCAAGCCTTCGGCGGCATAATTTTATCGGCCAGTCATAATCCTGGCGGCCCGGATGCCGACTTCGGGATCAAGTTCAATGCCGCCAATGGGGGCCCGGCCCAGGAGGGTCTCACCGAATCGATTTTCCAGCGCAGCCGCGAAATCAACGAGTACTATATTCTCGACGCCACCGACGTCGATATTCATCAAACCGGAAGCCGGCAGCTAGCCGGGTTGCAAATCGAGGTGGTAGATCCCGTTGCCGACTATGCGGCGCTGATGCAACAGCTGTTCGATTTCGAGCGCATTCGGGAATTGCTGGGCACAGGCACGTTCAGCCTGTACTTCGACGCGATGAATGCAGTTACCGGTCCCTATGCCGAGACGATCCTGCGGCAGCTGGGCGCGGCACCCGGTAGCGTTTTGCGAGGACAGCCGCTGCCGGATTTCGGCGGTGAACATCCGGACCCGAACCCGGCGCACGCGCGGGACCTGATGCGGCTGATGCGCGGTCAGCAGGCGGGCGATTTTGGCGCCGCCTCCGACGGTGACGGTGATCGCAACATGATCATGGGGGCCAATTTCTACGTTTCTCCGAGCGATAGTCTCGCCGTGTTGGCCGCCAATGCTACGCTGGTGCCCGGTTATCGTCAGGGGCTCGCTGGGGTGGCGCGCTCTATGCCAACTAGCCAGGCGGTGGATCGCGTCGCGGAAACGCTCGGTATTCCCTGTTTCGAGACGCCAACCGGCTGGAAGTTTTTCGGCAACCTGCTCGATGCCGGCAGGATCTCGCTGTGCGGCGAAGAGTCCTTCGGAACCGGGTCGGATCACGTGCGCGAGAAGGACGGGCTCTGGGCGGTACTGTTCTGGCTCAATATACTCGCGGCCAGGCAGGAGCCGGTTGCGGCTATCGTGCAACAGCACTGGCAGCGCTACGGGCGCAACTTCTACACGCGTCACGATTACGAAGCGGTGGCAACCGATGCCGCGGAGGCGCTGGTCGCAGGCCTGCGGCAGCGAGTCGGCGGTTTGCGTGGCCAGCGCTTCGGCGACCATGAGATAGAGCTCGCCGATGATTTCAGTTATACCGATCCGATCGACGGCAGCGTCAGTGAAAAGCAGGGGGTTCGGCTGCTGCTGCGCGGCGGTGCGCGTATCGTGTATCGGCTCTCGGGCACCGGGACCGAAGGCGCGACGCTGCGGGTCTACGTCGAGTCTCCCGAGCCGGATCCGGGCCGGCAGGCAGAAGACCCGCAGCAAGCGCTGGCCGAACTGATCAGCCTGTCAGGGGAGGTTGCCAGGATTGACCATTTCACCGGCCGCGCCGTTCCCGACGTCGTGACCTGAGTGGCTCGACCGATGACGCATATACTGATGATCGCCGCGGAAAACGGTGCGCTGCCGGGGGGTAAGGTTGGCGGTATCGGCGACGTGGTGCGAGATGTGCCGCTCGCACTGGCCGCGCGCGGCTGTTCGGTTACGGTGCTCACGCCCGCCTACGGTAGTTTTGCCGACCTGCCCGGGGCCAGCAAGATAACAAGTCTCGAAGCCAGTTTCGCCGGCGCCCGGCAGCCCTTCGACCTGTTCGAGTTACCCGCCCCGAAGAACGCCGGCGGGGTGCGCCATGTCGTCGTCGATCACCCGTTGTTCAGCGTTTGTGGTGCGGGTCAAATCTACTGCGACGATCCGCCGGGGCGGCCGTTCGCTACCGATGCGAGCAAGTTTGCCCTGTTTTGCGCGGCCGCCGCCGAGTCGATCGGCAAGGCGGTATTCGGTAAGGTCGATGTCATCCATTTGCACGATTGGCATGCCGCTTTGCTGCTGGTGTTGCGCGCCTACGACCCGCGATATCGAGCGTTGCAGAAAATCTGGTGTGCCTACAGCATTCATAATCTCGCGCTGCAGGGAGTGCGGCCGCTGGCGAAAGACGATTCGTCGTTGCAGGCCTGGTACCCGGGGCTGAGTTACGAACGCAGGCAACTGGTCGACCCGCGCTGGTCGGACACGGTGAACCCGATGGCAGCGGCGATACGGCTGGCCGATACGGTGCATGCCGTATCGCCGAGTTATGCCGAGGAGATTCTGTCTGCCAGCGATGTCCAGGGGCGCGGCTATTACGGTGGCGAGGGTCTCGAGGCTGACCTGGTCGAGGCGCGGGCGCAGGGACGACTATTCGGTATTTTAAACGGCTGCGAGTACCCGAAGAAAAGCAGGCGCGTGAGCTATAGCTGGAAATCGTTACTGACCCTGATGCGTGCTCAACTGCCGCTCTGGATCAGCGCGACCCAGACCTTGCGCAGCACGCATTACATCGCGCAATCCTGCCTCGACCGGCTGAAATACAAGCGCCCCGGCATGTTGTTGACCAGTATCGGCCGCATCACGCCGCAGAAAACCGGCCTCATGAGCGAGCCCACCAGTAGCGGCAAACCGGCGCTGCATGGCGTGCTCGAAACCCTGGGCGAGGATGGCCTGTTAATCATGCTCGGCAGCGGCGATCCGGAGGTTGAAGCTTTTCTAACCGGCGTCGCGGCCCGCTTCGAAAATTTTATCTTTTTGCGAGGTTACTCCGAAGAGCTGGCGGAAACGCTTTACAGCTTCGGCGACCTGTTTTTCATGCCGAGTTCGTTCGAGCCCTGCGGTATCAGCCAGATGCTGGCGCTGCGCGCGGGTCAACCCTGCCTGGTGCATCACGTCGGCGGCCTGCGCGATACGGTGCACGATAACGAAACCGGGTTTGCTTTCGGCGGCGACAGCCCGACCGAGCAGGCCGATAACCTGGTTGCGACGATGCAGCGCGCGCTGACGCTGTTCCTGGATCATCCCGCGAAATGGAAGGCGATGCGCACAGCGGCCGCGGCGCAACGCTTTGCATGGGGCGATAGCGTCGACGCTTATCTCAAGTACCTGTACCGGCAAGCCTGATCCATTATCGCATGACGACGCTAAACGATAGTTTCGAGGCCATTGCGCAGGGCCGTCACCGGGACCCCTTCAAGGTTCTGGGTCCGCACGCCGCGCAGAAAAACTGGGTGCTGCGCAGCTGGCAGCCGCAGGCGCATCGGGTCGAGCTGCTGGATGCCGCAGACCGGGTCCTGGCGACCCTGGAAAAGGTGCAGGCCGACGGCCTTTACCAGGCGCGCTTGCCGCTGCCCGTGGTTAGCTATCGGCTGCGTCTCTACGAGGGTGAGAGTTCCCGCGTCATCGACGATCCCTACTGCTTTCCCTCGCCGCTGGGCGAGCTCGACCGTCACCTGATGAAAGAGGGCAGCCTGCAGCGGCTCGATCGGAAACTCGGTGCAAACCCGATGCAGATGAACGGCGTCGACGGCGTTCATTTCGCGGTCTGGGCCCCTGCCGCGGCCCGGGTCAGCGTCATCGGCGGTTTTAACGGCTGGGACGGCCGCCGGCATCCGATGCGGTTTCATCCGGGTAACGGCATCTGGGACATTTTCATCCCGGGCATCGTGACGGGCGAGTACTACAAGTTCGAATTGCTCGACTCCAATTTCAGGTTACTGCCGCGCAAGGCCGATCCTTTCGCGCGCTTTATGGAGGGCTCACCCGGTAACGCGTCGATCGTGCACCAGGATCAATACCGGTGGCAGGACGACGACTGGGTCGGCCGGCGTAAGGCCAGTACCACGCTCGATCAACCCATGTCGGTCTACGAGGTTCATCTCGGATCCTGGCGCCGGCAGGAGCATAACAGGGTACTCGACTATCGCCAGCTGGCCGACAGCCTGGTGGGCTATGTCGCCGACATGGCCTACACCCATATCGAGTTGCTACCGGTAACCGAACACCCTTTCGACGGATCCTGGGGATACCAGCCGGTGGGCCTGTTCGCGCCGACCAGCCGTTTCGGCAGGCCGGAAGACTTCAAGTACCTGGTCGACGCCTGCCACCAGCGAAATATCGGCGTCATCATGGACTGGGTGCCGGCGCATTTTCCGCGCGACGATTTCGGGCTGGCCTACTTCGACGGCAGCCACCTGTACGAACACGAAGACCCGCGCAAGGGCGCCCATCCCGACTGGGGCACACTGATCTTTAATTATGGCCGCCCCGAGGTCGCCAATTACCTGCTTGCGAGCGCCACCTTCTGGATCGAGGAATACCACATCGACGCGCTGCGCGTCGACGCGGTTGCCTCGATGCTTTACCTGGACTACTCGCGCGCCGCCGGCGAGTGGCTGCCGAATCCCTATGGTGGTAACGAAAATCTCGAGGCGGTCGCGTTTTTACGCACCATGAACGAGCATGTTCATGCGCTCGGGGCCGTAACCATCGCCGAAGAGTCCACAAGTTGGCCCGGGGTATCGCATCCCGTTTATAATGGCGGACTGGGTTTTAGCTACAAATGGAACATGGGCTGGATGCACGATACGCTCGATTATTTTGCGGAGGAACCGGTTCATCGAAGTTATCACCACGACAAGCTCACCTTCGGATTGCTGTATGCATTCAGCGAAAATTTCGTATTACCACTGTCGCACGACGAGGTCGTCCACGGCAAGGGTTCTATCTTCACGCGCATGCCCGGGGACGAATGGCAAAAGTTTGCCAACCTGCGGCTCTACTATGCTTTCATGTATGCCTATCCCGGGAAAAAACTGATGTTCATGGGTAGCGAGTTTGGCCAGGCGCGTGAGTGGAATCACGATGTGTCGCTCGACTGGTATCTGCTGGAGCAACCCGGACACGCCGGAGTAGGGCAACTGGTGCGGGATCTCAATCGGCTGTATCGCGATACGCCGGCGCTCTACGAGATCGACTTCGATCCCCAGGGTTTCGAATGGATCGATTGCTCGGATAATCGACAGGGCGTGATTTCGTTCCTGCGGCGTGCTCGAGATTCGTCTGATATCGTCGTCGTGGTGTGCAACATGACGCCGGTGCCGCGACAGGATTATCGCATCGGCGCGCCGCGGGCTGGCGACTATGTCGAATTGCTCAACAGCGACGCCGATTGCTACGGCGGCAGCGGCGTCGGCAACCTGGGCAAGGTGCGAACCGATCCGGTGAGCACCCATGGACACGAACAATCGCTAAGGCTGAACCTGCCGCCTTTGGCCACGCTGATTCTTAAACCTGCCTGAATGCAGTAACGAAGTATGACTGAACCAAAACCGACTAACGAACGCAAACCGAAATATAAGATAGCGCTTCCGGGCAACGACTGCGATAGCCTGGCGACCGATTTCCTGCGTCATTTCAACCACACGCTGGGGCGCGACAACTACCGTCACTCGGCGCGTTACCAGTTCCTGGCGCTGGCGATGACGCTGCGCGACCGGCTGATGGCGGGCAGCAATAATACGCGTCACGCCTACGAGCGGCACAATAGCCGCCGCGTCTGCTACCTGTCCATGGAGTTCCTGCTGGGCCGCAGCCTGCGCAACGCGGAACTGAATCTCGAACTCGACGAGTCGCTGTCGCAGGCGCTCAACGCGCTCGGCCTCGACGCGGAAGAGATAGCCGCCGAGGAACACGACGCCGGGCTCGGTAACGGCGGGCTCGGTCGACTTGCGGCCTGTTTTCTCGATAGTTGCGCGACCCTCGGGCTGCCGGTAATCGGCTACGGTATTCGCTATCACTACGGCATGTTCCGACAGGTCGTCGAGCAGGGCTACCAGCTGGAAGAGCCGGATCCATGGTTACGCGGCGGCCATCCCTGGGAAATCGAGCGACCCGAGTATACGCAGAGAATCAAGTTCGGCGGATACGTGCATCATGAAACGGATGATCAGGGGCGCAGCCATGCCCAATGGGTCGATACCCACGATGTGCTGGCGCTGCCCTACGATATCCCGGTGCCGGGTTACGGCAACGGCACGGTCAACACGTTGCGGCTGTGGTCCGCGGAGGCGACCAACGCCTTTGACCTGGAAGAATTCAACGCCGGCAGTTATGTCGAGGCGGTGGCGGCGAAGACGCTGGCCGAAAATATTACCATGGTGCTGTATCCGAACGACAGCAGCGAGAATGGCAAGGACCTGCGACTGCGGCAGCAGTATTTTCTCGCGTCGGCCAGCCTGCAGGACGTAATGCGGCAATGGGTCCATCGCAACGGAGAAGATTTCGGCCGCTTTGCCGACAAGCACTGCTTCCAGCTGAACGATACGCACCCGAGTATCGCGGTGGCCGAACTGATGCGGCTGCTGATGGATGTTCACTACCTGGAATGGGACGCAGCCTGGCAAATTACCACCAGCACCATGGCCTACACCAACCACACGCTGCTGCCGGAGGCGCTCGAGTGCTGGCCGGTGCGCATGCTGGATCAACTGGTGCCGCGGGTCATGGAAATCATTCGCGAAATCAACCACCGTTTTATCGTACAACTGCGCGAACGCTGGCCGCAGGACGATCAGCGTCATCAACGCATGGCGCTCATCAGTAGCGACGCCGACCCCGTGGTGCGCATGGCGCACCTGGCGATCGTCGGCAGCTTTTCCGTCAACGGCGTTGCCGAGCTGCATTCGAGGCTGCTCAAGCAGGGCCTGTTTCACGACTTTCACGAATTCTGGCCTGACAAGATCAACAACAAAACCAACGGCGTGACCCAGCGGCGCTGGCTCAAGGCCTGCAACCCGGAGCTCGCGCGGTTGATTTCGTCGCGCATAGGGGAGGGCTGGGTAACCGACCTCGAGCAGCTTGCGGGGCTGCGGCCTCATGCAGAGGATGGTGAGTTTCGCGAACGCTGGATGGCGGTAAAGCAGGCCAATAAAAAGCGCGTCGCCGCACTGGTCAAGCAGGATTGTGGCGTCGATCTCAATCCCGATGCCCTGTTCGACGTGCAGGTCAAGCGGATCCACGAGTACAAGCGCCAGTTGCTCAACGTGCTGCACGTGATTCACCTGCACCTGCGTATCCAGCGCGGCGACATCGCCGACTGGACGCCGCGCGCGGTCATCATCGGGGGCAAGGCGGCGCCGGGATACGTCATGGCAAAGAATATCATCAAGCTGATCAACAACGTCGCCACCGTGGTCAACAGCGACCCGCAGACGGCCGGTCTGCTGCAGCTCGTTTTCCTGCCGAACTACCGGATTACATCGATGGAAACGCTGTGCGCCGGCTGTGACCTGTCCGCGCAAATTTCCACCGCGGGCAAGGAGGCCTCGGGCACCGGTAATATGAAATTCATGATCAACGGCGCGCTGACGATTGGTACTCTCGATGGCGCCAACATCGAAATCCGGGAGGCCGCCGGGCCCGATAATTTTTTCCTGTTCGGACTCAGCGCCGACGAGGTCGCGCAGCTGCGGACCCATTATCAACCCGAGGCGATCGTTGCGGCGGACGAAGACCTTGCGGCCGTCATGCATGCGCTGCGAAGCGGTGCTTACAATGCTCACGAAGCCGGCATTTTCGACCACATCATCGACGCTATCTTGAGCCCGCACGACCCGTGGATGAGCGCCGCCGATTTTGCCGGTTTCGTTGCTGCCCAGCGCGACGTGTCCCGGGCCTTCCAGAACCGGGAGCACTGGGCGAAGATGAGCATCCGCAATAGCGCCGCCAGCGGACGCTTCTCGTCCGATCGCACCATTCGCGAATATAATTCGGACATCTGGCACCTCGAGCCCGTGTCGCCGGTCGAGAGCAAACCCGATTTAACATGACCCCGGGCATGCACGTGGGCAAACCCTCGCCCCTGGGTGCAAGCTGGGATGGGCATGGAGTCAATTTCGCTCTGTTTTCGGCACATGCCGAAAAAGTGGAGTTGTGCCTGTTCGATGAAGCCGGCGAACGAGAAATCGCGCGCTACGAATTGCCCAGTGTCAGCGACGAGGTCTGGCACGGTTATCTGCCAGAGCTGGGGCCGGGCACGATTTACGGTTACCGGGTTTACGGGCCTTATCGCCCGGACCTGGGGCATCGCTTCAATCACCACAAATTACTAATCGATCCTTACGCCAGGCAATTGCACGGGACGCTCAACTGGAGCAGGGCGCTGTTCGGTTATGATTCCGCGGACCCTGAATCCGGGCTTGCCGATACCCGCGATAGCGCCGCGGACGTGCCGAAGTCGGTGGTCGTGGACGAGGCTTTCGACTGGCAGGACGATCGCCCGCCGCGGGTTCCGTGGTCGAAGACGATTATTTACGAGGCCCACGTGCGCGGCTTTACCCGGTTGCATCCGGCAATCGATGTCGCCAGGCGCGGCAGCTTTTCCGCGCTCGCCAGTCCCGATGTCATCACCTATTTACAATCGCTGGGTATAACCAGCATCGAGCTACTGCCGGTTCACGAATTCGTAGACGATAAATTCCTGGTGGAAAAAAATCTGGTCAACTACTGGGGCTACAATTCGGTGTGTTTTTTTGCACCGGCGGCGCGCTATCTCGGCAGCGGCGACCGCAACGAGTTCAAGGCCATGGTGCGTGAACTACACCGGGCCGGCATCGAGGTCATTCTCGACGTGGTTTACAACCACACCGCCGAAGGTGATCGCACCGGTCCTACCCTGAGTTTCAGGGGCATCGACAATGCCAGCTACTATCGCCTGCTCGAGGACGACCCGCGTGAATATATCAATGACACCGGTTGCGGCAATACGCTCAATGCCAACCATCCGCGGGTATTACAGATGATTATCGATAGCCTGCGCTACTGGGTGGACGAGATGCACGTCGACGGTTTCAGATTTGACCTGGCGGTCAGTCTCGCTCGTGAACAGCACGGTTTTGACAGCCATGGCCGGTTCTTCGAGAGGATTCGGCACGATCCCGTTCTGTCCAGGGTCAAGCTCATTGCCGAACCCTGGGACGTGGGACCGGGTGGCTACCAGCTGGGTGCTTTTCCTGCCGAGTGGGGGGAATGGAACGACCGCTTCCGCGATACCGCGAGACGTTTCTGGCGCGGCGATGCCGGGCAACTTCCCGGCTTTGCGAGCGCATTGCACGGCTCGAACGAACTGTTCGAACATAACGAACGCAGACCCTCGGCCAGCGTCAACCTGATCACCAGCCACGACGGCTTCACGCTCACCGACCTGGTCAGTTACAACGAACGTCACAACGAGGCCAACGGCGAGGAAAACCGGGATGGTCACGAGGCTAATTTCAGTCATAACCACGGGATAGAGGGTGCGACCGACGACCCGACGATCATCGCGCTAAGAAAGCGGCAGAGCCGCAATCTGTTGGCGACCCTGTTACTGGCGCAGGGAACTCCGATGTTGCTCGCGGGCGACGAGCTGGGGCGCAGTCAGCAGGGTAACAATAATGCCTACTGCCAGGACAATGATCTGAACTGGCTGGACTGGTCATTGCTGGATTCGAATTCAGGGCTGCTGGGCATGGTTAAACGCCTGATACAATTGCGCAACCATTACGCGGTGCTGCACTACGACCGTTTCGTTCACGACAGCCGAATCGACTGGCTGCGGGACGACGGCGGGTCGATGACGGAGGCCGACTGGCATGACCCGCATCGGCGGTTTTTCGCGATGCTGTTGGGCCATGCCGAAACCGATTCGCCGCGCAAGGCGACGCTGGTGCTGGCTTTCAACGCCGCCGCTACTCGAATTACTTTCGAGTTACCCGCCTCACCGCGTGGCTGGCGCTGCATCTTCTCGACGCTAACCAGTGAACCCGATACGACTGCGGTAAGCCGGGTGTCGCTCGAAGCCCGGTCGGTGCAGGTATTCGAGTCAGGCACTGGTGAAGGTTTATGTCCATAACCGACCACGCAGCGCTCGATGCCCTCTGCGATGCCTGCGGCATTGCCAACGGCTATTACGATATTTCGGGTTCGCTGCACCAACCCGGTATCGAGTTGAAGCGTAAGCTGCTCGAGGCGCTCGACTACCCCGTCAGCAACGACGCCGATATCGAGCGTCATCTCGAAACTTTGAGATCCCGTGAATGGCGGCAAATCATCGCGCCGGTCATGGTTTTTCGTCAGAGCGGCACATCCTTGTGGCTCAGGCTAAGCCTGACGCCCGCGCAATCTGCCGCACCGGTTCGCTGGGAATTGCTCGAAGAAGGCGGGCGCAGCCGACAGGGCAGTTGGGAGCTCCAGGCAGACCATGCAAACGGTGAGTATTGGCTAGACGAAGGCCCGGTAAAGCGGTTCGACGTCGAACTAACCGAGCTTAGTGACATCGGCTATCACCAGCTGGAGATCAAAACGGTTGACGGGGCCGCGGCGACAAGCTGTCTGATCCTCGCGCCCGGGGCATGTTACGAACCACCCGCTTTCGAACATCAGCAAAAAGTCTGGGGCGTTAGCCTGCAGCTTTACTCGCTGCGATCCAGGCGCAACTGGGGTATCGGTGATTTTGGCGATCTGCGCTCGGCGATCGAGATTCTGGCACCGATGGGTGTCGATGTCATCGGGCTTAACCCCCTGCATGCGCTGTTTGCGCACCAGCCCGAGAAGGCGAGTCCCTACAGTCCATCGAGCCGCGATCATCTCAATCCGGTTTACCTCGATATCGAGACGATCGAGGACTACGGCGAATGCCCGCAGGCGCAGGCGCTGGTCACAAGCGAAGGCTTTCAGGCGAACCTGCGGTCACTTCGCGAGGAAGAGTCCGTTAACTACAGTGGCGTCTGGGCCGCGAAACTGCAGGTACTGGGAATGCTCTACCAGAGCTTTCGGCGCGAGCATCTCGATTCCGGCTCGGAACGTGCGGAGGCGTTTCGACAGTTTCAGCATGACGGTGCCGAAGACTTGTACAGGTTTGCCCTGTTCGAAGCATTGCAGCAATATTTTCATGCGGCGGATTCGAACTGCGATCGCTGGCAGCAATGGCCACTCGATTACCAGTCTCCCGATTCGGGTCTAACCATCGAATGGGCCGAACGCAACGTTGCGGCAATCGAGTTTCATCAATACTTACAGTGGAATACCGATCGGCAGCTCGCCGAGGTCGATAATTATTGTCGCCGTAGCGGTATGAAACTCGGCATATACCGCGATCTCGCGATAGGCAACGAAAAGTCTGCCGCCCAATGCTGGGCCGAGCCAGAACTTTATGCTCCGGGGATGAGCATCGGTGCTCCGCCCGATGATTTCAGTTCGAGCGGTCAGAACTGGGGTTTGCCGCCCCTCAAACCGCCGGTCGTTAACGCGCAGTTCTACCAACAGTTTGTCAGAACGCTGCGCGCCAACATGCGCCACGCCGGCGCGCTTCGTATCGACCACATCATGGGCTTGATGCGCCTTTACTGGATGCCGCGCGATTGTTCCCCGGACCCGGGCAGCTACGTAGCCTACCCGCTACAGGACTTGCTTGGGATTACAGCGCTGGAAAGTCAGCGAAATCGCTGCCTGGTCGTGGGAGAAGACCTGGGCACGGTACCCGATGAGGTGCGCTATGCGCTGGAACCAAACAAGATCCTGTCATACCGGATTCTCTGTTTCGAAAAAAACTGGCACGAGGGCAGTTTCAAGGCGCCTGCCGAATACCCGCGTTGCGCGCTATGCGTCACCGGGTCGCACGACCTGCCAACCCTGAGTGCCTACTGGCAGGAACTGGATATCGATTTGCGCGCCCGGCTGAACCTTTACCCGTCGACCGAGTTTGAAAGTCAGCAGCGATTGCTTCGAGCACAGGATCGGCGCGAAATTCTGGCAGCTTTGATGCGCGAGGAACTCGTCCCTGCCGACGCCAGCGCAGACGCGGATAGCCCCGGTGCTTTCGGCAGCGATCATTTAATATCGATCCAGCGTTTTCTGGCGCGGTCGAATGCCGCGGTGATGATGGTGCAGCTCGAGGACCTGTTCGGGCAACAGCAACAGGTCAACCTCCCCGGCACCATCGACGAACACCCGAACTGGCGCTGCAAGTTGCCTGTAGTCCTGGAGGACTGGCCGACATACGTTGAGTTTGAAAGCATAGCGCGGGCGATCGATGGCGAACGACAGGTCTGAAACGATCACGTTCACAACCAATTCCAGACCTCCAACGTTTCTACCGAGAAAAAATTTACACCCCGAAAGCGGACACCCGGAAAGCCGCTATGATCGGCAATTTACGATCCGAAACGGACCTTCGATGACCGCCGGGATTAAACTCAAATCCCTGCTCTTTGAAAAGTTTAGTGCAGGCTTCCGCCACTATTGGATCGTAGGTATGACCGCTGCCGCGTTCAATTCCCTGTAATGCGACGTCTATGCCCAATGCTGGTCGGTAAGGTCCGTGGGATGTAATAGCCTCCACCACATCTGTAATCGAAATGATTGCGGTATAAACACAAAAGAGAGGTGATGACACCCACCAACCCGCAACAGGAATACATCTTCGAAAACGCCTGTCGCTTCATTTGTTGCTAGTGCTATATAGCATGTTCGGCTCAACCTGTGTATAGTGTTCGGTTCCGGCAATGCCGGGAATTTAAAGACCCATTCAGAGCAAATGGTCACGCTAAACCAATCTTGTTGTTAGGATTTTGGCTTTAGTTGAGAATAAACAGAAGAAGAATAAAAGTACCGTCCTAAAGAGGACAGGGAATACCGGGAGCTGGCTTTGGCAGATAACCATAAAGACGCCATAGCCATTCAAACACTAATTATAAGCAAATAACCATGTCAGATTACGAAACAGCGGCAAAGGACAGAGTACCCCTCATACAAAAGGCGGCTTTCGGGTCGGGTCACCTGGTGAACAATTTAATGCCAGGGGCTTTGGGAGTCTTTATGTTCTTCCTCCTGACCGCCTTTGGTATGGACCCCTTCTTGGCAGGATTACTCGGTGGTTTACCAAGATTAGTCGATGCCATATCCGACCCGGTTATGGGTTATATCTCGGACAACACGAACACTCGCTGGGGAAGACGCAGGCCGTATATTTTTATTGGCGCCATCCTGACAGGTCTGATGTTTATCCTGCTCTGGCAGATGGATGAGAATAATTCACAGGACTACAACTTCTGGTATTTCCTGATCATTTCCTGCATTTTTATCCTGGCCAACACGACCTTTTCGACACCGCTGATCGGACTGGGGTATGAAATGACCTCGGATTACAACGAGCGGACACGACTCATGGGACTGGCCAACATCGTAGGCCAGGGGGCCTGGATGGTCGTACCCTGGTTTTGGGTTTTAATCGCGGATGTAACCTTGTTTGAAACCCAGGCCGAAGGGGTTAGAACACTCGCCTTCATTGTTGGTGTCATTGCGATTGTCTTCGGCGTTTTACCGGCC
>JAAUYE010066768.1_pt1 | contig 23371 bp, 16 predicted proteins | sample 7278081 | NCBI WGS metagenome assembly JAAUYE01 (sample SAMN14350131, study PRJNA611818) | marine sediment metagenome | isolation source: surface marine sediment (0.6m) | place: French Polynesia: Moorea | collected 2018-08
GGCGTTTCGACGAAGAATACCTTTCGCTTCCGAGGGAGGTCGTGATCTCGACCTTGACCGGGCATCAGCGGTATTTTCCCGTTGCAGACGAGAGTGGCGCGCTGCTGCCGCTTTTCATCACCGTTGCTAACCTCGAGAGCAACGATCCCGAACAGGTCCGCGACGGCAACGAGCGCGTCATCAGGCCGCGTCTTGCCGATGCCGCGTTTTTCTGGGACAGCGACCGGCGCAGCACGCTCGAGAGTCGCCAGGACTCGCTGCGTGACGTCATCTATCAGCGCGGTCTTGGCAGCCTTGCCGACAAGAGCCGGCGGGTGGCGAAGGTGGCCGCCTGGCTCGCGTCGCGGCTCGCTGCCGATAAAGCGGACGTCAAGCGCGCTGCCGAGCTATCCAAGTGCGATCTGCTTACCGGCATGGTTGGCGAATTCCCGGAATTGCAGGGGATCATGGGGCGTTACTACGCGCTGTCCGACGGCGAGCCGGAAGCGATCGCCGACGCCATCGGAGAGCACTATCGACCGCGCTTCGCGGGCGACCAGCTTCCGGCAACGGACATCGGTCGCATCCTCGCAGTGGCCGACAAGCTCGACACGCTGGCCGGGGTTTTTTCGATAGGGAAGAAGCCGACCGGAAACCGCGACCCGTTCGGCCTGCGTCGTGCGGCGCTCGGCGCGATCCGGATTCTCATCGAGTGTGGTCTCGACGTCGATCTCAGAGCGCTCATCGCAAAAGCCGTCTCTCAACAGCCGGCGGGAAAGCTCGATAACGATACGATCGTCGACGAACTGCATCACTTTGTCAGCGATCGCCTGCGCCGATACTTCCTGGACCGCGACTCCGGCCTGGTGACGGAGACCTTCGAAGCCGTGATGGCGCGGCAGCCCGACTCGCTCGTGGATTTCGATCGACGCCTTGCCGCCGTGCAGACTTTCGCGCGCCTCGAACAGGCCGAAAGCCTCGCTGCCGCAAACAAGCGTATCGCGAACATCCTCCGTCAAGCCGGCGATCCGAAGGGCCTGACCGTCAGCAAAAAGCTGCTCGCGGACGACGCAGAACAGGCCCTCTACAACGCGCTCGACAATGCCCGGCAAAAGGTTGTGCCCCTGGTCGGCGACCGCCAGTATGCCGAGGCCCTGAATATCCTCGCAGACCTTCGGGACCCGGTCGACCGATTCTTCGATGACGTCATGGTCATGACCGAGGACGAGGCTGTGAGAGACAACCGTTTGGCGCTTTTAGGCGAACTTCGTGCCCTTTTCCTAGACGTTGCCGACATATCGCGGCTCTCCCTGGGCTAACGGTGGCCAGCGGGAAAGCAAACAGGGGCCTCGTTATCCTGGATCGGGACGGCGTGATCAACCGCGACTCTGCCGAGTTCGTGAAGACCCCGGCGGAATGGGTCCCGATACCCGGCAGCATCGAGGCAATAGCCTCGCTCGGTAAGGCCGGCTATACGGTAACGGTCGCGAGTAACCAGTCGGGGCTCGGTCGCGGGCTTTTCGATCGGCGCGCCCTTCGAGCCATGCATCGCAAGCTGCGCAGACTCGCGTCGGCGGCCGGCGGCCGTGTCGACCGCATCGTTGTTTGCCCGCACGGCCCTGACAACGGCTGCGCTTGCCGCAAACCGAGGCCCGGGCTGCTTCGTCGCCTGGGTCGCCACTATGGGGTGGACCTCGCTGATATCCCGGTGATCGGCGACTCGTTAAGGGACCTCGAAGCTGCGGCAAGCGTCGGGGCTCGACCCATCCTTGTCCGGACAGGAAACGGCCGCAAAACGGAGAAGACGTTGCACGACACGTTCGCAGATATCGAAATTTACGACGACCTTGCGGCGGCCGCCAGCACGCTGGTGAAGGAGTGATCGCGTGATTCGCTGGCTGCGTTCGCTCGTCCTGATCATCGTTGCCGGCTCGATGGCCATAGTCACGGCGACGACGATCCTTCTACTGTTCTGGGCACCGTCGAGCTGGGTTCAATTCGTGTTGGTCAGCTTTTGTCGTTTCGCACTTTGGGCGGGCGGTTTCTTTACGGGCATGAAGGTGGTCGTTGAGGGCCGGGAGAACATCCCCGACACGCCCTCTGTCATCATGATCAAGCACTCGACGATTCTCGAAACTTACGGTCATGTGGCGATGTTTCCGAGGACGGCCTGGGTTGTGAAACGTGAGTTGTTACAGGTGCCGTTCGTCGGCTGGGCGATCGGCCTGGTTCTGAATCCGATCGCCATTGACCGCGGAAAGGGTCGATCTGCTGTCAAGCAGGTGATTGAACAGGGCAAGCAGCGCCTGTCGGAAGGAACGTGGGTCACGATATTCCCGGAAGGCACCCGCGTGCATGCCGGTGAAACGCGAAAATACGGCGTCAGCGGTGCGGCGCTGGCACAGGAGGCTGGCGTTCCCATCGTGCCTGTTGCGCATAACGCCAGCGACTTCTGGCCGCGCAGGCGGTTCTTTTTTATGAGCCCCGGTACCGTCCGGTTCTGTATCGGGCCACCGATTGACGCATCGGCACAGTCGCCGAAGGAAACCAACCTGATCGTCCAGGCCTGGATAGAAGGCAAGATGGCCGAGATCAGCAGCGCCTACAAATAGCGGGCCTCCAATGGAGGCCGTGTAAGAACCCGAGCAATTGCGATATCCATTCGTAGGAGCGGCCTACGTGCACTTGGGGTATTCCAGCGCGATTAAGCGTTTGAAATTACTGAGGCTAAATCGCGGCTGGAAGCCGCTCCTACGGTGATCATGGGGGTTCTGCATGGTCTCCAATGAGGGCCCTGGCGATGTCCACGCCGTGGTTACCAAATCTTGACGCGCTCCTCGGGCGGCAGGTAGAGCGCCGCCGTTTCCGGCACGTCAAACGCCTCGTAGAACTCGGGCACGTTCCTTACTACGCCATTGACCCGGTACTTCGCCGGTGAATGCGGGTCGGTAGCGATCTGCATGCGCAGCGCTTCGTCTCGAGCCTTGCTCCGCCAGACCTGCGCGTAACCGAGAAACACTCGCTGCGTGCCGGTCAGGCCGTCGATGACCGGGGCCTCTTTCCCGCCCAGCGACATATGGTAGGCGAGCAGGCCGATGCTGATTCCGCCAAGATCCCCGATATTCTCGCCGAGCGTAAATTCGCCGTTTACAGCGAGATCATCGAAAGGCCGGAACGCCGAGTACTGATCGACGAGTTTCGCCGTACGCTTTTCGAATTCCGCGCGATCTTCGTCCGTCCACCAGTTACGCAGCACTCCATCGCCGTCGAAGGTGCTTCCCGAGTCGTCGAAACCGTGGCCGATTTCGTGGCCAATTACCGCACCGATGGCCCCGTAATTAACCGCTTCGTCTGCCGCCAGGTTGAAGAACGGGGGCTGCAGTATTGCCGCCGGAAACACGATTTCATTGAGCGCCGCGCTGTAGTAGGCATTTACTGTCTGCGGCGTCATGCCCCACTCGCTCCGGTCGACCGGCCCGCCCTGCCGGTCGAGCAGTCGCTGGTATTCGGCGAGCGCGGCACGCTCGAGATTGCCGTACAGATCATCGGGCTCGATAGTCAGCGCCGAATAATCGCGCCACTTATCCGGGTACCCGATTTTCGGCGTGAATTTCGACAGCTTGTCGAGCGCCTGCGCCTTCGTTTCGTCGGTCATCCAGTCCAGCTCTTTGATGCTCTTCTCGTAGGCATTAATCAGGTTGCCAACGAGCGTCAACATGCGCTCTTTCGCCTCGGGCGGAAAATGCCGCTTGACGTACACCTTGCCGACAATCTCGCCCAGGCTCGCGTTAACGGCGTTTACGCCACGACGCCACATCGGCCGCTGTTCCGGGGTCCCCCTCAAGGTCTTGCCATAGAACTCGAAATTCTGTTTGTCGAGCTCTTCCGTCAGCCGTCCGGCCCTGTTGCTCAGCGCGGACCACGACAGGTAGGTCTTCCACGTGTCGAGGTCGGTTGTGACTATGATTTCGTCGAGCGCGCGCATGTAATCACGCATCATGACAACCAGGCCGTCGAGTTCCGTCAGGCCGACCTCTGCGAGATAACCGTCCCAGTTGAATTTCGGCATCAGCTCATCAAGCTCGCCGAGCGGGATCTTCTTGTACAGAGCGACGAAATCGCGGGTATCTTCTTTCTTCATCTGCTCTGTAGCGAGCCGGGTCTCGAGGGCCATGATCGTTTGCGCAGCCTCGGCGCCGCCGCTCAGCCCGGCAAGGCCGTACATCTTCTCGATATGCTGAATGTACTGCTCGCGAATCGTGGCCGTCTTCTCGTCTTTCAGCAGGTAGTACTCGCGATCCGGCAGGCCGAGCCCGCTTTGCACCGCGTATACCATGTAGGTTTTCGGGTTCTTGAAGTCCGCGTATTGGCCGAGCGTGAACGGCGCATCGAGGCCGCGCTTGACGGCGTCTGCAAAATAGACGGCGAGGTCCGCATGATCGTCGATGCCGTTTATCCGGTCGAGCTCCGCTTGCAGGGGCTCGACACCGCGGGCATTGCGCGTGCCCCAGTCCAGGTAGGACCGGTACAGGTCTCCGACCTTTTGTTCATCCGTGCCGGCGGCAAAATCGCCGCTCGCCGATTCCTCGACGATTGCCCTGACGTTCGCCTGCGACTCATCGACCAGAACGGAGAACCCTCCGAAGGTCGAACGATCCGCCGGTATCTCCGTTTCCTGCAACCAGATGCCGTTCACATAGGTAAAAAAGTCGTCTCCGGGATTCACGCTCTTATCCATGTACTGCACATCGATGCCGGAGATCAGGGGCGCCTCGGCTGGATCAACCGCCGCTGCGTCGTCCGTTCGGCCACACCCGGCGACCACCAGTAGCGCCGCCGCGCCCATGACTAGTTTTTTCATCTTTGCTTCCCTTACGATCTATCCATCTTCCAGCCGGTTGGCAAGAAGCTTTAATTCCTCTGCCTGTGCCTTGTCGACCGAGAATATCTTGTCGATCCTGCAGCCACGTATCGTGTCAACGCCGGCCCGCAGGGCATTCCTGTCGCGCCGAACGTCCGCTGGAAACCTGTCTTTGTAAAGCTCGTGGCAGCGGTACAGGAACTTGACGAGGTAGCGGTCTTCCCGTGCCTGCAACAGCGCGTACTCGTCCGTCAGTGCCTGCGTGCTGAACTGGTCCTGAAAGCGCGCAGTGTCCAGCGACTCGAGCTCCGCAACCGCGATAAAATCGGAAAAGACGTCGTTTTCGGTCGAATCCGGCTGCGCGGCGCAGCCGGAAAACAGGGCGGCCACGAACACCGCCGTAATTCGCATTGTCATTTTTCGCATGCTCGCTTTGGACATACAGCCTCCTCGAAAGTTTGGCGCTATTTGCGCACGCCCTGAACCTGCCGCTCCTCCTGGTAGAGCCGCTCGACGAAACGAGCGACATTCACGAAGTTAGCCTCCCAGGACTCGACTTCCTTCTGCATGCCGGCCGGCGCCCGGTGCCGCTCTATCCGGACGTCGTCCGCCCTGCCCCCGCCGTAGCCCGCCGGCATCAGCCAGAGGCCCGTCATGGCTGCGAACGCAAAGTCCGTGTAGTTCGGCTCCCCCGCGCCGAGTAACGATGCGCGGCCGTCTTCCAGCCATCCATCTATCTCCGCCAGCAGCGCTTCGATTCGCGATACGGCGCGTGAGTGATTCTCGTCGTTTATTCGAAACGATTTTCGAATCAGGAACCGCAGGACCGGGAACAGCGGCCTGAGCAGCAGACGCTGCCAGAACGGCGTTGCCGGGCTATTCGCGCCCCAGGCATGCAGCGTGAGTTCACGATCATCAAGTAAGTGGTAGTACACCCAGACCTGGAGGTTGACGCCGTATCGATCCAGCCGGGACTCGAGCTCGACGCGCTCCCGGGTCGGCTCCAGGAACGCCGCGACCTCCGGGTCATCGGCTACGTAACGGCCCCACAGGTAACGAAGTATCTCTGCCGAGTTGCCGATGCTCGACTGGACGCCGCCGGTTCGCATCCTGAGCTGCGGCACCGTCCGCCCCCTGAAGAATGCGCCGAGCGTGCCGGCGGAAACCTGCTCGGTGTAGTCGATCCCGAGCCGGTCCATGCTCCAACGTACCTTTTCCACGAAGTGGCTGGCGGAGATCGTCGCCAGGATCACGTCCGGCTTTTTCTCGGGTACGGCGAACCCGCTAAGCACGACGATCCAGCGCCACAACAGCAGCATCAGCACCAGGAGGATTGCCGCCGGCACGGACAGCCCGAACCATGCAACGAGAATTGGCGCAAGCGTCAGAAAAGCCGCGTGCGCTAGCAGGCGTCTCTCGATCATATGTCGAGGTTTTCGACCGTTAATGCATTTTTCTCGATGAAGTCGCGCCGCGGCTCTACCTGGTCACCCATCAAGGTGGTGAAGATCTCGTCTGCCTTTACCGCGTCTTCTATTTTTACCTGCAGCAGGCGGCGGGTTTCCGGGTTCACCGTCGTGTCCCAGAGTTGCTCGGGGTTCATCTCCCCGAGGCCTTTGTAGCGCTGAATCGACTGCCCGCGTCGAGCTTCGTTCATCAGCCATTCGACAGCGTCGGCAAACGATTCCACGGGTGCCTCGCGCTCGCCACGACGCACCTTCGCACCGTCGGACAACAGGTCATCGAGCTTTTCGGACAGCGTCGTAATGTGCCTGTATTCGCTGGTGCCGAAAAACTCGCGCGGCAGGTAACGCGTTGTGCCGAGGCCATGCAACACCTTGGTAATGGCGATGCGAACGCCCTCACCGTCTTCGTCGCCCCTGTCGAGCGTGGCTACATAGCTTCCGGCGTCTCCGTTGGTCGCACGATCGCCAGCGTGTTTTGGAAGTACGTCGCTGAGTTTCTGTGCCCAGGACTCGAGCGCGTCGAGATCGTCGGCCACTTCCGGCGTAACCGGTGGAACGACGCTCAGCGCACGCAAGACGACTTCTTCATAGCGATTCGACAGGCGCGCGAAAATACTTTCCACGGCAATGTATTCGCGCGCGAGCGCTTCGAGCCCCACGCCACTCAGCGGCGGCGCTTCGCTGTTGACATACAGAGCCGCGCCGTCCATCGCCGCGTTGAGCAGATAGCTGTTGAGCTCGGCGTCGTCTTTGACATACACCTCCTGTTTGCCCCGTTTGATCTTGTAGAGCGGCGGCTGCGCAATGTAGCCGTGGCCGCGCTCGATCAGCTCGTGCATCTGCCGATAGAAAAAAGTGAGCAGCAGCGTTCGTATATGGGATCCGTCGACGTCGGCATCCGTCATGATAATGACGCGGTGGTACCGCAGCTTGTCCGGGTCGAAATCATCCCGGCCGATACCACAGCCGAGCGCGGTGATCAGTGTTCCCACCTCTGCCGACGACAGCATCTTGTCGAAACGCGCTTTCTCGACATTCAGGATTTTTCCCTTCAGCGGGAGGATTGCCTGCGTTCGCCGGTCACGGCCCTGCTTTGCGGAGCCCCCGGCCGAATCACCCTCGACCAGGAACAGCTCGGACAGCGCGGGATCTTTTTCCTGGCAGTCGGCCAGTTTTCCGGGAAGCCCGGCGATGTCGAGCGCGCCTTTGCGGCGCGTCATCTCGCGCGCTTTTCTGGCGGCCTCTCTTGCCCGCGACGCATCGATAATCTTTGATGCGATAGCCTTGGCGTCCTGCGGGTGTTCGAGCAGGTACTCCTCGAGCTTGGCCGCCATTGCCTGCTCGACGATGCCTTTAATTTCAGATGAAACTAATTTATCTTTGGTTTGCGAGGAAAACTTGGGGTCCGGCACCTTCACCGAGAGCACCGCCGTCAGGCCCTCCCGGGCGTCGTCACCGCTTGGCGTGAATTTCTCCTTGCGCGTGCTCGGCATCGCCTCGATATACGCATTCAGGGTGCGCGTCAGCGCGCTCCGGAAGCCGGCAAGATGCGTGCCGCCGTCTCGCTGCGGAATGTTGTTGGTGTAGCAGAACATGTTTTCCTGGTAACCATCGTTCCACTGCAGCGCGGCCTCGACCGAAACGTCGTCCTTCATCGCCGTGAAATGGAAGGCCGTCGGGTGCACCGGGGTCTTGTTCCGGTTCAGGTGCTCCACGAAGGCGTGGATCCCGCCCTGGTAGTGAAAAACGTCTTCCCGCTCCTCCCGCTCATCGACCAGGTGGATGCGAACGCCGGAGTTCAGGAACGACAGCTCCCGAAGGCGCCTTGCCAGGATGTCGTAATGGAACTCGATATTCGTAAAGGTTTCCCCGCTGGGTCGAAAGCGGAGCGTCGTGCCGGTCCGGTCGGATGGGCCCATTTCGGTAAGCGGCGACGACGGCTCGCCGTGGACATACTCCTGCTGGTAGAGCTTTTCATCCCGGTGAATCGTCAGGACCAGGTGCTCGGACAGGGCATTGACAACCGAGACACCGACACCGTGGAGTCCGCCGCTGACCTTGTAAGAGTTGTCGTCGAACTTCCCGCCGGCATGCAGCACCGTCATTATGACCTCTGCCGCCGAGCGTCCCTCCTCCGGGTGCATGTCCACGGGAATGCCGCGGCCGTCGTCGCTGACCGTGACCGATTCATCGGCATGAATCGTCACCGTGATCGTGCTGCAAAAACCGGCAAGCGCCTCGTCGATGGAGTTGTCGACGACTTCAAAAACCATGTGATGGAGACCAGTGCCGTCATCGGTATCTCCGATGTACATTCCCGGCCTTTTCCGAACGGCCTCAAGGCCCTTTAAGACCTTGATATTACTGGAAGTATAGCTGGTGTCGTCGGTCATTCTGTATCCTCTGGGCGTAACCGGCGTATTGTATCAAAACAGGACACCGAAAGTACCCTCAAAGCGTTCTTTTTTAAGGTGTTTTCCGTGCTGCTTTCCGGCTTCAGGCAGGAATCCGATCGGGCGCGTTTATTACCGTCAATTTGCCGTGTTCCACGTGGAACACGGCGGCGCCGGGCGGGGTGCTGAGGTCTCCCGGCTCGAGACTGGTCGCGACAACCTGGCAGCCGAGCGCCGAAACCGCGCCCATCAGGCGCTCGAGGGACCTTGCATCGAGTTCCGCGGCCGGATCATCCAGCAGCAGCAAGAGTGGCCGCTGCAACGCTTGCTGTGCCGTCTCGGTGGCCGCCAGTATCATCGCGCTCGCCAACAGCTTTTGCTGCCCGCGCGATACCAGCCTCCTGGCCTGCCGCTCATCGTAGCTGATCCTGATGTCCGCCCTGTGGGGTCCGTGCTGTGTCGCGCCCAGCTGCTGGTCTCGCTGCAGCCCCTCCTCCAGCGCCTCGCCAAGGCTTTTCTCCTTGTTCCAACCCCGCTGGTAGTCGAAACGAAGCTCCGTGCCCAGTAGCTTTTGTCCGAAGCTGTCCAGCCTTCCCGTCGCGACGTCGAGCGCTCGCCTGCGGGACTCGTCGAGCGCCTCACCGAGCAGCTCGAACTCGGTGTTCCAGCTCCGGATTGTCCGGGGGTTCGCGCTTGCCTTGAGCGCCGCGTTGCGCTGCTTCAGTGCCCGCCTGAACCTGCGCCAGGCCAGCAGGTGCTCCTGTTCCACGTGAAACGCCACCCAGTCGAGGAATCGCCGACGGAGCTCCGGCCCGCCGGACACCAGGTTGTGGACGTCCGGATCGATAACCTGCAGCGGCAGGGCCTCCGCCAGAGCTGCCGCGCCCCCCTCGCTGTCACCATCAACGCGAACCTCGAGACCGTTGCGGCTGTTGCGGGCCCCGACGGTACGCATCCGGGAGTGGCTGTATACCTCGCCAAAGACGAGCAGCTCATCCTTGCCGTGGTTGATCAGGTCTGGCGTTGAGGCGCCGCGGAAAGACTTGCCGCGGCCCAGATAGGCCATTGCCTCCAGCAGGCTGGTCTTGCCAGAGGCGTTGGCGCCGTAAATATGGTTGAACTCCGCCGATAGCGTCAGTTCGGCGCTTTCGAGACAGCGGAAGTTCGTGGCCCGAAAAAACCGTAACATCAACCTGTATTAATCACGAGGACAGCGAGTTACAGCCGCATCGGCATGACTACGAACGTGCTGTCCTCATTTCCCGGCTGGCGAATAAGGCAGCTCGAGTTACTGTCCTGGACGGACAGCGTCACGGAATCTCCTTCCACTGCCCCCAGCGCGTCGAGCAGGTAATTGACGTTAAAGCCTATTTCTATATCTTCGCCGCTGTACTCGACCTCCAGCTCTTCCTCTGCTTCCTCCTGCTCCGGGTTGTGCGCTTGCAGAACGACGCCGCTGTCGCGTATGACCAGCCGGATTCCCCGGTATTTCTCGTTCGACAGGATGGCCGTCCGCTGAAGCGCCCCCTTGAACTCTTCCCTGTCGGCTTTCAGCTCGTTCGGCGATTCCTTTGGAATTACGCGCTCATACTCCGGGAAGCGGCCGTCGATGAGCTTCGACGTAAAACGAATGCCGTCCAGCTGAATCCGAATATGGTTGGAGCCCAGCTCGATATTCAGGTCCCCGTCGCCGCTCATGAGCCGTTGAAGCTCGAGGACACCCTTCCTCGGCACGATCACCTGCTGATCCTCGAACCCGGTCGAGAGCTCTGTCTGGCTCAGCGCCAGCCGGTGACCGTCGGTCGCGACTGCCCGCAGATGGTTGCCGCTCGTCTCGAGCAGCATGCCGTTCAGGTAGTACCGAACATCCTGCTGGGCCATCGAAAAATGCGTTTTCTCTATCAGCCTGCCGAGCGACCCCTGCGATACCTGGATCGTCTGCCCTGCCTTGATATCCTCTACGACCGGGAACTCCGCCGCCGGCAGCGTCGCCAGGTTGAAGCGACTCCTTCCGGCCCGGACGCTCAGCTTCTCTCCGCTCAGGCTGACGCTCATCGTCGAACCCTCGGGGACGGCCCGACAGATATCCAGGAATTTCCGGCCGGATACGGTAATCTCGCCACCCGACTGGGTATCAACCTCTGTGCTTGCTACCAGCTCGACCTCGAGATCCGTCGCCGTCACGGAAAGCTGGCCCTCCCTGGCAATGATGAGCACATTGGATAAGATGGGCATCGTCTGCCGTCGTTCGACCACCCCTATAACAGCTTGCAGTGGTTTCAACAGCGCTTCCCGAGCCGCGGTAAACTTCATAGGTTCCACCTGTTAATAAATACTGGAAATTTATAAATTATTTTTATTATTAAGGATCAAACAGCCTGTGTATAATTTTAAAAGACCCTTATAATTCAATGGGTTATACTAAATACAGCTGACCAAAACATCGTGTATCCGCGTCCTGTTAGCTGTGTATAGACTGTGGATAAACTTCGCCGAACAATTTTTCCACCATTTATCCACATCATCCTGTCAGTGTTCTCAACAAATTCAGATAATCGTCATCAATGCGCTTGTCCATCTCGCGCAGCGTTTCGATGCGCCGACAGCCGTGGAGGACCGTCGTATGGTCCCGTCCGCCGAAGGCGTCGCCAATCTCGGGCAGGCTGTGATTGGTCAATTCTTTTGCAAGCGCCATTCCGAACTGTCGCGGCCTGGCAATCGATCGACTGCGTTTCTTTGATAACAAATCGCCGACGCGAATCTTAAAGTAGTCTGCGACAGTTTTCTGAATGTTTTCGATCGAGACGAGGCGATCCTGAACGGCAAGAAGATCTCGCAGCGCCTCCTTGGCAAACTCCAGGTCGATCGCCCGGCCCGTGAATCGATAGTTGGCGATAACCCGACGCAGCGCACCCTCGAGTTCCCGCACGTTGGATCGAATACGCTTGGCTATGAAAAAGGCGACTTCCTCCGGAAGCGCAACATCTTCAGCCGCTGCCTTGCTCATGAGAATTGCCACCGATGTCTCGAGTTCCGGCGGCTCGATGGCGACGGTCAGCCCCCAGCCAAACCGGGATTTCAGCCGTTCCTCGAGCCCGGCAACTTCCTTGGGGTATCGATCACAGGTCAGGATAATCTGCCGCTGACCTTCGAGCAGCGCATTGAAGGTATGGAAGAACTCCTCCTGGGAGCGCTCCTTACCGGCAAAAAACTGAATATCATCAATAAGTAAGGCATCAAGGGATCGATAAGAACGTTTGAACTCCGAAATCGTGTTGTGCTGTAAGCCCCGGACCATGTCGCCGACAAACCGCTCGGAATGTACGTAACTCACGCGCACATTCGGATTGTTCGCAACCATGGCGTTGCCGATAGCATGCATCAGGTGTGTCTTGCCGAGGCCGACGCCGCCATAAATGAATAGTGGGTTATACGACTTGCCGGGGTTCTCACCGACCTGGCTGGCGGCCGCCCTGGCCAGCTGATTGCTCTTCCCTTCGACGAAGTTCTTGAACGTAAAGTTGGTGTTTAGCCGGGAAACGACGGGTGCCGACGTCGCCGCTCTTACCGTCGCGGCGCCCGCTTTCGTCGCCGCGCCCGGCCGGGCCGGCGCCCCCCGGGATCCCACTTCGAGCAATACCTCGACAGTCTCGCCGCCGTCGCCAACCAGCTCGAGGATGCGGTCCATGTAATGCTGCCGCAGCCAGTCCACGACGAAACGATTGGGCGCAAGCAGGCGAAGTGCGTGATCGTCATCCACCGCCTGGAGCGGCCGAATCCAGGTATTGAATTGCTGCTCCGGTAGCTCTACCTGCAGGACGCGTAGGCACTGATTCCAAAGCGTCGATTCAGCAGACAAACCATTCCCCGGCGGGCGGCCCCGGGCCGCATAAGATGAACAAAGAAAGCGAACGATCGAGCAGTCTAACGCGTAACAGCAGATGCCGCCAGATGCGGTTATCCACAGGTTGCCAAGGCCCTGAATCGGCTTGCGAGACGGGCTCTGTTGACACTGTCTGGCCATCTGCGTACCCTTGCCGCCCTCCAAAAAGTACGGCCCGACGCAGGCCGACTTAATGACCAGGTAAAACGCCATGAAACGGACATATCAGCCCAGCAAGATTAAGCGAGCACGGACCCACGGTTTTCGTGCCCGCATGGCAACCAAAGCCGGGCGCGCCGTGTTGAAGCGCCGCCGCGCAAAAGGGCGTGCGCGATTGGCGCCGTAAGCCAATCAACGTCGGACGCGACGAAGAGCCCCCTCCAGGATTGACGTGCCGTCCAGGCAACCGGTTTGGGAAAGACAGCCGGCTCCTCGACGCGGCTGCATATGGCCGCGTATTTAAAAAAGCGACGCGCAGCAGGGACGAATTATTTACAGTGCTGAGCAGGCGGAACGAAACCGGCGTTGCGAGACTCGGTCTGGCAATCTCCAAGAAAAACTGTCGTCGGGCGACGGCACGGAATCGTATCAAGCGGGTTGTCAGGGAGTCGTTTCGGGGACAGCAGGAATCGCTGAAGGATTTGGACGTAGTGGTGATCAATCAACCTGCGGCAGCTACCGCCAGCAACCAGCGTCTGTTTGCGAGCCTCGACCGGCATTGGCGCCGATGCCAGCAAGCGAACCGTATACGGCAGGACAGTTAATCGATGGATAACCAACGGCTGCTGATCTGGGCCTTCTTCGGCCTGATGGTGTGGATGACCTACCAGACCTGGGTTCAGGACTACGGGCCAAAACCGGCGCCGGTCGTCGCCGACCAGGCGGCGGAGCCCGGCACACCGGCCCCGACGGCACCAGGGCCGCTCGATGACGACCTGCCTGAAATCAGCGACTCCGCCGCGCCATCCTCGCTGTCACCGACTGCCGGGACGGCTCCGGTGCCTGAGACAGCGCCATCGGCGCCCAGCATCCGCGTAACGACCGACGTCTTCGTGCTGGAAATCAGCACCACGGGCGGCACGCTGCAGAAGGCGGTCCTGCTGAAGTACCCGGTTGCCAAAGACCGGCCCGACACCCTGGTCGAGCTGCTTGATACCCGTCCCGAGACCCTCGGGCTCATAGAGTCTGGCGTCCGCGCGACGGGGGGCGGCGCGGAAGCCACGCACCTGACGCCGCTCAGCGGTGAACAAGCTTCGTACGAGCTGGGCGATGCGGACGGGCTGACGGTGCCGCTCCGCTGGGCCGACGAGAGCGGCGTCGTCATAGAAAAGCGCTATCACTTCCGGCGGGGCAGTTACGAGATCGGCCTGGAGCAGGAGGTCCGTAATGGCAGCGACGCGCCCTGGCGCGGCGCACAGTACGTGCGCATCAAGCGTCACTTCGGGGAACAGGAGCGCTCGATGTTCGACGTCGACTCGTACTCCTTCGTGGGCCCGATCATTTACAACGGCGAGAAATCCGAGAAACTGGCTCGTGACGACCTGATCGAGGACGGCAAGTACGAGTATTACTCGGCGCAGGGCTGGTTCGGCTCTATCCAGCATCACTTCCTCAGCGCAGCGGTGCCCGAGGCGGGAAAAGAACACAAGTACGAAGTCGCGGTTGTCGGCGACAACTCGATCGCCAGCGGGATCGGAAGAAATGTCGAAACGGTTGCTCCGGGTTCCAGCAAGACGTTTAAGACCACGCTGTTCGTTGGCCCGAAGCTGCAATCCCAGCTCGAACAGATCGACAGCAGCCTGAAGCTCACGGTTGACTACGGCTGGTTGACCATCATCTCGCAGCCGCTGTTCTGGTTGCTCAGCAAGGTTTTCGCATACGTTGGCAACTGGGGGGTCGCCATCATCGTCGTGACGCTCCTGATCAAGCTGGCGTTCTACAAGCTGACAGAATCAAGCGGACGCTCGATGGCCAAGATGCGAAACCTGCAGCCGCGCATGAAGGCCCTGCAGGATCGCTACAAGGACGATCGCCAGGCGTTGAGCCAGGCCATGATGGACCTTTACAAGCGGGAGAAGGTCAACCCGGCAGCCGGCTGTCTGCCGATATTGATTCAGATGCCGTTCTTCCTGGCGTTCTACTGGGTGTTGCTCGAAAGCGTTGAAATGCGGCAGGCGCCGTTTGCTCTGTGGATCACCGATCTCTCGACGCGCGACCCGTATTTCATTCTGCCATTGATCATGGGCGTCGCAATGTTCCTGCAGCAGAAGCTCAACCCGGCGCCGGCGGACCCGGTTCAGGCCAAGGTGATGCAGATCATGCCGGTCATGTTCACCGGCTTCTTCGCGTTCTTCCCGTCGGGGCTGGTGCTCTACTGGGTAACCAACACCGTGCTGTCCATTGCACAGCAGTGGAAGATCAATCGGGTTGTAGAGGCCGAGGCGAAAGCGCCGAAAGGCAGCAAGAAGAACAAGAAAGACGCGCAGTAGCTTTGCCGCAGGTCGGTCTAGACGAGTTTCGATCGCACCTTCACTTCACTGTGCAGCGTCCGGTGTACCGGGCAGCGGTCGGCGATCTCGAGCATCCGCTTGCGCTGCGCCTCGGTCAGGTTTCCCTCGAGCGAGATTGATCGACGAAACTCATCGATCCTGCCTTCCGCGGTCTCGCAATCGACGCAGTCTTTCGCGTGCACCTTGTCGTGTTCGACACGCACCGTGGCTGATTCCAGGTCGAGACTCTTGTGGTCGGCATACATGCGCAATGTCATCGAGGTACACGTTGCCAGCGCGGCCGACAGCAGGTCGTAGGGCGTCGGGCCGAGGTCCGTTCCGCCAACGGACCGCGGTTCGTCAGCGATCAGCCGGTGCCGCCCGAGGGTGACGTCGCTGCGGAAACCGCCGACGGCCGTTCTCGAGACAACCTCACCATGATCCGCTTCGAGCGCGCCGCGCGTCTCCACTTCCGGCAGGTAACGCGACGCCCAGGCCGCAAGGACGTGACCCGCATAGCGGGAGTCCGCCTCGTGGCTCAACAAATGATCGGCGTTATCAAGACTGACGAAGCTCTTCGGATGCTTCGCGGCAACGAAGAGCGCCGAAGCGTTGTCGATTTCGACTATGTCGTCGAGCGGCGCATGCATGATCAGAAGGGCCTTGCGCAGCGCACCGACAGATGATCGAAGATCATGACTTTCTAGATCGTCGAGAAACTGCCGCCTCATCAGGAACGGCCTTCCGCCGAGGTTCACCGTCGCTTCTCCCTTTTCGCGCAGCGTCTCCTCGGAGCCTGCGAACATCCTCGCGACATGTGCCGGCTCCGACGGCGACCCGATCGTCGCGACCGCCACGGCCGACTCGATCTCTGCCGCCGCCTGCAAGACGGCCGTGCCGCCGAGCGAGTGGCCGATCAATATGGACGGCGACCGGTGCTCCCGGCCGAGATAGTCGACCGCCGCAAGCAGGTCCGCCACGTTGGACGAGAAATTCGTGTCGGCGAACTCACCCTCGCTTTGGCCAAGCCCCGTGAAGTCGAATCGCAGCACGGCGATGCCGGCATCGTTAAGGGCGCGCGCGATGTTGCTGGCCGCCTTGAGGTTCTTCGAGCACGTGAAGCAGTGCGCGAACAAGGCGAAGGCGACGGGTGCATCTGCGGGCAGGTCGAGGATTCCTGACAGGGCATGACCATTACGGTTTTCAAAGACGACTCTCTGGTTCGGCATGACGAGGCAACCTGTGTTTTCATTGTGGTATGAGCTTGAGCGCGGACACAATTGTAGCTTCGGCGACGCCGCCCGGAACAGGCGGTATCGGCATCGTCAGGATATCCGGCGACAAGGCGGAAGCTATTGCGCGCGCGATGCTCGGCAGTTTACCCGAGCCGCGCACGGCGACGTATCGAACGTTCGCCGATGCGAAAGGGCAGAAGATCGATGCCGGGCTCGCCCTGTATTTTCCCGGACCGGCATCATTTACGGGCGAGTCAGTTCTGGAGCTGCACGGTCACGGGGGCCCGCTCGTCGTTTCGATGCTCGTCGATGCGGCGGTCGAGCTCGGTGCGCGACAGGCGATGCCCGGGGAGTTTTCAGAGCGGGCCTTCCACAATGACAAGCTCGACCTCGTGCAGGCGGAGGCAATCGCAGACCTCATCGGCAGCGGTACAGCGCAGGCGGCGCGTGCTGCGCTGCGCTCTCTGTCGGGCGCGTTCTCCCGCGCAGTCAATACGCTCGCCGACCAGCTGTTGCGATTGCGGATGCATGTCGAGGCGGCCATCGACTTCCCGGAGGAGGAGATCGACTTCCTGTCGGACGACCGCCTTAAACAACGTCTTGCCGAATGTGCAGCGAGCTTCGAGAGGCTGGTCGAAGAGACGCGGCAGGGCCGCGTGCTGCGCGACGGCTACCAGGTCGTTATTGTCGGCAAGCCCAATGCCGGAAAGTCGAGCCTTATGAATCTGCTCAGCGGGCAGGATGCAGCGATCGTTACCGAGATAGCCGGCACAACGCGCGATATCCTGAGAGAGCGGATCGACATAGACGGGCTTGCCGTCGAGCTAATCGATACGGCCGGCATACGCGACAACCCCGATCGTGTGGAAGAAGAGGGTATCCGGCGCGCGCGCCGCGCGCTGCGGGGCGCCGATGCGGTGCTCTGGATCCAGGACGCAACCGATGCGAGCGGGGGGACTATTGACGAAGAGCTGCCAGACGGCGTGCCCGTTACCGTCGTGCGAAACAAGATAGACCTCGTCGACGAAGCGGCGGCCGCGGCTCCGGGGAACACGGTGAACCTGTCGGCCAGGACGGGCGCCGGTGTCGACGTGCTGCGCGACACGATCAAGACGCTCGCCGGCTACACGGACCGGGGCGAGGGCGCGTTCACGGCGCGCCGCCGTCATCTCGAAGCGCTCGCACGCGCGAAGGCGCACTTCGATTCCGGGCGCGAAGCGCTGCGGAACGCGCGAGCCGGCGAGCTGCTGGCCGAAGAGCTCCGCCTTAGCCAGCAGGCGCTGGGCGAGGTCACCGGTGCCGTCTCGAGCGACGAGCTGCTCGGAAAAATATTCTCGGAATTCTGCATCGGCAAGTAGCGGCGAGCGGCTGAATCAGGTGATCATCAGGCGAACATCACCCCGCCGTCAGGCGCTGGACTCTATGCTGGCGCAGACTGATCTCCTCGTACTGCAGGGAGAGACAGACATGATCCAGCGATCAGGAAAAGTCACGGTTAGCATGCTGTGTGCGCTACTTCTGTTAAATACGGCATGCACGACCACCAGGGCAATAGACGTCGACGAGAGGTCCACCTACGCACAGCACATCGAGCCCGGAGACCGGGTTCGCCTGCTGTACCTCGATGAGCAGGTCAGGGAAATCCGGGTCGTCGAGGTCAACGACCGGGAAATTATCGGGAAGCTCGAAACAGGCGGCGTCGTGATCGCCGACTGGCGCGACATCTACGCGGCCGAGCGGGTCGAGATATCGCCGGTCAGGACAGCGGGCGCAGCCGTGGGGATTGTCGTTGCCGTACCGGTCCTGGCGCTGATGGCCCTGATGTCGGGCTGTGCAACGACGTATTGCTGAACAAAGCTTCGCGGCGGCACGCCGCCCGGCAGCTTATGGCCGGAAACGCGGCTCGTCGATTGACATCTCGGTGACCGGTCCGAGTTCCGCGACGGCCTCGCGTATCGACGCCGCATCGCCAATCAGGACAAAGCTGACGTTTTCGGCCGCCGGATAGACCTCGTCGATCGCCGCTGCTATCGATTCGGCGCTGACTGCCTCGAGCATCGCACCATAGTCATCGATATACGATGCATCGAGACCATACTGCTCCAGTACTGCGAACTGCCGGGCGCGCTGCGCGGCCGTTTCGAGGCGCGGTGGAAACTGGCCCATGATGTAGTTGCGGGCAGACCACGCCGCGGCATCGTCAATGCCTGATTTCTTCAGGCGGCCGAGAACGTCGAGCGCCATTTCTATCACCTCGATCGTCCTGGCGGTTTCCGTGAACGAGCTGATTACGACCGCGCCGGGCCTGGAGTGCCGCTGCAGCAGCGAACGAGCGCCATAGGTCAGCCCCGCCTTGACCCGCAGCTCGTTGTTCAGCATCGACGTGAAGCGGCCGCCGAATACCGTGTTGGCAAGATCCAGCGACACCCGGTTGGCGTAATCGATAGCAACGCCAATGTTGCCGATCCAGAAATACGTCTGCGTGGCGCCCGGCTTGTCGATCAGCAGTACCCGCCGCCCGGAAATCTTACTCGCCGCCCACACCTCGGGAAGCTCGGCACCGGCGGCGCGCCATTCGCCGAATGCGTCGGCAAGGCGCGCCTTCATCGCCTCCATATTGAAGTCGCCCACAACCGATACGATCAGCCGGTCGCCTCCGAAGAAGTCGCCGTAGTAGCTGAGCAGCTGCTCATGAGAGATGGCGGCGAGCGTTTCTTCGCTGCCGGATACGGGGTTGCCATACGGGTGTGCGCCAAACAGAAACGCGTTGCCGTAGCCGGGCAGCAGTTCACCGGGATTACCGCCTTTTGCCGCCTTGATCAGGTTGATCGAGCGAGCCTGGAGCTTGATCATTTCCTCTTCGTCGAGCGTCGGGCGCTGCAGCATGTCGGCGACGAGCTCGATCATCAGCTCGGCATCCCGCGCCATGAAGTCCGCCGAGATTCGCAAGGCCTCGACTTCGGCAGATGCACGGAGCCTGCCGCCGACGGACTCGAAAGCGTTCGCGAAAGCCGCGGCATCGCGCCGACCCGCACCGTGTTGAATGAGTTCGGCGAGCAAGCTCGCCATGCCGTTGAGGCCGTCCGGGTCCGTGACGGCGCCACCGTGAACGACTGCCTCGAGGCCAACGAGGGGAACGTCGTGCTGCTCGCTAAGGACCAGTACGGTGCCGTTGTCGAGCACAACCCGCTCGTGCGGCGGAAGCGTTACTTCGAACGCACTGACGCCGGACGCGAGCATTAGCAGCGAGAGAGCGAGGCTTGCCGTGCGCCAGAGAGTCATTGCCCGGCCTCCGGGGCCAGCGCTTCGTCGCGCGAACTCAAAACGCCGATCGTCATGTTTCCGCGCCGGAACACTGTCGACGCGACCGCCTGCAGCTGTTCGGCCGTCGCGGCACTGATTTCTTCGGGCGCCGAGAACAGGTTCTCGTAGTTGCCGGTGAATACCGCGTATCGGCCAAGCGCCGCCGCCTTGCCCTCGATCGTCGCGAGCGAGCGCCAGAAGTCGGCGAGCACGATGCTTTTTGCTTTCTGCAACTCGGCGCCAGTTACGCCGTCGGTGGCCACGCGGCTGAGCTCTTCCAGGACGCGTGCCTCGACGAGAGCAACGTCAGCCCCGGGCGGCAGCGTCAGGTAAAAATAGACGAGGCCGGGATCGAAGCCCTCCATTTGAAAAGCGCCGACGGACAGCGCGATTTGTTCTTCCTCCACGAGCAGGCGATGCAGGCGGGACGAGTTGCCGCCCGCCAGGATGTCCAGTAACAAGCCCATATGCCGCGTTTCCGGGTCGACCGCGCGGCCGGCGTGAAACGCGAGATGCAAGAGCGGCACCTGTGCCTCTGCTTCGACAAGAATGCGCCGCTCGCCGATCTGTGGAGGCTCTGCGGTGCGCACGGGCGGAGGCGCCGGCTGGGCGGGAATCGGTGCGAAGTAGCGCTCTGCAAGAAGGAAGATTTCTTCGGGCGACACGGCGCCCGATACAACCAGGGTGCAGTTGTTCGGCGCATAGTAGGTCTTGAAATAGGACTCGAGGTCACGCTGCGTCCAGCCTTCGATGTCGGAGGGCCAGCCTATGACCGGATACTGATACGGATGCGCAACAAAAGCCGTCGCGAGCATCTGTTCGTAAAGGCGGCCCTCGTTGTCGTTGTCGACTCGCAGCCGGCGCTCCGAGTAGATGACACCGCGCTCGCTTTCGACGACATCCGGATCGATAGCGAGGTTCTGCAGGCGATCGCCCTCCAGCTCCATTACGGTCTCCAGCGCCGTGCGTGGAAACCAGTCCTGGTAAACGGTCAGGTCGTTACTGGTATAGGCGTTGTTGGCGGCGCCGGCAGCTTCCATGATGCGGTCAAATTCGCCCGGCTTGTGCGTGGACGTACCGTTGAACATCATGTGCTCAAAGAAATGCGAAAGGCCCGTGATGCCCGGGTATTCGTTACGCCCACCGGCTTGCACGAAGTTGTATAACACGACGTTTGGAATGTCGTGGTCCGGCCAGACGATGACGCGCATTCCATTTGCCATGTTGTACGACGTAATTTCTTTAGGCACGCCCGCAAGCTCGGAGGAGTCGTAAACAGGGCGCAGAGGAATCTCTTCGACGGGTTCGGGGCGCACCAGCTCGAACTCCGGCAACAGCCGTTCCCCGACCAGTGCGGCCACTCCGAGTACGGCAAGTACCGCGACGGCTGCATTCAGTTTCTGCCCCGTCTTGTAGACGATGGACTGGGTCTGGTCGACGTCAACGCCTTTCTTCAGACCCTGGGGCGTGATCTCGTATACCCACGCGAAGATCAGCGCGACCGGAAAGCCGATCGCGAGCAGCAGCAGCATGAACTCGATGGCCCAGACCGGCAGTAAGCCGCCGGAAACCGCGCGACGAACGATCCACATGAGCAGCAGGGCAGCGATTACGTAGAGCAGCGCTACCCTTAAAACGTTGCGACGCCGGAGTTCGGTGAACAGGGACATGGCAGACCCTATCTCGAAATTCCGCACGGCCGCACGGCGATGTTGCCGGCGGTCTGCCGCGCTACTCGTCGTTCAAGCGGAACAAGCACATTTCTCTCCTCGTGCCTTGCAGCTGATCCCGCCAGCTCGCTGTGCGGCCACACGGGACTCTGAGACAGATTCTAATTATTTTATTCCCCGGAACCCCCATGGTGGAGATTCGGTCGGGATTGTCAACCGAGAAGACCCTCTCGACGGTACAGCCGGGCGCATATCCAGGTTAGCAATACGCCCAAAACAAAGGTGCTCAGGACCGAAATCGCGACATGCAGGTTGTTAACCGGCTCATTCTTGACCATATCGACCAGCAGCAGGTGCTGGCTCAGGCTGGGTATGAACATGAACTCCAGCCGGGGCCTCAGCGTGAGGATGCTGACGATCACAATGGGCATGGTTGGCGCGATGAGCAAGACGCTGAGCCAGGTCTGCGCTTCGCGGTAGCTCTTGGTGAAGGACGCGACCAGCGTCATCAGGGCCGCGCCGAGCAGTATGAACGGGGTAAACAGCAGCAGGGAGGCCAGCACCACGCCCGGACCGAAGTTCGGTGTCATGCCGATCTGCTGAAGCGGCAGGAACTTCAGGATCACAAAGAAAGAGAGCAGGCTCAGGGTCAGAGACAGCGCCATAAACAGGCAGGTCGCTGCGATCTTGCCGAGAATCAGCTGGTCGCGCGTAACGGGCAGAGACAGCAGGGGCTCCAGCGAGCCGCGCTCGCGTTCTCCCGCCGTCGCGTCGATTGCCAGGTACATGCCGCCCATCAGCGTGGCGAAAACGAAGAAGTAACTTATCATGCCGAGCAGCATCGCGGACCGACCGCTTGCCGTCGACACGTCGACCTCGTCGATATTGATCGGCATCAGTAACCGCGGATTCACCCCCCGCGCCGACAGCCGGATGCTTGCGAGCTGCTGGTTGTAGGCCTTTAAGGCATTGCGCACCCGCCGCGCCTCGCGATCGGCATCGGTGTTCGCCAGGTCGGAGACAAGCTCCAGTTTCGCCGGGACGGTATCGGCCAGCTGCTGACCGAACGCTTCCGGAATGATGAGAACGATATCGTGCTCGCCGGTCCTGACGGCCTCGATCGCGGCGTCGCGACTCAGCGTCCCGTCGACGACGTCAATGTTGCGACTCTTGAGAAATCGCACGAGATTCGGCGCATGCGCCTGGCCAAGCACCTTGAGCTCGAGCGGGCGTTCCACATCCTCGATCGAACGCTCGATCGAGAGGTTGATCACAAAAGCGAAAAATATCGGGCCGAAAATGGGGCCCATAATCAGCGCGGAAGCGAGCGTGCGGCGATCCCGCAGGTTATCGATGACTTCCTTGAGGAAAACAGTCAGTACGGTACGCATCAGTCGTCTGCCACCCGGTGTATGGCGCGCACGAAAGCGTCTTCCAGGTTGTCACATCCGGTCCGCTCGCGAATCCCGTCGGCGGAGTCGTTGATGGCAACCTGGCCTTTGGCGATGATGCAGATGTCGTCACACAGCGCCGCGACTTCCTGCATCACGTGACTGGAAAACAGCACACAGTGGCCGGCGTCCTTCAACTTCAGAATGAGATTCCGCAGCGACCGGGTCGCCATTACGTCGAGGCCGTTGGACGGTTCGTCGAGGAGAATATTCTGCGGGTCGTGCACCAGTGCGCGCGCAAGTGACACCTTGGTGCGCTGCCCCTGCGAGAACCCCTTGGTGCGGCGCTCGGCAATATCTTCTATCTCGAGCAGCTTGATTATCTCGTCGACCCGGTCATCGACTTCAGCCCTGTCGAGCCCGCAGAGATTGGCAAAATAGGCGATGTTCTCCCTCGCCGTCAGATGCGGGTAAAGCCCGGAACCGTGCGGCAATGCGCCCATGCGCTGCCGCGCCCTGAGGCTGTCCGTTACCACGTCAATGCCGTCGATGACGGCCGAGCCGCGATCCGGCTTCAAGACGGTGTACAAGACCCTGAGCGTCGTCGACTTGCCGGCGCCGTTCGGTCCGAGCAGCCCGGTGATCTTGCCGTCCGGAGCCGTGAAGCTGACCCCGCGAACGGCGCGGATCGCGCCGAATGA
>JAAUYE010061179.1_pt1 | contig 23279 bp, 22 predicted proteins | sample 7278081 | NCBI WGS metagenome assembly JAAUYE01 (sample SAMN14350131, study PRJNA611818) | marine sediment metagenome | isolation source: surface marine sediment (0.6m) | place: French Polynesia: Moorea | collected 2018-08
CGACCCACCACCCGGCAAACAACGCATACAGCATGCCGCCGAGCGGCATCAGGATGTTCGATACGAGGTAGTCGATCAGGTCGAACGGCGTCTTGTCCGCGAACGTGGCGAAGTTGCCCAGCGGAAAGACGAATTCCCACTTCGAGAACGACAGCACGGTGACGAGCCCGAGCAGGAACGTGAACGAGCCGATCAGCGTTGCCGCCTTCGGCCGCGACAGCCAGGGAATCTCGCTCGCCCGAGCCGTCGTCGTCTCCAGCATGGATATCGACGACGTCAGGGCAGCGAACAGCAACATCAGGAAGAAGGCCGCGCTGATGATGCTGCCACCGGGCATGGCCGCGAACGCCGTCGACAGCGTGACGAAGATCAGGCCCGGGCCTTCCGAGGGATTGAGGCCGTAGGTAAAGACGATCGGGAATATGGCCAACCCCGCGAGTAGCGCGATGAACGTATCGCCGATGGCGACCGCCACTGCCGATTGCACGAGGTTGACCTCTCTCGGCAGGTAAGCCGTGTAGGTCAGCACCGCACCGACGCCGACGTTGACCGAGAAAAACGCCTGTCCGACGGCCGCCAGTACGACACCCGGCGTGATCTTGCTCAGGTCGGCGGTGAACAGGTACCTGGTCGCCGCCGCAAACTCGAAGTTGATGGCCGCATAGACTACAAGCCCCACGAGCATGACGAACAGCCCCGGCATCAGCACGCGGACAACCCGCTCGAGCCCAATGCGGACGCCCCGCGAGACGATGAAGACCGTCATTGCCGTGAACAGGAAATGCCAGCGGATCAACCACGACGGATCGTGCAGGAACGCGTCGAAGTCCTGCCCGATCTCCGCCGGAGTAAGCCCGTGCAGTTCGCCGCTGATGGACTTGAACAGGTAGGCCATCGTCCAGCCGGCGATCACGCTATAGAAACTCAGTACGAGCAGCTGCACGAGCTGGCCCATCCAGCCAACCGCCTGCCACCAGCTGCTTGTGCCGCTTTCGAGGGCAACTTTGCGCATGGCCGACGGCGCACTCATCCGTGCATGCCGGCCGATGACCATTTCCGACAGCATGATCGGCGTGGCGATCAGGAGCATGGCCAGCACGTAGATAAGAACGAATGCGCTGCCGCCGCTGCTGCCGAGCGTATACGGGAACTTCCAGATGTTGCCCAGCCCGACGGCCGCGCCGATGGAGGCGAGTATGAATGCTGCCCGCCCGGACCAGGATTCTGTTGTTCTGCCGGCCACCGCCCCTCCCCCCAGGAGTCATAACTGCCGCCAAGCATAGCCCGATAAGGCCCACGGGTTCGACCTCTCACCACAACCCGGGCTGCGGCGCCTGCCTGAGGCGGCCGGGAGATTGACTTGATCTAGATCATGGATGCGTGAGGTCAGAGCAGGACAATTCAGGTATCCGGATCACCCCGCGTCAAAGGGAAGCAAGATGCACTACGCCCGCGTAACACCCACTGCGGTTGCTGCGGCTGCTCTCTTTGCTGTGTCCACCGCGTGGTCAGCCGACGGTACCGCCGAACACGAGACTATCGACCAGGTCGTTGTGGTCGCACACAAGGACAAGCGCTCGATTCGGGACGTCGCGGCCAACGTTACGGTCCTGTCGCGCAGTGAGCTGGATGCCCAGCTCGCCACCTCGGTCGGCGACGTGTTCCGTTACGTGCCGGGCATTGGGGTCGAGGGCGCCGGTACGCGCTTCGGTGCCGAGGGCATCAATATTCGCGGCATCGGAGGCAACCGCGTTGCCATACTCGTCGACGGCGTACCGCTCAGCGACCAGTTCGATACCGGCAGCTTCTCCAATGCCACCCGTGACTTTATCGACGCCGGGTTGATACAGAATATCGAGGTACTGCATGGGCCGGCTTCCGCCCTTTACGGCAGCTCGGCCATCGGCGGTGTCGTGGCCGTGCGCACGCCAGATCCTTCCGATGTCGTGAGGCGCGGGCGATTTGGCGCTGAATTCCAAGGTACCTGGCGCGGCAGCGACAACAGCACGCATGGCCGGGTCATGGCGGCCCTGGAAGATGGCTCGTTCGGACTGCTTGCGGGCTATAGCACGCGAGACGGCGAACAGGCAGATTCGGCGGCCGTATCGAAGCAAGTCGATTCCCGTGACTACTCACGCGAAACGGCGCTGCTCAAATTTGTTTTCGACAATCGCTTCGGACACACCCTGCGCGCCGGTGCCGTCCGCCAGGAAAGTCATGTCCTGTCGGACCTCAATTCGATGCTGGGCACGGGCCGCTTTCGTTCGACCACTGCGCTCGCGGGCGACGATACCCAACGCATGGATCTCATTAACCTCGCATACGAATTCGGCTCACCCGGTAGCTGGATTGAGAGCGGAGTACTGCGCGGTTTCCGGGAGCAGGCCGAAGTCGACCAGCACACGCTGGACGAGCGTGCGGCCGCACGTACGCCCGTGTCGATCGACCGCGCATTCTCCTACGACCAGGAAATCCGCGGCGTTGAAATAAACGCCTGGAAGGACTTTTCGGGCGGTCGCGTGACGCACCGCGTCGGCATTGGCCTCGAATACCGCGACCGCCGCACCGAAGAATTTCGCAACGGCCTCTCAACCAACCTGGCTACAGGCGAGCAGACCAACGTACTGCTGGGCGAGGTTTTCCCGCTGCGGGACTTCCCGAACAGCAAGACGACCGAAACGGCGGCCTTCATCGAGAACACGATGTCGATCGGCGAGAACTGGACAGTCATCGCAGCACTGCGCGCCGACCGGCACGAACTCAACCCCGCCGTCGATGCGATGTACCTTGCCGATTACCCGGACTACGAGACGACGCGCGTAGACGAGTCCGACACCTCACCCAAACTCGGCGTCATCTACAGCATCACGCCGGGTATCGACGCCTACATCCAGTATTCACATGGCTTTCGGGCGCCACCTTACTCCGACGCCAACGTCTCGCTCGAACTGCCGCTATTCGGCGTGCGCGCGGTGCCCAACCCTGATCTGAGATCCGAATCCTCCGATGGCCTGGACGTCGGCCTGCGCTGGTACGGGCTCCGCTCGAATGCGCGCATCTCTGCCTTCCGCACCAACTACAAGCACTTCATCGAGACCAAGGTGAATATCGGCGTCGACCCGGGCAGTGGTTACACGCTGTTCCAGTCGCAAAACATCGACGCGACGACTATCGAAGGCATCGAGGCCGGGTGGAATGTGCGCTTCGGCGAACTGGAGCAATTTGTTTTCGAAGGGTCGGCCTTTTACGCCCGCGGCGACAACGACGACACGGGACAACCCGTGAATTCGGTAGGCCCCGCAAAGGCAATCGTTGGCCTGGGCTGGTATTCAGCCGACCAGACCCGCGAGCTGCGCCTGAAAAGCACGCTTGCAGACGCATATGACCGGGTCGACGAATCAGGCGGCGAACTGTTCAAGCCCTCGGGGTACGCCGTTTTCGATCTCTACTTCTCACAAAGGCTCGGCGACAACGTCACTGTTCGAGCCGGGCTACAGAACCTGACCGATCGCACTTACTGGAACTGGACTGACGTGCGCGGTTTGGCTCCCGACGACCCGATTCTTCCATACCTTGCTCAGCCGGGACGCTCAGCGTCCGTCAGCCTGAACCTCGTGTGGTGATTTTCCGCAGCGTCAGCAATGACAGGGGAGAAAAGATGAAACTCAAGACGATTAGCATGCTTCTGGCGGCGCCATTGCTGGGACTGTCCATCGAAGTCTGCGCACAGGAACAGGCGGATACGGCCGTCCACGACGCCGAAGTGGCGGTCGCGACGGCAGAGGAACTCATGGCCAGAGGCCAGGGCGTCTATAACGCCAACTGCGGAGCCTGTCACCAGCCGAACGGCGAAGGCCTGAAAGGCGCGTTCCCGCCGCTGGCCGGCTCCGATTACCTGCAGGGTAATCGCCAGGAAGTTCTCGCGGCCGCGTTGTTCGGTCTCGAGGGGCCGATCACGGTCAACGGCGAAGAGTACAACGGCGTCATGCCGAGTCTTGGTCACCTGCCGGATGAAGATCTCGCAGCGGCCATCACCTACGTGTTCGGCTCCTGGGGAAACGACCTCGCCGCAGTCAGCGTCGCGGAAGTCGCCGCATTGCGCGCCGAACTCGGCCAGACGGACCGCGCCGCTGGCGAGCGCCATCCGGGCGCCACCGAGGGCGAGCTCAAGTACCAGGGCACACCATCCGCCATACCGGCCGAGGAAGCGCGTCAGGTCACATCACCTGGCGGCCCGGTCCTTTCCGAAGCCGAGTTCGCTACCGCTACCCAGCTGTACTTCGAACGCTGCGCGGGCTGCCACGGCGTACTGCGCAAGGGCGCTACCGGAACGGCGCTGACGCCCGATATTACGCTCGGGAAAGGTACCGAGTACCTCAAGGCCCTTATCACCTATGGTTCGCCGGCCGGCATGCCCAACTGGGGAACCTCAGGTGAGATGACGCCGGAGCAGATCGACATCATGGCGCGCTTCCTGCAGCAGGAACCGCCCATGCCGCCCGAGTTCGGCATGGCGGACATGAAGGCCACGTGGGAGGTCCTGGTTGCGCCTGAAGATCGTCCGTCCAGGCCGCAGCACGGCCGCAATATCGACAATTTTTTCTCCGTGACACTGCGTGACTCCGGGCAGGTCGCGATTATCGACGGCGACACGAAGGAAATCGTCAGCATCGTCGAGACCGGCTATGCCGTGCACATCTCACGCGTATCGGCATCGGGCCGTTACGTCTTCACGATCGGTCGTGACGCGCTGATCAATATGGTCGACCTGTACATGGATCCGCCGGCGACGGTTGCCCAGATCAAGGTCGGCCTGGAGGCGCGTTCCGTTGAGACATCGAAGTACAAGGGTTACGAAGACCAGTACGCTATCGCGGGTTCCTACTGGCCGCCGCAATACGTCATCATGGACGGCGACACGCTCGAGCCGCTCAAGATCGTGTCGACCCGTGGCATGACTGTGGACACGCAGGAATACCATCCGGAACCGCGTGTTGCCGCAATTGTTGCGTCGCACCAGCACCCCGACTTCATCGTCAATGTGAAAGAGACGGGACATATCCTGCTTGTCGATTACAGCGATATTGAGAACATTGCCGTCACCGACATCGGCGCGGCCAAGTTCCTGCACGATGGTGGCTGGGATCGCAGCAAGCGCTACTTTCTTACCGCGGCCAACCAGTCCGACAAGATTGCGGTCGTCGACTCGAAAGAACGCAAGCTCGTCGCACTTTCCGATGTCACGAAGACACCGCATCCGGGTCGTGGCGCCAACCTCGATGATCCCGAATACGGGCCTGTCTGGGTGACGAGCGCGCTCGGCAACGCCAACGTGACGTTCCTCGGCACAGACCCTGAAGGGCACCCCGACAATGCCTGGCAGGCAGTTCGCGTTATTGACGGCATGGGCGGAGGTTCACTGTTCGTCAAATCGCACCCGAACTCGACCAATCTCTGGGTCGACGCGCCACTGAATCCGGACGAGTCGATCAGCCAGTCCATCGCCGTGTTTGACGTCAATAATCTCGAGGCCGGCTTCGAGACCTTGCCGATCGCGGAGTGGGCCGACCTGGGTGAAGGACCGAAACGTGTCGTACAGCCCGAGTACAATCAGGCGGGCGATGAAGTCTGGTTCTCTGTCTGGAGTGGCAAAGACCAGGAATCAGCGATCGTCGTGGTGGACGACAAGACGCGTGAACTGAAAGCCGTCATCAAGGGGCCGGAGATGATCACCCCGACAGGCAAGTTCAATGTCTACAACACATTGAATGACATCTACTAAAGGAACGGAATCATGAACCGCGGTTACAACATCCTTCTCGGTCTGCTTGCCGTTCTGCCGCTCGTCGCTGCAGGACAGGCGACCGAGGAGGAGGGAGCGACAGACCTGAGTTCGGCGATCACCTCGGGCAAGGCTTCGATATCGGGCCGGTATCGCTACGAGCACGTCGACCAGGACAACGCCCTCGAGAATGCCAACGCATCGACGTTGCGATTGCGGCTGAACTACCGGACCGGCCGATGGAAAGGCTGGTCCGCGTTCGCCGAGTTCGACCACGTGTTTCACGTGCTGATCGATGACTTCAACTCGGGTGGCGGCACAAGCCCGAACCGTTCCGAATACTCTGTCGTTGCAGACCCGAAGGGGTCCGATCTCAACCAGCTCTATTTTGATCTGGATCCGAACGACGACTGGAAGTATCGCTTCGGCCGGCAACGGATATTGCTCGATAACCAGCGATTCGTCGGCGGAGTCGGCTGGCGACAGAACGAACAAACCTATGACGCATTTACGCTCAATACGGACGCGATCGCCAAAACTGATTTGTCGTACTCGTACCTGAATCGAGTTCGACGCATCTTTGGACCATCGGTCGACGCCGGCAGCGATCGCCTGGACGGGCACCTGTTCAATGCGAAGATTTCGATTAATGAAGGCTTTTCGGTACCGCCGTACTTCTATCTCCTCGACTACTCGTTTGGCGATATTACGCCGCCTCTGCCGGGCGACCCGGATCTTAGAAACCCGGAAGATTTGCGGCGCGCCGCAAGTTCAACTTCGACGCTGGGCGCCAGGCTCAGCGGTAAGCATCCTATGGGCAGCGGTCACGGGACCTGGCTGGCCGAATTCGCGCGCCAGTCGGATGCTGGCGAGAACCCGACGAGCTATGACGCGAATTACCTGCATCTCAATGGCGCCTATACGGCTGGCAATGGCATGTCGATCGGTTTGGGCTACGAGGTGCTGGGCGCTGATTCCAATGCCGGTGTGGGCTTCGTCACCCCCCTGGCTACGTTGCACGCGTTCAACGGCTGGGCCGACCAGTTCCTGGGGACGCCCGGCAATGGTCTCGAGGACCTGTATGCGACATTCAAGATGAAGGCCGGTAAATGGAACCTGACATTCGTCTATCACGACTTCTCGTCGGACACTGGCAGCACCGACTTTGGCAATGAGATCGATGTGTCGGGAGCATACAAGTTCACCGATCGTTACAGCCTCTTGCTGAAAGGCGCTTTCTTCAGCGCCGACTCGTCGTCACCCAAGGTCGACACGAACAAGTTCTGGGTGATGCTCACAGCCAGCTACTAGTTAACGAGTGAAAAACAAGAACGGGGCCTCGATATCGAGGCCCCGTTTTTGTTAGCCGAGGTTGCGATGTAATCGTGCGTCGTGCGTCTGGAAGTGCTCGGAGAACCAGCTTTCCAGGTTGCTGGACAGGGCCGCGCGATCATAGCGGCCGGCGTCGTCCACGCCGTCGATGATATCCAGCAACTCATCCAGCAGCGCCTCGTGGTCCTGTTTGTGTGTTTCGTAACCGCCATAGTCGGCGTCACGCATAATCTTCTCTTCGAGTGCGAAGTGGGCGGATATGCGCGCATAGATTTCGCCAAGCGCCTGCACCACGGTACTCTGAGTGGCGTATTCCTGCATGTCGGCGTCAAGAGCATTGATCAATGCGATAAGTTCGCGGTGCTCCAGGTCGACGGCGGCGACACCGACGCTAAATTCGTCTTTCCATTCAATCAGGCTCATCGGAACACAAATCCTCCGTTTGCCGCACGGAATGTGATCGTGAAATAGCGCCCGGCCTCAAGGTTCACATTCCCGGTCTGCTCATAGTCCCAGCCGGACTCGCGCGCCGAATCCCTGAGACGCACGGTAATCGTGTGCGAACCGGCCGCCACAGGTATCCGCTCGTAAACCGAAGCGGGCCCATCGCTCCAGAGCCCCGATGGTTCCGCCGTTACACCAATGACGGTTCTCCCATCGACGTCCACCTCGACCCTGACCGGCAGCCGCTCGCGCCCGCACTCGCCAAGCGACTGGCCTTGCAGGGCCCGGGCGTTGATCTCGTCCGGCGTCAACTTCACGCATTCCTCGACGCGGTCGGCCGCATGGCTCAACGACAGCTTGATGACGGCGAGTTCCGGAGCCGCGTATTGGTAAGCAGGCGCAACGGACAGGTAGCCGATGAACGCGGCGAACGCCACATGCAGGATTGCCTGGATGAATCTATTCATCACCGATCTCCGCCAATGCTGCGCGGAATTCCGCCACGGCGCGCTGTCGCCGTCGCAACGATCCCAGCGGCAGCCAGCTCAGGCGCAGGCGACGTTCATCGACGCGCTGGCGCAAGTATGGATCGCGCCTGCGCGCCATGCGCTCGATAGTCCATTCATTGCCGAGGCGATGTTGACAATCGCACTCAGCGCAGCCTGCAATCATGACGCCCTCGGCATGATGGCGCGCCAGGGCAAAATCGACGAAGGAAGGCGGCACCATGCCGACGCAGGGCAACCGAATCACTTTGACATCGTCTTGTTCGATGTCGTTCGTGTCGCCTGAATCGCAGGCGAACATGAGAACCCTTGTATTGCCGGCCCCATTCACGAGCTCGTCGCGAAGATTGGCGATGCTTCGTTGCGGCAGGTCGATGCCGGGCTGCAGGGGTCCTGAACGGCGAAATGGTGTCGACGTCGGACAGGCGCCGGCACAGATGCCGCAAGATGTGCATTGATTGGTGTTGACGACAGGTTCGGTCTCGTAGTCGCGGCCATCGGTTCGCGGCACCATGGTGATGGCGCCAAACGGGCAGTCGTCGAAACAGCGTGCGCAGCCGTTGCAGTTATCGAGATTGACAGATGCTGCCGGGGCGCCCCTGGCAGGCGGCGCCCAGGGCAGCACTGCCAGCACCAGGAATCCGGCCAGTAGATAGAGCCAGAGTTGCCCGCCCGGGACAACATCCAGGAGCGGATAGCCTGCGAGGTAGAACCAATCGAAGCCGAGCTCCGTCGGCACGACGTCGAGATCTGCGGGGCCCTGGCTGACGGCCGGAAATACGAGCGACAAGGCCACCAGTACAGCGAGCGTGCCGATGGCCAGCGGTCGAGGCGGATTAACCTTCGCCTGGGAATGTCGCTGAATGTGTACCCACATCAGCAACAACATGAAAAGGGGGCCGAAGATGTGGATGAATACCATCAGCGTGAAGAATCGTCCGCCCAGCGTCGTGCTATTGAGGAAGTTATTGGCAATCGGTTCGCCGAACAGCGGCAGGGTGTCGAGCCACTCCGAGGTTGCAACGGCAATGTACTGCGCGAGCTGGTCCCACACGAGCCAGTACCCGCTGATGCCGCAGAGATAGATGAAGGCTAGCAACGGGATACCCGTCAGCCATGCGAAGAAGCGGCGACCGCGCAACCGGTCGAGGGCGAACTCGCGAAAGATGTGCAGCACGACCACGATGACCAGCGCGTCTGACGCATAGCGATGCAGGCTGCGCATGATACCCGCGGCATACCACTGATCGTGTGTCATGTACTCGACCGATGCGTAAGCGTCGGTGACACCGGTGTCGAAGAAAATGTACAGATACACGCCTGTTGCGGCGACGATCCAGTAGAAATACCAGCCCAGGGCACCGAGCCACGCGAACGGCGTGTTGCGCTGCCCGAAAGCGTACTCGAAGACCGCTTCGACGCGCGCGAACGTGCGCGCGAGGGATCGTTTGATCAATTCCATGGTCCGCCTAACGGGCGCGTCGCCATTCCCTGATAATAAATGTGGCAATCATCCCCAGGCTCAGCAGGCCGACGACAATTGCCGTGAATATCGAGTAGTCGAAGCGATACCGATCGCTATTGGGGTCGTAGACGGTGCAGAATAGTTTGAAAGTGCTGACCCAGTGTTCGACGAATCCTGCGCTTCGCGGCGTGTTGAATACGAGTTCCTTGATCGGCTCGACGATCGCTGTCGTCTCGACGTCGACGCCATAGACCTGCCTGTAGATCTTGCCTTCAGCGTCCACGACAGTCGCCTGCGCGAGATGATCGAATCCCTTGGCACTGGGGTAGAACAGGAAGCCGAGGTTGGCACTGAGTTCATCCACGACACCGGCCTCGGTGGCCAAAAAGTGCCAGTTGTCGACGTCTTCAATGCCCAACCGCGATTCAAACTCGCGCATGCGATCAGGTGTGTCGACCCGCCAGTCGAAGCCTATGGTGACGACGTTGAAAGCGTCTTTGCCAAGTGCTTCCTGTGCAACTTCAATCTTGCTACGCAGATTGCGGGTAATTGTCGGGCACACGTGGTGGCAGCTTGTATAGATCATGCTGATCACCAGCGGCTTGCCGCGCAGCTGAGAAATCGCGAACGGCTGTCCTTCCGTGTCGCGCAGCGTGTAGTCACTCAACTCGCGACCTATTGCTCCCTGGCTAATATCGAGTGCCGCTGTGCGGTCATACTCAGCGCCAAAGGCGGACAGCGCCGCCAACGCCAGGAAAAGCACCCCTGTGCGGCACTGCATCGCTCAGCCGCCCAGTAAACCATCCAGCATGGCGGCAACGAGCAGCAGTCCAAGCTGCGCGATCGAAGCGGCAAATGCGCGCCACGCGTTGGTAATTCCCGGGGCGACGTGAAGGCGGACGCATGCAAACAGGAAATAGGCGCCACCGACGACCGCGCCGACCGCATAAATCCAGCCCATTCCGTACCAGAGCGGGACCATCGACAATGCAACAAGCGCAACGGTATGCGCCAGAATCGTCAGCGTCGCTACCTTGTCGTCAACGACGACAGGCAGCATCGGTATACCGGCGCGCTGGTAGTCGTCCTTGCAGGCGAGCGCCAGGGCCCAGAAATGCGGCGGCGTCCAGAGAAACAGCACGCCCGCGATGATGAATGCAACCGGCGAAAAAGTAGCGCCGGCCGCGGCTGATCCGGCAAGCACAGCGAAACTACCCGCAAGACCGCCCACGACGATGTTCATCCAGGTACGGCGTTTTAGCCAGACCGTATAAATGACCCCATAGGTAAATGCACCCATGAAAACAAAAAACGTCGCGAGCCAGTTGGTGGCCACTGCGGCGGCGGCAAGCGCCAGCAAAAGCGCAAGGATGATGCCGCCGAGCCACATCCAGTCAGCCTGAAACCGTCCTGTCACAAACGGCCGCGACCGCGTGCGCGCCATGTGAGCATCGAGGTCACGCTCGTAATACTGGTTGAAAGCGCCGGCCGCCGAAGAGGCGACCAGCGTTGCAATACCGAGCACCAGTATCTGCCATGCGCCAAGGCCGTGCTCCGGAATCACGGCAACACCCGTAAGGGAACAGGCCATGATCAGGAATCCCAGGCGTACCTTGGCGGTGTGGTAGATGAGTTTGATCGTTGCAGACATTGTCGTTGCGACCCGAATATCAGCTCAGCGGCCAGACCTCCGACAGGTACTTCCAGTTGACGAAGTAATACAGCACGAAGGCGATGAAGAAGATCGCGACCAGCATCGTCGTGCCCGGGATCTTCAACGACTTGGCGCTGCCATGCTCCCCGACCACGTGCGCTTGTGGCGGCACATCCGGATAGCTCGGTTTCTCGTCTTTCTCCAGTTTTCGGCCGAAGAATACCGAGGCCACGACGACGACGATAAAGGTGATGCCGCCAATCGCCGCCAGCACCGCAAACAGGCCGTTTAGCCCCATCATCAGGAAGGCTGCCGAGGGATAGTCGAACGGCAAGACTGCATCCGCAAATTGCATATCCCAGTGGCGCCTGGAAACGCCCAGCGTTCCCGCGCCCATCATGAACACCGAGATGCCGGCAGCACCGATGCCGAACAGGTAGGGCTGCAGTTTCGCCAGCTTCATGAACTTGAGCTCACGACGAAAGACGAGCGGCACCAGGTAGTAGGTGATTGCCATGAAGGCCAGCGTTGTGCCGGCGACAACCGTGCCGTGGAAGTGACCGGGAACATACAGCGTGTTGTGCATGATCAGGTTGATCTGCTCGGTGCCCATTACCACACCGGAAATGCCGCCGATGAAGCCGAAGAACACGAGCGACATGAACATGCCGGAGAAAGCCGGGTTGCCCCACGGGGCCTTGCGCAGCCACTCGAACATGCCCTTCGTCAGGCCCCGCGAGCGTTGCGCTGCTTCGATGGATCCGGGCACCGTCATGCCGTGCACCATGCTGCCGAGTACGGCCAGGTACATGGCGTAGCTCGTGTTAAAGATCTTCCACTCCGAGCTGAATCCCGGCTCGACCAGCATGTGGTGGGCGCTGGCGATCTGCAGGAACAGGATGTACATGAGAAACGCCGTACGGCTGACTTTCTCCGACAATGGCCTCGCACCGAACGTAATCGCCGCAATCGCGTACCAGATTGCAACATGTGCCGAGACGTTGATCTGCTGCGACGAGTGGCCCATGGCCCACCAGATCGTCTTGTACAACAACGGGTCGATGTTGCTGACGAGACCGACCGACCAGAGCAGCGTCGGGATCAGGATGATGGCGCCAGACGCAATCGTGAAGACCGCAATGATGGCGGCGGTCAATGCGCCGAACGTGACCAGCGGAATCGAGCCCTGGTACGTGCGTTCCCGGCGGGCAACAACGAGCGTACCGAAGAAAACGAAGCAGCCGATAAGCGCGCCGACGGCAAACAGGATGATGCCGAGATAGAAGCCCGGCTCGGCCTTCAGCGGCACGTACGAAGTGAACATCACGCTCGAACCGCCCTGCAGTACGACAACATTCGTGATCAATGCGCCGGCCAGCATCAGGCCAAAGCCTGTCCATGCCCAGCGCGGAGCGGCGATTCGGCTGTTCAGCAGGATGGCGGATGCAAAGTAGAGCACCGCCATCTCGAAAAAGATAATCCAGACGAGCAGTACGTCCAGGCCGTGCGCCGTCAGCGCCAGGTAGAACCAGTCAGCGGGGAGGAGGTGAACCTCCGGCCACCGCGTCAGCGCCACCAGGAGCCCGAACAGGCCGCCGATTGCAAGAAAGATAACGGCCGCAACAGCGTTGGCTTTGATCAAACTTTCTGCGGCGAGGTCAACCTTGAGGCCCGTTGTCGGGCAAGTGCGAAATTCTGTGTTTCGTGCCATGTCTGCGCCCCCTACTCGACAACGTAGATCTTGCCGACCATCAGGTGATGGCCAATACCGCAAAACTCGTTGCATACGACACCGTATTCACCGGCCTGGTCAGGCTTGATCGTGATGACCATGTCGTAGCCCGGATGCACCTGTACGTTGATATTCACGGGCTGCAGAGAGAATCCGTGTTGTACGTCCACGGACGAGAGATGCAGGCGGTAAGTCTGGTCTTTCTCGAGTTCCAGGATGGGCCACCAGTTGAACAGCCGGCCGGTTAGATAGACATCGCTGCCCGCTGGCGGTCGCACGACCGGAAAGCCGTTCTCTTCCCGCACGGTGTACGCCTCGATCATCGCCTGCGTTTTTGCTGCGAACTGCTCGGGCTTGATCTTGTAGGCCTCGTTGGAAAGGTTCTGCTCCCCTGCGCCATGCCAGTAAATCATCATGAAGAACATGAGAAGGCCCCAGGAGAAGGCGATGATGATCCAGATGAGCTCGACCCTGGCGATCGGCTGCTTCCACCAGACCCGTTCACTCGGCGGTGTTATTGCCATGGTTTGGTCCCCCCTGTTCAGTCTGCGATCGGAATCTGCGTGATTTCCATGATTCCCCAGATGATGTAGAAGACAGTCGGTACCGCGACACCGAGGAAAAGGAGTAGAAACGGGTTATCGAGAATCCGTTGCATGAGCGGGATTTGCTCGTCTTCCGGCGAGCCCTGTTCTTCTGTGTTGCGTTCTTCGTTCACGTTTTATCCCCCCTGGGTGTTTCCGGTCAGGTAGCTGATGAGCGTGAAACTCGTCATGGACAGCGTCAGCAGGATGCCGAAGAACAACAGCGACCGGTGTTGGAAACGCCGGCCCGCAGTCACCTCCACGCGGTCCACGATCCAGTCTGATAACAGGTACAGACTGGCTGCAGCCAGCGTGAAATAGACAATGCTCATAAGCGACCTGCCCTTGCGGTGCAAAAAAACACCGCCAGACAGCATCTTGGACCCGCCCATGCGGCGGCTCCATGATCTAGATCAAGAGGGGTACGTCAGTCGTACGGACGCATTCGGGCAAGGCTGTGGACGAAGACCAAACGATCGTCGACGGTCAGGATGCCCTCGTCCGACATCGCCCGGAGCAGCCGCGACAACGTCTCGGGCGTGATAGAGAGGCGGGAAGCGACCACGTGCCTGGGTAGATCCAGGCGCACCGTTGCCTCGTCGTCATTCGTTTCGACAATGTGGTCGATCAGGTAACTAGCAAGCCGGCTACGGGCATTCTGGATTGTCAGCCGCTCGATCTCCTGCACACGCTGATGAAGGTGGTAACAGACATCGCTGAGCAAACGTACGCAGGCGCTCGGGTTATCGTTCAGGAGATCGCGGTAGGCGGCGTTGGGAATGCGGTAGACCACGCTGGGCGACAGGGCCTCGGCCGTAACCGGAAACTTGGCTTCCGCCATGAAGATGATCGCTTCGGCGAAGGTCCGGCCGTCAGCGATCACTTCGACGATCTTCTTCTGGCCGTCGCGAGAGATCAGGCTCAATTCGATCTGGCCGGACTCGACGAAATAGAAAGCCTCGGCCTTATCGCCCCGGTGGAACAGGATTTCCTCTTTTTCATAGGACTCGATCGAGGCCTCGGCCGCCAGTGCCTCGAACTCGCTATCGGTCAAAGCGGAAAACAGGTAATGACCGCGAATCGTCTGATACTGGGGTGTGTCCTTCTCCATACGGGAAAAGTCTAGCACCTTGGATGACGTCGCGATCATGGAGACATAGTCTAGCCGTGTGAGCGGGGTCCGCATTGATCTAGATCAGGTTGACCCCCCGGAACCTCGGTTAGGATGCGTCAATGCTCGAGTTCTACCCTGAGATAAAACTGGTGCACGTGACGACCGTCATCTTAAGCGGCACCCTCTTCCTGGTCCGCGGCATCGCGGTCAATCTGGGCGGCAACTGGAGTATGACCAGGCCAGTCCGTTACCTGAGCTACACGATCGACATCGTGCTGCTCTCCGCCGGACTGTCCCTGCTTGCAATCTTGCCATCGGCCGCCTACAGCAACGGCTGGCTTGCTCTCAAACTGATACTGCTCGTCGTCTACATCGGGCTCGGCATGCTGGCGCTAAAACGCGGCCGCACTGCGACCGTCAGGCGCAGCTGTTTCGTTGCCGCAATTGTTGTCTTTCTATTTGTCTACGTCATCGCTCGAACCCACGATCCGCTGGGCCCGTTGAGGCTCCTACTGCCCTGAAGCGGGGTCAAAACAGGCGGATGAGTACGAACATCCCCGAATTGACGCTGCTGCTATTCGGGCCTAAACGTAACGAGGGGATATTGAGGAGACTGACATGTTGCGTAACCGAACTCGGCGCCTGGCACAGTCGGCCGGCATCGCCATACTGGCTTTTCTTCTTGTTGCTGCCATCCCCGGCACTCCTACAAGGGACGGTCACGAACCTGTCGTGTCCGAATTCCTTGGCCTGATGGAGGCGCGCCCCGATCTGTACCGGTCCGTCGAAGATGCGATCGAGGTCGCGGAGCTTCAGGGCATCGAAAACGTCGACGAGTTCGTCGCATACCTCGACTACCTCGTCACACTCGTGCCCACGGAGCGCGAAGTCGTGCCCGAGTGCCTCAAGTTCTACTACATCGTCAACCAGGCGCCGGGCGATGCGCTCAACCAGGATGCGCAGTTCAATGCCTGGATGAAGGACCTCGTCCAGGCCTGGGGAACATTCCTCGACACCCCGGCATCGGCCACCGGCATCGAGACATTCCGCGCCGCAACCAACTACAACATGGACGACTACATCGAGGGACCAAGCGGCTGGCAGACCTTCAACCAGTTCTTCGCTCGGGAAGTGAAGTCGGGCCGGCGCCCGATCGCCGAACCGCGTAATGACAAGGTCGTCGTGTCACCGGCCGACGCCGTGTTCATGGGACAGTGGCCGATCGATGAGAACTCGAACATCACGGTCAAGGGCGCCGAATGGTCCATCGCCGAGCTGCTGGACGGCAGCCCGTACAAAGACGCGTTCGAGGGCGGCATCTATACGCACAGCTTCCTCTACATCGACGACTATCACCGCTACCACGTGCCCGTAGCTGGAACGGTCAAGGAAATGCGCAACATCAGCGGCAAGGTCTACATGGACGTATTCCGCGAGGATGACGGTACGCTCAACGTCGTCGACGGCGACACCTACCAGTTCAACCAGGAGCGTGGTCTCGTCATCATCGACTCACCCGAGGTGGGACTCGTCGCCGTGCTGCCGATCGGCATGGCCTATGTGTCGTCGGTCAACCTGACGACCGAGGTCGGCGCGGAGCTGCAGAAGGGCGACCAGTTCGGCTACTTCATGTTCGGCGGGTCGGATATCGTCACGGTTTACCAGGACAGGAACGTCGTGCTCGATGCCGAGATCGGCAGGAAGTACCTGCAGGGGCAGCGCCTGGGCGAGTTCAGGTAGCCGTATTCACTCCGGGCGAACTAGCGCCAGGCTATTCTCGATCAGGTCCAGTCTGGGCGATCGGACCGGGTAGGTCGCGTATGCCTGGCGCTTGAACGTGGGCGCATCGGGGACTTCGTGTAATAGTCCCTGTTCGATGTCACTAGCGACCATGCGCCTTGGCAAATACGCGCTACCGCCAACCAGATTGATGTACTCCAGCGCCATTTTCGCATGCGAAACACGAGTTACAGCTTCCGGCGCGTCAGGAAATGCGCGCCTGTGATCAAGCCCGAAAGAGAGACCCCAGTCGACGAAAACGTAGTTTTCTTCCAGCGCTCGCTCCACGTCGAATTCGCTCTCGCTGCTGATCAGCGCGAATTCGATGGTCGCGACTTCCTGAATCTGCATTATCTCGAGCTGCGCGGGCTCCAGCATAATTGCGACGTCGAGAGTGCCGTCGATGAGCTTGCGCGTCAGGAACTCCGGCGTTTGGGCCTCCGCAATAATCGCCATTGCCGGGTAGTTCCTCCGCAGGTCATGCAACCAGCGCTGCAGAAGAACGTCCCACAACCTCGAACTGCCGCCGATCACAAGTTGCTCGCTGGCCTCCGCCAGCGACACATCCTGACGAGCGGCGCGCCAGGCGGCGATAAGTTTTTCAGAGTGCCTTACGAGGCGCCCTCCCTCGGGCGTCAGGCGCATCTCACGGCGGCTGCGTTCGAACAACGTGACGCCGAGCTCGTTTTCCAGTGACTTCAAACGCGAGCTAACTGCCGCCTGGGTTACGAAAAGCGCTTCGGCTGCTCGCCCAAAGTGGCGAACCCGATTGAGTTCCAGAAACGTTCGGAGAAGCTCAAGATCCATCACCTATTTATAAAATTTTGTTGTTGAATTAGCAATTATTTTTAGTTGGTTTTATCAATAGTCCTCACCTAAATTTCTGGGAAACAAACGGTGAGTGCACCAATGTCGAGAGAAATTCCCCTTCCGGGCCCTAAATCCAACCCGGTCGCTGAAAAGTCGCTTTACTCGAGGGCCGCCCGAAAGAGGTTGGGCCATTCGAGGGAGAAGCTCGATGGCTTGACCATCGTCATCAGGAAAGCTGTTGCTGTCGGGCGTTTGCCTTCCGGCCCGGAACTCGATCTTCGATTAGAAGTGGCTGAACAGAGTTACAGATCGGCGGAAGCTCGACTTCGATTGCTGCAGAAATCCGATCCCGGAAACTGGCGCGAACTGCGCGTCGATCTGGAAAGGGCGTGGGAGGACCTGGCCCATGCGACCGAGATTCTCGCTACACATTTTTCAAACCGCATTGACACGGAGAATGACGAAACGTGACCGCAAAACGACTCTACAAATGCATGCTGTTAGGTGTAGCCGTTTTCGCCTGCGGCCTCCCCGTGTTGCACGCCCGAGCCACGGAAAGCGACCCCGGTATCTGGACGATATTCTCGACGACTGACTCAATCTCGAGGGACGGCGAAGCAACACGCTGGCATTACTGGTTCGATGCCCAGGCGAGGTATTTCGATCTCGGTAGCGGTATTAACCAGTGGCTCGTTCGCCCGGCTATCGGCTACGAGATCGGCAATGGCGCCAAAGCCTGGGTCGGCTATGCCCGCTTCAGAACCCGGGGCCGCTCGGGCCAGGTAGTCGACGAAAATCGATACTGGCAACAGGTCGACTGGCGCGCAGGTCGCTGGTTGGACGGTCAATGGTCGATGCGGGCTCGTCTTGAGCAGCGGTCCATCGAGAGCAGAGATGACCTGGGTGTCGTCCTGAGGCTCATGACCAAGTATGTGCGCCCGATTTCGGGATCCATGACTACGAACCTGATCATCGGCATCGAGCCTTTCGTGGACCTCAGGGATACCGACTGGGGCGGTGATGCCGGCCTTGGTCAGAATCGTGTATTCGTCGGCGTGGGATGGCGCGCGTCGAACAATATCACTCTGGAAGGCGGATATATGAACCAGTATTTCTGGCTCGACAACGCAGAAAATCGCATGAACCACCTCGCTATCCTGAACATTAAGGCCAGGTTCTAGAAATGCCTCTCGTGACGATAGTTGAGTTCGGCCGGTTGAGGATTATGCTCCGAGCTGTATTTACCGCGTTGATCGGCGGGGTATTCGCGGCCGTGGATGTGCAGGCGAGCAATGTTCAATGGGAGGGTGGTGTTACTGCTATCTTTCAGTCCGCGGACGACGATCGTGCTGCGTCCGAATGGACAGCCTCCGTGGACCTATTCGCGACGCTGGAGACCAGCGGGGGCGAGTGGCTGTTGTATGTTGAAGGAAGCTCAACGCCGAAAGCGGATGGCGTTTCGGCGTTCTATCCAACCGTCAATGGCGATGCCCGATCCGTACTCACCAGGGATGGTGACGGAGGCGTACAGATCTCGGAGTTGAATTACACGTTTCGCTATGACAGCGGATCGTCGCTGATTCTGGGTCTTGTCGATCCATCCGCGTGGCTTGACCGGGGCCGTATAGCAAATGATGAAAACAGGCAGTTTCTCAACGGCAGTTTTGTCAACAACCCAACGATCGAGTTTCCCGACTACACGGTGGGTGCGATCTTCCGTGCTGCCAGAAAGGGACAGCGCCCCGAGATCACGTTGGTAGTATCCGGTTCCGACGGCATCGCCGACCTCCCCGACCGATCCTATCAGGACCTTCTCGACATCAATGAAGAAGGACGAGGGATATTCGTAGGCGCCGGTGCCAACTGGTTGGCTGGCAATTCATCGTGGCGAGTAGGCGCATGGGCCAGGACTGATGATCATCCGGTGGCTGGCAGTGAAAACGATGCAGACAATAACTACGGCGTTTACGCCGTTTATGGCTGGCAATCAGGCGAGAACGCAATAAACCTGCGAACCGGTTTTGCCAATGCGGACGTTTCCGTGGCACGGGACTTTTACTCATTTGCCTACCAACGCAATCTGCGATTCGGCATCCTGGGCATAGGCGCCGCCTACACGGGAATTTCGGAGGAGTTCAGCGCCGGCCAGCATGGGCGCGCGGTAGATTCGGAAATCTATCTCCGAATCCCGTTGCTTGATGGCGCGGGTCACGTCACGCCCTCAATTCAGTATGTCGAAGTCCCGGACTTCGACCGCAGTGATTCCGGACCGGGCTCTTCTGCGTTCGTTTATGGAATACGGTTGCACTACTCCTTTTAGCGAGGAGCAAGCGACGCTTCGAAAACGACGTTGACATTTGCAATGACGGTCAGGTCGCCCGGGCTATAGGTCCGCGCCTCGGCAGAGTTCATCGCCAATGCCGCCCCACGATCCATCGGTATTGGCGGGCGAGTCGCCGAACCGGCATTGATCTGGATGGCGTCACCCAGCGACAAACCGAGTGAATTGGCAAGCCGCTCGGCGTTTTGTCTCGCGTCCTCGACAGCCTTCTCGAGCGCGTCGCGGTAGGCGTCGCGGTTCTTGCTGCTCGTTAGATGTGGCGGCGATACCTGGTTGACGCCGGCTTCGACAGCCCCTTCCATGATCAGCCCGACCTTGTCGAGATCGTGAACCTTGAGGCGCATGTGCCGATGCGCGACGAACCCGACGAGCTCCTGCGTATTGGCATCGCGGTCCCAGCGATAGTCGGGACGGACCGTTGCCGACATCGTGTCGACGCGATTCTCGGGAATGTCCATCGCGTCGGCCAGTTCCAGCACTTTAGCGGTGACTTCGGCGGCCTTCGCCTGCGCCGCCGCCACGGTCGATTCGCGAGCTTCGATCGACAGGCTCAGTATTGCGCGATCCGGCGGCGTCTCGACGGTGCCCATGCCATTGACCGAAATCGTGCGGTCCATGTCGTCTGCGGATGCTGCAGCCGATGCGAGGATCAGGAACAGGGTGGCCAGCTTTGGCATGGGATTTCTCCGGGAAAATGAGCGTTGCCGTCATTCTAGCGTCAAAACCGTTCCCGACGTTTGCGCTCGCCGCCCCTAAATGAGCACCCCGTCATAGTCGCGGACCGGATCCGGGGACATACTGCCCGTATGAGAATACTCTCCGCAATCGTAATTACACTGCTTGCCGCGACCGGCTGCGGCGGCGGTGGGGGCGGCGGCTCGAACGGTGGAGATCCGCCGAATCCGCCGCCTCCGGCGACTCGCGCCTTCGATATGGGTTTTACGACCTGGCCGTACGACGCGACGGTCGAAGCCGTCAATTTCGTGTACACGGAGACCTCGGCGCGAGGAGACTTCATCGCGCATCACCTCGACGGCGGCATTCCCTGGCAGGCAGCCCTTGATGGGGCCGCCTATGACCCTGCCGTCGAGGCCGAAATCCAGGGACGCCTCGACAACACGCCGGCCAGCCAGCGCCTGTACCTGGCGATTAGCCCCTTCAGTGGAGCCCGCGACGGCCTTGCCGGAAACTGGGGCGCCGGGACCAACGAGCCCCTGGCGGCGCCGTGGGATGCGCGCGACTTCGACAGCCCTGAAGTCATCGCGGCCTACACGAATTTTGCCCGGGACATGATCACGCGTTTCCAGCCGACCTACTTCAACCTCGGCATAGAGGCGAGCGAGCTGCTCGTTAACGACCTCGACCGCTTCAATCGCTACGTAACGTTCGCGACCCAGGTTGCCACTGCGCTGCGTGCCGACTTTCCGAACCTGCAACTGATGATCAGCGTTGCCCTGAAGTCGCCGGGATCGGCCAGGGCGCAGACGATCGAAGCGAACATTGGTCCGCTGATCGACCTGATCGACGTCGTCGGCATCAGCGTTTATCCGTACGTGTTCTTCGATCACGCCGACAAGGGCGATCCGGCCAACCTGCCGGCTGACTGGTTCTCGCAGATCCAGAACGTCGCCAACGGCAAACCAATCGCCGTCGCCGAAACGGCATGGATCGCCGAGAGACTCGAAGTCCCGACCTTTGGCGTCGACGTCATGGCGAACGCCCAAAACCAGGCGGACTATATGAGCGAGCTGTTCGCCGAGTCTGAATCGGCCGATGCGGAGTTTGTCGTGTGGTGGGCCCTGGTCGATTTCGATGCGCTGTGGAACGGCGCGCTGGGCCAGGACCCGGTCGCCCGCATCTGGCGCGACACGGGACTGTACGACGAGTCCCTGAACTCCCGACCCGCGCTCGATACCTGGCAGCAGCAGTTCTCGCTAACGAAGCAGTAACGCCTAGAGCAACGCCCGTACAGATTCGGGATCCGCGTCTATCACGGTCGGTTTGCCGACCGGGACCGCGGCGACATCCTTGAGCCCGTTGCCCGTGATGAGCAGCACGACGGTCTCGTCCTTGCCCATGCGCCCATCCTCCGCCAGTCGTTTCGCGGCGGCCCACGGCGCGGCCGCTGCCGGCTCCGCGAACACGCCGGCCGTGCTCGCCAGCTCGCCGATTGCCGCGACAATCTCGTCGTCGGAGACAGTGACCGCTGCGCCGCCTGACTCGATAACCGCCCGAACAGCCGCCAGGCCGTCACGTGGCTGGTCGACCGAGATCGAGTCGGCGACGGTCTTTGCGGCGACGCCGGCGATGTCGATCGAACGCCAATCCGGATCCTGGCCGCCCGCACGAACTCGTTCGATCGCCTGGCAAATGGCGGCGCTGCCTTCGGATTGCGCACAGTCGATCCTGGGCAGGCGATCGACGAGCCCCGCCGCGTGCAGGTCACGCCAGCCCTTCCAGATGCCGCTCAGTATGTTGCCGTCCCCGGTCGGGACGATCACGCGATCCGGAACCTGCCCCAGTTGTTCCCACATCTCGAACGAGCTGGTCTTCTTGCCCTCGCGCGTAAACGGGTTGAATCCCGTACTCCGGTTGAACCAGCCTCGTTCTTCACACACCTGCAGGCAAAGGTCGTAAGCGTCGTCATAGCTGCCTCGGACCGCGAGTACGCTGGCGCCGTAGGCCAGCGACTGGGCGAGTTTTGCCTCGGGCGCCGTTTCCGGCACGAACACCACGGCGCGCAGTCCCATGGCCGCGGCAAGGCAGGCCGTCGATGAACCTGCATTGCCCGTGCTCGCGACGGCTACAGTGTCGGCGCCCGCGGCGACAGCTCGCAGTAACGCTACGGCACTGGCGCGGTCCTTGATCGACGAACTCGGGTTGCCGGTCTCGTCCTTAAGCCACACGTTGCCGAGTCCCGCCGACGCGCCGAGCCGCTTTGCCCGGCATAGCGGCGTGCCGCCGATCCTCAACGGCAGCGCGGCGTCCGGGCACGGCAGCAGCGACGCATAGCGAAATATTCCTTCTCCGGGACCGAAACCCGGCTCGACCGTGTCGTAGTCGTAGGTGATATCGAGGTTGCCGCCGCAGGCCGGGCACGTGAAACCGGCAAAGTCGGCGCTCTGTTCGGTATTGCAGGCAATGCAGCGGTAACCATTCATGATCGCGTCACGGCACGATGTGCGTGCCCTGTCCTCCGCTCATCGCCTCTGCCAGGTGATGCGGTTGCGTGATGATGACCTCTTCGCCGCCGGCCTCCAGGAATGCGAGGGCCGCCTCGATTTTCGGCCGCATGCTGCCCGTCGCGAAGTGGCCCTCGTCGAGATAGCGGCGGCACTCGGTCGCGGTCATGCGATCGATGTCCGTTTGCTCCGGCGTGCCGAGGTTCAACGACACCTTGTCGACATCGGTCGAGAATATCAGCACGTTGGCCCCCAGCTCGGTCGCCAGCAGGCAGGATGCCGCATCCTTGTCGATCACCGCGGGCCGTGGGCGTAGCGATCCATCCGGCTTGCGTATCACCGGGATACCTCCGCCCCCCGCGGCGACGACGATCGTGTCGCTCTCGACCAGTGCGCGAATCTCGGGCATCTCGAGGATCTCCAGCGGCGCCGGTGACGGGACAACACGACGCCAGCCGCGATTTGCGTCTTCGGCGATCGACCAGCCATCGTCCTCTGCTCGCTGGCGAGCCTCTTCTTCGCTCATGAACGGGCCGATCGGCTTGGTCGGGTTC
>JAAUYE010061165.1_pt1 | contig 23239 bp, 35 predicted proteins | sample 7278081 | NCBI WGS metagenome assembly JAAUYE01 (sample SAMN14350131, study PRJNA611818) | marine sediment metagenome | isolation source: surface marine sediment (0.6m) | place: French Polynesia: Moorea | collected 2018-08
CGATCATCAACCTCTACGGATCCGGGCCGCTCACGTCGTTCGTCACCCTGGTCACGATCGAACGCTTCCACAACGACGACCCGGCCCAGGAGCTCCAGGTCTTCTGGAAGGGCCAGGTCGTCTCCGTCGATCGCGCCGGCGACGAGGTCCAGATCCTCCTCCAGCCGATCACGCGCGGCGCCGAGATCACGCCGCCCGACACCTACTCGGCGCTCTGTAATTCGTTCCTCTTCCAGTCGCCAGGGTGCGGCCTTCCGCGCGACCAGTGGCGCTTCGTCGCCACGCTCACGAGCCAGTCGGCCGACGGCCTCGAGCTCGTGTTCTCCGGCCTTCGCGCCCAGGCGTCGATCCTCGACGCCGCCCAGGGCGGCCCGACCGGCCCGCTCACGTCCGACGAGCTCGATCGCTACTGGCAAGGCGGCTATATAGCGACCGGCGGCGGCGAGTCCCGGAGCATCGTCGAGGGGAACGTCTCGAGCGACCCCGACCGCGTCCGGATCGACCTCCCGTTCCGCGACTTCAACGTCGGCGACGGCGCCAGCGTCTACGCCGGCTGTCCGCTCACCCTGGCGATCTGCCATAAGAAGTTCAACAACGCGATCAACTTCCAGGGCTACCCGTACATCCCCGAGATCGACCCGGCGAACACCGAGCTCCCGCCAGGCACTCGGACCAGCTCGTCGGCGTTCGCGGGGTAGGTCATGGGCTGGCTACAGTTTTGGCTCTGGGTCGCCTCCTTCCTGATCTCGGACTATTTCCGCCAGCGGCTCCCGTCCCAGACGCCCGCCGGCGTCGGCGACTTCAACATCCCGACCGCGACCGAGGGCCGGCCCGCCGGCGTCGCCGTCGGGACGATGCGGATCGACGCCCCGAACTGTATCTGGTATGGCGACTTCCTGGCGGATCCGAAGACGGTCTCGACCGGCGTCATCTTCAAGGAGGACGAGGTCGTCGGCTATCGCTACCGGCTCGCCCTTCAATACGCGCTCGGGAAGTTCCGGGCCGCGGGGATGACCGGGATCTGGATCGGCGACGAGAAGGTCTGGGACTACGTCGCCGACAACGGCGGCGTCCCGTCGACCGTCGCGGACGTCATCCGCTACGATCTCTTCGGCGGATCTGATTCGGGCGGCGGCTTCGCCGCTCGCTTCACGCTCTTCAACGGCGACGACGACCAGCCCGTCTCGAGCTTCCTCGCCTCGCGCCTGGATCCGCTCCCGGCCTACCGCGGGACCTGCTACGTCATGGTCACGAACACGGAGGAGACCGGCCTGGACGGCTGGCGCGTCGTCACGTCGACGCCCGACACGATCGGCGCCTATATCGGCGACACGAACCAGCTCCGCTACATCAAGATCGAGGTCCAATGCTTCGACGACCTGGCGGGGACGGCCGGATCCCCTGGCCTGGGGAACGACCTCGGCCTGGCCGGCGACACTCACTTCATCGGCCCGGATCTCAACCCGATCAACTTCGCCTGGGATCTATACCGGAACGACCGCTGGGGTCGGGCCTTCCCACTCTCGGACGTCGACCAGGCGAGCTTCCAGGCCGCCGCGGCGACCTGTTTCACCGAGGGGATCGGCTTCTCCTACGTCTTCGACGAGCAAGTCTCGACGAGCCAGCTCCAGGACATCATCGAGCAACACATCGAGGGCTACATCGGCCCGAACCCGGTCACCGGGAAGATCGAGGTCACGCTCACGCGGCCGGACTACGTCCTGGCGAACGAGTTCCAGGCGACCGACGACAACATCATCAACGTCATCAAGTGGAACAAGGGCGACTGGTCCCAGACCGCGAACCGGACGCGGATCCGCTACGCCGACCGGGACAAGGAGTGGAACGAGACCCACGCGATCGAACTCTCGCCGGCGAACCGCGTCATCCAGGGCCGGACCGTCACGAAGGAGCTCCGCTTCGAGGGATGTCACACCGCGAGCGTCGCCGCGCGCCTGGCGGCCAGGTCGAACGCGACGCTCTCGCTCCCCCAGTCCTCCGGGACGATCGAGCTCGATCGGACGGCCTGGGCTATCCGCCCGGGCTCTGTCATGTCGCTCACGAGCTCCCAGGCCGAGGAGACCGACCTCGCCGTCCGCGTCACGAAGATCGAGCTCGGCGACGGGATCGCGAACTCCTTGAAGGCCGAGGTCGTGGCCGACAATCTCCGGAACGAGGTCCTCAACGTGGCCGAGCCGCCGCCGACCGACTTCGTCCCGCCCGTCCAGGGCGTCATCCCGTTCGCCACGGACGACCAGGCGGCCTTCGAGACGCCGTTCGTCATGATGCGGGCCGACACGAGCCCCGACGCGACGCCGAGGATCTCCACGCTCGCCAGGCGCGCGGGCGCGAACTACGCGACGACCTACGAGGTCCTCCGACGGACCGGCAACCCGCCGGCCGGCGGCTATACGTCCGCCGGCGTCATCGCGGCCGGCTTTTGTGCGGTCGGCGAGCTCCGGAACGCGGAGGCCCGCGGCCAGTCCGGGAACGGCGCGCTCACGATCCAGGTCGACGGGATCTCGAACGAAAGCCTCGACGGCCTCATCGGCCCCTACGCTCCCGGCCTCAACAACTTCGCCGGCGTCGCCGTGATCTCGCCGGGCCTCGAGACCGAGGAGTTCGTGATCTTCAACTCGATCGTCGACGACGGGACGGGGATCCGCCTCGAGGGCGTCCGCCGCGCCTCGATGGACACGCCCTGGGGACTTCACGCCGCCGGCGCGCGGATCTGGTTCTTCTGGACGGGCGGGCTCGGCCTGGTTCCGGAGATCTTCACGAACGGGGTCCAGGTCGAGGTCAAGCTCCTCCCGACCAGCCCGACCGACCAGGTCCTCGAGGGCGACGCGACGGCGCTCCCGATCATCACGATCGACTCGAACACCGACGACCGGGCCTCGAAGCCCCTAGTCCCGGCCGAGCTCACGATCAACGGCTCGAGCTTCCCGGCCCAGGTCGACTTCGACAACACGACGACCGGCCTCCCCTCTCCGGATCCGGACATCACCGGCGCGGTCTTCACGCCGACGCATAAGCTCTGGAAGACCGAGGACGTCGTCTACAACTCGGAGGGCCTGGACGTCGACGGGAGCCCGCTCGAGGACGCGGTCCTCACCGGCGAAGCTCATCGTGTGAGTCTCTGGATCCACAACCTCGACGAGGATCCGACCGCCAACCGCGCGAACGCCGTCTTCTCGATCATCGACCAGGACGCGCCGGATCTCACCCAGGGCGCCCCGTTCAACCTCTACGCGCCGAAGTCCGACCTCATCGCCGGCGGCGCCGTCGGCCAGGACTTCAACGCTCGCGTCGAGATCGAGACGAAACACTCGCCCGCCGGCCAGGCCGCGGACAACGTGAGCCACCGGCCGCTCCTCTTCGACTTCGTCGCCCTGGGCGTCTTCTCGCTCACGCCGGCCCTCGTTCGCCAGGGCGCCCCGTTCAATGGCAACGACACCGAGACGGCGCTCCTCGCCGAGAACAACGTCGACGCGCTCTTCCTGGGCGCGGCGGAGATCGACACGGCCTCGAGCGTCTTCGGCGGCGCCTCGCTCCTGCTACCAGGGACCGCCGGCGACGTCGTTCACCTGGCTAGCCCGAAGGGCTTCCGCTGGTATGACGCGGACTGGACGATGGACTTCCGGATCCGCTTCGACGACATCGTCACGAACAACCAGGTCATCGTCGGGGCCGGCTGGCTCCCGTTCCGGCGGACCTGGTACTTGCAATGGAACAACACGAGCTTCAACCTCCTCTTCTCGAGAAGCGGCAACGACGGCCCGTTCACGAACATCGGCCTCGGATCCTTCTCGCCGGTCGCGGGCCAGTGGTATCAGTGCCGCATTGTGAAGAAGGGCGTCTCGCCGCGGTTCTCGCTCTACTTCGACGGGACCAGGGTCGGCTCGACGTTCACGTCTCAATCGCACATCGACGCCGGCTGCGACCTGGTCTTCGGCGCGCGCTACGACGGCGACGGCGTCTACACGAACCCCTTCACCGGCCAGATCGACGACTTCGCCTTCTACAACCTGGCGGCGATCGACCCCAACTCGACGAGCTACACGGTAGAGACGACCGCGAAGGTCGGCCCGCTCGCCGTCAAGCATCCGATCGTCGCGAACTTCGAGGGCGCGGACGCGGCGACGGTCGGCCGAACTGATGACACGACGCGCTGGACCCTCGGCTTCGGCGCGACGACCCAGATCGACACGGCCCAGGCCCAGTTCGGCTCGAGCTCGCTCCTCTGCAACGGCGCGAGGGTCGCGGGGACCCCGGCCAGCTCGGACGGCGTTTGGCTAGTCGAGAGCCTCGGCTTGACGGATCCGCTCCCCCAGTTCGACCTAAAGACGAACGACTGGACGATGCAAGCCTTCGTCCGTTTCATAGGCCTCCCGAGCACTCAGGGCGGGTCCGCCGCGCTCATCTCGAAGCTCTACCGGATCGGCGCCAACTTCGGCGCTATGGACTGGACCTTCGGGTTCAGCGGGTCGAACCTGGTCCTCTTCAGCTACACGACCAACGGCGACGACGGGACGGCCACGCCCTACACGGCGACGAACACGCCGGCGCTCTCGACCGGCGTCTGGTATCACGTCGCGGTCCAGCGTCGCGGGAACGATCTCGAGGTCTACTTCCAGGGGAACCGGCTCGCGCTCGTCACGGATCACTTCGCCGGCGTCACGATCGTCAACTCGTTCGACGTCCCGGTCACGCTCGGCCGGCACTACGACGCCCCGAGCAACGCGGAGACCGGCGTCCTCAACGGCTGGCTCGACGCGGCGGAGGTCATCAACGGCGAGGCGCTCTTCTCTGGCGCGACCTACACGATCCCGACGGCGCCGCCGGAGCCTGGTCGCCTGGTCGACAAGGATCTCCTCCTCCTTCACGGCTGGGACGGCCTGGGGAACAACTACGCGGTCGACCGCGCCGCCGACACCGACGACGCCAGGCGCGGGACGCGGTTCACCTTCACCCAGAACGCCCAGGTCCGGACGAGCCCGGTCAAGTTCTCGAGCCCGACGACGGCCGGCGCCCTCCTTACCGGCGGATCCCCGAGCGACGGATGTGTCTACACGCCCTCGGACTTCTACTGGGACCTCGGGAACGGCGACTTCACGGCCGACATCTGGTTCCGGCGCGCGACGAGCTCGATCAACGGCGGCGGGATCGGCTTCTTCTCTCACTGGGTCAACACCGGCGACCAGCGCGGCTGGAGGTTTGCCTGGAACCAGGCGACCTCCGAGCTCGAGTTCGTCTGGTCGACGGACGGGACGGCCCTCGGCGAGAAGAGGGTCTTCGTCTCGAGCGTCGCGGTCGGGACCTTCCCGCTCAACGACTGGATCCACCTCGCGGTCGAGCGAGACGGCTCGAACATGAACATCTACCTCGACGGCGTCCTCCAGACGCTCGACGTCTTGAGCGACTCGATCGGGACCGACACGATCTACAACTCGCCCTCGGCCGAGATCAAGGTCGGCCGACAGACCGACGCCTTCACCGGCTACATCTTCGCCTACTGGGACGAGTTTCGGATCACGAAGGGCGCGAAGTACGGGAGCGCGAGCTTCACGCCCGAGACGGATGTCTATCCGCGGCCGAGCTCGGCGGTCTAGCGGATCCAGGGCTTCCAGGAGTAGAGGGCGAAGGCGGCCAGGACCGAGTCGATGAAGAACGGCGTCCAGGCCTCGAGCCGGTAGTGGTAGAAAGCCAGGAAGCCGAGCGTCGCGAGGACGAGGATGAAGATGAAGTCGCGCATCCGTCGGACTATACTCGAGAACGCCAGGAAGCCGTGAGGGCTCCGCCTTAACCCAGGAGACCCACATGAGCACGAACACCCAGGGCCAGAAGGTCGCCCCCCCGAAGATCCGCCGCCTCCGTCATCGTCGCCGGCTCGTTGCCGGCTCTCCCCGCGTCCAGGGTCGACACCCGGCGCTCGACAACTTCCTGGCCCGTGAGGCCGCCCGAGCCGTCGCCTCCCCCCTGCGGCTCGCCCAGGCCCTCACGATCGCGGTCGGCGGGACGGGCTACGCGGTCGGCGACACCTTCCTCATCGTCGGCGGGACGTTCACAGAACAAGCTCGCGGGATCGTCACGGCCGTCGCGGCCGGCGTCGTCACCGCGGCCCGCGTCCTGGATCCTGGCGTCTACACCGTGAACCCAGGCGTCGCCGCGGCCACGTCGGGCGCCGGCAACGACGACCTCACGGTCACGACCGCCCTCACGTCGGCCGTCGCCGGCGTCACCGAGGCCGAGCTCCTGGCGGCGATCTCCGGCGTCGGAACCTCCGACAAGAACCGGAACACCGGGGACACCTTCGACATCCAGGTCTCCGCCGGCTACCTCCGCGGAACGAACTCCTCGGAGCTCTACGACAACGCGGGCGTCCCGATCGTCTAGTCCTGGCGCGCGTCGGGCTCTTCCGGTCCTTCACCCTTCCGGAGGAGCCCGACATCTTGACCGATCCAGGCGCTCCTCATCGCGATCGGACTCGGAGCTCGGCCGGCCTGGCGGCAAGCCCGACACAACCAGCCGAGCGCCTCCGTCCCCCAGCCCGAAAGGGCGACGAGAACATGGCCGACCGTGACGTCTTCGTGGATCGGGAAGTCCTGGTCGTGTATCCACTCGACGAACTTCCGCGCGTCCTGGATCTGGATCGCGCTCGAGCATTGGTTCGCCGGGACCGGATCCGGACCAGGCGAGGGGCTTCCGTAGGATCTCGAGCGAGGCGGCCGACGATCGACGTCGGGATCTCGAGGAGGCGGTCGACCGAAGCCCAGGTCGTCGGGCGAGTTCGCCGGCGGATCCTCGTCGAAGAGGCCCCCCTGGGGCTCAGAAGGGCGGCGCGTCATCGTCTGGTCCTGGCGTAGCGGGCCGGAGCGGTTCTGGCTCCCTGGAGCGCCTGGGAGCGCCTGGCGACGAATTAGAGCCCCCGCCATAACATCCCCGGCATTGTTTCATCCAGTTCGCGCCCTGGAAGATCTCGCCGCACGTCTCGCAACGCTGATCTAGCTGGCAAACATGACGACGATCCGTTCCTGGATCCACGGGGACCCAGCGGCTCCCGTATTGGATGAACGAGATCTCGGCGCCACAGTCTCTACAGGCTTTGCTCATGGTCTTCTCCTCACAAGTAGATCCTCGACTATCTCATGGCCTGGGAGGGAGAGGGAGCCAGCCCGAGACCTCCCGACACGGTCGAGATCCTCGCGCTCGCTCACCATGACCCGGTCGGTCGCTGGTCGCCCCTGGTCGCTCATTCGACGACGGTCCCAGGCTCGCCTCGTCTCCGGCTTGTGTCGCTCCCCGAGTAGCCGGTCAAGTCGCCCAGGCGCTCGCGTTACCCGCTCACCTGGGAGCCGGTCGAGTGTTGCGGGAGGGAAGGAGGCCGTGAGAGAATCGCGGCTCCGGTCGCTCCTGCAAAGATCACGACCGAAAAAAAGGCCCCGCCGGTTCGTCGCCGAGCGGGGCCTTGTCTTATACGCCTGTTACGCGAGGCGAGTCAACAACCCATCCGTCGCTCCCAGGCCTCCTCCGCCTCGAGGGCGGCGATCTCGCGGGCCTGGTCGTCCCAGGCCTTGAGCTCTTCCTGGCTCATCCGTTCGCGATGAGGGACGGGGATCACCCTCTTCCCGCCGCAACGCTCACAGGCGACGTCGTAGCCGCCGGAGAGGTACATCGCGCGCGAGTCCTCGTCCCAGTCCGGCCCGTTCCACTCCTCGGCCGTGATCCCGTGGCCGTCGATCGCCGGATTGACGTGAGAGCCGCGGCCCTCACATCGCGGGCAGACCTCGAACTTCGTCGGGATCTCGACCTCGTCGTCGCCGAGGAAGACCGTGAGGCGCTCGTCGCGGCCGCTCACGACGAGATCCCCAGGCGGACGGACATCGTCGTCACCCAGCGGTCCAGCCGCTTCTCCTCGGCCTCCAGGGCCGCCTCGAGCTCGCGGGCCTCGGCCAGGGTCCAGACGACCTTCTCCCAGCCCATCGCGACGGAGAGGACGAGCTGGGCCACGTCGTCGCCCGACTGGATGATCGCGCCGACGCGGCGCCCCTGGGTCCTGGCCGGAAGCTCGCGGAGGATCTCCACGTCCCGACGGACCTCTTCCTCCAGGGTCGGCCCCTGGCGCCCGAGGGCGCTCACGAGTCTCCCTCCTCGAGGTCATCGAGATCCGGCTGGGCGTCGGCCTTCTCGTCGATGTCGGCGGCGACCTGGTCGCACATCGAGAACACGGCGGCCTCGACCGGAGTGTTCGCCTCCTCGCCGTCGGTCCAGCGGTCGATCGACGCGAGCGTCGTCTCGGCCGGGAGCGGGCAAGCCTTGACGATCATGTCGCGGATCGCCGGGATGAAGATCCTCCTCCGCGGCCCGCTCATGACGACCTCCGCTCGATCTGGACGTTCATCGCCTTCACGCGACGATCGCCGGCGACGAGGTTCATCTTCTCGAGGAGGGCGCGGCCGCCCTGGGGACCGTTCCGCTCGAGCTCGAGCTCGAGGACCTCCTGGAGGCGCTCGACCGCCCGCTTGAATTGCGAGCGGATGATGAGGGGCTCGGCCGTCGCGATCGCGGCGTCGACCCGTTCTTCGTTTCGTTCGTTCATGTGTTTCTCCTGCAAGTGAACCCGCCGAAAGTACCGAAACCCAGGCCGGCGGGCGCGGACCTGGGTCTCGTTTTGATATGTCGCCGAGGCGGCCAAATTGCGCGCCCTATCCCTGGCTCGCGTAGTAGTCGGCGTCCGCGCGGCGCTCGTCGACGACGTCCATGACCAGACGCGCCAGGCGGAGGACCTCGTCCCAGGACTCGACGCCCTCGACGAACTCCTGGCAATACTCGAGACCACACTCGACGAAAGTGTCGAAGCCGTCGTCGTAGTGTTGCTCGGCGTAGGCGAGGAGGCGGTTCGCCAGGTCGTCCTCCTGGCGCTCGGTAGCGAACGCCAGGCGGCCGTCGAAGTCCGTGATGAACATGACGATCGGCGTGAAGATCTCCTGGCCGACGCGGTCGAGCGTCGTCGAGTCGAACTCGCAACGGATGACCAGGCGGCCGTCGTCGGAGAGGCGAACGAACTCGCCCTCGACGTAGCGGTCGGCGCGACCCTCGCAAGGCTGGAAGTCCCAGGAGCGGATCCGGTCGCCGACCTGGAAGATGACCTCGACCTCGAACGTCATCGAGTGAAGGCTCGAGGCCTGGTTGAAGAGCTCGGCCTTGCGATGAGCCTCGTCCCAGGAAACGGCGAACGCCTCGGCGCGATCGGCGGAGACCCAGGCCTCGCCGGCGCGGCCCGTCCAGAAGAGCTTCTGGCCGTTGAGGTTAGCGAAGAGGATGAAGATCTGGGAAGTTGTCATGAGGAAGTCCTCGGTGTTGTTGGGTGAGGGAGTAGTGTCTCACCTCCCGGGACAGAAAACTAGACCTAGTTCACACTTTTCGCATCCAGGCCCAAATATATAAGGGTCCCGGAACTGTGACGCGCGTCTAGCTTTTCGTCCCGCGAGATGAGACAATCTCCTCTCACTTGCAGGAGGACGACCACATGACGAACCAGATCCAGATCCCCCAGACCGCCGCCGGCGTTGTTGTCTGCTACGGCGGAGGCGTTGACTCGACCGCGATGCTCATCGCGCTCCGCGACGCCGGCATCCGCCCCGACCTCATCACCTTCGCCGACACCGGCGCCGAGAAGCCCGAGACCTACGACACCGTCCGCAAGATGGACGCCTGGCTCGTGGCCCAGGGCTTCCCGACCGTGACCTGGTGCAAGAAGCGGACGCTCGACTCGACGCCCTACGACGACCTCGGCGGCAACTGCGAAGAGAACCAGACGCTCCCGTCGCTCGCCTTCGGGATGAAGTCGTGCTCGATCAAGTGGAAGCAAGGCCCCCAGGACTACGTCCTCAAGGGATGCAAACGCGGCCCGAACAAGTGCGACCCGCATCCGCTCCAGTCCCAGGCCGAGGCCCAGGGCCGGAAGCTCGTGAAGCTCATCGGCTACGATTCGAGCCCGGCCGACATCCGTCGCTCCTCGAAGGTCAAACGCGAGGACGCGGACTTCCTCTACTCCTACCCGCTCCAGGATCTCGGCTGGACGCGCGAGGATTGCATCGCGCGGATCGTCGAGGAAGGCCTCGAGGTCCCGATTAAGTCGGCCTGTTTCTTCTGCCCGGCCTCTCAGAAGTGGGAGCTCTTCTGGCTGGCTGGAACTCACCCGGATCTCTTCATGAAGGCCTTGAAGATCGAGTTCGACGCGATGGTCGGCAAGCATAGCCGCTGGGGCTCGGACGACTGCACGTTCGACAAGGCCTGGGAGGAGTTCGTCTCGAAGCCGGCGGACCAGTGGCCGACGACGGACATCACGGTCGGGCTCGGCCGGAGCTTCGCCTGGAATCACTGGGCGCGCGAGAACGGGATCGTCGACCGGGACACCGGCGTCTTCATCGGCGACCAGGAGAAGCTCCTGGCCCAGGCGGACGCGCTCCGCGGCCAGGGCGGGAACGCGGCCGACGTCCGAAGGTGCGCCTAGTCTCGGCTCATGATACACTCGCCCAGCTACTAGCGGAGGATGTTCCACATGAAACACCCGACAACACTCAAGGAGGCCCGGCTCGAGTCGGGCCGGACCGCGGAGGAGGTCGCGCACCTGGCCGGCGTGAGCCGCGCGTCGCTCTACCGGATCGAGGGCGGCGAGCAACTCCCGAGCCGGGACGTCGCCCGGAAGCTCTTCGAGCTCTACCAGGGCCGCGTCTCCCTGGGGATGATCTACGACGCCGAGTTCGCGTCGAAGGCGAGGGCCGCGTGAGCTCGCTCACCGTTCGCTCCGAGCCCTGGGCCGCGTTCCCGAACGACGACACGACGGTCCGCCAGCTCGCGCTCGCGATGACCCAGTTCGACCTCGAGCTCCTGGTCGACGATCGCCTGGTCGTCTCGCTCGTCCAGGCCGTCGGGACGGACCAGGAACCGCCGAGCGCCGACGAGCTCGCCGCCGTCCTCTACGGCGACGAGGCCGACTACATCATCGAGGACCAGTCGGGCGTCTACGAGCTCCCCGACTTCGGCGCGGCCGCCGCCTTCGAGGCCGAGGCCCGCGATCGTCATCACGAGGACGACCAGGACCTCGTCTAGTTTTGACCGGCCCAGGCTCTCATCCAGGAGCCCGTGAGGGGCTCCGGCCTGGCCGGTCCTTTTAGGAGGACATCATGATCTCAGCGACCGACGTCCCCGCGTGTCCCGCTTGCGGATCCCGCGAGGTTCACCCAGTTCGCCAGGCCCGAGGGCCGACGCTCTACGCTTGCCGCGGATGCGGCCGCGACCAGACCGAGGCCTGGCTCCCGCTCCAGGCCGAAGACAAGCCGGCGCCGGCTCCCGTGATCGGGCCGCCGGCGGATCCCGCGGATCCTCATCCGCTCGGGATCGGGGCGACGCTCCGATGACCGCGGCCGAGAGGATCTACATCGACCCGCGCGTGACGCGGACGATGAAGGACGCCCCGGAGGAGGGCCTGGTCGGCTACGTCCGCGAGGACCTCGCCAGGAAGGCCTCCGCCGCCGTGAGGGGCCAGGAGATCATCATCCAGCTCATCACGAACCCGGAGGGCCGCCTGGTCGGCCTCTCGTCCTGGGGCCGCGTCTACGTCCTCCTCCAGGAGGACGCCGGCTCGCCCCCGGTCTGGTCGCTCGTCCAGGAGGGGATCGAGGGCCAGGGGCTCGACTCGTGAGGCGCTGGAAGTCGGTCGAGGATCCGCGCCGGCGGATCTGGACCTATTTCCGCGAGCACCCCGACAAGTTCTTCACGGAGGACCACGTCGCCGCCCAGGTCGGGATCGGTAAACGCCGAGCCCGTCGCCTGGTTCACGAGCTCGCCGCCGCCGGCAAGCTCGAGGCGGTCGAGACCGTGAGCTCGCCCCGCTGGGGCCGGCCGAAGCTCATGTTCCGCTCGATCCGCAAGTCCTGGGACGACCTGGCCCAGGTCGAGGCGCTCGCGTGAGCCGCTTCCGTTGCCTGAATTGCCGGGCGACCTTCGCCGAGCCCTCCTTCTCGGAAGGCCCGAAGAAGGTCGACCCGGACACCCTCCAGGTCGTCCGCTTCTCCGAGGCGCGCTCGATCTGTCCGTCGTGTTTCTCGCCCAGGATCACCCCGGTCCACAACGACGCCCAGCCTCGACTCTAGTCCCGCCTCGCGCTACACTCTCCGCTCCACTTTGCAGGAGGACAACATGAACCAGAACCCGAAGGACGGCGAGCTCGTCGTCCTGGAGACGCCCGTCTCCGAACCGAACACCCAGGCCCTCGAGGTCAAGTCGACCTTCGACATCCAGCCCCAGTCCTTCCAGGCCGGCCTCAACCGCCGGAAGAAGAACCGGAAGGCGCTCATCACCTGGATCCAGGAGGAGCTCAAGGAGGGGACCGACTGGGGCCGGATCCACGTCGTCAAAAAGGACCAGTGTCCGGACGGCCGCTACTGCCAGAACCCCTACCACTTCTCGAAGCCGTCGCTCTGGAAAGCCGGCGCCGAGAAGATCGTCGGGATGATGGGCCTCAAGGCGACCTGGCCGAACATGGACCGCTGGGAGGACAAGATCCTCGAGGGCGGCTCGATCGACCAGCTCCTCCTCCGTTGCGAGCTCGTCAACGACGCCGGCCTGGTCGTCTCGACCGGGATCGGCGCCAGGGCCGCCTCGAGCGACTACGGCGACCTCAACAAGGCCTTCAAAATGGCGAAGAAGAGCTCGCTCATCGACGCGGTCCTCAACTGCGCCGGCCTCTCCGAGATCTTCACCCAGGACGTCGAGGACATGGACCCGGCGAAGATCTCCGCCGGCGCCCCGGATCCGTTCAACCCGCACGAGGAGCCGAGCGCCGAGGTCTTCCCCCAGAAGCACGTCAAGCCCGTCTCCACTCACTGTCCGATCGGGAAGGAGTGGAAGGGCCAGCCCTGGGAGATCGTCGACGACGGCTTCCTCAACTGGATCGTCGACCGGATCGACGACAAGCCCGACATCGTCGAGGCCGCGAAGGCCGAGCTCCGCCGGCGTCACGTCGAGACGCCCGAGGCCCAGGAGCGCCGGGAACAGACCCGGCTCGCGACTGGGAAGTCGCTCGCGGACTACGCCCGGGAGATCTCCCAGGCGACGAACATCGACCAGATCCTTGTCATCAAGGAGGAGCTCCCGACAGAATACGAACCCGGCCTTCGGGCCTACCTGGCGAGCCGAGAAGAAGAGCTCGCCCCACAATAGCCGGGCGTGACGCCCAGGAGGACAACATGGAAACATCCACACAGAAGTCGCTCGCGATCGCCGAGCTCAACCCGATCGTCCACGACATCGCCGCCTTCGGCGACACGATCGACTCGATCGACATCACGACGGACGACGAGCTCGGCCAGGTCGGCGACCTGGTCAAGATGCTCAACGGCCGGAGGAAGAAGCTCGAGGACAAGCGGACCTCGCTCGTGAAGCCGCTCAACGACGTCGTCAAGGACATCAACCAGCTCTTCAAGGTCCCGCGCGATCGGATCGACGAGATCGTCGGCAAGGCGAAGAAGCACATGAACCGCTACGTCCAGGCCCAGGCCGCGATCGCCGAGGCGAAGCGGAAGAGGGAGGAGGAAGAGGCCCGCAAGGAGCGGGAGGAGGCCGCGAAGCTCGCGGAGGCGATGAAGAAGATGTCGGGCGACGCCGGCGAGGAGGTCGCCGAGGTCGTCACGGCCCAGGCCGAGGAGCGCCTGGAGAAGGCCCAGGCGCCGGCGAAGGTCGCGCCCTCGAGGGGCCAGGAGGCGACCGTCTCGGTCTCGAAGACCTGGAAGGCCCAGGTCCTCGACAAGGTCGAGCTCGCGAAGGCCGTCGCGGAGGGCCGGCTTCCGGCCGACGTGATCGAGCCGAACATGAGGGCGCTCACCCAGATCGCCAGGGAGACGAAGCTCGAGCGGACCGTGGACGGCGTCCGCTACTTCGAGCACGTCTCGACGGCCGTCCGATGAGCCGCGCCGACTACGCCTTCGCGGTCGTCGCCGTCTTCAACGACACCCGCGCGACCGAGATCATCCAGATCGTCGACGCGAAGACGGACGTCTCGGTCACGAACGACATCGAGAACGTCCTCAACGAGATCCAGGCCCGGATCCCCCGCCGTCCTGGGGACTACGCCTGGATCTACTGCGACTCGATGGACAACTGGGACGAGATCATCGTCGACGACGTCGGGAACTTCGTGAAGTTCGCCGCCCTCCCCCGGGGCCGATGCTTCACCGAGGTCCAGGCCGAGGCCGTCGCCCGCTACCTGGCCCGCCAGCTCGAGAGGAGGACCGGATGAGCGACTCGACCTACTACAACACGACGCACGTCCGCGGCCAGAAGCTCCGGATCTACGAGATCCAGGCCGAGCGCCAGGAGGAGGCCGTCCTGGAGTTCTTCAAGGCGAACCCGGAGGCGAAGGTCACGGCCGAGGACATCGGCCGCCTCGTCCTGCCTGGGACGCCGAGGACGTCCTGGGGCCGATGTCTCACGAACCTCCTCAAGGCCCGGAAGATCGAGAAGCTCGACGAGCAAGTCGACGGGGCCTGGGGCCGGCCGATCTACCTCTGGCGCCTGGCTCCGGATCCGACGCGCCCGGTCCAGGGCGAGCTCCTCCCGACGCCGGCGTTCCTCCGATGACGGCCCAGGCGAGCGCGAACTTCGACTGGTTCTGGCAACCGCCCCAGCTCGGCGACCCGGGGATCCTCATGATCGTCGACACTCACCCAGGCCCGGAGGCTGTCGACGTCCCCTTCGTCCAGGAGGACATCAACCAGGTCCTCCTCTACTGCGAGAGCCGGATCCCGACGGACGTCCAGCTCTACCAGCTCCGGATCTACGTCAAGGACATCTTCGGCCTCTGGAACGAGATCGAGTTCCTCCTGGTCGGGAAGGGCCGGCGGTTCCGACGCAAGGCGCCCGAGTTCTCCCAGTCCTCGCTCTCCGAGATCTGGGAGAACCATGAGCTCCGCGCCGGGAGGGCGAATTGAACGCCCTCGGCTGGGTCCTGGCCGGCTTCCTGGTCGGCTGGATCCTCGGCGTCTGGATGTCTCACCGGAAGATCCAGGCCGAGCGGAAGGCGCGGATCAACCAGTTCGGCCGCGAGCTCTTCAAGATCCTGGAGGACAACGAGATCCTCCAGATCACGATCTCCGAGGACGGGAAGAGCGACATCAAGTTCGACCAGGCCGGCTTCGACGAGCTCCTGGGAGGGAAGCCCACGAAACACTAGGCCCGTCGACGGCGTCCTCCTTCGACGGTACAGTGGCGGCGGTCCGGTCTCGTAACAGCCGGGCCGCCGTTTTTACATCCGGAGCACAACATGAAGAAGATCATCCTCCTCGCCCTGGTCCTCGCGAGCTCGAGCGCCTGGGCGACCGGCAAGAAACCCCCGCCGCCCCAGGCCGAGGCCGACGCCAGGGCTCACGCTGGCGCCCAGGCCGAGTCCGCGGCCCACGCCGGCGCCGACGCCCAGGCTCACGGCGGAACGGCCTCCAGCGACGCTACAGGCGGCCAGGCGAGCTCCTCGAGCTCCGCGGACGGATCCAACAACTCGACGACGACAAACAACACGGACAACACCTTCTTCGCCCTCTCGACGACCTTCCCCCAGGTCTCGGGATGCTTCAAAGGCGCCCAGGGCGGCGCCGGCGCGTCCGGCGGCGGGCTCTGGTTCGGCCGACACGGACTAGATCTCGATTGCTTCTACTCCCAGATCGCGGAGGCCGAGCCCGAGATCGAGGTCCAGGCCCGGCTCAAGTGCGGCTCGAAGGCCTTCCGGAACGCGATCGCCTTCGAGGTCCCCAGGCGCGAGCGTCAAGCCTTTTGCGTCGACTACATGGTCGAGAAGCATCGGGCCGAGCTCGAGCGCCTCGAGGCCCAGGTCGGCTTCTACGAGGCGGAGCGCGACCGCGTCGCCAGGGAGGCGGCCCAGTGTCGCGACGAGCTCGAGCGGTCGGAGGAGGCCTGGCTGGAGTGTCTCGAGAAGTGACGGTAGACTTCCCCCAGATCTAGCCGGCCCGTGAGGGGCCGATCACGGAGCCCCTCATGTCCTTCCAATACGGACCCAGCTCGAACGCCAAGCTCGACACGGTTCACCCTCACCTTCGGATGATCGCGATCCGAGCCCTCCAGCGGTCGCCCTACGACATCACGATCGTCCACGGCTGGCGCGGCGAGGAGATCCAGAACGCGCTCTTCGACTCTCACGCCTCGACGAAGCGGTTCCCCGACTCACGTCACAACAAGAGCCAGGACCCAGGCCTTCCGGATCCGCTCAAGGTCTCGGACGCGATCGACTTCGCGCCCTGGATCGACGGCGGGATCCCCTGGAACGAGACCCACATCTTCGCGGCGATCGCCGGCCTCATGTTCGCGGCCGCCGACGAGCTCGGCTTGAAGATCCGCTGGGGCGGCGACTGGGACACGGACGGAAACACCCGCGAGCACAAGCTCCAGGACTGGGGCCACATCGAGATCATCCACGAATGAGGAGGACCTAGTGGCAACGAAGCAAGGGATCCAGATCGGCGCGATCATCACGATCGCGACGTTCGTGTTCGGCGGCGGCGGGACCTTCGCGGTCTGGGCCGCCGATCAACGCTACACGAAGAAGGAAGACATCCAGGAGCTCGCGGCCCAGGTCGAGAGCAACGTCGCCGCCCAGGCCGCCCAGTCGGCCTCCGTGGACGTCCTCCTGGTCACGATGCTCGACATGAGGATCCGCGAGCTCGAGGGCGACATCGCCGACCTCGAGGATCTCGAGGAAGCCGGCGAGCTCACCCCGGCCGGCGAAGACCGGCTCCGGGATCTCGGGAAGGAGCTCGAGGACGCCGAGGCCGAGCGGAAGGTCGTCCGGGCGAGGATCCTCGCGAGAAGTGAATGAGCCAGGCCTCCTCCTCGATGGAACGCCACGCCCAGACGGCGCTCGTCCTCATCGTCGTCGCGCTCTTGTCCTGGGTCGGGCTAACCGTGAACCGGAACCAGCTCGAGCTCGCGAAGCTCACGATCCAGGTCGAGAACCTCAACGACGCCGTCACAACGCCGCCGGCACGTCTGGACGACGTCATCCGCCGCGTCGACACGATCGAGGCCGTCGTCTTGACGAACGGCCGGGAAGAGCCGGATGACCGGCGCGACTGATCCCGTGATCCGCTTCGCGGACCGACTGGACGCTCTTCGCGTGATCCCGCGGATCCTGGTCATGACCTACTACCTCTTCTTCATCTACTTCACGCTCTACCTCGCCGACTGGTTCATGACGTTCGACTGGAGCGCCGTCGAGAACCAGGCCGTCGCCCTGGCCGTCGCCGGCTTCCCCGTCGGGATCCTCGGCGTCATGACCGGCGTCCTCGGGACCCTCACGAACAACTACTTCAAGAGCGGCCGCCGCTCGGGAAACGGAGGAACGGAGTGAACCTACAGGTCCTCGCCGTCGTCCTGGTCCTCGGTGGGGGCATGATCGGCGCCGGCTTCTTCCTGGTCAAGGGCCAGATCGACCAAAGGGTCGAAGCCGAGACCGAGGCCGTCGCCCAGGAAACACGGGCCGAGCTCGCCGAGCGCCAGCTCGAAAGGGTGACGGACCAGCTCACACAAGAACGAACGCGCCAGGAGGAGCTCGTGAGAGATCTCCAGGCCGCCCGAGACCGTGAAAACCAGACGACCGAGGTCCTCGAAGACCGCGAGCGGCTCGACCGCCTCACCCAGGCGAAGCCCGGGCTCATCGAGCGCCAGGCCCGCCGAGCGACGACTCGCGTCTGGGAAGAGATCGAGGAAGAGTCCCGTGAATAAGGCGGGCGCGCTCCTGGTTCTCTTGCCGCTCCTCTCGGCGTGTTCCCTCTTCGGCCCTCGAGAGGTCGACGTCCAGGTCCAGGAGAAGATCGTCCCGATCGTTTGCGACACCTCGATCCGGCCCGACGCCCTCAACCTCAAGGACACCCCGCCGAGCCTGGTCTTCGATCACGAGCGCGAGACCTGGGGCTATTGGTTCGACTCCGAGCTCTACGCCGCCCTCGCCGAGAACCTCCAGGCGATGAGGCGCTGGATGAACCAGTCCCGCGAGATCCGCGAGAAGCTCGTCCAGTGTATCGACGACCACAACGCCGCCGCCGAGGAACCCAGTCCCGGTTCGTGATACAGTTCACGACCGACACCGTGACGGAGTTCCTAGACACATGAAGCCCGGCATGATCGACCCCTCCGACCCGGGCCGCTACCGTCCGCTCCTGGTCGTCCTCCTCGTGACGCTCGTCGCCTGGATCCTGGTCGGCCTGGCCTGGCCCCGCGTCGTCCTCGGCTACTTCGTCTTCTCGTTCGCGGCGATCGTCATCTTCCTCGTCGTGGACTGGCTCAGAAGGAGAACCCGATGACACAAGTCCCCCCTCTCAAGGTCCGGCGCATGGGGAAGAAGTTCCGGATCTGCTACGTCGAGAACTTCAACCTCGCGAAGTTCAACAACGGCGAACCCGTCGACGGCGGCGGCTTCGACGACGAGACCGACGCCCTCATCGCCCTCTCGAAGGCGGTCGGCGACCAGGGAACGAGCGACCCCGAAGAGGAGCGCGTCGAGTGACGGGCCAGCCGAAGGACTACTTCGAGGCCCCTGACACCGACACCGACTTCGACGACGCCTGGGATCCGACGGGCTACTATAGGCGCAAGGAAGAGCGGGCCGCGGAGGTCCTCCCCTACCTGGCCGCCCTCTTCCTCCTCGCGTTCGCGATGGTAGTCGCGAGCCTTGTCTGGAACCTACGGGAGAACCTCATGACCTGGATCATCATCGCCTTCCTCGCCGGCCTAGCCGTCGCCTGGAACTTCCCCCAGCCCCTCTTCGCCCAGCGCGCCGAGAACTGGATCCGCTCGAAGCTCGGACTCGAGACGAAGACCCTCCGCCAGTGAGTGACCGGATCCAGGTCTTCGACATCCCGCCGACGCCGGCGCCCAGGCAATCCCGGAAGGACGCCTGGAACCCGTCGCCGGCGGTCCTCCGCTACCGGGCCTTCCGCGACGAGGTCGCGCTCCGGATCAAGGAGCTCCCCGAGGACTTCTTCCATGTCGTGTTCCTCATCGAGGTCCCGCGGTCCTGGTCCCAGAAGAAGAAGCTCGAGCACATCGGCCGACCGCACACCGGCAAGCCGGACAAGGACAATCTCGAGAAGGCCCTCATCGACGCCGTCTACAGGAACCGCGACGACGGCCACGTCTGGAACACGGCCTCGACGAAGCTCTGGTCCGGCTATCCGGCGATCATCATCGCGGACGACTTCCTCCCGTTCTACGAGATCCCCGTCGACCTCTCCGAACTTGTCCGGGGCTCCTGGGACGTCTACGATCGCGTCATCGTGTGAGACGTGAACTAGGAGGGCGTGAGGCCTATGAACCCCGAGGGATGGACAGAAACCGGACAAGATCCCGCGCGCGCGCGAGTCGGCTCGCGGTCCGCCCTGGTCCCGGAGTGGATCGTCGAGTTCCTCGAGATCCTCCGCCACACCGGGAACGTCTCCCTCTCCGCCCGCCGCGTCGGCTGGTCCCGTTCAACGATCTACGCCTTCGCGGCCAGGAACGCCTCCTTCAAGGAGGCGATGAAGGAAGCCCTCACCGAAGGCCGTGAGCTCCTCCTGGGCGAGGCCTGGAAACGGGCGACCCAGTGGAACGAGCTCCGCGACCAGGACGGCCGAGTCCTCCAGCGAACGCCGCCGTCCGACCGCCTCCTGGCGATCCTCATCCAGGGCTACTTCCAGGAGTTCAAGCCGGGCCAGAAGGACGACAAGCCGGTCGACGCTCTCCTCCCCGACACGGCGGACCTCACGGTCCTCGATGACGCGGATCTCGAGGCCCTGGAGAAGATCCTCGTGAAGGCGGGCGCCGATGAGCTCGGCCCTCGCCAGGATTAGAGCCGAGCGAGCTCGTCGCGGGCTCGGTCTTCATGACTTCATCGAGCGGGCCTGGTCGGAGGTAGATCCGAGCCCGGCCGTCTTCGGCCGCTACACCCGCGTCCTCACCTGGGTCCTCGAGCAAGTCCTCAAGGGCCGGATCCGCCGGCTCATCATCAACGTCCCGCCGGGCCACATGAAGAGCCTCACGGTCTCGGTCTTCTTCCCGGCCTGGGCCTGGCTCGTCAACCCGGGGATCCGCTTCGCCTTCACGTCCTACCGCGGCGAGCTCGCCCTCCGCGACGCCGATCGCTCTCGAGATCTCATCCGCTCCAGGTTCTACCAGGACCTCCTCCTGGGCCGGCCGAAGGGCTTCCGCCTACTCCGCGCCGGCCAGGACCAGAAGAGCCGCTTCGCGAACACCGAGGGCGGCTACAGGTTCTCCGCGGCGGTCTCCGGCATCATGGGTGAGGGCGGCGACATCGTCGTCATCGACGACCCTCACAACGTCGAGCAAGCCGAGAGCGACACGGTCCGCGACGAGACCGTCCGGAAGATCCGCCTCGCGCTCCCGACTCGAGTCCGCTCGAAGAAGGGCGCGGTCGTCGTCATCATGCAACGGCTACACCCTCGAGATCTCACCGGGACGCTCCTCGAGGAGGAGCCCGAGCTCTGGACTCACTTGTGTCTCCCGGCCAGGTTCGAGTCCGATCACCCTCACCCGTGTCCGTTCGACTGGCGCCAGGAGGACGGCGAGCTCCTCTTCCCCGAGCTCTTCAACGCCCAGCGGATCGGCGAGCTCACGACCGGCCTCACGGAGTACGGCGAAGCCGGCCAGCTCCAGCAACGCCCGCACCCGCGCGAGGGCGGGATGATGAAGAGGGACGACTTCAAGATCGTCGACGCCTCCGAGGTCCCCCAGGGCGGGATCGTCGTCCGCGGCTGGGACCTGGCGGCCACGGACGCGAAGGAGGCGAACGCCAGGAACGCGGCCTGGACCGTCGGCTTGCGTCTTCGCTACGTTAAGAAGAAGATATTCATCGAGGACGTGATTCGGTTCCGGGGCTCGCCGTTCAAGGTACGGACAAAAATGAGAACAGCGGCGGACCAGGACGGGAGGCTTGTCATCATCGACTTCCCGCAGGATCCCGGCCAGGCCGGCAAGTCGCAAGCGGAAGACATCGCCGCGGACTTCCCGGACCGTCGGATCTACTACTCGCCCGAGTCGGGCGACAAGGAGATCCGGGCCGAGGCCCCAGCGGCGCAAGTCGAAGCCGGCAACGTCTACCTCGTTCGCGGAGCCTGGAACGGCGTCTTCCTGGACGAGGCGGCCGCGTTCCCTGGGTCGACTTTCAAGGACCAGGTCGACGCCTTCTCGCGCGCCTATCATCGAGCCGTGAGGGCTCCCCGACGACCTAGATCCGGAGCCCTTCGAGGAGCCTCATGACATGACCGGCATATTGACCAGCCCGAACGCCCCCTTCCAGCCCGGGATCACCTCGCCCACGCAAGCCGCGAAGGGCGGGAGCTCGATCTCGAACCCGCACCCCGACTACTCGGCCAGGCGGCCCGACTGGGTCCTCATGTTCGACACGAACGAGGGCCAGCGGAACATCAAGTCGAAAACGACGACCTACCTCCCCGCGACCTCGGGGATGAGGGCGCTCTCGAACAACCCGAGCAAGCTCGACGGCGAAGGCCTCGAGCTCTACCAGGCCTACTTGACCCGGGCCTTCTTCCCCGACCTGGTCAAGGAGACCGTCCGCGCGCTCACCGGGATCCTCGACCGGGAGGCGGCGAACATCGAGCTCCCCGACGCCCTCGAGGACATGAGGGAGATCGCCACGCCGAAGGGCGAGAGCCTCAACGACCTCCTCATCAAGATCCACGTCAACCAGCTCCTCTACGGGCGGCTCGGCCTCCTCCTAGACGTCGACGAGAACCGGGACCTCCCAGTGATCGTCGACTATCCGGCGCCCCAGATCCTCAACTGGGACGACCTCACGGCCACGAACGACCCGAAACAACAACAGGACGACGCCAGGCCCCAGGCGCTCCGCCAGCTCCTCATGACGGTCCTCGACGAGACCCGCTACGAGCGCGACACCGGCGACCGCTTCACCTGGAACCTCGTGAGCCGCTACCGGGCGCTCACCCTGGGCCAGGAAGGGAACGTCTACACGACCCAGGTCGAGCGCGACGGATCCTTCCAGGAAGAGATCGTTCCCCAGATCCGCGGGAACACCCTCGAGGAGATCCCCTTCACGTTCATCAACACGACCGACCTCATGACGACGCCGGCCGAGGTCCCGCTCATCAACCTCGCGAACCTGGCGCTCGCGATCTACCGCGGCGAGGCCGATCACCGGAGCGCGCTCTTCATGTCCGGCCAGGACACCCTCGTCATCACCGGCTACGACATCGCGGCCGCCGACGATGAGACGAACCCCAGCGCCGACGCGAAGCCGATCATCGGCTCGGGCGCCTACCTCAACATCCCGGCCGAGAACGGCGACGCGAAGTTCATCGGCCCCGACTCGAACGCCCTCTCGGAACAGCGGGCCAGCCTCGAGGCCGACTACACCCGGGCCGGCGAGGAAGGGATCAAGCTCCTCTCCTCGGGCGCCGGCGCGGAAGCCGCCGAGACGCTCCGGATCCGCGTCGCGGCCAGGACGGCCACGCTCCAGACGATCGCCCAGACCGCGGCGACTGGTCTCGAGAACGCCCTCCGCCAGGCGGCGACCTGGGTCGGAGCGGATCCCGACGACGTCAAGGTCGAGCCGAACCTGGACTTCATCGACGAGACCCAGGACCCGAAGGATCTCATCGCCTACGCGACCGCGAAGAAGTCGAAGGTCCCGCTCTCCTGGAAGTCGGTCCACAACATCCTCCGCCAGAAGGACTACACGGACCTCACCTGGGAGGAGGAGCTCGAACAGATCGAGGAGGAGGCGGACATGGACGTCTTCGACACGGGCGGCGACGCCTTCGGGATGGAAGAGGGCGAGGGCGGCCCGGATCTCAACGATCCCCGCATGGCGGCCCAGCGGGCGGCCGCGATGGAAGCCGCCGGCAACGCGCCCCCAGGCCAGGGAGACGAAGAAGCCGCCGAGGAGTAGCCCGTGGCAACGTCGAACGACCAGATCCTCGACGCGGTCATCGCGCACCACATCCAGCTCATCCGCTTCGGGAAGGGCCTCACGGATAGGATCAACGCGCTCCTCGCCAGGTCCGAGCCGGAGCTCCGCCGGCGGATCCGCGCGCGCCTGGATCGGATCGCGGCCCTCGACAACGACCCAGGGCCGGCAACGACCGAACGCCTCGAACAGATGAGGCGGATGATCGTCGCGCTCCAGAAGGAAACC
>JAAUYE010149836.1_pt1 | contig 23203 bp, 24 predicted proteins | sample 7278081 | NCBI WGS metagenome assembly JAAUYE01 (sample SAMN14350131, study PRJNA611818) | marine sediment metagenome | isolation source: surface marine sediment (0.6m) | place: French Polynesia: Moorea | collected 2018-08
ACACACACTCAATTAATTCCAATTTATTGCAGAGTTCTGAACCTGAAGAAGCTGGTTGATGAGGAAATATCAAGGAGCAACAAGAGAAATTCTAGGTAACAGCAAATAATTGTGGGGGAATGGGGGTGATTTATGATGGATGTAACTGTTTCTTTTTTCATTTTCAGCTATGTTGTCTTGAAAAGGATGCTGGATGAGATGCTTACAAGACAGAAAGACAACATGTTCAAAATTGGAAAACAACAAAAGCAACAAGAGGAGGAGGGATGGATCCAGTTGGTTCTTCTGTAAGTGACACACACACACACACACACACACACACACACACAGAGTTCAACATTTACATTAATTGTAGGTTTTTCTTGGAATTCTTCATCATGTTTGGAGTGGGCATTGGTTTGAAACTGGGCTACAACAAAGTGAAAAGATTTGTTAGGAGTTTGTCCAGTGAGGAGGAGGATGATAGCCAGAATCCTCCCAACACAACCACACCCACCATCCCCTCTACACTCTCACCACCAAGGCCAACAGCTCCTAATTTGACTCCACAAAGCACCAGTTCCACCACTTCTTCAATCAGCAAAGGTAGGTGTGTGTGTGTGTGTGTGTGTGTGTGTGTGTATTCTTTTTTTTCATTTTTTTGCTCTTTCTTTTTTGACAGCTCCAATACCAGCATCAGCTCAGGCACCAGCCAAGACTCCCCAGGCACCTCCAATGTCTCCACCTCCAAACTATACTCTTCCTCCACCCTACACCAATCCACCACAAGCACCACAACAGCAGCAACATGAGGAGGAGTCACAGGGAGAAACACCTTTCTTCACTCCTGCACAAGGCAGAACTGGTAAAAAATTCACACACACACACACACACACACAGACAGACACACACTCACACCTACTTTTTTCTCTATTTTTAGACACAGGCTTGCAAGTGTCTGTCGGGGCATCAGGAGATTCTGAAGCAGGGAAGTTATCAGTGGCTGCTGGAGGAGCATCACCCACGTTGATCGATGGTAGGGTTACGATGCCTCGGTTATTAGTTACGATGCCTCGGTTATGAATTACGATGCCTCGGTTATGAATTACGATGCCTCGGTTATGAATTACGATGCCTCGTTTCAGTTCAACTACCGCCTGCTCATACAACTCCTCCTCCTCAACCAGCAGTGACACAAACAGATGTGGAAAGGAACATGGGCACTTGGACCAATTGTGAGTTGAAACACAAACACACACACACACACACACACACACACTTAATGGTTTCTCTTTATTTTTTCACAGTTCAATCTCCAGGTCTGGAACCCAGCAAGCCTGATGACCTTCCTCTCATCACTTTCCCCCCCACCACAATCAAAAAGAAAACACCATCTCTTAATCAAAGGATGAGGGAACTTGGGAGATTAGCTACTGAAAGATATGCAGATTTTTTGAAGGCTGAGGAACAGAGAAAACAAAGAGAACTGCTTGAAAGGGAACAAAGGGAGGCTGAAAAAAGGGAAAAGGAAAGAAAGATGAGAGAGGAATATGAGAAGCACAAGAGGGAGAGGGAGGAGGCTGAGAAGTTGAAGAAACAGAGTGCTAGAAAGGTGAAGGAGGAATTTGCTAGGAAAAAGAAGGAGAAGGAGGAGGCTGAAAGGAAAAAGAAAGAGGCAGAAAGAAAAGAGAGGGAGGAGGCTGAAAGCAAAAAGAAAGAGGCAGAAAAGAAAGAGAGGGAGGAATCTGCTAGGAAAAAGCTAGAGGAACAGAAAAGGGCAAGGGAGGAATCTGCTAGGAAAAAGCTGGAGGAACAGAAAAGGGCAAGGGAAGATAGGCAGAAAAGGCTTCAGGAGAAAAAGGCCAAGGAGGATGCTGAAAGGGAAAGAAAGGAGCAAGAGAGAAGGGAAAGGCAGGAAACAGCAAAGAAAAGGAGGGAGGAGTCCCAGAAAAAGAAGAAGGAACAAGCTGAGGGTAAACAGAGTAGTGTCAAGAGGAAGCTCAGTGCAGTTGCTGGTTTTAGAACCCTTAGGAAACAGCTCAGGGTAGATGATGAGATCTCCTTTGGCACTAAGTTGGCAGACATCACTTCTTCTTCAAATCCTGGTGACTTCAGCATCACAGAACAGGATGATGAGGATCTGGACAACACAATCCCCTGGGCTGGACAGCAGGAAACCTCCCTAGATGACACACTCCCTTTGGAGGGTGACCAAGGTAATCTGAGGACACTACTTTTGACACCTTAATGGAAATTACTGGTTGGGGTGACACACACAAGCTTGTCCATTGATGCATTGTGTTCAAGAAAACAAACATTTCTCTTTTCAGCTGGAGCACACTCTACCCCCAAGAAGAATGAGGAAAAGGGGAAGAAGACAGATGAGAAGTAATTTTGTATATCCAAACAAAGGTGGTCAGAAAGGTGTCTGACAGATCATCTATTCTACTCTAGATTTTTACAAATTGATACTGTTGTCAGAAATTTTGTGTGACACTTTTGTTCTCAGAAAATAGATAGACTGCTTTGTATTGGATTATATCCAGAATTCTTTTGAGAAAAAATATAGCCTGTAGAAAGTTTTGAAACCTGCAGTTTCTTTTGTTTGAAAAACAGTTGCAGTTGGAAAATAAATGGAGGTTGAAAAAAGGAGGGAAAAAAAGAGAGGGAAAAACAGTTAAACTCACCATTTGCTCTCCAAGTGTTGACCATGAAGCATCCAGCCTCTGAAGATATGAAGCACTTGTCTTTGTTCATCAAAGAAGAGATGGAGCAGCTATTTTCCGTGGATTTGAGTGCGTAATTACGATGTAATTTTTCCGAGTTACGATCCTTCGGTTTGTGAGTCACGATGCCTCGGTTAGCGATCGCGAGCTACGATGAAATCCTTGCGAGTTACGATGCTTCGGTATTCCGTTACGATGCCGTCATGTGAGTTACGATGCCGTACGCTGTTTTTTCCCCAGCAGTTGGTGACTTGTTGAAGACCATGGAGCAGGAGGAGGACTGCACTGATTTCTCTTCTGCCTGGGAAGGTATATAAAGAGAGTTTATGTCACATGAATTATATTACTCTGTCAGTCACTCAACAGAGCACAACTCTTTTTTTTCCACAGAAGTGGAGAAGAAAGAAAAAGAAGAAGCCCTGCTGTTAGACTGCTTCTTTTCATCACCACTGGAGGAGGAGAAGGAGAAGAAGGAGGAGGAGGAGGATATCTACCAACCACTGGTATCTCCTGTTACTCCAGTGACTGCTGAGGACTTAATAAACTCTGTGAGCTCCAAGGATTTCTATTTATGTGATATTCCTGACTTGGAAGATTTTCTTCAGTGTTAAATATGGCACAAGTACAAGGTGGTTTAGCTGGACACATTGCTCAGAATTTAGCACAAAGGTATTTGCCTGTACAGTTACCTTCCAATAACATCCAAGATTTTCCTTATGCTCAATACAATCTCACTTTGTTGCATACCAGAAGTTTTACTAGTTTTGGGGATACTTATGCTCAAGAGTTTTCCTATGTTGCTAGTTTGAAAAATCCTGAACCCAACACTTACTTGGATGCTATTGTACCTTCTTTGGCAGTGCTCTTTGAAAGCTTGCTTGAAGAACTGGCTCAATACTATGATCCCAATGACTTGGTCAGGGTTTTTATCACCCATGAGGTACTCACTTCTTGCAATATCATTGTGGGCCCTGAGTACATGCGGTACATGTCTCAACAGCTCATCATCCAAAAAGTTGCTCGGGTCATTCGAAGTAACAACTACATTCCAGCAGATCGGCATTTGAAAATCAATATTGCTGCTGTGAAAAATATACGTGGCACTAACTTTAGGTGTGTCAACAACGTGTGGAAAGATCTCAAGAAAAAGCAATCCATCATCAGTATCGAAAATCAGGATCACCTGTGCTTACCCCGCGCCATCGCTGTGGGCATCGCGCACTATGAGCACATCAAAAATCCAGACAATCAAGACAAGAAGCGACGCTACAAGAGCCTGTGCAAAGGGGATCAGAAACACACAAACGCATACAAATCGGTCAGTCTGCAAAAGAAGATTGCCTTGCAGTACACCAATCTGGCTCGTGTGTCTTCTGAACGCGAGGGAATCCTGCAAGACATACCCAGGTATGAACAGGCCTTAAGGACGGGCATCTCCGTGATTTCGGCGGCGTCTCAAAACAAGCGGGTCCACCGAGGTAATTCCCGCTACTCTCGACAGATTACCTTGTACCATGTCATGGACACCCACGGATGTGGAGGAGGTCATTTTGCGGTCATCACACGGATGACAGGTTTGTTGTGCCGCTCTTATTACTGCTCCGCGTGTGATGTAGGCTATAACAATCGGCAGCGTCACCGATGCAAAAATTACTGCAACCTTTGCAGGTCGACAGAGTGCCAAAAGATGCAGCCTCCGTTTCAGCGTTTCTGTTGCCCCAAGTGCCACGCGCCGTGTCAATCCAGGCAGTGCCTGCAACGTCACCAGAGCAGTTTGCACTTGTGCAGCATCATGTACTTCTGCCCCAAGTGTCACATTAGTCTCAAGGGGTTCGGCAAGAAGCCACGCAGCATTGACAGTCACATCTGTGGTGAAGCCTTGTGCAGAAACTGCCAGATCTATCATCTCGACGAGCACCAGTGTTTCATGAGATCCACAGCCACGTCCAAAAAGAATCAGAGGTATATCTTTTACGACTTCGAATGCATGCAGGAAGGGGAGAGTGAGCACGTCCCAAACCTCGTCGTGTCTCACAGCATCTGTGAGGCTTGCCAAAAAGAAACGCATGTTTCTCCGTTGTCACTCTGTTCATTTTGCGGGAGCCGTTGCATCAAATGTAATGGAAGAAAAGGGAATGAGTTTGTTCATTTGCCTTGTCCCATTACCTGCGGTCATCGCGAGGTGGTCTTCCGCGGTGAGAACACGGCATACCGTTTTTGCGAATGGCTTTTTGACCCCCAACACCAGGGGTGCATTGTCATTGCACACAATGCCAAAGCTTACGACGCCTACTTTCTCTATTCTTTTCTCATCAACTCGGCAATGAATCCACACATTATCTTCAACGGGACCAAGATCATGTACTGTCACGTGGGAAAGAATCTCAACATCAAGATATTGGACTCGGTCAATTTCTTGCCCATGCCCTTGGCGGCCTTGCCAGCAAGTTTTGGCCTCGAGGAATCGAAGAAGGGATTCTACCCACACTTTCTCAACACGTTCAATCCACCGCAGATTGAGTTTTCACACCTCCCTGATCCACTCTTCTATGGCGTCGATGAAATGTCAGGCGGGCGCCGGGAAGAATTTCTCCGGTGGCACCAGGAAAACGCGAACCAACCGTTCCATCTGTACAGGGACTTGCTTGACTATTGTCGCTCAGATGTCAACGTCCTCTTGAACGCCTGCTGGAAATTCCGAAAGCTTTTGCTGGACATCACGTTGGGTGCCGTCAATCCCTTCGACTACATTACCATTGCTGCTGTGGCAATGGGAACCTTCCGAACATGCTTTCTCGAAGAGGAATGGGGGGTCCTCTCTGTCCAGGAGGCCGATCCCGATTGCAGTCACAATCCCGTCATCTGCAAGTGTCCCTGGAAAAAGGCGGTCAAACGCCGGGGTTACGACAAGAACCTCTGGGTGAAGGAAGACGGCGGCGACTGGAAATTGCTCAAGGGGTCTGCTCAAGCCAAGTTTGTCTCTTCTCCCATCGCTCTACTCCCTCCTCACGGTTACGCCCGACGCGACTACTTCAGCAAGCAGTGCATCCAATGGCTTTTCATTTACGAGAAAGAAAGGGGTGTCCGCGTCCAGTCGGCCATGAGCAACGAAGGGGAAAAGCGCGTGCCTTACTTCATCCAGGGAAAGCGACACTTTTACGCCCTGGATGGATACTACGTTCACCCTGAAAGCGGCATCCCCCATGCCCTGGAATTCAACGGTTGCTACTTTCACGGTTGTCCTCGATGTTACCCGCACCTCAGGAATACAACCATGGTGGGAAATAAAAGCATCAGTCGACGATTCCAGGACACTCAAGCAAAGCATGCCATGCTCCAAGAAATGGGGTTTCAGGTAGAAAGTATCTGGTCATGTGATTTTGCCCAGGCCCTGAATAACAACCCCCAATGGAAAGTGTGGGCTGACCAAGTCCAATTGGAAGATCCGCTCGATCTGCGCGACTGTTATTATGGTGGACGGACCAATGCCCTTGTCCTGGAGAGGAAAGCCGAGGCACGACTCTTGGACTTTTGCAGCCTCTACCCGGCACAAATGAAGTACCAGAAATATCCGATAGGCCACCCAAAACGTCTGGCCCGTGACATCCTCCCACCCCAAGTTGTTCCTTGCCCTGTCCAGAAGCCATCCACATGTCCCATGCTGGGACGCAAGTGCAAGGGACAGCATCTACACCTCCCTTACTTCGGTGTCATGAAAGCCAAAGTGCTTCCACCCCGACGGTTGTACCATCCCGTCCTTCCCCTACGCTGCAACCAAAAGCTCATGTTTCCACTCTGCTTCACCTGTGCCACCCGACAAGCCAAGAGCTATTGTGCTTGCAACGACGAGGAACGCATGTTCACCGGAACCTGGTGCACTCCTGAAATGGAGGTGGCCCTGTCGGTAGGCTACACGCTCGTTCACGTCTACGAAGTGCTGCACTGGCCAAAAACCACCACCAACCTCTTTTCCAAGTTCATCAACCAGTTTCTGCGACTCAAGGCCCAAGCAAGCGGTTGGCCAAAGCATGTGAAAACGGATGAGGAAAAGGAGGACTACATTCGCTCCTTCTCCGAGAGGGAAGGTGTCGTGCTGAAAAAGGAGGAGGTGGAAAAGAATCCTGGGCTCAGGACTTTGGCTAAACTGCTCTTGAATTCACTCTACGGGAAGTTTGCACAGAGGCACAATTTGAAAAAGTCCAAGTTTGTAACATCCTCCGAGGACCTGTACAACTTGCTCAGCGACAGTTCCAAAAGCGTCCAGGACTTCCACATCATATCGCCAAACATCATGCTCATCGAGTATGCCCAGGCCCGCGAGTTTGAAAATGTGGATCCCAAGACCAACGTCATCATTTCTGCCTTTTGCAGTTGCTACGGGCGACTGGAGCTGTGGAAGGTGATGCACTCCTTGGGCAAGCACGTCCTTTACCACGATACCGACTCGGTGATTTTTGACATCAACAGTCCCTGGCACCCGCCTGTGGGTTCCGGACTGGGCGAGTTGACGGATGAACTCGTGTGCAAAAATCTTGGCTGCCCTGGATGCCCGCAGGGGCATTGGATCACGGAATTTGTGGCTTGCGGTCCCAAAAACTACGCCTACCATCTCAACAGTGGTGAAACGGTGTGCAAAGTACGGGGCTTCTCCCTCAACTATAACAATGCTCAGGTGATCAATTTTGACTCCATGCGGGATGCCCTGCACGCGTGGAAATACAACATCACGACTCCAGAGCTCATCACGGTCTCATCGCGGATCTTGCGACTGAAGAAAGAAGCCAAGGTCTACACCAAGAAAGTCCCCAAAACCTACAGCGTCGTGTACAACAAGCGCTTTGTTTTAAACGATTTTACTACAAGGCCCTTTGGCTACCAGCGATTAAAAAAGGCAGAGCCCAGCACCTGACACTGCCATTTCAACGACGACCAGGGATGGAGACGGTGCTACCATTCCACGCAGGCTCAGCCATGATTGTAGCGGGACCCACAAACAGCGGAAAGACCTTCTGGGTTCAGCGATTGCTCAAGAACGTCAACCGTATGTTTGACCGGCAGGCTGCATCGGTGCTCTACTGCTACTCGGTCTATCAGCCATTGTACGACGACATAAAAGAGCAGTGCCCCATCCCCATTCAGTTCAACGACGGCTTACCCACCACCAAGCAGTTTGATGAGATGGACAATGATGACTTCCACATCATCATCTTGGATGACTTGATGGAACAGATTGTCAAGAGTCGGGACATGACGGACCTTTTCGCCATCTACTGCCACCACAAGAACTTTACTGCAGTTCTCATTACGCAAAACGTTTTCATCCAGGGAGCTCAAAGTCGCAACATCTCATTGAATGCGCACGTATTTGTTCTCTTTGCCAACAAGAGAGATGAGCAGCAGATCCACCGGTTGGGACGGCAGTTTTATCCAACAGAATGGCGATCCTTTGTCAAGGCATATAAGGATGCGACAGAAAAACCCTTCAGTCATTTGGTGGTGGACGTTACACCAGCGCATCCACGTGTCGTCCAGTTAAGAACCAACGTCTTCCCAGGACAATACCCAACCGTGTATTCCATCTCTTAAATTAAACCATGCCTGTGAAAAAACTGGTCTTGATTCCTGCAGCCAAGTGGGACCATTGGGTCAAGCAGTACAACCTGGAGCCAACAAGCGATATCCAAGATCTCACGCTTCCTGTTCCCACTCTCAACGACGGCGAAGCGCCGCTGGCTCCGCCAACACCGGCGGACGCCTTACCGCCGCCCGATGACGCCCCTAAGGAGGAGGAGGATAACCCGCCGGGCGAGGGACCGGGCGAGGGGCCGGATGCGCTGCCGCCCGGCCTGGACCCCCCCGATGCGCTGCCGGGCGGGCCGGCCGCCGCCGCGCCGCCTGCCGCCCCGGGCGGCTTGATGAGCGACCGGCCGGGCGAGAATATGGTGACTCGATCGGGAATGGCCTACAAGTGCTCTGATGGAAAACGACCTCAACTTATAAAAGTGCCCAAAAGGAAGAAGAGAAGAAGAAGCCCGCGGCGTAGAAAGGATGAGTCTGACCTACGGGGAAAAATGGATGCCTTGCGAGAAGAGCAGAAGGCAAAGCATAAAGAGGACAGTTTTGTCAAGGGCCGGCCAGTTGGAAGGAAGAAGCGATGGCAAACAGTCCAGAAGAGCGTGAACAAGGCCGTGGCGGCAAGGCTAGCGGGGAAGAAAAAGATGCAGGGCAAACTCCAGGAACGCACCAACGAACTGAAGAGCACCAGGAGCTTACGTCACAAGAAGACACCTTACGACGTGTAAAGCGATGGAGGATTGGAGGTTATGACATCTCGCGTGAATTTGTGGTCTACTTGATGCGCTCCTTCATGCTCTACATGCTCGTCATTGCCTCCATCATCAATTTGACACTACGTATACCGCCGCAGGAGGTGTGGGTGACCGTTTTAACGGTGGCCCTCGGGAGTATGGGAGTTATGGCCGTTGGCAAGACTATATCAATGAAGCGCGCCCAACCTCAGGGCTCAGTCTTTACTGATGGCTAATGATGGTACAACCCGTAAGACGTGCCCAGCCAGGCAGAGGCGGCGGGGCAAGAAGAAGAAGAAGAGCGGCAAGTGCTGGTCATGGTGGCCAACATCGTGGTGGCGGTCAACCACCACAGCCAGCTGCTCCTCAAGCTGTGTTGCCTCGCCAACGACGTGTTGCTGCTGTTGGACCTCCTCCATTAGCCAACAACCCCAATGCGCAAGTGAATCCACCTGAATGGGATCGCTACCTCCAGCGCATGTACTTTGATCCAAGCCAGCCGGGAAGTTTCCAGAGCTTCAGTAAGTTACACCAGTCTGTGAGGAAAGATGGGAGATACCAGTTGGGCACCAACCGCTTGCGACGTTGGCTGCAAAACCAGCCAGCATACAGCCGGAATGCGGCGTACCTACCCCGGGTCATCAAACGTGCCCGTGTGATTGTCACGGGGATGTACGATCAGTTTGATGCCGATCTTGCTGATCTTCAACACTTTGAAAATGACAACAATGGACAAAAGTACCTGCTGGTAGTGATTGATGTGTTCAGCCGCTACGTGTGGGTGGAAGGTCTCCGAAGCAAAAGTTATCTGCACGTGGAAGTGGCCTTGGACAGGATATTTCGACGAGGACGTGTGCCAAGGCGTCTTCGAACGGATGCAGGATCTGAGTTTACTGCCCCTGGGATGAAACCATTCTACGATCGTTACAACATCACTCACTTTGTTGCCATGAATGAATTGAAAGCCAACTACGCAGAACGTGTGATCAAAACCCTCAAGTCAAGAATATTCAGGTACATGAATTACATGAACACGAACCGCTACAGGGATATCGTTCCTGCCCTTGTCCATTCGTACAACAACACGTGGCACTATGGCATCAAGATGACCCCGGCTGAGGTGACACGTAACAATGAAAAATCCCTGTGGTGGATGCAATACCACCCCAAGCACAAATACGAAGATGGTCCACCAGAACCGCCCTACCAGTTTGGGATTGGTGACTATGTGCGCATTCCTATGGTATCGACCGTGTTTTCCAGGGAATACAATGCACGGTGGACCGAAGAAGTGTTTATCATCTCTGACCGCTTCCGACGGCAAGGCATCAACATGTACAAAGTGCATGACCAGGACGATGAAGCGGTGTACGGATCATTCTACGAAGCAGAACTTCAGCGTGTAGCACCTGATCAGAATAACCAGTGGGAAGTTGACAAGATCCTCCGCCGTCGGGGTGTACCGCCAAATCAGGAAGCTTTTGTCTCCTTCAAAGGATGGCCTGCCTTTTATAACCGCTGGATCCCGTACACAAGAGCTCAGACCAATCTTGCACGTCAACAAGTGCAGAGACAACAGACATACCAGCAACGATTGCAGCAGCAGCGGCAAAAGCAGCAGGAGCAGCAAAAAAGGCAACGCCGACGACGACGATGAGAAGGGCCACCTATGTGACGCTGAGTGATCGGAACTCAGTCGTCGGACCTCAGGACTCGAGATTTGTGGACACCTACATCGATGTCCCATTTCCATTGCGCAACACAGCAGTCACCTTGGTTGATGTTGAAGGCTACATTGTTCCTCGTGAAAATCAGGACAAGTCATTTTACTTGTGCTGTGATTTTCTGGAGGACAGCATGATGCAACTGGATGATGATGATAATGCTAAAGTGGGCTTGTTTCCCATCCTGAGACGAATCACCTTCGACCAAAGGCGTATCGTTGAGATTCAAAACCAACAGATGAATGCGAGCGGAATCAGCGAGTCCTTCAACAATCTGATCTTTGTTCCTTGCTCTCGTCATGAAGCTCATACCTTTCGTTTGTATTTAATTGACGGTAAAGGGCAGCTGGCCTCATTTACAAACTTTCTGTTGAAGTGCACACTTCTAGCAGTCCCTGAAGAGAGTTAAAAGATGGTGGAACCAAGCCAGGCCGATGTGACCCATCACTTTATGGAGATGGCTCAAGGAAAAGTGACCGATGCTGATCTTGCCGCTTCAAATCACCGAGGAATGGGTGGTCGCCATTCACGCCCAATCAACTATCGAATGGGTGGTGTTGGACCGGTGTCTACTGTTCATCCTGTTCAGAATGTGACAAGCGATGTTGCTGCTACCGTGGATCAAGCGAAATCACGCTTGGGACGGGCTATAAAGCTGGATGTTGACTTGGATGGGGACAGTCTGTCATCAAAACCCCGAACAGGCAACACCTCCTCAAGGAGCACCAGCAAGAAAAGGAAGAGCAAGAAGAGTGGTGGAAAGCGGAAAAGGTCTTCATCCTCAAAGAAGAAGAAGAGTAGTAAGAAGTCGAAGAAGTAAAGATGGCCGCAATCCATACAGAATCAGCAGCGATATTTGGCGCCAAGAACGTTAACGTCTCTGAAGAGAAGGTAGTGTTTGTAGAGTACAAGCCTGTGAATCCTATCTCACCAAACACGGTGGTAGAATTCTTGATCCCAGGTCATGGCGACAAGTACGTGTCCTTGAAAGACTCGCGCATTGAATGCTTGGTTGAGTTTGAGATTCATGATAAAAGACCATCCAAGAAGCCCTATGTTCCACTGAAACCCCAAATCCCGATTGGATATCGAGGAGACAAACGTGAGATTCTGGACCTCTCCAGGCCTGCGCGTCCACCTGTACCTGAGACCGGTGGTGGTGGTAACGACAAGGATGCTACCACTCGCCGTAGACGTTCTGCCCCCCGAAGGAAACGGTTCCGAAGGGATGTAGCTAACAATGTGGACCCTGACATGATCCCCACTGAAGCTGACGTCATCCGAGCACCTGTTGTCAACTTGAATCAAATTACCTCTCCCGAAGAGCGGCAAGCGGCCTCTGATGAGTATGAAGATCGTGTTGATGAATGGAATGACTTTGTCACATCCTACATGGCTGGGACCTACGAATACATGAACCATGGCTATCCCATCGATGACATCTTTCACACCATGTGGAATGGGGTGGATGTGTTTTTGAATCAGCAATTGGTGAGCACCACCAACACCATGTACGCCTACAAAGCGTACATTGAAACCATCCTGAACAATACCATATCGATGAAAAAGTACCAGCTGAGAAATCAAGGGTACACCGGTCCTGAATGCCATGAAGAAGATCCCATTCTAATTTCTTCTGATGCTGATCCCTACGGTGAATCCGAGGCCATGCAACTCCGCAAGAAGTATTTTAAACCCAACAAGGTCTACGAACTCCGAGGCTTCCTATCATCCGACATGTGGAACATCAATGCCTCCATCCTGAATGGTGTTGAAATTGGAATCAAACTCTACCCAAATAAGGATTCCTTCCGCATGATGACGTTTCCTCCTGGAATTGAAGCAACCCTGACCCTGCGCGATATCACGTTGAAAGTGTGTAAAAAGCGGATGTCTCCAAAGATCATTCTTGCCCACACTGACGTGCTGGAGAAACACGATGCAAGTTATCCTTTCACCAGGACTGAAGTACGCTCGTTCAATGTAGCCAAAGGGAGTCGATCGGCAACCATAGAGAACCCTTACCAGTCCAACATCCCTGCTCGCCTGATTATTGGCATGGTGCGGGCCGATGCCAAAGCCGGGATGTTTTCTCGCAATCCCTTAAGGTTCCAGCACTTTGACATTTCTTCTGCGGGCTTCTACATCAATGATGAACCCGTTCCAAGACGTCCCTACAAGCTGGATCCTGGCAAAGGGATCTTCACCGAGCCCCTCATCGAACTGTACACCGCACTGGGCAACATTGGAAAAGAAGACCTGGGAATCAGTCACGAAGAATATTTAAATGGATGTTTTCTCATTCCCTTTGATGTCCAGCCCACAGCAGCAGGTGACCTTCATTACCTGGCTCGACGAAGTGGAGGTCATTGCCGCCTTGAGCTCCTCTTCAAAGAGCCGCTCCCGCTAAACATCTGTGTGATCACTTATGCCATCTTCCCAGCAATCTTGGAGATTGACCTTCCTCGAAACGTTCGCGTTGTGGATCTGGAAAAACCCCGGCGTGTTGCAGCCCTCAAAGGTTCAGTCAACAAAGACCAAGCAGCCATTACCAATGCTCCAGTCTAGATACATTTTTTTCTCCTCTTTGGTCAGTTACTCAATGTTGTTTTAGTGTTGTCTTGTGTGAGAATAAAAAAAGAAAAAACGGAAAAAAAATTCTCTCTCTTATTTCCCGAAGTTACGATACCTTCCGTTTGCGTTACGATGTCTTCAGTCTAAGTTACGATAACTTTAGTCAGAGTTTGCGCCGTGCGGTGCGCGCCGATTCCCGCCGCGCCGATTCCCGCCAAAATCACGATACCTTCCCTCCGAGTTACGATGGCAGATGTGTGTGTTACGATTCCCGCCCTCCGCCGAGCTACGATGGCAGGTGTGGTGCGATTCCCGCCCAAAAATTAAGAGCCCTCACGCATCAAGTTACGATACCTTTCCAATGAATCACGATGTCTTCCCGCCAAGTTACGATGCCGTTCAAAATGAAAAGTCCTTGGTGTTTTAGCTAATCTAATTTTTTATTTTCATTTTAAAATTTCTTGTTTTGTTTTTTTAAGATATTTTCACAATTTTTCCCCTATTTACAACATCACATAAACAAGGCAGTATAAACAACACTCAAAACATATGAGAAAAGGCTGCTTGGGGAATTTCAAACTTGCAACACACTTCTTGGAAACACATGAAACTCCCAACATAGTTCATCAACAATTTCAACTGTCTCAAGAAGTCTGCAGTGCTCAACTTCCTGTGAGCTTGTGTGAAAATGTCAAAGAGTCTGAGCTGCATGCAAGACTCTGTTGTGAATTGTGAAGGTGGCATTTCAAAATGCAAGGCACACATGATGTCAATGGCTGGCTCAGGTGCCAGGAAACAAGCTATTTCAAGGGAGATTTGAGAAACATAGTGTTCCAGAGGAAGTTGCCCCTTCTCTGGCATGCAGAAAGAAGGGGATTTTGGGAGAAGAAAGGGATCTTGCAAATTGTGAAGCTCAATGCTTCTGGTGTAAAGACCCAAAATGCCCATGGTCTCCATGGCCTTGTAAAGCTTGGCTGGAAAATCATCCCCATGAAGAGAATAGCCTAACATCAAAATCTCATAGATTTTGAGAAAAAATTTGTCTTCCTTTTTATCCATGAGCCACAAAGTCTGAGGATGAATTTCCAGAAGCAATCCAAGCTTGAAAACATTAGAGGGGATTGGTGGGATCCAATGGGCTACTGTGCCCAGCTTGTCCTGCATCCAGGCCCTCTTCTGAAGACCCGACAAGTTCTTGAAAGCCATGTCTGTTGAAAAAGTGCAACACAGGTGTCAGAAGTCCAGCATCTTTGGCAGCTCTTTTCACTCTGTACCAAAAGTCTTGCCCTTCAAATTTTCCAAGTCCTGCATCTAGGAGGTCATACAGCTCAATGACTTTGCTGTGCCTGTCAAGATTGCAACCAGTTCTCAAGAACTGATTGGGTGGTATGGCAAGGTTGATCTGGAGAGCTATTTTGAAGATGTTGTGAAGATTGAATTCCCTTGCAAGCAAAAGGCAAACTCTTTTTTCCTGACAAAAAATTGACAAAGAGTGAGAAGGCAGGTCCACCATAGGTCCAATGAAGCAGTGCAGATCAGGCTTGGAGTCAAGAAACCTGTAGTAGGCCCAACCTTTTTGAGCCCAGATGACAGCTTTCCAAATTTTCTCCACAAAAGTCTGCTCAGAGCTTTCCTTGTAGTGTGTAGCAACAAGCACTCTGAAGTATTTGTTGATCAAGTCCAAGTTCTTGTTTTCCTCCAGATATACATCCACCTGTTGAATGTCCCAAGACAGGAACAGGCACAGTTCTTCTAAGATGTTGAAGTGGGACAGAAAGTCAGCAACCTGGCGCAGCCTCCTCTCCAGATATTCATCAATCTTCTTCTTCTTCAGGTCTTCAGTCGTCTACTGTAACAACAGGAAGAAAAGGAGTAAAAAGATCCCTGCACAAATAAGAGTAGGGAGAGTGAGCAGTTATGTCCAAAGCCTTCACTTCAGCATGGATCTTCTCCACAGGATAGTAGTCCCTCAAACAAGCAATGTAAGGTTCAGCTTTGGATGCAGCTACAGTAAGGCCCAGGTAGAGGTGAAACTGAATGAAGGCAGTGACCAACCATTGGTGGGGTACCTCCACTTGTTTGAGAATCTCATCAAAAGTGTGGTCTGTGTCCACCTGATGAGTGTACAAGTAATCAGCACTGACTCTCTGGCCATAGAGATGAGCAAATTTGAGAAACAAGGGCACACTTGGAGGGATGATGGCTTCCCTATTGATGCAGATGTCATTGTTGGAAGCATCAGGAAACATTGACATGCAATGTTCCAAAGCATGCTCTTTGGAAAAAAATCTAAGCCCTGAAGTCTTGTCCTGATAGGTCCAAAAGTAAAAGATTCCTGTTTTGTGTGCATTCTTTTCAGCAACTGAGCTCATTTTCTGCCTCTTGGCTGCTTGATCCCTCTTTACAATCATCTCAATCCTTTCAGTAAGTTTGGGTTCACAACTCACCAAACCCATCCACTCATCCTCACTGAGGAAAATACAAGCATTGTAGATGGGAGCCCCACTTCTGGCATAAGTCATTATATTGACCTGCCAATAATCCTGATTGAGACATTTGATGTCAAGATACTTGTTGCACATCAGTTTGATTTTGCCACTTTCCCTATCTCTGAGCTGAGCAGTTGCCCTGCTCATCTCATATTTGATTTTTTTCCAAAGAGTAGTGTTGAAACTCACAACAGTAGGATCAATCCCTTCAGACCCTTGTTCAGTTGGAAAAACTACAAAATGAACAAGAGTACCACCATAACTTACCCTGGTCTTCTCTGAGAGCTGGAAGGTTAGCTGTTCCATTTCTTGATTGAGTTGTTCCTGTGCCATGGTGATGATTTTGTATCTTGCCCAAGAGAACAAGTAACCAAAAATTCAAATGGCAAGACCCTATATAGGCATCACCTGCCCCTGCCATTGGCCAGAAGCATCCCACCAATGAGAGGAGGGCTGCCCTGATTGGTGGGATGCTTCCAGCCAATGAGAGTCAAAGCCACCCCCTGTCAATCAAAATCTGAATTTTTTTAAAAGACTCTCACATTAAAATTTTGAAACCAGAAAGATGATCAACAGTGCAGTGTGAAGACCTTCAAAAGATGGTCTTACTATGAGCCTGACTATCTTCAGTTGGCCAAGCTTGAAATGGAGAACCTTGAGATATTTTAAAAACTATGACTTGATCCTTGCTACTTTCAGTGAAAAGGATTATTTTCAAGACATTGTGGGATATCAAGATAACTTCAGAAGAGAATGTCCTTGGTGGGCAAATTCCTTCATTGGTGAAGACATCAACAGAGAATTTGCCAAATATCCAGATAAGAAGAAAGCAGTGTGGATGAGTTACAAATCTGAACTTGACTTCATCAACATCAGATACATTTTTTCCTTCCTTTATCAAAGAGATCAAAAGGAGGAACAACCTGTGACTTTTGACCAGTGCTGCTTTTGTGATGGTTTAACTGTGAGTGTACTTGTTCCTGAAGAAGAAGAGGAATTGGATTTCCACCTGACACCTGGAGGAAAGACTTGTTATGCCTGCCCAGAAACTGAATTCACAGAGGAAGAGAAAACAGAAGAATACCAGAAGACAAGGATCACAGGACTGTGATTACTGTTACACCCTGTGCTGTAACCTTCCTGGAAAGAGGTACTGTGAACAATGTCAGAAAAGAATGCACAAGGAGTGTGCCCAGTGCAAGTTGCCTCTTCCAAGTAAGCACAGTTTCATGCTGAACTCAGTGAAATGCAACAGGTGCTTCAAAAAATATCTCAGAAGAGTACACCTTGCCCTTGTGAGAAAGGAAAAAAAGAAACTGGACAAGGACAACAGTGACAAACATGTCCACACCAAAACAGATTGAGCTGTTCAACTACCTGTTGAAAAAGAAGAAAGAAACTTTGACTGATCTCAACCTTAGTCTCTTGGACGTTCTCTTAGACTGGAGGAATCACATGCTGCACTTGGTGATTCTCATGACAAGTGAACCTGAGGATGGCTTTGAAGATGAAGAGCTGGAAGAAGTAGAGGATATTCTTGAATCAATTTCCGGCTTGGATGAGCACATCAAAAGCTACAATGCAAGAATCCAGACTTGCCATGTGGCTTGCAGAGAGCTAGGATATATGATCAGAGATGGATGAAGATGCTGGATATCATTCAGACCCTGAAAGATACAGCCTGTGGCAGTGCATACCAGCTGTAAACTGTGACAGTGGCATCAGCTTGGACAACACTTGTTCTGCATGTGAACTGCTTGAAGATTGCTGGTCCATGCCCTGGGAAGTGAAAGGCAATTTTGAGTTTTCCAATGCCTTCAGCAATGCAGTGCCTGGCTTCAGAAACAACCTAATCTACAACTGTATCCTGAAGTTGTGCAACAGCTTTGACCTGCTCAATGCCTTGTGCAGCACACAACCAGAACCCACCACTGCTGAACAAAGAAACTTTTGGATAACATTTGAACAGCACCTCCTGAGCCTGTATGTCATCCCTCCACTTCTGAACCCCTTGGCATTCCTCCTGGATGACAAAAAATTTGTGATCCACAGAAAGGAACAACCCCATGGAACCTATTACCTGGATTTAACTCCCATTCACAAAATGCACACTTTTGTGGAGGAATATCAGGACTTGTGAATTTTTTGTGTGGGGTAAGGAATGAATGTTAATAACTGGGACACTGGAGAATACTTTGGTCCTGTCAACATTTCCTTCTCAGCTGATATCTCTTCTTGCTCTCTTCAAAGACTTGCAAAGTGCAAAAGTGAATTACTCATTGCTGACCCATCAAAGGGGAACCCTGATATTGAATATGTACATTGGGATATCTACTTCTACATTCGACACCTGATAACTTTGATCAAAAAATATCATCCCTTGTGCCAATTCTCTCTGACACCTGGGAGAAGAAAATACCTGGCTCTTCCCCATCAGCGATTTTTCAGAGAAACTGTCAATTCTACCTTGGTAGAAGCTGAGTGTTCTGCAAGGGAAGCACAATGGATGGACACCTGGAAAAAATACAGGGAGGAACCTAGATCAAAAAGATTTTGGAATCACTCTTGGTACTATCCTGTTGACAAGTGCAGAGTAACTTATAATTCTGCTCCTGGATTAAAACAGGGAAGAGAATTGGGCATCCTTTTGCTAGAATGCTTGCACTCAGATGAGGATCTTTGGACTAGAATTGATGGAAGATATTTTGTGTCCTGTGAGTTCTTTTGCAAACTTGACAACTACCATTGTCTGTGCTTCTGCATTGACACCAAACTTTGCAGTGTTAAGACTCTGTACAAAAATAGAAAGGGACACTACTTCTCAGCACCCCAACTCTTTTCCCCTGCCATCCAAACGTGTCTTCCTTCCTGCTTGAAGCACTTACCCTTTCCTTCACTGACAGATATCTGCTTGGTAAGCCTGCTGAAAAGCAAGAACCCTGAAACTTTATTCAAATTTCCCCTTCCTTGTTTCCTGAGGGCAAGAGCTGTGCAGCTTCACACCTACATGTTGAGATTCAACAAATGGAAAGTGGCCAGTTTGTGAAGTGTTGAAAGAGAGAATGTACAGCAGATTTCAAGTTGGTGGAATTGGTGACAGAGGTCAGAGTATCTATTCCAATGCAACCCGCTGGTTTCAAAGTAATATCAATCGAATGTACATGCTTTTTCTGTATCACCTGAGGAAGTCTTATGGGGACAATCTGTGGACAGTGACTCTAGAAGGAAGTTCAAGGGACAAGTGGCTGCTTCCTTCTTCTCCAAGAACTGAATTCAGGGTGGAAGACAACACAACTTTCATTTGTTCCCTTCCTGAGGGTGTACTGGCCTGTTGCTATTGTGGATTCCCTGTGTGTGAAAAAGCTCATGTAGACATCAAGCTGCTTGAAATCTGGTGCAACCCCAGTGCTTGGATGTCCCTGGGATATGATCTTTACATTTCACATCCCCACAAAACTAAGATTCACACCAGCAAGAAGACTGAAGAGTTAATCTATGTTGCTGACCTGGGTCTGAACAAAGTGATTTGTTACAACAACACCTCCAAAGAGCTGGTACACAGCTTGCTTCACAGTGATTTGTTCCTGAGCTTCTTTGCTGCTGCCAAGCAACAAAAGGGAAAAGTACTCCCTCTTCACACTTGGGCCCTGAGAGGTCTGTTGAAAGGAAGATTCAATTTTAGCAGGTTGACAGAGATCCTCCCCCTCCCTTCACTGAAAGTGTGGGAAGCAGTAGGAGAGTGCTTGGCTGAACTGGAAGAATGGCCTTTCCCAAAAGAGATCTGTTCCCTCCTTCTACCAGCAGACCACCCGTTACTGCTTTCAGGTTGACCGTGCTAAACAAGCAAGGTTATGAAATCTGCCCACATTTGACTTTGTGCAAACTTCAATATGGGTTGATGTTGATGCTAGCCCATGTCTGGTTGAAACCATGCTGTGCAAAATGCCCCTCCTTCTCATACATGAGGGTGCAAATCCATGAGAGCAAAAAGAAGCTGGGAACTCATTACAAAACAATGTCAAGAGAAAAAGTGCTGAAAGAACTGAGCAAAGCTGAGATGAGAAACTTGCAATACATGAGCAAACTTTTTCAACAAGCTCAGAAAACAGGAGGTCTTGTAGACAGTTCTTTGATGAAAGTCTCATTCTGCCTGTATTGCAACCTGGAAAAGTGTCAATCTCATCACTTTGAATTAAAAGTCATCAGCCTCCTCCATCAGGAACAAGTGTGGATGAAAATCTCACCAGACATGCACATTACCATTCCTCTTCAATCACACAACAGGAATGGTGTGTATTGGACAGTTTTCATTATCCCCAAGCAATTATCTTGGCCTGTGAGTGTCATTGTGAAGAAAAGATTTGGCACCTGGAGAGGACCTTTCCCCCTCCAATTGTCAAAATATTTCAAGCACCTGTTTTTGAATTGTCCCAAAAGCAACCCCAAAGTGTTTTCCCTGTTTCATTCTGCCCTGAGCTGCCTGGTGAGAAACAAGTTCTGCATTCCTGATTTGTTGTTTCCTGGAAACATCACAGAATTGAATGGACTATGGCAAGTGTTGCAGAATGTCAGAGAGCCAACACCATAAGGTTCACTGTGCAAAAGTCAGAATGGGTCAAGTTGATCTACCTGCACAAGGAGAAAGTGACCAAAAGTGTGGGGATCATAGTGCCTTTCTGTGCCCAGTATCCACTGGCCAGAGTGCTGATCTACTGGATCCTGTGTGCCATGGAAACTTGCAAGAGCAAGAAGTGGAGGTTTATCTGTGAGTACCAGAAGAATTACTTCACTGCCAACCGGTGGTTGAAAAAATTTGGAGATGTTGCAGACAGCCTGGACTTTGTGAAAGCATTCATCAGCCAGAAATCCCTAGAGGACATGTATGGGATCAACTGCCTGTACTTTGGATCCTGTGTCTCTGATATGTGTGAGTTCCAACACAGGGCCATCTACCAACTGCTCCAGATCTGTGGACACCCAGCTGCTTGGTTCCCCACCAGCTTCAACAAAAACATCTTCCTTTCCAGTGTGAGAAAGGGACAGGAAACTTTCTTGTTTCTGGTGGACCTGAGACAGGAGTACATCTACTACAGTGAGAACAAGTTTGGGATGTGGGCCCAACCAGAAAAATTGGAGGAAAAGTGTGTGCTGGTGCATTTGCTGGTGAATCATCTGAAAATGGACACTGAGAAAGGAACCAGGGATCTTGCTCCTGTGGATAACATGATGGTGTTCAACTGGTGCTTCTCTGTGTTTGACCCTGTGTACCTGACTGGAATGTACAACATTCTGCTTGGCAGCTTCAAAAAAGAGTGCATAAAGCTACATCAAATGGAACCCCACTTCCACTTTGCACTGCCTCCGATTGTGGTGATTCCTGACGAGGAATCGTAACTCAAAAACGTGACATCGTAACTCGGATACAAGGCATCGTGTTTCCAACAGACATCGTAACTGTACATAGTGCATCGTAACTGTTCAAAAAAGGCTTCGTAACTGTACAGAAAGGACTCGTAATGCAAACATAGGGATGACAAATGAGGGAAAGGTGCGCGACTCAGTCAACTGTGGGACATCGTAATTTTGGCGGGAAGGTATCGTACTTCCAAATAAGGACATCGTAACCTGGGGCATCGTAACTTTTTGGCGCCAAGTGGGAGGAGCTGCAGAGGTGCGCGACTCAGTCAACCGTGCTGCCTCGTAACTTGGTGGGAGGGCATCGTAGCTCCAAATAAGGGCATCGTAACTTTTGGCGCGCAGGAGGAGGAGGGGCAACAGAGGTGCGCGAAAAGACTTCACCACCACCACCACTTCACCACTTCACCACTTCACCACCACCATGAACACTGTGGATGCTTATCCCAAGTATGGAACCAAGTCCTTGCAAAAAGCCCTGCAAGGTTCACCATACATGGTTTCCAAACACTCTTTCTGGGAATTCTCCTTGGGAACTTGGAAACTGGAAGTGGATGGCAAACCTAACAATTTTGGAACCTTGTACTTTATGTACATGATGCTGTGCAGATGGATATTTGATGTGAAAGACAAATACAGAGGGACTATCCTGACTCTGAAACATTTCTCCCAGAAACTGGAATTCCTGAACCCAAAACTGTTCAGGAAACTGAAAAACAGACTGGATTATCAGAACTTGGAAACTACCCTTGGAATTTGGAGCTGCCTGTACTGTGAGGACATTCACTGTGATGGACTACACCCCATCTTTCTTCTCCTGCAACTGCTGAGCTCTTCATCCCCTTGGTCAGTACTGGAAAGCCCTGTCAACAGGTTTTGCATTTCCAACATTTTCCAGCTTGGAGAAAAGAAGTACTGCTTCCTCATCAACCTGACCACCAGGAACTGCTTTTTTGTGTGTCAAAAGATTGAGGGCTGCTGGGATCCCCCCACACAGCTCCCCTGGCCCCCTTGGGAAAAAATTCGCCATATCCCTGTGATCCCCTGTCTCAAATCCAAGAGTGCTTTCCAAATGTACAGTTCAGGAATACCCATCCATAATCCTGACTTCATTCTTGCTGGCTGGGTTGACATGAAAGAATTGAAAAACTACTATCTGAGATTTCAAATTTTTGATTGGAGACTTCTTCATGGAGCTTGCATCCTGGGCCTGGGTCCTATCAATCATGCAGGCTTTATCCAACAAAGAGTGCCTGGATTCATCCAGAACCTGAAAAGAAGTGAGGGGGTGGAGTTTAAGAAGAACTTCTGCTCCACCAATCCCTGCACTGATCTTTGCTTTGGCTATTAACAAAAATCAGTCACTTGATGATCAGCATGGCTACAGTGAACACCCCTCCCAAGGAACCTGAGTTTCTTCCTGACCAAGCTGTGCTGAAAACCCTAACAAACAGCTCAAAAATCATCAAGTACTTGAAACAGTTCCTGGTGAAACACCCTGAGCTGTCAGAAAAGGATGCCAGAATAGTGATGATGAGAATCACTGAAAGGATCTGCAGCCTGAATAAAATCTACCCTGTGATGGCCTGGTATTGGGTTTCTTCCTGGAAGAAAAGAGACCCCCACCCCTAAGACCTGGTCATTTGCTGCTTTGCCACCATGGATATCAAACAGTTTTCCTCCAGACTCCCTGGATTCATGAACACAGAAAGTAAATATCAACAGCTTGTGGAGGAGATCACCAACAGTGAGAAATTTTTTCAGTTCATGGAACAGAAATTCTTTGTGAATTCCATGAAGCTGAGTACTGAAGAAGTGTGGAAAATTGTTCAGGACCTAGCCAGCAAAGTGATTGAGAAACACAAACTCAACCCCATTGGAATCCAATCCTGGATTGTTCATCTGAAAAGTGTGTGGAATGATAATTCTGAGGAAGAGGAGTATAAAGTGAGTGATGAAGAGAAAAAGAAAAAAGAGGAATGGAAAAA
>JAAUYE010134276.1_pt1 | contig 23167 bp, 18 predicted proteins | sample 7278081 | NCBI WGS metagenome assembly JAAUYE01 (sample SAMN14350131, study PRJNA611818) | marine sediment metagenome | isolation source: surface marine sediment (0.6m) | place: French Polynesia: Moorea | collected 2018-08
CCTCCGGCACCCACCGCAGCCGATTGAACTTGCGTGCAACGGCATCGATAACGGACGCCGTCGTGGTGCCCGAATACTGCGGGTACATTGGCAGTACCAGCAGTCGCCTGGCACCCCGGGCCAGGAGCCGGTCTATCGCCGCGTCGATCGACGGTTCCCCGTAGCTCATGGCCAGCTCGACGTTTACGGACCCCGACAGCCGGGTGTCCAGCTCCTTTTGAACGCCCTCGACAACGGACTTCGAGAACAGCATCAAAGGCGAACCGTCCTCGGTCCAGATTTCTCGATAGGCAGCAGCAGATCGCGCCGGCCGAATCCTCAAAATGATGCCGTTGAGAATGAGCCACCAGAGCCATCGCGGATACTCGACGACGCGCGGATCGGAGAGGAACTGCTTCAGAAATCGTCGTACCGCTCGCGGCGTCGGTTCCTCCGGCGTGCCCAGGTTGACAAGCAGCACCCCGGTGGATTCCGACTGCCCGTGTTTGAACTCAGGTGTTGATTGGTAAGTCGGCATAGATCCGGAAAGCAGTCTCAGACGCGATCAACAGTACTTTAAAGCCATGCCGGGCGCCACTCGATCGAGCTATAATTGCTTGTCTTGATTGACATTTGTCGTGCGAATCCCAAATGAAAATACTCCCCGAAAGAAGCAACGATGCCGCGGATCGCTGGACCCTGATACGCGACATCGGTGTCCTCCAGGTCAAACTCGTTGTCGACGGACTCAGAGATCTGCTGCTTGTGCCCGCCTCGCTGATCGCCGGGCTGATGAGCCTCCTGTCCAGTGATACGGAGCGGCCGGGGCGCTATTTCTACCAGCTGCTGGACCTGGGAAAACAGAGCGAACGCTGGATAAACCTGTTTGGTGCGCTGCAGAATGCTCCGGCGGATCTCAGGCAGGTCGGGCCCTTCCCGAAGGCAGACATGGACGAACTTGTCGGCCGACTCGAGACATTCATGATCGACGAGCACAAGCGCGGCGGAATTACCGCACAGGCCAAGAATCGTTTCGACACGGCACTCAACGCGTTTCGCCAGAAGCGTGCCGAGAACCAGCAGCGCGCATCCCGGGACTCACAGGCTTAGCCGAAACTGCGGCCGCTGGCCGACGGGGAAGCATCCCGCTTTATCGGTTTTGAACGTCGCGGCCTGACAGCAAGTCATCGAGATGCGGCGGCGGATGATCGGGGCCCATGCGGCCGGACTTCAGTCGACCGATATACTCCCTGTAGGCGCGCATCGCCTGGTAGCCGAAGATCCAGCAGATCGGGAGATTCGCGAACATCATGACGCCGGTGCCTACGCCGATCACGTTGTCGAGGTCGGCAGCGGTTCGAACGAGGCCGAGCGTCGCGACAATGATTAGCAGGCAGTACACGATCCTGTAGCCGAGCACGGCTTTCTCACCGGCGAGAAACACCAGCGCCTGTTCGCCGTAGTAGCTCCAGGAAATCATCGTCGATATCGCGAACATCCAGGCGGCGATCGTGACCAGCCACTTGCCGAGGCCCGGCGTCACGCTGTCAAACGCCTTCGCGGTCAGGGTAGCGCCGACATAGCTCCGGTAGAGGCCGTCGCCGACGATTGTCGGTAGCGTGGGCCCTGGAAACGCGTTCCACGTCGTCGCGTAACCGGTCTCACTGGCGGTCACGACGCCCTCGATACGGTGCCGTGTCTGTCCCGTGTTTTCGTTCCGATGCGCGTCGACAACCAGCGTCGTCTTGTCACCGACGACCCAGTTGTTCCCCGGGAGCGGCGTCTCTTCGAATTGCCAGCCTTCCGTGGTCTGCTCGACGTGGGGCAGCGTCTCGAGCGCGACGTCCGGCGCGCGCGTCCAGATACCGGTCGAGAGAATAATCAGCGCCGTAAACGTGCAGACGACGATCGTGTCGATGAAAGGTTCGAGTCCCGCCACGATGCCTTCGCGAACGGGCTCGTCGGTTTTCGCGGCTGCGTGCGCGATGGGTGAAGAGCCCTGGCCGGCTTCATTGGAAAAGACAGCTCGTTTCAGCCCGAACAGGAATGCCGAAGCCGCGGTACCGCCGATGAAAGCGCCTGCGGCTTCGGTCGGCATGAATGCCGACTTGACCATCAGCGCGAACATGCCGGGTATGTCGCCGGCGTTGGCAATAAGAACGTAGCTGCCGGCGGCGAGATAAAGAAATACCATCAGCGGCACGAGCGTCGCCGTTACCCGGCCGATGCGCTTGATGCCGCCGATGATGACCGCGCCGACCAGCACGGCCAGCACGATTCCGGTGATCCAGCTCGGCACCGAGAAGTATTCCTCGGTGAGCTCGCCGACATTCCAGGCCTGGAACATGTTGCCGCCCGTCGCCGTGGAGACGAGCAGCATCGCGCAAAAGAAAATACCGATCGCCTTACCGAGCCCGGCAAGGCCGCGGCGCTCGAGCCCTTTGGAGGCCACCCACATAGGACCGCCGTGCGGGTTTTCCGGATCTTCCGTATTGCGGTACAGCATCGACAGCGTCACTTCCGTGAGCTTGATTGCCATCCCGAAAAATCCGGCTACCCACATCCAGAAAACGGCGCCCGGCCCACCGAGCGCGATCGCGAGGGCAACGCCGCCAATATTGCCGAGGCCGACGGTTGCCGAGAGTGCTGCGGACAACGCCTGGAAATGGTTAATCGCGCCGGGGTCGTCAGGATCGTCATAGACTCCGCGCACAACGGCGGGGCCGTGGGTCAGGGCGCGGTACTGTGAGAAACCGCTCCAGATGGTGAACAGCACGCCGGTGCCGATGATGGCGTACAGCACGTAGTCATGCCACAGGATGCCGTTGATTGTGCCGAGCAACGCGCTGAATTCCGCCATCAAGATCCCCGATTCCTGTACCTGCCTGGTCCGCTATTTGCGGCTGCACTTCGTGCCCGGTATCGACGAGAAGGCGCGGCGCGGGATAGTCGACAGCGGTTTCCCTGGCTAGGCCGCCTCCATGATAGCGGAAACGCCCATCCCACCGGCGGTGCAGACCGAGATCAGACCACGCCCGGAGCCCTTCTCCTGCAACAGCTTCGCCATCGTGGCAACAATACGGGCGCCTGTCGCAGCGAACGGGTGGCCAATCGCGATACTGCCGCCCTTCACGTTCAGTCGGGACAGGTCGATCGGGCCCATTGCTTCCCTGCGGCCCAGTCTCTCGCGGCAGAACTCGTCGGACTGCCACGCTTTCAGCGTTGCGATCGTCTGAGCGGCGAACGCCTCGTGTATCTCGTAAAAATCAAAATCCTGCAGATGCAGGTTCGCCTGCTTCAGCATATCCGAGACGGCATAGGCGGGCGCCATCAGGAGCCCTTCCTTGTGAATGAAATCGACGGCGGCAAACCTGGCGAAGGTCAGGTACGCCATTACGGGCAGATTCTTCACGCGCGCCCAGTCTTCCGATGCGAGCAGAACCGCGGCGGCGCCGTCGGTCAGCGTCGTGCTGTTGCCCGCGGTCATCGTGCCCTCGCCGCTCTTGTCGAAAACCGGCTTCAGGGCACTCAGCTTCTCGAACGTCGTGTCGCGCCGGATGATGTTGTCCTGCTCGACGTCCATGTATGGAACAACCAGGTCGGAGAACCATCCTTCGTCGTACGCCGCCGCGGCCTTGATATGGCTGGACAGTGCAAGCTGGTCCTGGTGTTCTCGCGGGATGTCCCATTCCTTGGCCGTGAGCTCGGTGCTTTCGCCCATCGAAAGCTTGGTGCGCGGCTCGAGGACCCCCGGAAGCACCGGCTTGAAGTGCCTTGGCCGGATACGAAAAAGCGGCTTGATGCGACTCATGGCGGAGCGAGCGCGATGCATTTCCAGGAGGATGCTGCGGTAGTCATCCGGGTAGACGATCGGTGCATCGCTGATCGTGTCGGTACCGCCGGCCATGCCCGCCTCGATCTGGCCAAGCGCAATCTTGTTCGCGATCATGATGGCGGCCTCGAGACTCGTTCCGCAGGCACGCTGCAGGTCGACGCCAGGCGTCTGCAGAGAGAGCCCCGAGTCGATGACGCATTCGCGGGCCAGGTTCCAGTCTTTCGAGTGTTTGATTACTGCGCCGAGCGCAACGTCGCCCAGGGTCTGTCCCCTGAGGTCAAACTTCTGCACCAGTCCGTCCATTGCGGCCACCATGAGGTCCTGGTTCGTGCAGTTGCGATAGGCGGTGTGCGACCGGCAAAACGGAATGCGCGTGCCACCAATCACGGCAACTCGAATCGATCGACCATCGTGCAACATACCTGTCTCCGTTATTCGCTGTTACGCAGGGGCGCCGCAACTTTACACCATCCGCAGCTGTGAAATAACTGGTCATAAGCACCCTGGGATAAGATGCGCGGCATGGCGACGATACAAGACGGCGGTTGGCGCGTGCAGGTACGGTCGCTGTTGCGGCTGGGCGGCCCACTGATCGTCAACAATCTTTCCGTCGCCGGCATGCAGTTTGCCGATGCCGTGATGGCGGGACGCCTGGGTGCCGATGCGCTCGCGGCGGTTGCGGTCGGAGGCAGCGTCTGGTTCCTCGGTTTTTCGCTATGCCTGGGTCTGCTGATGGCAATCTCGCCCATCGCCGCGAGGCACTTCGGTGCCGGTAACTACGGCCTGATCGGGCGCTACACCCGGCAGGGTGTTTACCTCGGCGTCTCGTTCGGCGTGACACTGATCCTGATAGCCCAGTTCGCAATCGCCCCGCTGCTCGTCATGATTGGCATCGACGCCGAGTTTCGCGATCTCACGGTGGGTTACGTTTACGCGATCATGTTCGGTGGCCCAGGTATTTTTATTTTTCTTGCACTCAGATTCACAACCGAGGGCGTTGGTCATACGCGCCCGATCATGTTCACGTCCCTGTTCGCACTGGCGTGCAACGTACTGCTCAATTACATCCTCATGTTCGGCAAGTTTGGCGCGCCCGCGCTCGGGGTTGTCGGTTGCGGTGCCGCCAGCGCAATAACCATGTGGCTCGTCGCGCTGGCACTGGCTGCGTACATGTTTGTTAGCAAGCATTACGAACCGTTTGCGATCTTCGCGCGTGTAGCACCGCTCAGGCTCCCGGTACTCAAGGAAATAGTCACGCTTGGTGTACCGATCGCGATAACCATTACGGCTGAAGCCGGCTTGTTCTCCGCCGTCTCCATCCTCATGGGCACCCGCGGCACGGAAATAACGGCGGCGCACCAGATTGCAATCAATTTTTCCGCAACGACCTTCATGATTCCGCTGGCGCTGAGCTCGGCGACGACGATCCAGGTAGGGCAGCTGATCGGGGCCGGCAAGTTACACAGCGCACGGTTGAGCGGCGCATTGGGCATTGCCCTGTGCGCCCTGTTCATGAGCGTATCGGCGATTTTTTTGCTGACGTTCCGCGACGGCGTCGTTAGCCTGTACACCGATGACGCGGCTGTGCGTGGTATCGCAATCAGCCTGCTGCTGATGGCCGCGATCTTCCAGATAGCGGACGGCGTACAGATCGGAGCCGCCGGCGCCTTGCGCGGTTACAAGGACACACGATATCCGATGATCGTCAATATGTTTGCTTACTGGGTGCTGGCGTTTCCGCTGGCGTTCCTCGCGGCGATAACGTTCAAGGCGCCGCCGAACTACATCTGGGCGGGCTTCGTCGTCGGGCTGGGCGTCGCGGCCATTCTGTTGTCGTTACGCTATAACCGCGTATCGAAAGTCCCGGGCCCGCCGAGCTAGCCGCCGCCCTGGCCAAAGTCCGGGCTATCGCCGGCCAGGTACTCGTCCTCTTCCGGGGTGTTCTGCCGATTCAGCAGCTTGTTGCGATACGGGAATCGCCCAAACTGGTCGATGATGTCTTTGTGCAGCTCGGCAAAATGCGCAATCGTCAGGAACGTCTCCCGCAGTGTCGGCGACACCGCCGCCGCGAGACGATTGTAGAGCTCGACCGATTTGGCCTGTACCTTGCGCGACTCCGAGTGCTGCAACGGCATGTAGAAGAAGACCTTCTGGATCGGCGTGAGACCCCGATCTTTCTTTTCCATGGCGCCTTGCACGCATAGCTTGAGCGCCAGCTGGTCCCTGGAAAACGCTTTCGCGGTGCCGCGGTAAATGTTGCGACGGAACTGATCAATCAGGATGATCAATGCAAGCCGGCCGAGCGGGTCATGCCCCCAATGGTCGAGGTCACCGTTGCTGGCCTTCTCGACTTCAACGGCGAAGTCTTTCTTGATTTCGTGGTCGAAAACCGGGTCCTCGTTGAACCAGATTTCCATGCGCTGATCGATCTGAGGTGCCGTCAGGGCCTGCTCTTTGAACCAGAACGACAGGATCGCCTCGATCCGTAGCTGATCGTCATCGGTGATCGTGGCGTCCATGCTTTCGCTCAGGAGTTTTACTGGCATATCGACTGATCCGGGCTATCGCTCTCCATCCAGTGTGCGGGCGTCGCGGCGAAGCAAGTGCGAACCCGGTCACAGATTGAGCCAATCAGGACAAATAAGACGTCGGATACCAGTAGACTTTACCAGATGAAAGGAGATCGAGCGGCAATTCACGGCTGGGGTAAGCTCCGCTGCGCGCTGCCTGGGGCTGCGCTGGCCGGGCTGCTGGCCGCATGCGGTGACCCGTCACCCGGGCCCGAGGCCGAAGTTCGAAACTGGATCGAGCGTGGCGCTGCGGCGGCGGAAGCCAGGGAGCGCGACACGTTGATGGACATGATCTCGCCTTCCTATGCCGATTCCCGCGGATACAATCGTGCTCGTATCGGCGACATCCTGAGATTCTATTTCCTGCGAATGAACGCAATCGAGCTGCTTACGTCGGTCGACGAGATCAATGTCATCGGCGACTCCGCAGCGGAAGTGCGGCTCACCGTGGGCATGGCGGGCAAGCACGATGGTGCGCTGGGTTTCAGCGCGGACGCGTACCAGTTCGCATTCGAGTTGGAAAAGGCCGGCAGTGACTGGAGCCTGATCTCGGCGCGTTGGGGCGAACTGGGTAAGGAGCTGAAATGAGGATCGTCGATCGAACGTTGACCGCGGGCCTCGTGCTGTTTGCGCTCGCCCTGTCCGGGTGTGCAACGACCGTGGAAGATATTATCAAGAGCCCCAGCGTCGAGCTAAGCGATGTTGAGGTCCTGGGACTCGGCTTTAACGGCCAGACGTTTCTGCTGTCGTTCGATGTCGAGAACCCGAACCCGTTTGCATTGCCCGTCAGTTCGGTCAGCTATTCCCTGCATCTCGACGGGCAGCGCTTCGCGAGCGGCCAGACACCCGGCGAGTTTTCCGTGCCGGCCGGCGGCAGCGGCGAGTTCGCGATCAGCGTTGATCTGAACCTGCTGCATTCGGCACCGCAGCTGCTCTCGATCGTCCGCCAGGGAGTCCGTAAGGACGTCGTCTATGAGCTCGACGGTCGTTTCGCCCTGGATCTTCCGCTGGCGCCGGCCGTTTCTTTCCGAAATTCGGGCCCCATTCGTCTCGGGTCGGCGTCTTTCTAGACGACAGAGGTGAGCAGGTATCGCTATGGTTACGCGCGCAACCATAGCTGCCGGCGGCTGATATACTCCTGAAGTCGGCCGTAACAGCCGGATTTTTATACCAAATCTGCCTAATTTCGGCAGGCGAGAGCGTCGGCGACGTTTCCTGCTCTATACTTATTGGTTCGCGGCGATATTCGCCAACCCAACGAATCGAATTTACACCAGGGAACGCCTGCGCTCCTGACGGCACGCATGACACACGAAAACGCCAAAACCCTGCACGACGCCGCCTTCCATCGCGACAGCTGCGGTTTCGGCTTGATTGCTAATCTCGACGATATTCCGAGCCACTGGGTGGTCCAGACGGCTATCGCCGCACTTGCACGGCTGACGCATCGTGGTGCCGTGGCGCCGGACGGTAAGACCGGCGACGGCTGCGGCCTGCTGATCAAGTTTCCACGCGATTTTCTGCGGGCGGTCGGTGAAGAAGAGGGATTCCAAATATCCGAGCGTTTCGCGGCCGGCTGCGTCTTTCTGAGCCAGGACGAGGCGCTGGCATCGAGTGCAAGGTCGGTAATCAACGACTGCATCGCCGAGATCGGTCTCGAGGTCGCCGGCTGGCGGACCGTTCCAATCGACGCATCAGCCTGTGGCGAGCATGCCCTGGAAACCTTGCCGAGGATCGAGCAGGTATTTGTCAACGCACCCGACGAATTGCCCCGGGGGCCCTTCAACCGGCGCCTGTTCCTGGCGCGGCGGCGAGCCGAGAATCGGCTGGTGGATACGGAGACTTACGTTGCCAGCCTGTCCTCGGTGACGATCAGCTACAAAGGCATGATCATGCCGACGGCATTACCCGAGTTTTATCTCGATTTGAAAGATCCTCGGCTCGAGTCTTCGGCGTGTGTGTTCCACCAGCGTTTTTCGACGAACACGTTGCCCGAATGGCGGCTTGCACAGCCGTTTCGTTTTCTTGCGCACAATGGCGAGATCAATACGATCCAGGGCAACCGCAACTGGGCGATCGCGCGTGCGAAGAATTTTCGGTCCGACAAACTCGATGACATTTCGGATCTCGACCCGATTATTTCACTGACAGGCTCCGATTCGTCCAGCCTCGACAACATGCTCGAAGTGCTGCGTGCCGGTGGTATGGACGTCATCCAGGCAATGCGAATCCTGATGCCCCCTGCCTGGCAGACAGTTGACAACATCGATCCCGATGTACGCGCATTCTATGAGTTCTACGACTGCCAGATGGAACCGTGGGATGGCCCGGCGGGCATCGTGCTAACCGATGGCCGCTACGCAGCGTGCTGCCTGGACCGCAACGGGCTGCGGCCGGCTCGATTCGTGATTACGAAAGACCGCCACCTGACGGTCGCGTCGGAAGTGGGCGTCTATGACTACGACGAGAAAGACGTCGTCAGGAAAGGCCGGCTGGGTCCTGGCGAAATGCTTGCCGTGGATCTCGTCAACGGCGTGTTGCTGGACAATGATGAAATCCACGACATCCTGAAGACGCGTGCGCCGTACAAGCGCTGGCTCAAGAAAGGCATTCGGTATCTCGATTCGCAGCTCGTGGATACGGCGACGGCCGCGGAGCCAATGGCGCCCGAGGTTCTCGCGACTTATCAGAAGATGTTCAATGTTTCGCGCGAAGAACTCACCGAGATCGTCGCCGTACTCGCGCAGACGGAAATGGAGGCGGTCGGCTCCATGGGCGATGACACGCCTATGGCCGTGCTTTCGAAGAAGATCCGTTCGCCGTTCGACTACTTCAGGCAGCAGTTCGCGCAGGTCACCAATCCGCCGATCGATCCGCTGCGCGAGCGAATCGTCATGTCGTTGCAGACCAACATCGGCCGCGAGTCCAGCCTGTTTGATATCGGGCCGCAGCACGCGGAGCACGTGATCATCAACTCCCCGGTGCTTTCGCAGGCGAAACTGCGGCAGCTGCTCGGCCCGGACATGTTCGAAGATCGGCATGCCTTCATCGACCTGAACGTGGATGAGAACCTGCCGCTGCCCGATGCGCTGGACATGATCTGTCGCCAGGCCGAACAGGCCGTACGCGACGGCAACTTCCTGCTCATGCTGAGCGACCGTTATCTCGAGAAAGGCAAGCTGCCCGTGCACGCGCTGCTCGCAACCGGCGCGGTGCACCATTATCTCGTTAAGATCGGTTTGCGCTGCGACGCCAACATTATTGTAGAGACCGGTGCGGCTCGGGATCCGCACCACATCGCGTGCCTGATTGGCTACGGCGCAACCACGGTATATCCGTACCTCGTCTACCAGTCACTGCACGAGGTTGCGCGGCGCCACGAAGGTAGCGAGCAGCAGCAGCTCGGCCGGAGTTATCGGCGTGGTATCCGCAAGGGACTTTTCAAAATCATGTCGAAGATGGGCATCTCGTCCATCTCCAGCTATCGCGGCGCTCAGCTATTCGAGATCGTCGGGCTGCACTCCGAGATTGTCGATACCTGTTTCACCGGTACGACGTCGCGAATCGAGGGCGCAGATTTCAACGATCTCTGGAACGACCAGAAAGCGCTGGCCGCCCTGGCCTGGGAGCCGCGCGCGCCGGTCGACCAGGGTGGACTCCTGAAATACGTTCACGGCGGTGAGTATCATTGCTACAACCCGGACGTCATCGCGATGCTGCAGTCGGCCGTTCGATCGGGCGACTATTCCCGCTACGAGGAATACGCGAGGCTCGTCAACGACCGTCCTGTCGCAACGCTGCGCGATCTGATGAAGATTGTGCCGGCCGGCCGGGCTGTTCCGCTCGACGAAGTCGAACCAATCGAAGATATCCTGCCGCGCTTCGACAGCGCGGGCATGTCGCTGGGCGCGCTGTCACCCGAAGCGCATGAAGCACTGGCGATCGCGATGAACCGCATGGGCGGGCGGTCGAATTCCGGCGAGGGCGGCGAGGACCCGGGGCGCTACGGCAACGAACGCCGCTCGAAGATCAAACAGGTGGCCTCGGGCCGCTTTGGCGTGACGGCGGAATACCTCGTTAATGCCGAGGTGATCCAGATAAAGATTGCGCAGGGCGCGAAGCCCGGTGAAGGCGGCCAGCTTCCGGGGCACAAGGTCAACGAAATGATCGCGAAGCTGCGCTACGCGAAGCCTGGCGTCGGCCTCATTTCGCCGCCGCCGCATCACGATATCTATTCCATCGAGGACCTTGCGCAGCTGATTTTCGATCTCAAGCAGGTCAACCCCGATGCGCTGGTTTCCGTCAAGCTGGTTGCGGAACCGGGCGTAGGCACCATCGCGACGGGCGTCGTGAAAGCCTACGCGGACCTGATCACCATCTCGGGTTACGACGGCGGCACAGGGGCGAGTCCGCTGAGCTCGGTGAAGTACGCCGGTAGCCCGTGGGAGCTCGGCCTGTCGGAAACACACCAGGTGCTGCGGTCACAGGACATGCGCCACAAGGTCCGGCTGCAGACGGACGGCGGCCTGAAGACCGGCCTCGATGTCGTTAAAGCGGCGATGCTCGGTGCCGAGAGTTTTGGCTTCGGTACGGGTCCCATGGTTGCGCTGGGGTGCAAGTATCTGCGCATTTGCCACCTCAACAATTGCGCGACCGGTGTGGCAACACAGAACAACGTGCTGCGCAGTGAGTATTTCATCGGCCTGCCGGAGATGGTGATCAACTTCTTTCACTTCATCGCGGAAGAGGTTCGGCGCATCATGGCCGAAGTCGGTGTCCGAAAGTTCGAGGAGCTGATCGGTCGAGTCGATCTGCTCGAGCTGTTGCCGGGCGATACCGGGAAACAGTCTCGCCTGGACCTCAGCCCGATACTCTCGAGCGACGGGCTGACCCGTGACGGACCGCAGTTCTGCACGGACCTTCGCAACGAGCCGTTCGATCGGGGTGAGCTCGCGGAGCGCATGGTCACCGAGACGTTGCCGGCAATCGAGGCCATGACCGGGGGCCGATTCGCGTTCGATATTCAAAACTACAATCGTTCTATCGGCGCCCGGCTCTCCGGCGAGATCGCACGGCGACACGGAAATCACGGCATGCAGAATGCGCCGCTCGATATCGATTTGCGAGGGACGGCCGGCCAGAGCTTCGGTGCGTGGAATGTCTCGGGCCTGAACCTCACGTTGACGGGCGATGCCAACGACTACGTCGGTAAAGGAATGACCGGCGGTCGTATTACCATCCGCCCGCCCGCCGATGCGGGTTACGTAGCCAACGAAACGGCCATCATCGGCAATACCTGCCTTTACGGAGCGACGGGGGGCGAGCTTTACGCGGCGGGCCGCGCAGGCGAACGCTTTGCCGTCAGGAACTCGGGCGCGACGGCGGTAATCGAGGGCGCCGGGGATCACTGCTGCGAGTACATGACCGACGGCGTTGTCGTCGTTCTGGGGCGTTCCGGCGTCAACCTCGGCGCGGGCATGACCGGTGGATTTGCCTATGTGCTCGATCTTCATCGAGATTTCGTCGATCGATACAACCACGAGCTGATCGATATCCATCGGGTAACGCCCGAGAGCATGGAGGCGCACCTGCATCATCTTCGATCGCTGATCAGTGCGCACGTCGAGGCAACCGACAGTCAGTGGGGCGCGACCATACTCGACGACTACCGCACGTTCCTTCCGAAGTTCTGGCTGGTCAAACCGAAGGCAGCCGCGCTCGGTTCCCTGATTGAATCGCTGCGGCGGGCCGCGTAATGGCCAAGCACCCGCTGCAGTTCCTCGAAGTCCCGCGTCGCGACCCGGAAAAGGAGCCGGCCGAGGAGCGCATCAAGCACTTTGGCGAGATATATGGCTCCTACGATGGTGCGAGCGCCGCAGCCCAGGCGGGCCGCTGCATCTCCTGCGGCAATCCCTACTGCGAGTGGAAATGCCCGGTTCACAATTACATACCCAACTGGCTGGCGCTGATCGAAGAAGGCCGGCTGTTCGAGGCGGCCGATCTTTCGCACCAGACGAATTCGCTGCCGGAGATCTGCGGGCGTATCTGTCCGCAGGATCGGCTCTGCGAAGGCGCCTGCACGCTCAGTGACGGTATTGGCGCCGTCAGCATTGGCAATATCGAGCGCTACATCACTGACGAGGCGGTCAAGCAGGGCTGGCGGCCGGACATGTCCAACGTGAAAGGCTCCGGCAAATGCGTGGGTATCGTGGGCGCTGGCCCGGCCGGCCTTGCGGCGGCCGACGTGCTGGCGCTTAACGGCATTGGTTCGGTCGTCTATGACGCGTACCCGGAGATCGGCGGTCTGCTGACCTACGGTATCCCGCCCTTCAAGCTCGAAAAGCACATAGTCGACCAGCGTCGTGAGATTCTCGAAGGCATGGGCGTCAAGTTCGTCCTCAACACGCGTATCGGCGAGGACAAGCCGTTTCAGGAACTGCTGGATGAGTACGACGCGGTATTTCTCGGGATGGGTACCTACCAGTACGTGCAGGGCGGATTTCCAGGCGAGGACCTGCCGGGCGTTCACGAGGCGCTCCCGTACCTTATCGGCAATGTTTATCGCGAGCTGGGGCACGATGAGAGTGCCGCACCGTACATCGACCTGGAAGGCAAGAACGTCGTAATCCTGGGCGGCGGCGACACCGGCATGGACTGCGTTCGCACGGCGGTTCGCCAGGGTGCGACCAGCGTTACCTGCGCCTATCGGCGCGACGAGAAGAACATGCCGGGTTCGCGACGCGAGGTTGCGAACGCTCGCGAAGAGGGCGTGCGTTTCCTGTTCAACCGGCAGCCGATCGAGCTACTTGGCGACGATCACGTCTCCGGTGTAAAGCTCGTCGAGACAAAGCTGGGGGCGGCGGGCGCGGACGGACGGCGTCGACCCGAGCCGATTCCGGGTGCCGAGGAAGAACTCGTAGCGGACGCCGTGGTCATCGCCTTCGGATTTCGGCCAAACCCGCCGGACTGGTTTCATGATTTCCAGATCGAGACCTTGCAAAGCGGCCGAGTTCGAGTAGCGGCGCTCGGCGCCTATCCTTTCCAGACGACCAACCCGAAAGTCTTCGCCGGCGGCGACATGGTGCGCGGCTCTGACCTGGTTGTGACCGCCGTCCATGAAGGTCGCGAAGCGGCTAAAGGTATCGCGCGCTACCTCGAAGTCTGACGTCAGCGTTCGAGCTCGCGGGCTTTCTTCTTCTCGGTCTTCTCATACGACATCAGGGCGCGCAGCGCGCTCATCGAGAGGTCTGCTTCAAGCCCGTCGGCGAGCCGGTAAATCTGCTCGTAGTACCAGCCGATGCGGGCAAACCCGTTGACGGTCTTGATCATTGAAATCGGTGAGTGGGGTCCGAGGATGCCGGGGCCAAGGCGCAGCGATTTCTCGACGTCGGGCGCGACGTCCAGTTCACCGCGCATGATCTTCTCCGGGAAATCGGGATCCGTGCACAGCGGTCGGCCAAGGCCGATCATGTCCACGTCGCCACCCGAAAGGGCATCGTTCATGCCGCTGGCCGAGCGAAATCCGCCGGTGACCATCAGCGGCATCGTCGCAACCTCGCTTGCCTTTACGGCGTAGTCGAAAAAATACGCTTCGCGCGCACGGGTGCTCTGCCGGACTTTCTCGGCGAACACCGGCTCCATGCCCTCGATGCCGAGCAGCCTTGGCTGCTCGTAGTTGCCGCCGGAGATCTCCAGGAGGTCGAGACCTTCCTGGTTCAGCATCTCGATAACCCGGAGGCAGTCTTCGAAAGAGAACCCGCCTTTCTGGAAGTCGGCGGAATTCAGTTTCACGCTCACCGGGAAATCTGCGCCCACTTCTTGCCTGACCGCCCGCACGGTCTCGAGCAGCAATCGCGAGCGGTTCTCGAGTGAACCGCCCCACTCGTCATCACGATGATTGACCCTGGGCGAGAGAAACTCGGACAAAAGGTAGCCGTGAGCGCCGTGCACCTGCACGCCGCTGAATCCGGTCTGCCTCGCGACGCCCGCCGTGAATGCAAATCGTGAGATGACGTTGCGGATCTCATCGCCGGTCAGTGCCCGAGGCTTGCCGAAGCGTCCGCCCGGCAATGCAACGCCAATGTCGGACGGCCCCACCGGTTCGGAAGCGATCAGCGCCGGGGTCTGGCGACCGGCGTGGCTGACCTGCATCCAAAGATGGGCGCCGTCGGCAGTGCCGGCTTCGGCCATCGCCTCCAGCGCTGCCAGGCGCGACGCGTCCTGGGGTCCGTCGATGACAATATTGCCGGCCCGCTCCAGGTAGCGCCGGTCAACCTGCACGTTTCCGGTGAGAAGCACGCCGGCGCCGCCGTGTGCCCAGCGTTGGTAGAGCGTAACGTGCCTGCCCGTGGCGCGATTGCCGGAATCGGCGAGGCCCTCCGTCATTGCGGCTTTGCAAAGCCGATTCTTGACGGTGGCGCCACACGGCAAGACGAGCTTGCTTCGAATGCTGATGGTGTCCAATTCATTTTTGTCGTTCAACGTGCTGTCATCCCTTGTAGCGAATGTCTCAAAATAGGGGTCGAACCGCAGTTTCGACCCCTATTCTGTCAGGGCCCGAGCGATTCCAACAGGCGTTCGACGAGCGCCGCGCCTACCCAGGAGCCGAAACCCAGAAAGATGTATAGCGCCACCCTGCCGTAGCTTCCGGCATCGAACGGCCACTCGCTGATTTCCATGAGGCGGCGTTCTATTGCGAGATCTGCACGGATCTGCTGCGCGTCGTCTGCCGTTCGCGTATCGGGATCTCGCCTTGCCGCAATTGCCTGTCGAACCTGCTTGAGCTCCACCTGCTTCAGCGCTTTCAGGCGTTGATGAATGCCCCAGGTCGGGAGCACCAGCGCCAGCGCCGAGGCGCCGACCAGCATGATCACCGATACGGCGGTACCGACTGCCGGCGCCTTCGGATCCAGCCAGAGGTTGGCCGAGATCGATAAACAGACGACGGCCAACAGGCTGCTGCGAACACCCTGTTGCGCGTAGGGCCGTATGAGCGAGGTATCGAACAGGTCGATGCGCTGAATCGATCCCGCGGTCCTGGAAATCACGATCGCATTCCGGATGAGCAGGAACATGAAGCGAAAGAGAAACCAGCCCATTATGATCAATCCGACGAGCGGGACGACGAATCCGGCGTGCCACCGCAGCGGCGTAAACAAGAGCAGCGGCTCATCGGCGGCATGCAGAAACAAAAAGTACATAACAGCGCTACCGGTCAACCCGACGACGTTGGCAACAAGGCGGGGAAACACGAGGGCTGCCGGGTCGATCGAAAAGTTGCTGGCGATTCTCTCGACGTGGTCGGACGACCAGGCGCCAAGGTAGTAAATGGCCATCGGTAGATAGCCGACCATCATGTAAAGGGTTACGGGAGCACGAACGGCAATATCAGGCTCCAGTCCGGCAGCGACGTCGGCAACGATGCCGATCAACCACGTTAACCACAAGGCCAGGCCGCCGAGCGCCAGTGAAAGGGCGATACCGACAACGACCGGCGGTAGCGACGCCGTATCCGCGAGCCATTGAAATGCCCGGTCGCTTAACGGCCGATACGTCAAAACCCACCACGACAAGGCGAGAGTAACGGGTGCTGACGGTCGGCATCTTTCATTCCCGCACTATAGTCGTTTCAGCGCAAAAATAGGGGTCGAACCGAGGTTTATTCAGTGTCGCTGATGAGCTGCTGCCTCGCTGCCTGTACGCTTGTCGACCTGACCGGCACGGACTTTCTGTCCTTTTGGAGTGCGGCGAAGCTATGCATAGCGGGTTGCACCTACGATGCGTCGCCGAGTGCGCCCGCCTTCAGGAACGCGCATCCCGGATCGGCGTCACGCTGCGAATAAATAACTGACCCGCACACAGGGCAAAAATGCCGATGCACTTCTTTTCCCGAATCGCCAACGACCGTGTGGGTGTGCGCCTTACCTTGCGGCCCGGATGACCCAGACGAAGCCACCCACTCAAGCGAGAACGGACTGCGCCCCGTGCGTTGGCAGTCTCTTAGGTGACAGCAAAACATGAACTCCGTCTTTGCCGTAAAAGTAAATCGAAAATCCCCGCACAGGCATCCGCGCTTATGTTCGACTGGTATACCGGATCCTATTGATATTCGGCCGCCGTTATAAACTGATTGAAAGACTCACACCAGACTATCGCCGCGCGGAATGCTGCCGGGTCGACGGAATCCGGTACCGGCACCATAAAGTTCTCAAATGTTCGTACGGGCCCAACCTCGATCATCGTCGCCTTCAAAGCCTGGAAAGATGCTTCCGTCTCTACGAATTGCGGCGACAGGTACAGCCGGTAATCAGGGCCCGGAGCAAGACGCCCTTCGAGAGCGATGCTGTCCGGACCGACGTACAGTTTACCTTCGCCCCAGTGGAGCGCATCGCTGTCTTCCAGGTCGCGGCGAAATTCCGCTGTGAACAGGGAGCTGTCAGCGGCCGATCGAACTTCCTGTTCGCCGGGTCCTTCAGGCGCGATCAAAATTGGCAGCAGGTAAATGCCCAGCGCGAACCCGACGCCCCCCGCCGCCAGATGTGTACCGAAACGTATTAGCCACTTCATTGCGTTACTCCTGTTTCAGCTGAAACCCAGGTGCCGACTGCGCCAGGCAGCCGGGGGCTACCTCTCAGCTTACGCGCAGCCCCATGCGTTAGAGCGCATAACCTTGAGTGACCGACGCTGCCCGAGGTTTTTTACAACTGGCGGAAGATTACCCAGCTTCAACGGGAATGATTCGGATCAGCCGGTCGCGGCTGCACGTGAGCTCCGGAGTTCAGGCTTGTGTCTGCGCCTCCCGACGTGAAGTTCCGCCCGATATCCAGCCGGCCGCAACCGCAACGCCGCCGAGAGTGATGCCGAGTACCATGAGCAACATCGGCGATGTTGCACCAATCTGTGCATATACATCTGACCACCACTCCGAACGTCCGACCGTCTCAAACAGTATCGTCTGAAAAACCAGCATGGCGGCGACGATCAGCATGGGCGTACCGTGCCGCCGGTAGCGCAGGAACAGAAAAAACGCGATGCCGATTGCGAGGGTCTGTGCCAGGTGAACCGAGCTGGCAAAACGCGGCAATTCCTCAACGGACCTGATCGTCAGACCGGGTACAAATGCCGGGATCAGACGACCGACCGTAGGGTTTATCAACGGAATTATCGTCGCCAGCATCCAGCTGGCATGGAGACCGGTGTTTCTGCGATGCTTCAGGGCGAGGAATACGAAAGCTGCAAATCCGAATACTGAAACTGCGTCGATCGCCGCCAGGCGCGCGCCGAACAACTCGGTGAACGGGCCGGGGCGTATCGCCATCGTTGCTATCACGAGTAAACCGCCTGCGAGGAAAAGCGGTGCGAGGACAAGGCTCGCGAGCCCCGCGGTGCGATGCAGGATTCCTTGCCCACGGTGTATGCTAAAGCTCTGGATTATCACGAGCAGTGCCCACAGGCCGGCTGTCACGCCATGAACATGAAGCTGCCATTCGACGACGCCCAGTTTCCCAAGATAGTTGGGCCAGAATGCGGGCACCGTCAGCATGACCAGCACGGTGACCCAGAGCCATGCACGTGGGTATGGCATGATTTTCAACCCCATTTCTTGATCTTGTTGTAGAGACGCTCGGGTCAACTACTTATCGGCCAGTTTCCCATCAGCACAGCCACCTGGCAATGGCCCTTTTGGCGTCTCACCATCATCCGGGATTTTAACTGAGCTGAACGGTGCTCAGCGCACCATCAGATAGGCCCCGGCAAGAAGCAGCAAGGTTGCCGCAATCCTGCTGGCATCCACCGTGCGCGTCACAACGCCGAACGCCCCGAAATGATCGATAACCAGTCCGGCGAGGAGCTGTCCGACGATTAACAGCGTAATTGCCGTGGTAGCGCCGACCCTCGGTATCGTGTGCGTCAGAGACAGATAGAGCACGAGCCCGAATGCACCGCACCCAAGCATGTACCATGGCAAACTCCGCCACTCATTTATGAGCTCTCCCCTGCGAACGATGAGGAGGGCTAACGACGCTACGGCGCCACCCAGATGCACAATGAGGCTGCTGGAAGCACCGCCGATTCGTTGCCCCATTGCTCCGGCAATCGGCGCTTGCGTGCCGACCGCCGCTCCGCCCAACAAGCCAATAGCAACAACTAGAACGATTTCGATCATTTGTAGTCCTTCTGGAAAAGCCGGGGAGAACAGCGCTTAGCCACAACGCTCTGGTTCAGTGGCAGCCTGCGAGTATTGAGGAAGCCAAGGGGCGGGCGCCGGCCAAGAGCCGTCGTCGGGCCCTGCTCGGCGTCTGCGCCATGGAACTAACTCTGCTCATTTTATGATCCATTCAGCGCGAACGTCGAATACGTGACAGTGCTAGCGGATGACCTTATCGCTGCGCAGCCGTTTGACGAGCGTGAGTGCAAAGCTGTTGGCAACCTGCTCCATGCGGTCATAGCCGCTGATTTCGAAGTGGCCTCGGGTCGTCGCCCGGTAGGCGAGTCTGTATCCGGTGGCAACCTCATAGAGTGACGATTCCAATTCGGCGTCGGCCTCGATCACCAGGCTGCCGGGCACCAGTTCGACGGCGTAGTTCGTGGTCAGGCTTCGGGTGAAAGATGAGTCCTCGCTCTGTACAGCCTTCGTGGTCGGACCTACGTGGAGAAGAGCCTCCTCCCTTTCTCTCGCGAGCTGGGCTGCCCGGTCCAGAATCTTCGTAACGAGAACGGAATCGGCGCCGGAATTCTCGGCCATGCCAACAACCACGTCCTTATTGAGCGTCGATGCTGTATCGCCGCTGATCGAATACGCGGCCACGCCCCAGGCGCCGCCGTCCGTTATCGCGTCGGCAACAGTTTTCTCAAACACGCGACGTGCACTGGAATCTGGCACTATCGTGACGACCAGCACTTTCTGGAACGGAACGTCCCGACTGCGCGGCTGCTGCCATTCGCCGGTGCTGTCGTAGGATGTTGTAGCACAACCTGCCGCCACAAGGCTCAACAGGCATGCGCAAAGAACGCGGAGGGCCCGGTAGTTCTTCCTTATCGCCATTTCTGATTTACCTGCTCTCAACCAATATCTCCTCGTCATGCCTCATGCTGACCATCAGCCATCGATCTGCCTTGGCTGCATCCAGCGACGCATGCGACAACGGGCGTCTGTTTCATGCCAGCCGAGGTAGCCGCCCTCTTTCGGTATCTTAGCGTAACGGTAGAACGGTAGCCGTGCACGTGAAGCGGACGATTCAGAGCAGGAATATCCGGAATTCAATATCGACGTCCTGCGCTCCTCAGGACGTGTCCGTCAGAACAGCGAGAAATCGGCGTCAGATCCTGCAGCCAGAGAATTTCGAGTCCCTTGATCGAATCCGCTTCACTGCAATGCACCCGCAACATCAGCGCTGTCGCGGCTCCAGGTGAGCAGTTCGGGAATCATCGCTTCAACCCTACGCTCGGAGGTGTTTCGCAGGGCTATGGCCTTGTCCGCGAATGCCCCGAATGCACGAAACCCTCTGCCCTTCACCATGATGGAAACGGTCTCTTCTTTGAGACGGATGAATTCGTCGGCGGTAAGGCGGTCCGCCGCGTACAAGAGAAACGCGGCCCACGTCATGTATTCGTTGAACTGCAGTTCCGCCGTCGGATAGTTCGCCGCAGCCTGCGGTGTCGCCCAGTGTGCCGTTTTTTCAAAAGCGGCGGCCACATCGGCCTCCATCGTTTCAGTTACGGGGTTGACGTACGCGTGGTCGACTTCGGTGAAGACCGACCGGACAAAGCGCATTCTATCGAGAGCCGAAACCCCAGCCACGACAGACGGGTCAGGTGCTTTAAGCCAGATTCGCTGTTCGCTCTTGTACAGGGTGGTCCAGTGGAAGTCCGCCATCAGCGGAGAAACATAGATCCGCGCCGGGCCGGGCCGGGCCGCAAACTCTGCCTCAAGCCACGACCGCATATCGTTCGGGTCGACCATCTCGCTGGTCGCCCTGATCAGTGTGGCGTAGTCATCCCGATGCTCTTCGTAAAATGACGTGAATCCGGATGCCTTTGCAAATGTCTCCAGGTCCTGGCGCATTCGTCTGAAAAGGTCGCCTTCAGCGTCTTTCCACAGGGATCCGCTTCTGTCTACTTCGACGATTCGGCCGTTGCAATCAAAAGCGAAATCCGCGGCGTTTCCGACGAGTCTCGGCAGGCTGAAGTCGTTCGGAAGATTCGCGACGGCGCTCATATCCGCATGGGCGCGGAAATGCGCCTCCACCGTGGAATAATACGGCGTGCTTCGGTTGATTTGTCGACCGCTGTCACGCCCGAGGTCGGTCAGCGAGCCCACGACAAGCGCAAGCTCAACAGTCGGAGGAAGGGACACGATCGCATCGTCCGGCACCTTATCGGAGGCTTCAACGATCTGGCTGCAGGCGGCGATACAGACGATGGCAGCCAATCCGGTGTACTTTCGCATCATGATGAATATCCCCTTTAGATTGCGATTGCAACGGACCGACGTAACACATTCGCCGAATAATCAGGGTCGAACCGCAGTTTATGGTTATACAGCCACGCTATTTGACAGCCTGTTTCGCATATTCGCCGGCGCCCATGAAGTGCAATGAAACGTAAGGCTCATCGCCCACTACCCAGCTGTCGTGAGGTTCGTTAGACACGTAAAAGACATCGCCAGCTTTCATTTCGGTAACCCGCCCATCGGCAAAGGCGGCCGTCGCGCAGCCGGAAACGACCATGCCGACATGCTCGACCGTGCAGTAATCCTCGCCGACAGTCGGCCCGACGTCCTCGGACCACTTCCAACCCGGTTCGTAAGTGGCCCGGCCTATGGTCATACCACCCAGCGTTACCGTTTCGAATTTCCCTTTCTCGAAGGTCTTTATCTCATCCGGGTCTTCGAAGCGCTTGAGAATTACCTGGATCATTTTCGGTTCCCTGTTGTTCACGGATGATTGAACGGTACCTGGCGCATTGTTCCGGAGAATCAGTCTCCTCCGCAGACGAGATAGTCCGGCATCCAGAGTTCTTCGTCGGTATTGAAAGCGAAGCTCGCTCGCGCGCCGAGGTAAACGACGTCCGGGCCCTGCTGGGGCGGTGACAGACAGCGCATTTCGTCCCCACCCCCGGTTTTCCTGCAGCCCATCTCGAGGGCACGAACCATCGATTCGTGGCAATCCTCGTCCTCGCCAAATATTCGCCGAATGCCGTCCAGTCCCATGTCGCCACCGAATCCCACCTTGGTCTCGGCGCTTACGAATCGGGCAAGCCGCGGCCAATCCTTGCCTGAAAACGCCGCTACGAACTCCGCGTAGTCCCACACGAGCTGGTCCTGCCGTTGAATATCGTCCGGGAATGCGACCGGGCAGATGGTGAGTAACACGAGTGACGCGACGAGTCTGTGCAGCATAAGTAGCAATCCTGTCTAAATCTCGGTTCGACCCCTATTTTTCGGGTTTGGGAAGCCGCACACGCAGGATGACGCCATCATCGGCGTTGTCGGCGCTGATGCGGCCGCCGTGTCCGGTGGCGATCAGGCGGGCGATGTACAGTCCGAGACCCAGGTGACGCGCGTCCTGGCCGGGACGCATCGACACCATCGAATCAAACATCTGTGTGCGCATTCGCTCGGGTAACGGCGGGCCGGGATTTGCCACCGATATTTCGCGCGAGTTGTCGGTCTCTTTCAAGCCAATAGAAATGGTGTCGTTTTCCTGGCTGAAGTCCACGGCGTTGTCCACCAGCTTGTCGAGCATCTGGATCAGCAGTTCCGGCGACCCCTGCATGTTTGCGTCTGCCAGTTCGCAATCGAATTCAAACGAGCGGCCTTTGTAAACATCGCGATACGCGTTGACCGTAGACTCGAGCACTTCTCTGAGATCGAACACCTCCGGCTCGGCATTCGTCATCAATTCCTCGACGCGGTTCGCTTCGCTCATGGCGCTCAGGATCCGGCGCAGCCGATCCGCGCCCTCACGCGCGCGTGCCGTGTAACCCAGGCCGGCTTCGCTCAGCGTTTCATGCTCCAGGTTCTCGAGCGACGAAGTAACGATTGCCAGTGGCGTACGCAGCTCGTGCGACAGCTTGGAGGCCAGCGATCGCAGGTACTCGTTGTAGTCGCCAAGCTGCTGGAGCACGCTCGAGAAACTTCGCGACAGGTCACCGATTTCGTCCCCCGCCAGCGCGCTGGGCAAGGCTGCCTGCAGCGTTTCGCTCTCGACGGCCGCCTCGGCGGCGATGGAAAGATGACGGATACGTCGCGACAGCCATGTTGCGTAGCCGAGCAAAGTGCCGGCCACCAGCAAGGTGGCAATCAAGGTCACGTTGATAAGCCTTGCGAGCCCTTCGTTTGTCAGGCTCAGGATCGCATCCGTGCCTTGCTGCAGTACAACGGCTCCAAAAGTGTCGCCACCCGCCGCTATTGGCGCAGCAACCGCAACGATGGCCTTGCCGCTGGCGGTGCTGCGAAACCACGAACCCATCTCGCGACCCTGCAGGGCAGAGCCGACGTAAGCTTGCTGTTCGCGGCCGAGCGGGTCGGGCTCTGCAAACACCGCCTCTTTGCCGGACTCCACGAGCAGGTCATAGGCTCGTCGAGCAACACCAAGCCGCGTGGCGGAGGTCGTGTTCTCGAGTTCGCCCGCGGCGGCCAGGCGCCACCCTTTTGCGTCGGTGATCAAGAGGCGCATGCCGGGCTGCACCAGGCTTTTCGCTATCGCGCTTATCTCAGCGGAGACGCGCGCCGTCGGTCCGGGTATCGTTCCCGAAAACGTGCTGCTGCGCGTGCCGGGAC